>Ga0194131_10010569_pt1 | contig 11269 bp, 7 predicted proteins | sample TA2KigO120mmetaG_FD_148631 | JGI IMG/M metagenome (GOLD analysis project Ga0194131, IMG submission 148631) | Freshwater microbial communities from Lake Tanganyika, Tanzania - TA2015053 Kigoma Offshore 120m | ecosystem: Environmental > Aquatic > Freshwater > Lake | place: Tanzania: Lake... | reverse complement strand
CGGCGGCGTTCTGCAACTGGAGCTCTACAGCGGCGACACGCTGCTCGGGATCGTTGACGCAACCTACGACGAGAACTGGGGAGGGTTCATCGGCGCCAGCGCCGGCGAGACGATCATCGATCGCGTGATCTTCCGCGACATCGACGAGACGATCGGAATCAGTTTCCGCATCGACGACTTCCAGTTCGTGCCGGCGCCGGGTGGAGTGCTCGTGCTTGCGTGCGCGGCGCTCGCTCGTCGTCGCAGGCGCTGAATCGGCGTGACGGGCGGGCCGCCGGCGCGGCGCCGATCAGGAGTCGAACAGCGGCAACTGACCGTCGAGCACGGGTCGGCGGAAGTGCGCGCCGGAGAGCGGCGTCCATTCGCGATCGAGGCGGTAGCGCTTCGCGAAGACCTTGAATGCCTGGGCGATCTGTTCCGCGATCGGCCCCTGGCCGCGGCCGCGCGCAACGGTGGCGTCGTAGAGCTTGCCGCCGCGCATCTGCCGGATGAGCGATTCCACTCTGCGCGCGCGATCGGGATGCACGCATCGTTGCAGCCACTCGAGGAAGAGCGCCTTGAGCTGATACGGGAGTCGCAGCAGGATCCACGACGCGGCGACGGCGCCCGCGTCCGCGGCCGCTTCGAGAATGGCGGGAATCTCGGTGTCGGTGAGTCCCGGGATCACCGGCGCAATGTTCACGGTGACCGGAATCCCCGCCTTCGTGAGTTCGCGGATGGTGCGCAGGCGCCCGGCGGGATTCGTCGCTCGCGGCTCGAGGGTGCGCGCGAGGTCGGGGTCGAGCGTGACGAGCGTGATTCCCACGCGCCCCGCGCCGATCGATGCGAGCGTCTGCCAGAGATCGATGTCGCGAAGGACCATGGCGCTCTTCGTCATGGTGCTCACGGGTTGACCGCATTCGGCCATGACTTCGAGGCACTGGCGCGAGATGCGCATTTCGTGCTCGATCGGCTGATAGATGTCGGTCGACGCCGACATCACGATCGGCTCGGGCTTCCAGCGCGGCGACGCCAGCTCGCGGCGCAGAAGTTCCGCCGCGTCCGGTTTCGCCACGAGCTTCGTCTCGAAGTCGAGGCCGCAGCTCAGGCCGATGAATTCGTGGTAGGTCCGCGCGTAGCAATAGACGCAGCCGTGCTCGCAGCCGCGATACGGATTCACCGTCCAGTCGAACGGCACATCCGACGAACGCGCCACATGATTGATGATCGTTTCGGTGCGATCGCGGAAGACCTGGCGCTCCACGCGCTCGAGCGTGCCCGCGCATCCCGCGGCTTCGCGCTCGATCATGCGTCGATCGAGCTCCTCGCCGAGCACATGGAGCCGCACGGATTCGAAGCGATTGCCGGGGTTCAAGCCGGCGCCGCGACGGTGCGCGGGGCCGTGAACGAGGGCATCCTGGTAGGTCGGTCCGTCGGCGCTCACGACCCGAACAGAGTACGAACGCGTGATCGAATCAGTCAACGCCCGATTCGGGGATTGCCCGTCTCGCGGCGTCGGCCGCGCCGAGTTCGGCGCCAATCGAGTACCCGCATGCGACGCAATGCAGTTGTGCCTCCACGGTCGGCGCAATCTACGACCGGCGCGCCCGCGCATCGTCCACAACTTCGACCGGCGCGCGAAGGCAAAAACAACCCCGCCGACCGGCGAGGGCCGATCGGCGGGGCATTTCGTCAAGGGTTCGCACCGAACCGTGCGGACCCCGTCGGGTGCACGGGGTTAGCGGTGCAAACCCTTCATGGTTTCACTTGTCACTGGACCACCTCCTTCTTGAAAGCGCCCAAGCTCAGCCGTCGCAGGGTGAATTCCTGCCGCCAAGCACTCCTCTCCGCAGCGTCCCGCGGAGCTCATCGCCCGGTTCGCCGTTCGATCTCCTGCATGAGCGTCCTCACGCATTCGATCGGAGCGAGGGCCGGTCGGCTTCGTCGTCGTCCGTGGTCGCCGTGCTGCATTTTGCCCGGCACGCCGCGGCTTCGATCGAAGCGGCTGAAACATAGCACGCTCTCGGGGACCGGACAAGATCCGGTGCGCGCCGCGGAGCAGATTGCGGCCGTACGCTGGCGGCCATGCGAACGAATCGAGCATGGCCGGCCGTTGCGGCGGTGTCGGTGGCGCTGGTGGCGGGATCGTCGACCCTTGCGGGCACGAACGACGAGGTCCAGGCTCCGCCTCCGACGACGCTGCCGCTTGTCGTGCAGACCCGCAGCATCGACGTGAACGGCCGCACGGCACGGATCCTTCACGTGCGGACGAAGGACGGCAAGGAGTCCGTTCGCGCGCGAAGGGGGGAGCGAGTCCGCCTTGAACTCGTGAATCTCACACCGCTTCCCGTCACGCTGCACCCGCACGGCGTGCTGCTGCCGAATGCGCAGGACGGCGTGCCGTACGTGACGCAGCTTCCGGTGCCGCCCGGCGGTCGGTTTCTCTACGACTTCACGCCGACGCAGGAAGGCAGCTACTTCCTGCACTCCCACTTCGGCTGGGAGATCCAGGACCAGCTCGTCATCCCGTTCATCATCGAGGACGCGGCGCCCGCCGACGGCGTCGGTGCGGCGCGCGACGCCGCCTCCAACGGCGCCAAGGGCAAGGCCGCGGCCGAGAGCGCGGCGCCGAAGGACGTGGTGTTCGTGCTCACGGATTTCCTCTTCGACAGTCCGCCGAAGGTCTTCGAGCGCCTTCGCGCGCCGAAGACGGAGAGCGGCGGCGGTGACGCGATGGGTGACCATCGCGACGGCGGCGCGGCGATGAAGCCCGATCTCGTCGACGTCGCCTACGACGCGGTGCTGGCGAACGGCCGCACGATCAAGTCGATGCAGATCGTTCGCGTGTCCCCGAGCTCGACGGTGCGACTGCGGCTCATCAACGCGTCGAGCGCGTCGAACTTCCGCGTGGATCTCGGCACGCTGAAGGGTCGCGCGATCGAAGTCGACGGCGAGCCGATCGAACCGGTCGAGATGAGCACGGTGGAGCTCGGCATCGCGCAGCGAGTGGACCTGCTCGTGGATCTGCCGTCGGACTTCCAGGCGCAGCCCATCGTGGCGCAGGCCGAAGGCACCACGCTCCATGCGGCGATCGATCTCGCCGGACGGCGGAGTTCGGGAATCTCCGTCAAGCCCAACGCGGACGAGCCGATCGGCGCCATCGGCGTCGGCTACGAGCAGGAGCGCAAGTTCCGCGCCCTGAATCCGCTTCCGAAGCGCCCGGTCGATCGAACGCACGTGATCACGCTCGACGGCGCCATGAACGGCTATCGCTGGAGCCTCAACGGAATGGAATGGCCGAAGGGGCCGCGCCTCCCGGTGAAGGAAGGCGAGCGCGTTGAACTCGTCTTCCAGAACAAGACGATGATGTCGCACCCCATGCATCTGCACGGGCATCGCTTCCAAGTGACGGAGATCGACGGAACGCCGATCGACGGCGCCGTGCGCGACACGATCCTGGTGATGCCGAAGTCGACGGTGAAGGTGCAGTTCGATGCCGACGCGCCGGGACTCTGGATGATGCATTGCCACATCACCTGGCACGAGGCGGCGGGCATGCTCGGCATCGTCGAGTACGAGGGTTACCCCAAGCCCGAGTGGTATCTCCAGAAGGACACCTTCAACGAACCGAGCTCGCTGCCGCGCTGAAGCGCAACGGTGCCTCGAGCGAACACCACGCCGCGAGCCCGTCGAATCTCGCTTTCAGGCAGCGCGGCGCCACCTCGGCAAACGGCGCGAAGGAGGTGCTGCTAGAGCGGTGACGACTCAGGCGTAGCGAGCTGGCGTCGGCGAGACGAGTGTGGCTAGGAGCCGAGGCGAGGTAGGGTCCAAAGGACCCGCCGAGCCGACGGCGACAACGCCACACGAAGTCGCAGCCCGCCAGATCGCCACGAATGAGGAGGAACCGCTCTAGGCGCGGTATTCGTCCGGCATCTCGTCGGGGACGGGGCCGTCGTCGGTGTCGGAGTCCTCGACATAGTCGAGATCGCCCGTGCCATTCGACGACGCAGGCTCCGACCTCGACACGGCGCCGCGCTCCGGCTCGTCCGAGTCGTCGCCCGCATCGTCGTCGTCGTTCGACGCGGCACTGCTCGCCGCCGCGTCGCTTGCGCGCCGCGCGGTCATCGCGCTGGGCGGAACCGCGTCGAGCGCCTCGGCGTCGGCGGCGTCGTTCGCCTCCATCGCCTTCATGCGCTGCCAGTCTTCGAGCGAGATGAGCACTTCGCGCGCCACCGATCCCTTGTGATCGCTCAGGATTCCCGCGAGTCCCATCTGGTCAACGAGGCGGCTCGCGCGCCCGTAGCCGATCGCCATGCGGCGCTGGAGCAGGCTCACGCTGCCGCGACCGCTCTCGATCATGATCTCGACCGCCTTGTCGAAGAGCGGATCGCGCTCGTTCGCGCCGGGATCGCCGCCCTCGCCGTCGAGATCGCCGCTCCGCGCGCCGGGACCTCGAATCGCCATCAATTGCCGCTCGAAGCTCGGCGCCGCGACCGTCTTGAGGAATCTCGCGACGCTTCGAGTCTCCTGATCCGTGACGAGCGTGCCCTGCGCACGGCGGAGATCGCTCGAACTCGGCGTGAGCACCAGCATGTCGCCCTGGCCGAGCAGCAGTTCCGCGCCCTTCTGGTCGAGCACGATTCGGCTGTCCATGCCGCTGGCGACCTTGAAGCTGACGCGGCAGGGCATGTTGCTCTTGATGAGGCCGGTGACGACATTCGCCTGCGGGCGCTGCGTGGCGACGATCAGGTGGATGCCGACCGCGCGGGCCTTCTGCGCGATGCGAACGATCGAGGTCTCGACCTCCTTGTTCGACATCATCAGGTCGGCGAGCTCGTCGATCACGAAGACGAGGTAGGGGAGCTTCTTGGGGATCTTCGCGCGCTCGAGATCGCTCTGCGGATTGAGCCGCGCGAAGAGCTCTTCCTCGCCGAGCTCGTTGTAGGAGCGGATGTCGCGGACGCTCGCGTCCTTCAGCAGGTTGTAGCGCTCCTCCATCTTCTCCGTGGCCCACTCGAGAATGCCCGCCGCCTTGCTCATGTCCGTCACCACCGGGCACATGAGATGCGGGATGTCGGCGAACTGGCTCATCTCGACCATCTTGGGGTCGACGAGCACGAGCTTCATCTCGTCCGGGCGCTTCGTGTAGAGCCAGCCCATGATGATCGTGTTCATGCAGACGCTCTTGCCGCTGCCGGTGGTGCCGGCGATGAGCATGTGCGGCATGCGCGTGAGATCCACGACGAGCGGCTCGCCCGCCGAATCCTTGCCGAGGAACATGGGCAGCACCATGCCCTGCGAGTGCCCGCCCGAGATGAGCTCCTTGAGCCGCACGCGCTCCTTCTGGCGGTTCGGCACCTCGATGCCGACCGCGGTGCGCCCGACCATGTTCGGAATGATGCGGATGTTCGGCGCCTGCAGCGAGCGCGCAATGTCCTTCGAGATCGTCTCGAGCCGCGCCACGCGCGTGCCCGGTGCGAGCTCGACCGAGTAGAGCGTGACCACCGGTCCGCTCTCGATTCCCGTGACCTCGCCGTCGATCTGGTAGGTGCGAAGCGCCTCGGTGAGCACCTGCGCCTGCTCGCGCACGAACGCCTCCATCGACTCCGTGAAACTGCCTTCGGGCTCTTCGAGCATGTCGAGGGAGGGGAACTGATAGCCGCTGTAGTCGACGGCCCGCGGAATGTCCTCTTCGCGCGCGGTGTCGGCCTTGCGGCCGGCCATGCGCACGGGCAGCTTCGCGATGCGCTCGCGAAGCTCTTCCGCCGTGAGCTGACGCGGGGCGGGAGCGGACGCGTCGCCGTCCGCGGCGTCGATGGCCTCGCTCGAGTCCGTCGCGTCGGCGCCGTCGTCGCGCGCGTCGTCGTCATCGTCGTCGAGATCGCCCTCGTCGCCGTCGGCGGTCGACTCGTCGAGATCCGCGATCGACTCGTCGTGCTCGTCGAGATCGCGCCGCTCCGCGAGTTCGTCGAGTCGATCCGCGTCGTCGAGGTCGTCGTCCGGATCGAGCACCGCGATGTCGTCGTCCATGCCGGCGACGCGCGCCGCCGCGTCGGCGCGCTCGATCTCGTCGCTCACGTCCCAGTCGCGCTCGTTGAGCTTGCGGCGGGTCGGCTTGTTCGCCGTGAGCGCGGGCGATACGACCACCGCCGCCGCCGAGCGCATCGACGCCAGGCCCGACGCCGCGCCGGCGCCGCTCAGCGACGGCGATCGACCGAGTCGCGGAACGAATCGCCCCCAGTCGAATCGCGTCACGGGCTCGGCGAGCGAGAAGGTTCGCGCCACCATCCCGGGAACCGCGAAGACGAGTTCGTCCATCGACACGACCGCGCCGACGATCACGCCGAGCACCAGGATCGCCGCCACGCCGAGCGACGGGAATCGACTCGCGAGCTGATCGAAGACGAATGCGGGCAGCACGCCTCCCTCGGCACCGACGACCGGCGACAGCGAGGGCAGCCACCAGCCGAGCAGCGCGCTCGAGCAGCAGGCGAGCAGCAGCACGCCGAGCACGCGCACGAGCGGGTGCGAGACGACGCGACCGGTGGCGAGCACGAGCAGCATCCACGCGAACACCGCCATCGCCACCCAGACGCCCGGTCCGAGCGCCAGATGAACCCAGTGCGCCACGAGCGCGCCGGCGCGACCGAAGAGATTCGCCGCCGGCTCGTTGTGGAACGCAACCGAGGAGCTCGGCCAGTCGGACGCGGAGAAGGTCGCGAGCGAAAGGAAGAGCAGCACCCATGCCGCCGCCAGCGCGATCCAGGCGCTTCGGCGCGGCAGCGAGGGTGGGGAGATCTTCTCCCTGCGATCGGTGCAGGGGACAGCCGTAGAGGTCGAACGAGCCATGCCTTCGATATCGGAAAGCCGCGGGGCGCCCGATGAATCGCGGGGCTTCTGCTAGGATCGCCGTCCTCCGCGGCATGCACTTCGCGCTCATCGACACCGTGCTGGAGCTCGACGACTCGCGCGTGCTGGCGGTCAAGAACGTGACTCGTGCGGAGGAGTACCTGGGCGACCACTTTCCCGGGTTTCCCGTGCTTCCCGGCGTCTTCATGCTCGAGGCGCTCGTGCAGGCGTCGAGACGGCTGCTCGAGCGATCCGGCCGCGGCGAGTGGGTGCTGGGAGAGGTCCGCGCGCTCCGGTACGGAAGCTTCGTCCGCCCCGGCGAGGCGCTGCGGGTGGAAGTGACCGCGGAAGGCGACGGCGAGGGCGCGTCGCGTTCCTTCAAGGGAGTCGCGTCGGTGATTCGAGGCGGCGCGGCCGCCGAGACCGCCGTCTCAGGCCGCTTTACAATGCGGCCACCCAGAGTCGGCTGACACGGAGTTCCCCCATCCATGCCGACGAAACCTCAGGAGAGTCCCACCTTGCCGATGGCCCGACCCGAGATCGAGAGTGGTGTTCGTGAAGTGCTGTGCGACGCGCTCGGCGTCGATGCCGACGACGTCGTGCCGGCGGCCCGCATCAAGAGCGACCTCGGTGCCGAGAGCATCGACTACCTGGACATCATGTTCCGACTCGAGAAGCGCTTCACCACGCCGGATCGCCCCTTCAAGATCGCCCAGGGCGAGCTCTTCCCCGAGAACATGCTCTCCGACCCCACGCTCGTCGAGAACGGCAAGGTCACCGACAAGGGGATGACGGTGCTCAAGGAGCGGATGCCGCATGTGGACTTCTCGACCTTCGAGAAGGACCGCAACGTGGCGAACCTCTCCGAGACCTTCACCGTGAAGAGCCTCATCGAGTTCGTCGAGCGCAAGCTCAAGGCCTGACTCGACCTTCGCGGCAAGACCGAGGAATCCGCCCATGCGCTGGATGTGGATCGACGCGGTGACGGCGTTCGAGCCCGGCCACCGCATGGTGGCGGTGAAGAACGTCTCGCTCGCGGAAGATCATCTGCATCAGCACTTTCCCGGCCGACCGATCATGCCGGGCAGCCTCATGATCGAGGGATTCGCGCAGACGGCGGGCATTCTCGTCGGCGCCACCGAGGGCTTCCGCGAGAAGGTGATTCTCGCCAAGATCGCGCGCGCGACGATCGAGCAGGACGTGGTGCCCGGTCAGTGCATCCGCTACGACGCATCGATCGAGCGCATCGACTCCGCCGGCGCCAGCACGCGCGGCACGATCGAGCGCATGGATCATCGCGATGGCGCCTGGGTCAGGATCGGCGAGGTGGAGATGATGTTCAGCCACATCGATCAGAACCGCGCGGGCGTGGCGTTTCCAGAGGAGAACTTCGTCTTCGGCGAAAACTTCCGGGCGATTCTGCAGGCGAGCGGGCTCGATCGATTCCTGGCGAAGGAGCCGCACGGGCGTTGACGCGAAATCGAGGCGGCTGCGGCGGCTCGCATGGCCCGGCCGTAGGCCCGCGAACCCTCGGCGTCGCGAGCGTGCCCCTTGGAACCGGCGAGCCGCGCCGTAGGATTGCGGCCATGCTGACGCTCCTGCTGGCGGCCGCCCTCGGCGGTGGACCCGACTCGATGCCTGGTCGAACGACGATCGTTCAAACGGCGATCTTGCCGGGCGTGGGGGAGGTGCAGATCGAACTCGAGCGCTTCGAGGTGCTCGATCACGCGTTCGTGATGAAGTCCGGCGACGGCACGGCGCGCGGCGGCGCCGGCGCGGGGACCGCGGGCGCCGGCGCGACGCCGACCGTCGACTCGCTCGAGTCGATCGCCCGCTCCGTCCGCGCGTACTCGGGCGTCGTCGTCGGATTCCACGGCAGCCACGCGTATCTCGCGGAGTCGCCGCGCGGGCGAGTGGGCATGATCGAAGTGGCGGGACGGCGCTTCGCCCTTGCGCCGGTCGAGGGCGGATGGGCCGGACCCGTGCGAGGTCCTGAGCGCTGGGTCGAGAGCCCCGGCGCCGGCGCACCGCTCGTGGAAGAGGCGTGTCGGCTGCTTCCTGCCCCGGGCGACGAGGCCGGGGGAGGAGGAGCCGCCGGACACGGCGATGACGGCGATCGCGGCGATGACGGCGATCACGGCAATCACGGCGAGGGCGGCATCGCCGGCGACGGCGATCCCCCCGGACTGTTGCCGATCGACGCGGTGCGCGGAGCGCGCGTGCGCGTGGCCGCCGACTGCGACTTCGAGTTCACCTCGATCTTCGCGGGCGAGGAGGATTGCACCGCGTATGTCGTGTCGCTCTACGGCGCAATCAGCTCGATCTACGAGCGCGAGATGGGCGTGCGCGTTCAGCTTTCGTACCTGCGCCTCTGGCTCGATGCGAACGATCCGTACCAGGATCCCGATCCGCTCTACCAGTTCCGCGATCTCTGGAACGCGACGCAGCAGGACGTGGTGCGCGACGTGGCGCAACTGCTGACGGGGCGCCGCAACCTTCCGTACGGCGGCGTGGCGTGGCTCAGCTCCGCGTGCGGCCAGAACGGGTACTCGGTGTGCGGGTATCTCATCGGGAGCTTCGTGGACGCCGGTCGCCCGAATCCCGGGAACTGGGACATCATCGTCACGGCGCACGAGCTCGGGCACAACATCGGCACGCTGCACACGCACAGCTACGGCATCGACACCTGCGCCTCCGGAACGGTGCTGCGCGGCGGGTTCATGAGTTACTGCCACACGGTGTCGGGCGCCACGGCGAACGTCGATCTTTCGCTGCACCGCATCCTGCGCGAGGTGATCGCCGAGTTCCTCGTGAACGCCCAGTGCATCGGCTTCGATTGCGACGGCGACGGCGTGAACGATGCGGAGGCGATCGGCGCGAACCTGGTGGCCGACCTCAACGGCGACGGCATTCCCGACTCCTGCCAGGACTGCGACGACGACGGCGTGCTCGATCCCGACGAAATCCTTCAGGGAGCGCCCGACGTGGACGGCAACGGGATTCCCGACGGCTGCGATCCGGACTGCAACGGCAACGGCGTCGTCGATCTCGTCGACATCTGGCAGCAGACGAGTCTCGATCGCTGGGGCAACGACGTGCCCGACGAGTGCGAAACCGACTGCAACGGCAACGGCATCTCGGATTACACCGAGATCACCGACGACATGTCCCTCGACCTCGACCGCAACGCGCAGATCGACGCGTGCCAGGATTGCGACGGCGACGGAACGCTCGACACGGAGGTGCTCGGAAGTTCGCGGCACTGGTGGGTGGCCACGACCGCGAACGGCTCGCTCGGCGAGCTCCATCCGCGAAGCGGCGTGCGCCTTCGCACGAGCGAGGCGGCGCCGGAGTCGGTGCGGGATCTGGCGCTCGCGGCCGACGGAACGATCCTCGGCACCTTCGGCGACCAGGTCGGCCGCTGGGACTCGGTGAGCGGCGCGCTGATCGAGTCGTTCCCCGCCGGCGGCACCGGAGGAGCGTCGCTGAGCAATGCCCAGGGGCTGCTCGTGATGGAGGACGGATCGATGCTCGTGGCGAGTTTCGGCAACGCATCGATTCGGCACTATTCGGCGAGCGGCGCACCCCTGGGCGTGTTCGCGCAGCTCACGGCCACGAATCGCCCCATGCGATTGGCGCGTCGGAGCGATGGCGCCGTCGCGGCGAGCGCCACGGACGGCCGCGTCTACGGATTCGCGTGGCCGTCGGGCGCGGCGCTCGGCGTGTTCGCGGATCTCAACCCGATCGGCGCGAGTCCCGATTGCACGGGCGTGCTCTATCTGCCCAACGGCGATCTGCTCGTGGCGAGTCGCACCTTCGACGCGATCCACCGCTTCGACGGAATGACCGGTCTGCACAAGGGCCGCTTCGACGTCGGTCCGAATCCGACCAGCAGCATTTCGCTGAGGGATCCGATGAGCATGCGGCTCTACGCCGACGACACCGTGGTGCTGGTGACCGCCACCGCAAGCGGCGCGCCGATCGTGGGACTGGCGGTGAAGAACGGATACCACCTGCGGACCTATCGCGTCTATCCGATCGATGCTCCGTCGCCGACCGGATTGCTCGTGATGCCTGCCTCGCCGCTCGACTGCAACGGCAATCACGTTCCCGACTCGTGCGATCTCGCCGACGGGTCGAGCGAGGACGGCAACGGCGACGGCACGCCGGACGAGTGCCAGGGCGGGCCGTGGGCGCCCGAGGATCTCGATTTCGACGGCGATGTGGACGGTTCGGATCTCGGCGCGCTGCTCGGGCAATGGGATGCGTGCCCCGGATGTCCCGCCGATTTCAACGGCGACGGCGTCGTCGACGGCGACGATCTCGGCTCATTGCTCGGCGCCTGGACCGGCTGAGCGCTTCGCCGCGCCCGGACCGGCGGAGCGTCGCGGCGCTGCGCGGGCACGCCCCGCTCGCCCGCCAGGCCGTGCGCGGCGCTGAG
>Ga0194131_10010566_pt1 | contig 11272 bp, 18 predicted proteins | sample TA2KigO120mmetaG_FD_148631 | JGI IMG/M metagenome (GOLD analysis project Ga0194131, IMG submission 148631) | Freshwater microbial communities from Lake Tanganyika, Tanzania - TA2015053 Kigoma Offshore 120m | ecosystem: Environmental > Aquatic > Freshwater > Lake | place: Tanzania: Lake... | reverse complement strand
CCGGATCGTCAGAAAACTCCGGGCGAAAAATCTCCCTCACCATTTTCACAGCTTGTGAATTCGCTCCGTGGATGACTATGAAGTTACTGACGTGGTTTGCCATTTTTTTATTTGTTAGAATTTAAATAGTTGAGAAGTCCTAAAATTGTGGGAGACCAAAGACCAACGAAAATTGCTTTCAGATGATTTTGTTCTACTAAATAAATCCATTCTGCCCAAAATATGCATAATACGGCTGAATATAGAATCAAGTTTTTTGGGGTAAATAAGTTTTTCATAATTTTTTTTATTGGTTATAGATTTTAAATATCCAAAGTTTTAATATGATCTACTACTTTTTTTAGGTCATCTTTGCTGTAGTCACCCAAAAGATCTATAAAACTTTCCAGCATCAAAATAACTTCTGTGCTATTATTTAAAGTAGATGTTTTAGCTACTTGTCCAGTTAGATAATCTATCGGGTAGTCCTTGTACATCGTGAGTTTTCCAAGGAGCTGCTCAGCTAAAATTTGAGGTGGAGTGGCTCCAGGATAATCTTCGTGTGTGAAAGGTATTACCCACCTTTTACAATCTTGTGGTAATCTATTAAGGTGCTTATAATTATTAATTATACCCATCATATTCGCTGAACCAATGCAGTTCGAAGAGTGTATCATAACTCTACACACAGGACTTCCTGATTTCCACTGATCGACTATCCATTTTGCTACATCAAGTCCTGTTTTTTCGGTAATATTTTCGTAGTCTATACGATAATTTTTAAGAACGTTACGATCCCATTCCCTAATAGCTGATGGCCCTAGATCGTGATCAAGAGACATCAATCCAATGTTTTCTAGTCCGATCGCATCGACCGCTGCGATGAATTGTTCGTAATTTCTAACAACAACCCAATCCATATGATGAATATGGGGCGTTCTCTGATCATCTAAATAAATGTTTTTCATATTTTTTTGTTTAACCGCCTGTTTTTAGAAGAAATTGATTTGATATAGCTTTGAAAGAGACAGTTCCATCAAGACTACGGACTACTACACCTTCTCTTGGAAAGTTCGGATTAAGAACCGACGGACCCTCTGCCCATTTTAGCATATCTGATAGGGTTTCTGGTAGGATGAAATCACCCATTTGAAGAACCGGAACACTTTCAAGCCCAAGATTTTTAAGTAAATTTAAAAAATCACGAATACCAATACGATGCCCTCTATCTATATCATATCCAGTGAAGAACTTCACGGTTTGACCACGAAGCTTATAGGGATTTCCTTGGATACCTTCACCGATAAGCTCACCTTGTAGGGATATATTTCTACCAAGTGATCTTAACTTTTCTTCTATTTTAAGATCTCTAGTTACTTTCCAATAGGTGTTATCCTCTGTTTCTAATAGTTCAAGATTTCGTGAGCAAACACCAAATTCACCACGATTAAGATAGACCGTATAAGAAGAACCATCTAATTTTTCAGTTACGTAAAGTTGATGCTTAGAACTGAATTTTAGTTCGTTGTATTCTTTTTCTAGATTCTGAACTCTTTCTTCGTCTGTTTTAGGAATAAATGATGGAAAATTACCCTTTACCTTTCCTTGTAAAGATGCGGGGATTGGCGCTTCGTATTTAACGATACCTAATTTTTCGGTAACATCCATACCTTCGTATAATCCAGATGTATCATCACCCAGAACGGTAATAGGAAGTATCAAACCTTGAGAAATTTGACCGCGTAGCCGAATAGTTTTAAGAAGAAATCCTTCCCTATCTGCCATTTTTTTATAAGATGTTCTACGTAAAAATTCAAACTCTTCTCTAATGGGTAAAAAAGAATCTATCTCGCAGTAGATAACTAGATCTCCCTGCCGATATCCAACATTTTTTGCTACTACAACTTGCCATCCATCCACAAGAGCTAGTTCTATGGCGTCTGCTCCTTCAATAGGCATCAGTTTTTTTATTCTTCTTAAAGTTGCTAGTTTTCTTTCCATAATTTAAGTGTTTAGAATGTTTATTATTTTTTGTGCTACTCCTAACTGTTTTATACCCTCTGTTGAAAGAGGGGTTCTTACGTATTTTTGAAATCCCCAATCGCGCTTACCTTCACCGGAGTAATCTTTCCAAGTATTTCCCATATCAAGATCATCTACTACACAATAGTTACTAACCTCTGGATGAAGAGATAACCATTTCAAGATCTCGAAATATCTTTCTTGTTCTAGTTCATAAGTTCTTGACCATGGAAATTTTTTTGATCCTGGCAAAAAACCATCTCCTTTCCAACTCCAGTCAAAAACTGGAGTAAAATCTATAGGTCTTTTTAATATACCATGCAACTGGTAGTATTCTCCCATTTCTTCAAGAGTAGAATTTCTTCTCCAATCACTACTCACAACAATCTCGCATCCGGTTTGCTCAATTATCTGATTTAGAACTTTAATCGCATCGGAATCAAAATCATCAAATCTCCACTTGACAGGAACTCTTTCGTCATTAGTATAGGCTGTAGGAAAGAGTCTTCTCCACTGAGCTCTTTTTTTGGTTCGACTTGCCCAGTTTTTATATAGACAAATTACACCATCATGATCTAAAAATAATACTTTCATTCCTGACATATAGATTATATATTTGATTATCGGAACAAAGTTACGGATATTTTTTTAAATATTTAGTTTTTTTTTGAATTGGTGGGGTTACATTTCCATTCGGCATGCCAATATGAGCATCATAAATAAGTTCTAATGAAGGCTAATTGTTCTTTCAATTTTATATATTTTTTAGGCGGTGATCCATGATGTTTCGCTTTTAAATTGAATACTCTCACTTCCATCATACTCATTGATAGTAAATTCTTCCCCTTCATCTACCCACACTACTTCTAAATCTTCAACCCCTCCGGTATAAGCCTCCAAATAAGTATTTTTAACATACTCGTTTGCATTATCATAATCTCTTGATTCAACTAACTCTACTAACTTTGGGTCAAATATTGCTTCAAGAGGAGCACCCCAACTATAAAATCCAGCTCCCCATCCATATGAAATAAGAACTGCTACTTTACCATCTCTAATTACTTTGTTCATTGTTTTATATATTTTTAATTTCTCTTTCTACCTGAACCCAAAATGATGTTTTAGGATGATTTGCCCAATAACAAGTTTCAGATTCTTCATCATCATCTTTCATAAACTGAAATATTTCACTTACGATTGCTAAAGCACATTCTTTATAGTAAAGATTACTTGGTAAAGGTTTTAGAATACCATCATTGTAATCTATAGATTGCCTTTTACTGAACATGACTGAAGTTATAAGCTGTTCGGCTTTTTCTTTCGGGGTAATTGTTATTGGTTTATACTTTGACATATTCATCATCTATTTAATGGAAATCCAAGCATGAAATTGAACCTAGGTGGCGCACCAGATCCTCTAGGTGGGGTATTGAAACCTGCTCCGTAACAGAGATGTCTGGTGTCAATAAAAAATCCACCGGTAAAAATGAACGGTCTTTCTACAGAATACCACCCCTCTTTTAGTGTTACATAATCATCCAAGACATTCCAGTCATCTGTTACAACATTCCATACCCACTCAGTTGTGCGAACACTATGGATACCAACACCAACATACAATGAAAGTTTCAATTTAGATGTTCTTTTGACTACTTTTCCAATACTTGCTGAGTAGATGTTTCTATCATAATCTATAGTAGATAGTTCACCTATTTTTCTATTTCCCCAACTTCCTATTCTGTAAATTCCAGTTCCATCATAAATAGTATAGGGTGGATTTTCTCTATAAATCCCGTTATTGTAGTTTATCATAGCGAAGAGATTGTTTCTTCCACCAGAGTAAGTCAACGCGAGACCATAAGGATTCAGTGTGTTTAGTGACCAAGATATACCAACGGATGGTTTAGAAAAAACCTTATCTTGATAAATTTTCCAACTAGATTGAGAGTGGGACTCGAGGGAAAATAGTAAAAATAATAGGAGTAAAATTTTCTTCATAAGTTTTTTTGTTTAGGATTGTATATAGTGATTTGCTTAAAAAGTTACTCCTCTATAAAAAATATATATAGACTATATGACAGACCAAAAAAAAATAGAAGCTAAAGATCCTTCGGGCTGGAACAATGAAATATTTATTGTTTACAAAGATCTATTCACCGCACTTCTAAGACTTGACGAAATACAACAAATGATGACTAGAGCAACTTATGTTTTCAAGGAAGGTGGTAACACTCAAGAAGAAAAAGACTTAGTAACTATTTTTGAAACTTGTAGATTTGAACCTTTCAAGTTAAGATTGAAATACCAATATGGCACGGATGATCCAAGAAGCTCTGAACGTGGTGATAATCGTTTTACTTGGAATGAAGAAAAACTTAGAAAAGATCCAAATTATCTAGCCGCTAAAGAAGCAATGAATACTTGTAGGTATATCTGGAATCCAAATGTTAAATGGGAAGATATACAAAATATTGATTATACCGTAAGCGACTGGGTTAAGAATATTGAAAAAACACAAGTAGATAAACTGGTTTCACTTTCACCAGAAGAAATTATGAGCTTGTCTTCGGGTGAATGGTTAAAACTAAAGGCGATACCCGGTGAATACTTACAAAAGTTTCATAAAAAACAACTCTCAGCTATTATTGATAGATTGCTTGACGAATCAGCACCTAAACAGCTACTCGATAAATTTGTTCTAATGAAAAAATTTCAAGTAGGTGAATCACATAACCTTAAATACCTAAAATCTTTCAGAGATCTGTATTAGTTCTTTTTCGAGGTGATGTATTTATCAACTGAGGGCAATTCCAAAACTACCAAGTGTGATAACCATGAAACCATCAAAAACAAATTGATTGATAGGCATCTCTTTACCGTGAAAACCGGTCCAAATATCAACACCTAAGCAAATAACCATCATACAAAAACCAGAAATCTAACAATAGATTTCTCGTTAATCTCTATTCAGCGTAGTCTAGATATTATTTTCATAGAGATTTAAGTTTCAAGTAGTTTATATATACTATTGAAAAAAAAAGTTACCCATGAGAGTCAAGAAATTTTATAACTTTGTCGCAGAATCAAAAGAACCAAAAGCAACTGCTACTTCAAGTGTTACCCTTCCTACTATTACCCTTCCTACTATTGATATCTCAGCAGATAAAAAAACAGGACAACTACTACCAAATTGGAATAAGTTGACATCCGAAGAAAAAAAACTTTTCTGGGATAAAGGCCCTATAGGTCGAAGTATAAGATTAAAGGCTGGAATGAAATATCCGGATGAACTCAGTGAAGATCAATTAGATATCGCAATCGAATTACTTTCCGCCTCACTGGATAGTATGCCAATAGGTTTTACACAAGTAGCTTCTTTTGTTATTGATCTTTTACACGCCTTATCTTACTTTATTAGATGGAAGAAGGCAAAAAAAGAAGAAGATAAGGTATATTATATTGTAGTGTGTTTTTTTTCTCTTATTTTTTTATGGATACCAAGACAAGGTAATATAGTTATGTCACGATTACCAAACCAACTTAGGCCTATTATACAAAGAATGGAGAGCCTGAAGGGACAAATGACCAGAACTTTCTGGGGAAAAGTTGTCTATGTTATCACCAGTGTGTGGCTCTTCAATAAAATTGAGAACCTACCCGATTATAAAAAACTTTCATCAGATATGGCAGAAAAAAGAAAAAATAATCCTTTTTATGCTACAATACTTGGTGATTATGATAAATATATAGATGAAATGTTAACACAAATCTCGGAAATTTACAAAGAAGTAAAATATGCTTTAGATAACAAAGAAGAGATAAAAAAAAGAGGATTAGAATACGCACAACAAAAAAAATAAACTCACATGATAAAAAAATTTGATGATTTTGTTAAAGAAGAATTAACTATTCAACCTGATTTGGAATTATTTATAGATAAAATACCCGGAGAAATAACCAAGGATGAGTTCTTTCGAATGTCCAAGTCACCAACCACGTTTGATGATCATGAACTAATGGAGTTGAATATTCTTTTTGGCGACCTAGAAGGTCGTGTGGGTATGTGGGAACCAGACAAAGAGTTTCTGAAATATGAATTTGAAAAAAAATATGGTGGTTTTGGACAAGAGCAAATATTATTCAAAGGTCACATAATCAAACAAAAAGAAAGTGGAAATTTTTTAGTAAGCTCATTCATTAGATATAGATATTGTGATTATTTTGTAAAAAAACCAATTTATTTAATGTATGATAAAATATCAAATTTTGTGAATGTTTATAAAAACCTCCCAGAAATAATAAGTGTTCATTTTCTTGAAAAAGAATAAATAGATTAATTCTTTTTCGAGGTGATGTATTTATCAACTGAGGCAATTCCAAAACTACCAAGTGTGATAACCATGAAACCATCAAAAACAAATTGATTGATAGGCATCTCTTTACCGTGAAAACCGGTCCAAATATCAACACCTAAGCAAATAACCATCATACAAAAAGCTAGAAATCCAACAATAGATTTCTCATTAATATCATTTTCATCCTTAAACATTCTAGAGATGAAACTATCCGGTTTCTTTTGGGGAGATTCAACATTTTCTTTCATAAAATATACCTTTTTAGTGTATATATTTTTTTTAGAAAGTAATATTTTTCTAGAAAGTGTTTTGATCTATTTTAGATTTTTCTTCTAAGTTGATTTTTGTAACTTCTGCGTCTTCGTAACTGATATGTATTTGTGCTTCTTGATACACAACTGACGAGATATCAAGTAAAATTGATCCACCTGGTATATCCCAACTATACATACAAACTAAGTTATCGGTTTTCAGTGCAAGCATTTCGTGTCCATCACCCTCTTCATAAGGTGTCTTAAAGTAGAAATATTGATTTGAGGGTGCACCGTATTTTTTGGAAAGAATTTCAACATATTTATTTACGGCAGCTTTGGTAGAAGACCAACTTGTATGTGTTTCTGGTATCACTAAAAGTTTCCAAACGAGTTTTGATTTTGGTGTTGATACGGTGTATATTTTACAAGGTCTAGCGTTGATTTGGCCTTCCCAACTAATAAGATTTCCTTGAGTTAATTTTTGAGTGAACCCTTTTTCTACTAAGTTTTTCTTAGTAATTTCTAAGCTTTCGCCTACTCTAATTCCGTTAAACTCTACTTGTGCATTTGACAATAGTGGTAGAATTAGGAATGAAAAAATTATGAATATGTTTTTCATCGGTTATGTTTTTCTTATTCTATGAAATTTTTAAACTTTTGTTGATTATTCTATATCTAGGGTGATGAAGATTTTGATTAGTATGTCTAGTGAGATCTATGATATAGATATAGATGTTCTCAAGAAGTGGAAAATAACAGAAAATAAAAAAATAGGCGATACTTATTTTATGCGTGAGAGTGGTGGGACATATTTTTCGATGTCAGAATATTATTATAATCTTTACAGAATATTACTTAGACAATCAAAAATAGAACTGGTAGTTGATTATTTGGAGGAATTTCTCGAAGCTTGAGCTATACTAATCTCTCTTTTCGGGGTCCCATCTTTTCTTTCATCGGGAAATAAATTATCTAGTTTATTAATAGTTGATTGAAATTTTTTGATATATTTATCACCAGTAAGATTATACCATTTTTCGGTTCCTTTTCTTTTAGCAAACCAATGGTCTCCTTCAACTTTATATTCCCATGTGTCGTCACCTGGATATATTTTGATCCCTCCCGTAGACGGTTTCACGGTAGTTGTTAATGAGACCGGTGTAGATGAACAAGTTCCAAAAATAGTATTTGGGCCTTTTTTCGAATTATCACTAGGAACATTTATATTAACCGATGGATTAAGTAAAGTTTTAGCTGATGTATACCTAGGATCTTTTGCGTAAGACATAACCACACCTATACAAGCTAGATGATTTGCTATTGTTTTGGCAGTATAAAAATTATTACCATCTAGTTCACCCCTTAGTAGTTCTTGTAGAGAAGAATACCCATCACCGAGTGCCATATAGAGAGGATTATTTTTCATAAAAGTTTGCATTTTATCAAAATCATCCTTAGTCTTTAATTTAGATATACCATCACGAAGCATTTCCGGATTAGTTCCCCCACCCGTAGCACCATCTTTCAATTTATTGATTGCTTCTTTGACATTTGTTGGTAATGCATTTAGATTATTACCAGCTTTTGTTTGCCATGGCCCAGTGTCAGATCCATATTCATAAATTTTTTGAAGTTCTTTGTATCTTGAAAAGTTTCTGATAAATTTCATATCTTTTTTGTATTTTTTTGTATATATAAAAAAAATATCACATTTTTTCAACTAAATTATGAAAAAGATTAAAAGTGGAGATATACTTATCTTCAATAGCAAAAAAATTCACAACATTTTCAAAATAGGAGATAGTGTTATCTTCAGGGGGTGGATGTATCCAGAAGGTGCAAAAAAACCTTATGGAACTGTAGATTTTGGACCATTTAAAAACATGATATGTGATATCAGTTTATTTACGACTCTACAAGAACTTAGAGAAAAAAATATAGATATAGCTTTAGAAATTTAATTATGAGAATAGATTACATCCTACTTACAAATATACTATACTGGTTACTGGCGTTACTGATTATTCTTTTTTCAAGAAAAAAGAATGGGATAGATTGAAATATTTTTACTCTAATTTAGGCTAAAAACAACTGAGATTCCTCTGCTCTTCTCTTCGCTAATCCAGTTAAATACCCAGACTGAATGCCACTTTTTGGGCCATTAGCTATTTCATTAGCTGCTGTCACAAAATCATCATTTATTATAGCTTGTTTAATTCTTTTTCCGTAGTCTTTTGAGTTGACAAAATAAGGTCCAGCATTATATCCTAAACTTACTAGAGATGCTTTTTGTCGATCATTCAATTTTTCCCAGTGCTCTTTGCCAAGCTGTCCAGCTATGATTCCTGCAAATTGTTCTATTTGATGTTTCAAGGTTGCTTCGGCTTCTTCTCTTGTCCATGTTGTGTTTGCATCTGCTTTTTGTAATATTCCATTTTTCATTATTTTGTCGGTACCATAACCACCTCTAAAAGCGTTTTCATCCCACTTTGCGAAAGGTAAGAAAGTTTCTTTATTTGCTATATATTTGAAAGCTATATCCTGCCAACTACCATCTAATGATATTTTTATCCCACCAGATGTGTTTATTTTAGGATCTATAAATCTTTTTATATCCTCTGAAGTAATATTTTTATCCTTCAAAAGTGTTAACATTTGTATTAAATAAACTGGCTCCATCACCGATCCTGGATCAATATTATCAACTTCTGTTTCATCCGGTGTTTCGTGAGTGTGATGTAAGTGGCCCGAGGCGATTTGTGTACCGGTCGTTGCAGCAATTTCTTTATCTAGATAAAGTTGTGGATCGACATGTTGGCCTCCCTTTTTCAAACCAAAATGCAAATGTGGCCCTATAGAATTACCTTTACCCTTGTCGCCACTACCACCGCCTGTTTTTCCAATTATTTGTCCTTTTTTTACATCATCCCCCTTTTTTACGTTTATTTCCGAACAATGACAATAGATAGTCTCTAGGTCAGGTTCGTGATTTATAATGATAGTTCCGCCACAACTATTTTGTTTGAACTCAGCATCTTTAACTTTACCATCTAGTGGTGATAGAATAGGCGTTCCAGAATTTACTGCCAGATCAATACCATTGTGTTGTCTTCCCCATCTTGGACCGAATGGCCAAGTAAGTTTAAAATCTTCGAGTGGGTAAGATAGAGTAGTTTCACTTTCAAAAATAGAACCTATCCATTTTTTTAGACGACTCCATAAAGTGGTATTTGTTTGATCTTCTGGATTTTCCTCTTTGAATTTTTTTACGGCGTCTGCTGTTTCAGGGCCGTATTTTCCATCCACACCGAATCTAGGAAGTTCGTAACCAAGTAAACTCAGTCCTATCTGCATAGTCTCTACATTTTTTTGATAAGTATATCCGTCTTCTGATTGTTGTTTTAAACCATCCTGCACTTTTGCAGCATCTTCCAAAGTTTTATAGAACTCTAATACATCTTCATCAACAAGATCAGCTTTTGCTGGATCATCAAGTTTTTGTTCTGCTTCAAATAATCTTCTATCGTTTTGAAACTTATTATAAACTTTTAGGTATTTCACTGTAAATATTTTTTCTTTTATATATTATTTTTTTTTATTCTTTTTTATCTTTGCACCATGTGTAACACACCTGAACAAAATAAACAATTCGTGATGAACTGGGTTCGTGGAAGATCTCTTCAAATCAGACTTCTAAAACTTAATACAATCAAAAAAAACTAAAAAAACTTAGTAATGTGGAGCTACAATAATTTCATCAAACCCCTCATCTAGAGTAGGAGGTTCATATTGTGAAATCATTCTATCAATCACATCATCACCGATAGTTTTACTACTTCCTCTACTTTTATATTCTTCAGATCTTCTTTTAGCAGCAGATTTGATAACACCTTCGAATCCTTTGAACTCAAAATCTACTGCTATTTTCTTGTATTTACTACCTGTAGCAGCTATCACTTTATCAAGAATTCCTTTTCTGGATTTCTTAGACATATTTGTCATATCTACTACTACACAAGATTTACCACTGCTATCAGATACTTTCTGATCAAATCTTTTTTGTATTTCTGTGTTTAGTTCCGAAATTTTACTCCAAGAAAGTGGTTGCCATGTCATCCAACTTGGCGACTGAATAACTTCGCCGTATTTTTCTTGCTTATCGCCTATGTTTTTATCTTGACCTGGTTTAGCAAACATATCATCGTAGGTAAGATCGTTCTCTTCGGCTACCTCTTCTGCTATTTCATCTCTGTTGATAACATGCAAATCTTCATTACCTAAATTATTTTCAACCCATGTAGATTTTCCAACAGCTGGTGGTCCAATAAGTATATAAATCTTTTTTTCATCGGGATTTGATTCTGTTGATTCTACATCCTCAACTTGAGTTTGTGTAAAATTTTCGAAAAACTTCAAGTATTTCATTCCTTTTTCTTTTTCTTGGTATATATAAAAAAACAAACCTGAGTTTTTAGTTTATGAACTACACAAAGACTAAAGATCCTTGTGTTTCGGGAGACATTAGCTCCTTCTCTTTAAACACTTCAACGCTTGTGCCAGTTAAAACTGGTCTTATTTGAGCTCCATGTCTGTAATCGTCTGTTCCGGACGATAATGTTTTAATTCCTTCTTTAAGGATATTTTTACTAGCATTTAAATCTC
>Ga0194131_10010565_pt1 | contig 11272 bp, 8 predicted proteins | sample TA2KigO120mmetaG_FD_148631 | JGI IMG/M metagenome (GOLD analysis project Ga0194131, IMG submission 148631) | Freshwater microbial communities from Lake Tanganyika, Tanzania - TA2015053 Kigoma Offshore 120m | ecosystem: Environmental > Aquatic > Freshwater > Lake | place: Tanzania: Lake... | reverse complement strand
AAAAATTATTAAAAGAAAACCAGCAGATTTTGCAGTCGATTTAATGAGTTATTGTTGTTTGATTCTATCGACTTAAATTCATGAATAGCGTCAGGTTCTAGAAAACTACTTCGTATAGAGACTCGCGACGGCGAAGCTAGCCCCATGAGGGTCCATTAATGTGTTGTTTATTAGCGATAACTTTATTTATGGCCCGTATAACTCAATAAGAAATGGGCTTTTATCTCTCCTATCCGTAATAAGCGCCCAGAAATTCGCCAGTGTTTTTAAATATAGAATCAACTTGTTGAATTCTATGGGTTTACAGTGCCTAAGCATTGGTTATGAAATGGGTTTTTGTATCTGTTTCAAATTATTCAAGAATTAGGATTAATGAGAAATAATATCTACAGGTACCATCGTTAAATTGGGTTTACTGTGCCACAGTACCTTTGGCTACCAACTTGCAGCTAAGGGTATTAGCACTTTTGACCAGGAGCTTTGAGATGCAACTTTGGATACCTTACCTTTCGTCTTTCCTTTTGCTTTTTGGATTACCTACCTACGCCGAACATACATCAATTCAGGACCCTGTAAAATCCCGCAAATTGGATAAAGTGAATCCATTAGAAGAAAATCAGTCTATAGCCAAAAAATTTGAAGCAGGATTCAAGAGTGGCAAATACTGCGTGATTCTTGGATACTCCGATATCCGAAATACCCAAGGTACTCCTAGTAATTCAACAGATAAAGCTATGACGGAGGTTTGGAAGTATCACAATAAGCTACAGAGCCAAGGGGTCATTGGAGTCAATTCTATCAACGGACTCATATCAGCTTTGAAGAACTGTAAACTTGAACAGGATATTGTCATCGATACGCATGGTTTCGCTGAGGGTGATGGAGGCTTTTGCGTTGCTAAAAAGGAGTGCATCACGACTGGCACTGAAGATTTTGGGCGTCTTGCTCAGGCCTTGGCAGGAAGAAATAATGTTCACATATGGGCATGTTCAACTGCTTCTAGCGCTATCCACAACAATAAGCCCGATAGCAACTTTGTAAATCAGCTAGTTAATAAAACGTACGACCTTTCAATTGCAGAAAACAGCAGCCTAATCAAAAAGGGCTATAAACCACGATTTGTAGCCTACAGTCGAGTGATGTATGCCAGCGAGAGTGCCGGCTTTATGGTTGGAAATTCAACCATCCAAAACTATCAAGCGGATGTTAAAGAAGCTGAATTTGTTCCAGATGACAGATTAACTCCACATTCGAACAAACCGGGCACCTCTCAACCCACTTACCCCGTCGCCTATTCGTTTCAAGTCCCTAAAGGTGGATTGGCCTTTTTGGAACCTCATTTACTTGATTATGCAGAAAAAAAGGGATTTGTCTCTCACGAGGAGGCCCAGTGGGCCAGAATTAAAAGGGTTGCTAGATTAAATCCAAATCCTCTGAAGTTAGGAAGGATAACAATCTATGAATAGGCTACAAATGATCTTCCAAAAATTGGTTACTTCAAAAATTCCTCTCATCGTTTTAAAGCTTGCACTAATTGCAGTGTCAGGGCAGTCCTTAGCGACTGCCAAGGCCACGCCCAAGGATCTCTATAGTCAATTTCGCCCTGCCGTTGTCGAAATTAAAGGAACTCAGATGGGCATAGATAATGGCTCATTAGGAACTGGTTTTTTTGTATCGGAAGATGGGGAGTTGATTACTAATTATCATGTTTTAAGAGATTCAATACATCGCGCCGCAGCCGGTGTTTATTTTAGACTAAGTGATGGCACGATTATCAAGGATTATGAAGTGGCTCAGTGTACAGATGAAAGAGGAATCGATATCTGCTTACTCAGGTTAAAGGTAAAACCTAAGAGTTGGTTTAAAAAGCACACTAAAAAACCTGCGATTGGGCAAGAAGTCTTTGTAATTGGACACCCCCGAGGCTTTTCTTACACTTTTACCCAAGGGATGGTGAGTGCAGTCAGGGAATCGGATGCAAAAATATTAGAGCTTCAAGTGACTGCTGCACTTAATCCTGGAAATAGTGGAGGCCCGATTTTCGACAATGAAGGAAATTTGATGGGAGTTGCGACTTATGTCATTACTGAGTCGGAAGCTCTAAATTTTGGAATTACTGCTAAGGAAGCATTCAGGTTTATTTCCAGTCATCGAAAATTTCAATCTCATCAGTCCTATAGTAAAATGCACTATGCGATGAATAAAAAGAGGTCAGAAGAGCTAAGTGAAAAATTAAATATGCCCATTATCAATGCTTTAAAAAAAAGGCCGGATCCTGAAAAAACATTAAAAGGATTTCAGCCGATCTGGATAAAGAGTGATCGCTGGAAAGTTACAGGATATCTACCAAATCAATTTAGCTGCCATGTGGACAAAGTAGAAGGAGTAAAACAATCCAAAATACATTGTAAATACGGTTTTGCGGACTTTGAATTTTATTCACAAGAAGTTAGTTCGTCTTGGCAAATACAATCATTAAACGGAACTATGATTTCTACTCCTGAACCTTTGGAATTAACCCAGCGGCTAATAAATAATGGAACATGGCCAAAGATTGCAGCTAGTTTAACAGCCAAAGAACGCAAATATATGTATAGTTCACCATCGGCAGTGAAATGCCGAACTATTACTCATCCCGCCTTTAACAACAATACTCGTTGCTACGAATTTAAGTATAACTCGAGAGTCTTTGATGCTAGCTCATTAACTATGATGTCTCAGCATAATAATCAAGTGTTTTACTCGAGAGTTACAACGACTGAAGCTTCACAGGTTCCCTTTTATTTTGATCTCCTAGCGATGTTTGTTATGACTTTAAGGCGCGTAGATACGCCAGAGCCTATGGCAACAAAAAGGCAATTTTCTTCGATTAGGTAATTATCCCTCTTATCCTAGTTCATAGACCCCGGAAAAAGCTATTAGATCTTTGCTTTTGCACCCGCTACTTTTCCGGCCGAGAAGTCGATAGGCACTTTTTTGACATGCGCAGGAGTGAGTGTAAAAAGCTCACAAAATTGCCGTCTATTTTTTGAGCAGAAAAAGTGGCCTGATTCTATGACATTAGGCGATCGATTTTTTTAATGCCACTGCTTCCAACAGATTTATGAGATTGGCCGTATTCAATGAATACTAGCAGAGTGTCGCAATCTTACAGAAGTTTGCGGCTGCCCACGCATTCCAAAGAACATGGCACGTTCCCTGCTCTTTTAGGGGGTGAACACTTAACTTGGGGGTTCTTATGAAGATAGTTATCGTTATTTTGTTGAGCGTCACACTTTCGGATATGGCGAGAGCTAATCACGATATGCCTGTTTACCACGTCTGGGCGCCGCGCACTGTTAGTCGTTGGTACGGATGGCAAACAATCATTACCAGTGTGGTTCCTTTGTCGGACAAGCCTTGCATTTTTCAGTCGAAAACAAGCCCTCCTGAAGGAAATTCGCTCCAAAATGTCGCTCAAAGTCGTATAGCAAAGGACCTAAGGGGGCCTGGGGACCTTTTAAATGCTTGTCGAGCCATGAGAACACGTCTTGGAGCAAACCAGTGCCAAAAGATCTTCGTCGGCGGACACGGTTCAGAAAATGGTGTTGGCGTCGGGGATCTTTTCGAGGTTTACAGTGCCAATACTGCGAGCACAACTCAAGCACGCTACCAACAAATGCTAAATAGACAACGAAACCCCAACCCCAACGCCGACAACTGGGCTAAACAGGTAGCTCGTGACGCCCTTATCGTTGACCAGAGACCTTGTAGCCGTTGGCCGCGAATGGAAAATTTTCTTATGCAGGAAATTTTACACTGTTTTGAAACGTTGATCGATAGGAGTAACATCAATAACGCGATCGTATTTTCGTCCTGCGGTCCCAAGACTCGGACGCCCTGTAATACTGCACTCCAACGAGTTTGCGCTCAGGTATTGAGCGACGCAACGAACATCCCAGTTGTTTACTCGAACAGCTATAATTGTACATTGAGCGGAGCAGGGAACTACGATACGTGCGAAGCGGGACATTCCATTGTTAGACCGACGTACAACAGACCATAGAAACACCGCGAAAGTTTTAAGCGCCTCTCTTGGTAGAGGGCAAAGCAGTGGGTGTTTCAGGCCACAAATTGTTCTAGATAAATATTCCTATCCGTGGAGAGGCACGAGTTTCGCAACCTCTCCCTGTTTCCACAATCGATTCGTCAGTAGTTTTCTCCTCTGTAAAAGTCTCCCAGCCCCTCTTTTCTTTCATCGCCGGAGTCTTTTATTTTCAGGTGGCTCATTACGCTTTACATAGCGATAAATCGTTTGGCAGCGACTTTATATACACGTTTACAGCGCCGAATTGCTTCACAGCTTGCGCCGTTGCACGAGGGGGTTCATACCCATGGCTTGTGACTGTGTTTCTACTGGCATCTATCTTCATAGGTCACCCGTCGGTAGTTATGCGCTGTCTATATCAAACCGACTTCCCGTCCACCACGACCCTACTTTGCTTCCAAGTAATAAGACACCCAATTGGTCTGCTCCAGACACAATATCAGTATTCATGTAATGCATCAGGTAAATTTTCACTGCAGGTGATTGAGATTGGCGAAGATGAAAAAGCTAACCCCGCAATACATTTGACGTTTACAAAATAAAACCTTAATTTTACTGCTTAAGAATTAGTTTTAAAATTTTATTACTCAACTTCGATTGACGCCGTGAAGTATTTTCTTCTTAGGAAAAACTGTGTGAAGAATTTTGTTATTATTCCATTTTTGTTCTTCATGTTTTTTTCCAGTTTTGCTATGGGACAACCCTGGTTATCTAATCGATTTGCCCAAAATTGTGCCGGCTGCCATGCTCCGGGCAGATTCAATAAATCCATGGCTAAACGAAGATGTACTTTGGCTTGTCAGGGGTGCCATGTGAGTCCCAGCGGAGGAGGAATGAGAAGCTCTTACGGTCGATGGACCCAAGAGCGTTGGCTAAGAAGTTTTTTTGTCGCGGACCTATTGACCAACAAAAAATCGCCGGCCCCCTTTGAAAAACAGCCTTATTTCGATGCCGAAGGAGTTCAGCTAGTTAAAGACAAAAAATCTCTTCCCAAAGTTCTCCGTCCTCAGAGAAGACCTCGATTGGGTACCACAGAGAGTTTAGACATCAATGAAAATAACTACAGTAGAAAACAAGAATATTTTGATTATACGGATGTTTCTTCTGAAATTTATGAGAGCTTAATCCCTGTAGGAGACCCCTATCTTATGGAGAGAATGTTTGCAGTGTCAGGAGGCGCCGACTTTAGATATTTTGTTTTAAATAGAATCAATGATGCGCCTACTTCGACCAATAACAAGCTTCGAGCTTTTCCGATGGTGGCTGATCTCTATCTGCGATTTAAGCCTATTCGCGAGTATTTGAATTTTGTTACTGAAGCGCGTTTCTTAAATGGCCCCAACAATTCGCAACTGGATCGGTTTTTTACGAACGAAGCTCGAATTCGTAGCGCCTATATTCTTAGCGATAATTTGCCCTACAATTCTTATGTGATGGCAGGCCTGTATCGTCCTCTTTTTGGTTACTATATCCCAGATCACACTTCTTTAGCGCAAACTGTCTCAGGCCTCACCGTAAGAAGTGTCTTCTTAGCTGCTTCGGTCGGTTCTTCTCCCAATGTTCCTTTTGCTAATTTTCATCTGATTGGTCCCATCAAAGGCCAAGAAGAGATTCACGGTTTTACCGCAAACTTCGGCGGGAGATTTGTCACCCTAGGAGCATCTTTTATGTTCTCGTACTGGAAAACAACAACTAGAACCGGTGGGTTGGATTTGCAAAAATCGATGTACTCAGCTACCGGGGGGCTTCAACTGGGGCCAACCACCGTGAACATCGAACTGCTTCATGTAAACAGAGAATTCGCTCCGGGCGCAGCCAACGGCGGTGATATTTTTACTGTAGATACTCAAACGAAATTTTGGAGAGAAAATTACTTTTTATTGAATGGCGCTTTTTCGAATCTCTCCCGAACTCTTAACGAAGGAAAAGGAAGCGAATGGATGGTTGGATTTAAAAGCTACCTTCTATCCGGCGCCGATTTAGAGCTTCTCTTAGTCAATAAAAAAGACAAACTCGCGAGCTTAGAAACCACCACTCGAGATATTCAGTTTCAAATTCATCTGTTTTATTAAGGGCCTTCATAATTCTAGATACCAGTGGAGTCAATCAGTTGAACACTTTTTGACTAGACTAGGAATAAAATCAAAGCCTTCTATGAGGGGATAACCCCCGTGTCTATCGATTGAACACTTAAAACTTAATAGTTTTTAAGAGTTATCTACACAGCTACTTGCCATTGTTAAAAAGTTCGACATCTGTTCACAATCTCAACGCTTGAAAATGGTTGGAACACTTTTAGCATTCTTTAACCATTTCAAATTCGAAACAAGTGCATCTGTTCCCAGATTGTGTAAGATATGAAATTAAAGTTTAGCAGAAATATAATTAGAGACTCCCTTTGGGTTATGGTTGGACTAAACCTCATGCTGTCTGTTCAGGGGTTGGGAGATAACTCTGTAGAAAAGGCGCAGCGCCTCTATGCCCGCATCGCCGGGGTCAAGTTGAATTCGAATTCACCGATTTTAGCCGAAATGGCGTCGCTTATTGAACAAAAGAGATATAGTGAAGCTGCCAACAAGGCTCTTGATTCAAACGATTACTATAACATAAGCCTCTTTCAATATTTTGCTCCTTTGTCTAATCGGGCTGAAGTATCCGATGTCTCTCTCAATGACTTTATTGTGATGGGAATTGCCAACACTTTTACCGATCCAGCTACAGGAAAGGATCGCCCCTACACCAACTTAGTCGATGGAGATTTTAGGGTTCAATTAAATAACCAAGATTTAGCTTCTAACAATAATACAGCTCTAACCAATGCTTTTAACGCTAGAACCATTCTCACTCCTCTGAATCTGACTATTGTTACTCCCCAAAGAGTCAATTTCCCAGATGCTGCAGGCTTACTAACTACTCGGCAGTTTCTCCAAGAACACGCGACAGCAGGAACTAATCGCAGACTAGTTCATTATGCATTCCGAGAATTTCTCTGCACCGACATCAAAGAGTGGAGGGACGCAGATTTAAGTATTAGTGACGAGTTCGTTACTCGAGACGTGAATCGCTCTCCAGGGGGAGGAGCTGCCGGGTTCAATCAGTATCAAACTGAGTGTCGAACTTGTCATCAAGTACAGGATTCTTTGAGAAACGCCTTTGCATACCACGACTTTGTTAACAATGCTCCCGTGTATATGCCTGGAAGAGTAGCACCAAAAATCAATCGAAACATTGAATTCCAAGGCGGATTCGTGGTGCAGAATGATTCTTGGGAAAATAAAGCGACTCGAAATGGAAATGCTAACCGCTTTGGATGGAGGGGACCTTTAACTGGAAATGGAGCAAAAAGCCTAGGCGCCATGATTGCGAAGTCAGAGCGTTTTGCTTCCTGTGCTGTCGAAAGAGTTTTTAAACACGTCTGTCTCAGAGCGATGGATTCGAGTGAGGGCACATTGAAACAGACTTTAGCAAGAAACTTTGAGGCCGACGGTTACAGTTTAAGAGGTCTCTTTAGGAGCGTAGCCCTTTCGCCTTCTTGTTTGCAGGTGGGAGAATGAATATGAGCTCAATAATCTCTATTTTGGTTTTAATTTTACTCACTTCAACTGGATGTAAAATCGAATCCAAGTTTCTTGATGGGATTGCTCAGAGGGAAATCAGCGGCAGAGGTAATAACAATCCCCCTAGAGTCATATCGGCTGTAAAAGCGCCCTTGAGGTTTAGAAGCTTGGTGGAGTCTTGGATTAGACAAGCTGATATCACAAATAATACGGACATAAATAACATCTATATGCAATTCAACGCCCTAAAGAATCAGTTACCCCAAGAGGGAACTGCCACTGAGCTTACATCCTCCGGATTTCAGGCGCTATTTGTAGTGGCGGGTCAAGTGTGTGGAGCCTTGAAGAACAAAGAAGCGGCTCTAACCGCTCAGAATCGACAGGTATTCAAAAATTTTAACTTTACTCCTAATGCGACTTTACTAACTCGAGAAGCTTTGGCTTCAGATCAAGCCATTCGAGACGCAGCAAACAATTTACTGCTCGTCTTTGTGGGTAGGAGTGCTAGCGAAGCAGAGAAAACAGAGTTTGTTCGAGCGGCTGCTCAAGTGCTTTTTGGCGTATCGATTACTGCTCAAAATAACACAAAAGCTGTTTCAGATATCGCAGTGGTCTTGTGCACGGCAGTTGTGAGTTCGATCGAAGCTATTTCAATCTAAAAGGGTGAACGTATGAGTATAATTATTAAAACTCCGGTTAATCTAAAAGAAGTAAAAAGAGAATGGCTCGCTCATCAGCTTAAGAAAAATCCTCATTTTCATTCGAGAAGAGAATTTCTTGGACAAAGTGCTGCAGGAGTTACAGCCCTTACTTTTATGCCAACGATTTTTTCACTGATGACCAAAACCCACTCAGCACAGGCGGCTGTAGGTTTTAATGCTCGTGCGGTGGTGCTAAATTGTCCGGGAGGTTTAACAATAACTTCTGAGGTGGTGCCGCAAACTGTGAACGGCGCATTCTTGACCGCGGGCAGCTACAGTACCTCGGGAATGCCTGGGCAGAATCTTACTACTGGAGTTTCAACTAAGTACGGAGCTCCGATGTGGACGGCTTCTCTGTTTTTTCAGGGGTTGGAGCAAATCAACGCTCAGATTGAAAGCCTTGGCGGTAAAATATATGTAGCTGCAGGTTTTCACTCCAATAGTCAGGATGATTCCACGAATAACCCGATAGGCGTGGCACCGCACATTGTGTCTGCGGCTATGCAAGCGGGGGCAAAATTCCGCGTCGCTGGGACTCAATTAAACTCAAATAATGCGAATGGAGGAAGAGCTCAACCTTCAGTCGATTTTCCCGGAGTTAGACCTGCAGTAGCGACGACTTTGGCACAGGCCCAAGATCTTTTGTCAGTAAAAAAAAGTGCTCTAGCTGCGATGTCAACCGACGCTTTGGTAGCTGGGGCATCTTTAGCTGAAAAACTCACACAGGGAGCCACGCAACGGTTTCAGGCCATGACTGGCGGCCGACAACTAGCCGAGCTCACTCGAGCGGCAAATGCAGACTTGAAGACGAACGTCGCCAATGAGAACCCTTTGGATCCCAGAACCAGCACGGTGCTTCAAAGCGCTTATGGAATAACTCCCTCTACTGCGGTGACCGACCCTAGAGTCGCAATGGCAGCAAGCCTTCAATTTCTCCTGAATGGAATCTCTCCAGTGATGGTCGCTCAACTTCAAGCTAACTTTGATTATCACGACGGTACTGACGGTTGGGCGAATCCCACCACCGGTCAGCACGCTCTAGTGTTCAATACTCTGAAGCCCATGCTATTGGCTGCCGCTCAAAGTAGAGTATCTCTAGGAGTGTATGTTCAAACCGATGGGGCTTCATCCATGGCGCGTGACCAAAAAAGATCTATAGGGGACGCTAATCAAATCCACGGAGCTCTTTACATTTATCTCTGCATGAATAATGAGCAAGCACCTTCGAGATTTCAACTCGGAGGTTTTAGAAGTAACGACAATGCGGGCGGCAGCGCGGACACCGACACCAATGTAAACATTCTTCAAAGAAATCCAGCCAATGAAGCCCATGCCTTTATGGCTTCACTTTTGGGAATGCAGAATTATAAAGTAGCTGACTATGCTCCTCCTAATACTTCACGAGATGTTTTCGAACAATTAAATATCTTCAACCGCTAACAATAGAGAGGATACTACTTTGAACGTTTACGGTCGAAAATCTTTAGTCTTTTTAGTTTTGGAATTGTTCTTGTCGGGTTGTGGAGCTTTTCACGACAAAGTGAGAACAAGTTCCGGGACGACGGCGATTAGCTTAGCTGCTTTTGTTCGCACGGTTAAACCCGTCCTTCAGACCAATTGTTTTGGCTGCCATGCTCAATTGGGCAACGGGGCTGCAGCAGCATTTTTTATGCACCCCTCAGATAATGACAACCTATACAATTTATGTTTCGGAAAAATTGTAGTAGGCAATCCCGATGCATCTGCCCTGCTGCAAAAAGGCAAAGGGGCGAACAACCACTCAGGCGGAAATCAATTAGCTTCGGCAGCCGACCAGGAAAAGATTTCAAATTGGATTTCCAATTCGGGCTCGGGAGGAAGTAGCTCGGGAGAAAGTGGCTCGAGCCAGGGAACCACCGGATCTAATCTGAAATTTACGGGCAGTGTACCGGTTCCCGTGAATTTAACGCTAAATGGAGATTATCGATTCATGCGATTTAGTTTGACGGGATTAGGCCATCCCAATGCCTTCGTTGAAGCAGGAATAAGATACTATTCCGACGGAAGCTATGAAATAGGTCAGTGGAGAGTATACTCACCAAGTTATCGACTCAAGGTAACCGGTGTTAACATCGTAGTTTCTAGTGGCCTCGATAACATACTCTATAATACGATGGCCTCTGTAATTTTAGATGCCCCTCAATCTCCGATCAATGATTCAAGCACCACTCCCCTACCAGGCGTTGTGTTATCAATGCGTTCGGTGGCTGCAGCAGAAATTCGACTAAGAAACAATGAAATTAAACTTGGGTTTGTAGATGTAGCTCGCAACGATGGCTCCAATTCAAACAACTCAACCGAACAGGCCTACTTTTTATCTTCGGTAAAACCCATTTTACTTAATAACTGTGCTTCATGCCACGGGAATACAAACGGATCGGGTAACTTTAACATGCCCAACAACGATGATACGCTTCTTTACCAAAACGTCCGAGCTAGAGTAACTGCCAAAAACCCAGCTAGTTCAAGGCTCCTCACCAAAGGAACGGGAACTGCTCATGGCGGAGGGAACCGCTTACCCAATCAATCCGAAAGAGATACTCTTGCGAACTGGATCAACAGGATCAATCCGTCTTAATTCTCAGATAAACTGACACCCGAAGTGAAAATTACAGTATGGGCTAGGGCGAAGTAGCAGTGATTTCAACCCGCTATTTTGAGATCAGGTAAATGCCGTGTTCTTCGATTCTGCTTTTCTAGGGAGGATCATTCATCTGTCTTAAAGTTAGTGTCTACAATCCAGTCTCGAAGAGATTTGTAAGTTCAAGCAGTTGCAATTTCTGAAAGATTTTCTGTAAAAAAAATGGACAAATGTTGTGATTTTTTTCACCAGAAAACAAGCTAAACAGTCGATGGTATTCAGTTTGCACTAAAAAAGCTTATGAAAA
>Ga0194131_10010562_pt1 | contig 11272 bp, 8 predicted proteins | sample TA2KigO120mmetaG_FD_148631 | JGI IMG/M metagenome (GOLD analysis project Ga0194131, IMG submission 148631) | Freshwater microbial communities from Lake Tanganyika, Tanzania - TA2015053 Kigoma Offshore 120m | ecosystem: Environmental > Aquatic > Freshwater > Lake | place: Tanzania: Lake... | reverse complement strand
TTGTGCACCCGCTTCCCCGTCGCCTGCCCCGAGGCAGAGTCCCGCGGCGACTGAATGCCGAACTGCATAATCCTCTGGCTTCCGTAGACCTGCCCCGAGGCAGAGTCCCGCGGCGACTGAATGCCGAACTGCATAATCCTCTGGCTTCCGTAGACCTGCCCCGAGGCAGAGTCCCGCGGCGACTGAATGCCGATGAGGATCGCGATGATGCCTTTGTTGTTCGGTACTTGCGACCACCCTGGCACAGCGGACTTGCAGTAAACGACGGCGTCTACTCCGCCAAGAAACCGGCGTTGAATGTCAGCCTCGATCTGAACCAGACTCGATCCGAAGTTCTGCGGCGTGAACGGCCTTTGTAGCACGGCGTTGTAAACTTCGTTATAAACAAGAGCATTCGCCATATTGGTAGTTGTTACCTTTCAGTAGTTACTGGGCAACGCGCAACCGGCGCCGCCTTGCCGTCAAGAACTTCATTGCAAAACCTGCTCGCTGAGGTACGTGTAGCCCTCGCAATCGATCACTCGCCGGCCCGCGCCTTGCTTCACCAGTCCCGCCAACAACTGCGTTTGCGACGCAACCGAGTCGTACTCCGCCCTTCGCATTTCAATCAGAAACGCAGTCTTCCCCGTCCTGCTCGCCAGATATCGCCAGCCTGGTGAGTTGCCCGGCCACAGGATGACGAAATCCGCCGGTTGAGGATGTTTCTGCCGCGCCGCGGTGGCGATTTGCCGCAGATCGGTTCCCGGCGTCCGGAAGGAAACCAGCACCTCATCGCCGACTTCAGGCAGTAAAGAGAACCTGCGAGGTCCAAACACCATTTCGATAGCCCTCGCTATCTACTATAGCTCGGCGAGCCGCTTGTCCGTATCACCAAATCTCTCGAGCTGCAGGCCCATGCGGTCCATGATCGAAAGATACAGGCTGCACGCGCGACGGTTGTCGTCGCCCTTGCTGAGGTAATCGAGGATCCGGCCCGTCTTGATCGTCCCGCCGCCCTTGCCGGCCAGCACCAGCGGCATCTGATCGGCCGAGTGCGCATCGCCGTCATGCAGGTTCGATCCGCCGAGCAAGATCGAGTTGTCCAGGATGGACGTCCCGCCCTCGTCGATCTCCTTCAGCCGCTTGATCAGATACGCGTACTGTTCGAAGTGGAATTGATTCGTGCGCAGATACATCGCTTCGGCTTCGGCGGCTTTGCCGTTGTGCGTCAGGTCGAGATGCAGCGCGCCCTTCACGCCCTTCAGGAATCCGAAGTTCATTTGCGAAAGATCGTTGTTCAGCATCAACGTCATGATCCGCGTCTTGTCCATCTGGAACGCGAGCACCATAATGTCGAGCATCAGCTTCATGTGATCGGGCACAAGTTGCGGCAGCTTTTCGGCCGGGCGCTCCATGTTCGGCTTCGTCAGCGATGGCCTCCAGCCTTCCAGCCGCTCTTCCTTACCCGCGCGCTCGATACGTTTTTCCACATCGCGGACCGATTCCAAATACTCATCGAGCTTCACGCGATCGGCGCGGCTGATGCTTGGCTGCAACGCCTGCGAATCGGCCAGAACGGCGTCGAGAATGCTCTTATCCATCCGCCGCCCGCTGCCGTCGTCGACCAATTGATCGAAAGCGCGCGCGGGATAGATCTCCTTGGTCGCCGGCTTCGTGGGCGTCGCCCACGACACCGCCGAACTGTAAATCATCGACACGCCGTCTTCCAGACGCAGTTCATTCGGCTCGATACCCAGCGCCATACTCGGCACTCTAGTGTTCTGGCCGATCTTTTGCGCCAGCACCTGATCGAACGACGTGCCCGCGCGGATCACCGCCGGGTCGAGGCTGATCGTCGCGCCCGACAGCATGTTCGCCATGCGGCCCAAATGCGGGCTCGACGACTTGACCGCCTCCTGGTTATACAGCCCGCGCAGGAACACGAGATCTTCGCGATGCGGGTTCAGCGCCGCGAGCGCCGGTCCAAGCTCCATCGACGCGCCAGAGCCCTTGGCCCACCAGTGAATCGGCTCAACGCCATTCGAGAAAAAGACCATGGCGAACCGCACCGGCGGTTTGTTCGACGACGCCCCGGCGGGGAGCGGCGTCGACTCCATCTGCGGCAATGCCAGCGCCACGCCGGCGCCCCTCAAGAAATGGCGTCTGGACGTTCTCATTGTGCGTTCCCTCCTTGCGATTTCGCCGACGCGGTTTGCGTCGCCTCCTGCGCCCTTCGATTGCGGAACTGGCGGCTGGAAACGATATCCGCCACCATTCGCGAAAAACTGGTTTCGCCGCCGCCCTTGGTCATATTGTCGATCAACGGCTGATCGGAAAGCAGCGCCGTGCGCCCAAGCGCAAAACCAACAAGCTTCTGCGAAAGCGTGCGCAACACCTGCGGCTCCTGTTTCTGTACATACTTCAGCAGGCCGTCGATGCCGGCGATTTCAGTCCGATCCAGAGCCGTCGCGTTGTCCTCGACCGGCTTGCCGTCAGAGTACTTATCGCGCCAGCGTCCAACCGCGTCGTAGCGCTCGAACGGAAAGCCGAGCGGGTCGATGCGCATGTGGCAGTTCGCACAAGTGGCGTTGCGTTTGTGCGATTCCAGCCGAGCCTTCAAACTCAAGCCGCCGAACTGCTTCTCATCCGCTGGAATCGAGCCGGCATCGGCGGGCGGTGGCGGAGTCGGCGTGCCGAGAATGCGCCGCAGTACCCAATCTCCGCGCTTGACCGGACTGGTCCGCAGCGGCGCCGAAGTCGCGGTCAACACCGCGCCGAGCCGAAACATGCCGCCGCGTTGGAACGCATTCGCGCCCGTCACGCGCTCGGTGCCGTTGAACTCCTTCTTCACGCCATAGTGCTTGGCGAGCGGCGTATTCAGAAACGTGTAGTCGGCCGAATAGATTTCCCGCACCGGGCGGTCGTTCCGCACGACGTACTCGAAGAACGAAACGGCCTCGTCGTACATACCCGCCTTGACTTCGTCGGTGAATTCGGGGAACTTCGTTGCATCCGCGCCCCTATACTGATCGAAGCGATAGAAGCCGAGCCACTGGCCGAAGAATTCCGTGGCAAACCGCCGCGCTTTCGGATCGGCCAGCATGCGCTTGGCCTGCTTCTCCAAGCCTCGCGGATCGGCGAGTTCGCCCGCCGCCGCCGCGCGCGCCAACTCCGCGTCGGGCACCGACGACCAGAGGAAGAAACTCAGCCGGCTCGCCAGTTCCCAGTTGTTCAGCGGTTTCTGCGCCGCCGTCTGCGCCTCGACTCGATAGAGGAACTGCGGCGAGACCAGGATTCGGGCCAGCAACGCGCGAATCGCTTTGGAGTGATCGTCCTTCATCGTGTTGTAGAAGGCGCGCAGGTTCTGTTTCTCGGTCTCGGTGAGCGGCCGCCGCCAGGCTTTCGCCGCCAGCTTCAAACAGTCCGCGACATGCCCGGCCTTGGCCGCCTGCTGCGCCTTTTGAATGGCGTCATACTCGGCGCGCCACTTTTCGACGTACTTGCGCGGCTCGTTCGCCAGACTGTCGATCTGCGCGTACGTCAAATCGTCGACGCCCTTATCTTTGTACGCATCCAGTTTGTACTTGCGCGCCACGAATCCGAACAACGCATCGTGGTACTCGAACGACGAGTACAAATCCATCCACGCCTCGTCCAACTTCTTACGCGTTGCGTCGTCGAGCATCTTATCGACCACAAACTTGTCGTCGCGGTAATACTTAATCCGTGTGTGGTACCAGTCGCGCTCGGGCTGATTGTATGCGTTCTCGAACGGCGGCGGAATCGGGTCTCGATCGGCCGGTGTCGGTTCGCCTTGCGAGGCTTGCGGCATCGCAACCGCGAACCGCAGCACGCCCGCTTTCCACGCTTTGAACGCTTCTGTTTTCGGGCGCGCGAGCAAGGCCGACGACGGACGGCCTTTTGCCAAATCGGCCGTCTCGGAAATCGTCGCGCGGACGACGGCATCCCCCACGCCGCCGGGCGCGAGTTCCGCGTCCGCCGATACTTCCATGCCGAACACGCCATCGGGCATAGCGATTTCCACCGCTACCGAAGATCCCGCGGGAGTCGCGAAATCGTATGTCGCGCCGGCGGGCGGCAGCGTCAACTTCGCGCGCGATTCCTTGCTCATCGCGGCCAGCAATGGCTCCTGCGTACCCGCGCTACGGTCGGCCTTCCGGAACCGCACGACGGCGTTCTTCCAATGCACCATCGCCTGATCTTTCGACACCGGATTCGCGGACACCGCCGACAACACCACGTTGGTTTTTTTTACGCCACGGCCGCCGCGCGCCAGAAAACGGAATTTGTACGATTCAGTCGCCTCTACCGATTCCTCGGTCAAGATCAGCGCGCGCTCATCGCCTTGTCCGCCTTGCGCACGGGGACCGGCGCCGAGCAAAAATCGCGGCCAGTCAATCATGAAATTCTGAACGCCCATCGCGCCCGCTTTAGCGGCGGCCACCGCCTTCGCCCGATCCCCGGACGGCGGCGGCAACTTCTTAAACAACGCGATCACTTCCGTTGTCGGATATCCCGCCGCGCTGTCGTTCAACACGGTCCAAATGTGTTGCGCGAAACGCGCGCTGACTTTTTCGCGCCTGGCGAAATCTTCGAGCTTCGCATTCGGTTCGCCCAACGCCGCGCGGTGCTGAAACTGCCACGACGCAAAGACGGCTTTCGAATACGCATCGAGCCCATACGGCAGCCCGCCTTCGGCCGACGCGGTGCGAAAACCGTTCGCCTCGTAGATTTTCTGAATGCGGTTGATGGCCGATAGTTCCAGTCCGCTCTTGCCGGGGTCGCCGAAAAACTGCAACGGCCCCGTGCCGATCACCGCATGTTTCGCGATATGTTTCGAAGCATCCAAGTAGCGCTCGAGATTCGCGTTGTCGAGAAACTGCACGTCGCCGAAATTCGTGAAGCCCTCGCCGCCCACTGAATCGGCGACGAAATCGCCGTCGAAGCGGATATCGACTCCCGTCAGATCCTGCACGGCGTAGGCGTATTCGGCGCTGGTCAGCCGGCGCACCGTAACTTTGCCCGGATCGCCCGCATGTTGCCGCGCGTAGTCGCCGAGGCGCGCGCGAATCCACTTCACCGCGGCGGTACGCTCGGCTTCGGACGGCTGCGGCATCTTGGCGGGCGGCATGTGTTTCTCTTCGAGCGCCGTCGCGACTTTCTGCCAGTGCTGGTACTGCTCGCCGACGGCGTTGTGCGACGTCAACTGCCGAATGCTCAAATTAGCCGCGGGCTTGTTCTCTCCGTGACAGGAGAAGCAGTATTGGCGGAAGGTCGCCGGCGGCAGCTGGGCGATAGCGGAGGCCGTGCAGAAGATCGCGAACGGAAGTTTCATGACGCTGAAGGAGCCGAAATCCGGCAGTCTGAGTCTATCATTCGCGCCAGGGGGTACGGAACTACGACTCGCTCGCTCCCGCCATCTGGAACGACGCCAGATTCTCCGCGTCGACGGTAACCGCCGCCGGCTTCACCTCGAACATCAGTTGATAGCCGAACAAACCTGGCATCAGCGCGGTGACGATCTTAAGAATTTTGCTACCCAGCAAATGCAGTACGCCGTTGGGCGTTAACCGCAGCGCGCGATCGAGCGGAATGATCGAAAACTCCTCGCGCACGATGCGATACCCGTTGGCTTCCAACAACTCGCGCGCCGTCTTGCGCGTGAAAAACTTCACGTGTGTACGGTCGAGAATGCCGCGGTCCTGATAATTAAACTGGCCGAACAGGAGGCCGATTCGAATCACGATGTTGGCGACATTCGGCACCGAGATTACCGCGCTGCCGCTCCTTGGGCGAATCAGCGGGTAGATGTCGCGCAGCAGGCGTTCCGGATTCGTCAGATGCTCCAGCACATCGAGCAACAAAACCTTATCGAATTTCTCGCCGTTCAACTCTGATCGCGCGTCGCCCAGCCCCAGGTTTAAGTCGGCTTGATGATAGCCGCGCAAGTCCTCGCGCCGCGCGGGCGTTTCCAAGATGTCGACGCCTGTCACTTCATTGCCCGCCTGGCGCAGCAGCGCCGCGAAGTAACCCTCGCCGCAACCGACATCAAGTACTTTGTTCCTCGTGCCCGCCATGCGCTGCGCATAGTAGTGGCTCGAATACGGCGACTCCTTGATGTCGTAGTGGTGAAAATATTCGGCGAACTCGGGAAACTCTTGCGAGCCATTCACCGTCGATCTGTAACGGTAGACGGCGTTCACCACGTCCCGCGCGTACTTCATGCCGTTCACATGGCAGATTTCATCGCCGTAGTAGGTGGGGATCGGGATTTCGGCGATGCGGAAGCGCTGGTGCTGCAGCTTGATGATGATCTCGGTGTCGAAGTGAAAATCTTGGGTCATCTTCGAAAAGTCGATCGCCCGCAGCGCGTGTAGATCGTAGGCGCGGTAGCCCGAGTGGAACTCGGTCAAATGTAGGTTCAACGCACGGTTTTCAAAAAACGTGAGAATCTTGTTGCCGGTGTACTTGTACAGCGGCATTCCACCTTGAAGCGGCCCGCCGAAATCCTTCATCATGCGCGAGCCGAAAACGGCTTCGGCCTGGCCCATGACCAGCGGATGATACATGTGCGCCAGGATCTCGGGAGCGTATTGGCCGTCGCCGTGCAGCAGCACGACAATGTCGAACCCGCGCTCAATGAAGTAGCGGTAGCCCTTGATTTGATTGCCGCCGTAGCCTTGGTTCTTCTCGTTCTTGAAGACGTGCAGCTTCGCATTCGGGTTTAGTTGTTTGTAGCCTACCGCGAGTTCGAACGTCTCGTCGCCGCTCGCATCGTCGAAGACAACGACCTCTTCGACGTTTTTCCAAACGGCTGCCGGAATACGGCGAAACACATTCGCCAGCGTGGTCGCGGCATTGTAGGCGACGATGAGAATACCGATCCGCTTCCCGCGCGCATCGGCGAGCGCGGGCGTGGTGGGCGGGTACTTGGCGGGTGTGTTCACCGATTCCTACTCTTCTCCATAATACCTGCCAGAAAAATTTTACTTGACTCTTTCGCCAGATGTGCTAAAAATTTAGCATGAGGTGCTAAATTTCTAGCATGCCAGCGACAAGCGCCGTGCTCTCGGTCTCGCGCCGCGAGCGCCAAATTCTCGACGTCCTTTTTCGTTTGAAGGAAGCCACAGCCGCGGAAATCCAAATCGCGCTGCCTGACGCCCCTTCCTACTCCGCCGTTCGCGCCCTGCTTCGGATCATGGAAGACAAGGGCCATGTTCGCCACCGCGAAGATGGCCAGCGCTATGTGTATCTGCCCGCCATCGCCGCCGAGTCGGCACGCCGATCGGCGTTGCACCACGTGCTCGATACGTTTTTCGAAGGTTCGGCAGCGGGCGCGATGGCGGCGTTGATCGACGATAACGCCACGCGGCTATCCCGCGAAGAACTCGATAGGTTGCAGGCGCTGATCGATCGCGCCAGGAGGAAAGCATGACTCCGCTCGCTATTCGCTGCATTGTCGGAATGACAATCCTGCTTCTCGCCGCCGGCCTCGGTTCGCATTCGTTGCGGAAACGATTGTCGGCCTCGCAACGCCACGTTATCTGGACGGCCGCGATGGTGCTTTCGCTGTTGCTGCCCGTTCTCCTACAATGGACACCGCCGGCGACAACACTGGTCGCGCGCGGCGGCGTCGAAGTGCAGCGGATCCTGATTACCGTTACGCCCGACCCGCTTCCCGCGCCCACCAACTGGCCGCGCGCCATCTGGCTTGGCGGCTTGGCGGCATGGCGGCGATGGCGCTGTGGACCGTGGCCGGTTATCTGCGCGCGGGCAAGCTGTTGGCGTCGTCGCGCGAATTCGCAACCGTCGACGGCGTTGCCGTGCGCACGGCGACGGAGTTGAAGTTGCCCGCGGTCGCGTTCGGGCCCGCGATCTTGTTGCCGGAATCGGCGGCCGAGTGGCCCGTCGAACGATTGGATGTCGTTTTAACCCACGAGCTTGCACACGTGCGCCGGTGGGATCTTTTGTGGCGGTTGGCCGGATCGGCCGTCTGCTGCGTCTACTGGTTTCACCCGCTGGCCTGGTGGGCGGCGGCTCAACAGAGGAGAGAAAGCGAAATGTCTTGTGACGATCAAGTGTTGAACACGTACGGCTCGGCCGATGTCTATGCCGATAGCCTTGTCGCCGTGGCGCGCGAAGCGTCCGGCCACGCGACTCCGCGAGCGGTGCTCGCAATGGCCAAACCGAATGAACTTGAAGGGCGGCTCGTCGCCGTGCTCGACGCGGGCCGCCGCCGGCAGGGCGCGGGACTGATGACCGTGCTGACGACGCTCGCGTTAGGCTTGGCCGCCGTGTCACCGCTTGCCGCGTGGCAGGATCCCGCCGGCGCACAGATGAAGGGGAGCGTCCGCGATATCGTTGGCGTAATTCCCGGCGCGAAGGTCATCCTCACGCTGAACACCGGCGGCTCGCCGTATTCGTTCGACACGGGCACCGACGGTTCGTATTCCGTGTCAGGCCTCCCCGCCGGTAAATACAACGTTGAAGTATTGAAGCCCGGCTACAAGCGTTTCTCGTTGGGTGTGATCGAAATCGGCACGAAGTTGCACCGCCTCGATCACTACATCGAAATCGGATCGATCCGGGAATCCATCACCGTCGATGGCGGCAAGGCAGGACAGCGCGCCGTCTCGGCCGAGCCGTCCGAGCCGACGCGCCTTCGCGTCAGCGGCAACGTGCAAGCGGCGAAGATGGTGAATCAAGTGCGGCCGGTCTGTCCGAAAGCGGCCAAAGTCGCCGGGATTCAGGGCTTGGTGCGCATGCAGGCGATCGTCGGGATCGAAGGCCAGATCGCGGGTTTGAAGCTGCTGTCGTCGCCGTCGCCCGAACTGGCGCGCGCCGCTATGGATGCGGTGGCGCAATGGAAGTACTCGCCGACGCTGCTCAACGGCAATCCGGTGGAGATTCAGACCGTCATCGACGTGAACTTCACTCTGGCACCATAGGTAGGGATGCCACGCACAATCGAAGTACCGGGATTGTCGCCGAACAACGCGACTTACTCGCAGACGGTGCTGATGAATGGACTGGTGTATGTGTCGGGACAGCTCGGCGTCGACCCGGCGACGCGCGAGCTGGTGGAGGGCGGCATTCAGCCGCAAACGCGGCAGGCGTTGGAGAATATTTCGGCTATCTTGAGCGCGGCCGGGACAAGCCTCGAGCGCGTCGGCAAGGTCAATATCTTTATTACCGACTTCTCGCTGCTGGGCGCGATGAATGAAGTCTATGCGCAGTATTTTCCGCAGCGCCCCGCGAAGACGACCGTCGAGATCACGCGGCTCGACAAAGGCGGGCTGATCGAAATCGAAGTCGTCGCGGAAGCTTAGATTTCCCAGACGCGCTGGAGATCGACTTCGAGTCCGGCGACCGGCCCCTCGCCGGTTATTGTCTTGGCGTCTTCGATCGTTTCCGGCTCTTGGCCTGGCCGGTAAATGGTCACGGACTGGCACTGCGGGTCGATCATCCAGCCGAGCTCGGCGCCGTTGGCTAGCCATTCGAGCATTTTCTCGTGGATCTTCCGGCGGCGATCGGAGGGCGACATCAGCTCAACGACAAACTCCGGACAGGTGGGTTTCTTACCGAACCGTGCGCGTGTCATCCAAGCCACATCCGGCGAACGCCGCGCGCCGCTCGGCAGCAGAAAACTCGTACTCGAATCGGTGACGACGCCGTTCGTGCTCGCATCGGACCACTGCAGAACTAACAAGTTTAGCCGCGAGTTTCGCGCGCCGGTACCCATATCCGTCGGTGCCATGATTAAGAGCTCCCCCTCACTGGTGTATTCGATTCGATAATCCGAATACTCTTCGCAGATCTCTTGCCATCGGGCTTCGGTGAGATCCGGAATGGTCAGTGTGGCGGGCATGACAGCTTCTTCAACGACCATCATGATTCGAGTATACGCCTCGCGCGGGTTTCACTCTAAAATCAGTCATGGGCATCGCCGCCGATTTTGTTCTGATTGTTGTTGCCGGCCTTATCGGTGGGATGCTGGCGCGTTTCCTGCGCATGCCCTTGCTGGTTGGTTATGTAGCCGCCGGGGTTTTCGTCGGGCCGCACACGGCCGGTCCGACGGTTGTCCAAATCAAAGACGTTGAAACATTGGCCGAGATCGGCGTTGCCTTGTTGCTGTTCTCGATCGGCCTGGAAATCTCCTTCCGTGACCTGCGCGCCGTGCGGCGCGTTGCGTTGATCGGCGGGCCGATCCAAATTCTGGGAACGATGGCGGTGGCGGCGGGCGCATCGGTATTTGCACTGGGGTCGGGCTGGATCGAAGCGCTTTGGATTGGTGCGATGATCTCCGTCTCAAGCACTATGGTCGTGTTGAAGATACTCGCCGCCGGCGGAGTGTCGTCGACTCTTGCCAGCCGCGTGATGATCGGACTGCTGCTTGTGCAGGATCTGGCTGTCATTCCGATGCTGATCATTCTTCCGCAGCTAGGCAGAGCGGAAGACCTGGCTTGGCGCGTGCTGAGCGCGCTGGCGCTAGCCGCCGTTTTGCTGGCCGGGGTGTACTTCGCCGGCACGCGGTTGCTGCCGCCGCTGTTCCGCCGCATTCTCGCCTGGGGCACGCACGAGCTGTTTCTGGTCGCAGTGGTCGCGGTAGGAATTGGAATCGGAGCGGCGATGCACGCGGCCGGTTTTGCATTCGCGCTCGGCGCGTTCGTGGCCGGACTGATCCTTAGCGAGTCGGATTTCAGCCATCAGGCGCTCAGCGACGTGGTACCGCTGCGGGACATCTTCGGGCTGCTCTTCTTCGTCACCGTCGGCATGCTGTTCGACCCCTCTTATGCGATTCGCAACGTACCTCTCATCCTGGCGATGACTGCCGTAATCATCGCCGGTAAGTCGCTCGTGGCCGGGGTGATCGCACGCGGCTTCGGCTACAGGTTTCACGCCCCGTGGATCATCGGGCTGGGGCTGTCGCAGATTGGCGAGTTCTCGTTTGTGCTGGCGCGCACGGGTCTGAGCGGTAACTTTATCTCGAAGCCGGTTTACGATCTGATTTTGACGGCCACCGTGGTGACGATGGCGCTGTCACCGCTGGTGTCGCCGGCGGCGCTGCCGCTTGGCCGGTGGTGGCGCGCTCGCCGGGGCGACGATGAAACGCAAGTACCGGCGCCGGAAGCGCCGGCGCCGCAGATGGCGAACCACGTCGTCGTGGCGGGCTATGGGCGGACGGGCCGCGCCGTTGCGAAGGCGTTGCGCGAGGCCGGGATCGAGTGCATAGTCATCGAGTCGAGCTACGCGCTGATTGGCGATGTGCGCG
>Ga0194131_10010560_pt1 | contig 11273 bp, 8 predicted proteins | sample TA2KigO120mmetaG_FD_148631 | JGI IMG/M metagenome (GOLD analysis project Ga0194131, IMG submission 148631) | Freshwater microbial communities from Lake Tanganyika, Tanzania - TA2015053 Kigoma Offshore 120m | ecosystem: Environmental > Aquatic > Freshwater > Lake | place: Tanzania: Lake... | reverse complement strand
CCCCCGGGACTTGCTGTCAGTATTGCTCTTAGTGCAAAACCTGTACAAGCGAGAGTAACGAAAAAGAAAGAAATGAATATAGACAAAGAAAAAACATCAAGTATTACGTCTACTCAGAAGATAAAACTACAGACTCCTATCATCATTGAGGGACTGGATGTAGGAGGGTGGAGGTCGCCTACCTCTATAACGGAAGTGGATTCTTTATAGCCTGAAGTACTTGCAAAGCATTGTAGCTGGAGCGAACAAATGGGCCTGCATAGACATGCTTTGCCCCTGCTTTGTAGCCAAAAGCCTCGTAGTGAGCGAACTCCTCTGGTGTGACAAAAGACTTAACAGTTAATTTTTGGCGACTTGGTTGTAGATAGTGACCAAGAGTAATGATGTCACAGCCTGCATGGACAAGATCCAGGATTGTTGTCTCTACCTGTTCTTTAGTTTCTCCAAGGCCAACCATGATACCCGATTTGACAAGCAGATCTGCATGCCCACGATTTTTTGCGTGAGAAAGGACTTGTAAAGAGCGGTCATAGGTGGCCTTGTGTCGTACTCTTGGAGTTAGTTCTCGTACAGTCTCAATGTTATGATTAAAGATATCGGGCTGGGCTTGGAGCACCTGATCGATTTGCTCAGGGCTCCCTGAAAAATCTGACGTGAGCACTTCGATGGTCGTTCCCTGATTATTTTCTCGTAAATTACGGATAATGGAAGCAATATGAAAAGCGCCTCCGTCGGGGAGGTCGTCGCGAGCAACCATGGTAATGACGACATGTTCAAGCCCAAGTTCCTTGACGGAAGCAGAAATCCTCATAGGTTCGTCTGCTTCAGGAGCCTTGGGTGTTTTTGTAAAGTCAATATCACAAAAGCCGCAGTTCCTAGTGCACTCTTTTCCAAGAGCGAGGAAAGTGGCTGTTTTCTTACTGTAGCACTCCATACGATTGGGACACCTAGCTTCTTCACAGACCGTATTTAACTTGTATTTTGCCAAAATAGCGTCTGTCTTGAATGTCTGATTTCCTGCGGGGATCTTATGATGCAGCCAGGATGGGAATCTGCCAAGGGCAGAGGGGGCATCCTGCTCAGGATTAGTAGGCAGAATATTCAATGTGCGTTTCTTGGGAAGGTCCATTTACACTCGCTTTTTAGGGGGAAAATGTATAGGGGTTCCTTGTGCTAGAAGAGCCGCTTCAAGCCAAGCTTCTGTAAGTGTTGGGTGTGCATGGATAGTTTCTGTAATGCCCTCTATAGTGCATTCATTGGCAATTGCAACAGCCATCTCTCCAATGAGAGAGCTAGCTTCATGACCCACAACTTGCGCTCCAAGGATTTTTCCCGTTTTCTTATCCGTAACCACTTGTGCAAAGCCTTCTGTTTCCGCTGCAGCGAGCGATTTACCAAGGGCTTGAAAGGGGAATTTACCTACACAGATTTCTTGACCAAGACTTTGTGCTTGTTCAAGTGTCAGTCCTACCATAGCGATCTCGGGATGCGTGAAGATCACAGAGGGTACAGCTTCGTAGTGCATAGACTGATGTTTACCTGCAGCATTGGATGCAGCGACGATAGCTTGGTGAGAGGCTACGTGGGCGAGTTGATACTTGCCTGTTACATCGCCGATCGCATAAAGACCAGGGGAGCTTGTTTCCATGCGGTCATTGACAAGAATTTCTCCCTTATCATTGACTTGTACGCCTGTCTTGTCTAAGCCAAGGCCTTGCGTATAGGGCCTTCTTCCGATAGAGACAAGGGCAACATCCGCAGCTACGGGATCTTTTCCTTTGCAGTGGATGAGGACTCCTGAGCCTTCTGTATCAATTTTTTCTACAAGAGTACTTGTGAGTAAGGTTATGCCCTTTTTCGTAAAAGCTTTGGTGAGGACATCTGCGATAAAGGCGCCCTGCAAGGGGAGAATCGTTGACAAGGCCTCCACAATGGTGACCTGCACACCTAGCTCTGCGAATAAAGAAGCAAATTCACACCCAATATATCCTCCTCCAATAATGGCAATTTTTTGGGGTAGCGTGGTAAGTTCAAGAATTGAAGAGGAGTTAAGGATCTTTTTATGGTCGCAACGAAAAGCAGGGATATCCATCGGTTCAGAGCCTGTGGCAATGATAGCGCGTTCAAAGAAAATGCGCTCACCTGGACCTTCTGAAGAGAAGATTTTTAGTTCGTTTGGTGCTGTGAATTCGGCTATTCCTCGTAAGATAGTAACACCATTAGATTGAATGAGTCCTTCTAGGCTCTTTTGGATCTTTTGCACAACTTGGTCTTTACGAGCTTTCATTTTGCCGTAGTCGAAAGACACGGCTCCTGTTTCAATGCCAAATTCCCTAGCCTGTTTGACATGGTGTAAGACGAGGGCTCCCGCAATCAATGTCTTTGTGGGGATACACCCGACATTCAAGCAAGTCCCGCCAACAGACTGCTTTTCGATAAGAGCCACGCGTAGACCTTCTTGCGCTCCTTTAATAGCAGCAACATATCCTCCGGGACCCGATCCAATCACTACGAGATCAAACTGTTTCCTATCCATGGGTTTTTCTCCTTTCTTTGTGAGAAGTATACCGAAGAAGGGAAAATGTTTCTATGTATTTGACAAATAGCAAGGAAATGTTTTTACTTACCTTTTTCCACACCAGGAGGAAAATTGTGCAAAAACAACTTATAACTTATGAAGATGACGGTGTGCTCCTCGAAGCAACGGTCATCTATCCAGTCAGCCCTGGCAAAAAACCCCTCGTATTCATCTTCCCTCCTTGGGAAGGAAAAGGGTCTTTTGTGGAGGGTTTTGCGGAGAAACTGGCGGCTCTTGGGTATATAGGTTGTGCTATGGATCCCTATGGAAAGGGATGTTTTGGAAGGACGAGAGAGGAATGCTCGGCTCTGATGACTCCTTTCATGAATAATCGAAAAAAAAACTTACAAAGAATCCTTTCTTATCAACATCTACTTTCTAAATTGGTTGATGTAGACGAAGAACGCATGGGAGCGGTGGGTTTTTGTTTTGGTGGTCTATGTGCTCTTGATCTAGCGCGGAGTGGGGCTAAGATACGGGGTGTTGTAAGCTTTCATGGTTTATTGAATAAAGGATTTTCTTATGCTGATAAGTCAATCACCTCCAAGGTTCTTGTGTGTCATGGATATAAAGATCCTATGGTCTCTCCACAAGATCTTTTGGCTTTTACTCAAGAGATGGAGGAGCAAGGAGTGGATTTTCAGGTGCATATATTTGGAGAAGCTATGCATGCATTTACACATCCTGAAGCGAATAATCCCTCTTTAGGGACGCTCTTTCACAAGATCTCAAGTCAAAGAGCAGAGCTCTTAATGAAGAATTTTTTTTCGGAGATTTTTTAAGAGAAAATCATTACACTTTGTCTCTTCTGTTGTTTGGGAGACCTGGAGTGGCTTCAATAAGCTCTTTAACGATAATCTTGATATAAGGGATTGCGGGGAAGGAGCTGGAGACGTATCTACCTATGTAGAAGAGCTCCCCTCCTTCATGAGCGGTTCCACCTGGTCAACAGGTTAATGCAGCAGCTCTCCAGCCCCTTACAACAGATTATTCTTTGGCTTTTCTTTAGAAACTTTGAAAGATCACCGCCCGCTTTGCTATGCGAGAAAGATCTCTTGGGGAGGTAAGGTATGGGTTCGGCTTGGTATTTTTGAAGAAAAATAGATCTCTTCTTGAGAAAGGAGAGAAACTTCATGAGTTCTTTGCAGGTAGTTGTCTATTTCTTGGAGAGGGTGGTTCTTCTCTGAAAAGTATTCTTTTAACGTGCAAAGAAAAGCAGAATGAGTTCTTCCCTCTCGATAAGTTGGTGCTTTAGGAGGATGAAGAAGGTAAGACATGTTTTCGTGAGAAAAGTCCCACAAGAAAGAGGTGTGCTGAAGAAATCGATCTTTTGTAATGTACTGTGCATTGCCCCCACATTTATGTTGATGGATGACAAAGTCATTTTCTCGTAAAGCAAATCCAGGGATAGCAAGGGCTGGTGCATAAAGAGAAGCCGACCACTCTAGAATCTTCTCCGGATAAGCGAGATGAGGAAGGATGTCTTTATTGCAAATAAAGGAGACAAAGAGTGTATCTTCATCCACGACTACAGTCCCTCCTCCACTAAAACGCCTGATCACCGGAATTGGTTTGTTTTGAAGCTGTTCTTGATGGATCAACAGCTTGGGTTTTCCAGAGATCCCCATGACAATCGCAGGAGAAGATCCCGTATTAAGCAAGCAAAAGTTACGAGTGTCTTGACGCAAAAGCTGCTCTTCTAACAGAAGTTGCGTAAAAATAGGGACATTTTGTAGGCGGATTATGTGGAGTTGCATGCAAGAGATGGTTCCCTAGTTTGACGGAGGGCTACAAGGAGAATCGCAAGATCGCAGGGGGAAACTCCGGGTAGTCTAGAGGCCTGTCCTATTGAAAGAGGGCGAATGCGGCTTAGGCGTTCTTTTGCTTCTGTCGAAAGCCCACGAATAGAGCTGTAATCTATTGAAGTAGGGATAAGGGTGTCTTCGAACGAGCGCAACCTATGGATCTCTACTTCTTGCCTTTCGATGTAACCAGCAAGTTTGATCTGCAAAGAGATCTGCTCCTGTATTTCCGCATCATAGCTTGGGAAGTGTTCTTGATAGAGCCCTTGTAGCTGGTCGTAAGAGATTTCAGGGCGACTCATGAGTTGGTACAGGGATAGATTTTTTCCTTGATAAGAGACGTGGGATTGTTTCATGTGCGTGATTTGTTTGTTGATCATGTCTTCTTTATATACGAGGCGATCCATCTGATTTTGAGAAATCAACCCCAGATGATAGCCATAGCGACGTAGTCTTAAGTCGCAGTTGTCTTGTCGTAAAATCAACCTGTGCTCTGCACGACTTGTGAACATACGATAGGGCTCAGTGAGCTCTTGTGTAATCAGTTCATCAATCATCACTCCAATGTAAGCATCGGACCGTTGTAAGATAAAAGGACTTCTTCCTAGGACCTTGCAAGCGGCATTGATCCCAGCTATCAGTCCCTGCCCCGCAGCTTCCTCGTATCCCGTTGTTCCATTAATTTGACCTGCCAAGAAAAGACCTTGAATATGTTTGGTTTCAAGGGTAGAGGTGAGGTGCCCGCTGCGTACAAAGTCGTACTCAATAGCATACGCGGGGCGCAAAATCTCTGCTTTTTCTAAGCCTTGGACGGAGTGTATCATAGCAACTTGTACATCAAAAGGAGAGGATGAAGAGATCCCATTTACGTAATATTCTTCCGTTTGCAGGCCTTCAGGTTCTAAGAAAAGCTGGTGTTGTTCTTTATCTGCAAAGCGGACCATTTTATCTTCAATAGAGGGACAGTATCTAGGTCCTACTGACTGGATTTTACCCGAGTACATCGCTGAACGATGTAGGTTGCTTGTAACAATCTCTTTAGTTTTTGCATTCGTATAAGTGATATAGCAAGGGACCTGTGGTAATTTAGGGCCCTCGGCCGGGTCATGCGAAAAACAGAGGTTGCTTTCCCCATATTGAGGTTCCAATGCGGAAAAATCAATGCTGCGTTTATGGATGCGAGGGGGAGTCCCTGTCTTCAAGCGACCAAGACGAAATCCTAAAGAAGCTAAAGAAGCGGATAGGCCAACAGAGGGTTTATCGCCAGCTCTTCCCCCTGCATAAGTTGTGCTCCCAATATGAATCATACCCTGCATGAAAGTGCCGGCGGAGATAACCACCGTTTTCCCTAGATAGGCAATGCCTTCTTGCGTAGTGACGCCGACTATAGCATCTTCTTCGACTATTAGGCCCTCAATTGTTCCTTGCTTGAGGAAGAGATGCTCTACCTTCTCAAGACGGTGTTTCATGTGATTTTGATAGGCGAGTTTATCTGCTTGAGCTCTCGGTGACCATACAGGAGCCCCTTTAGATGCGTTGAGCATACGCATTTGGATTGCAGTGGCATCGGTGACTTTGCCCATGATCCCACCAAGAGCATCGATTTCTCGGACAATGTGTCCCTTAGCTGTTCCCCCCACTGCAGGGTTACAGCTCATTTTAGCAATCGTATCCAGATTCATTGTAAGAAGGAGGGTTTTAGCTCCCATGCGAGCGGAGGCATGTGCAGCTTCACAGCCAGCATGCCCCGCACCTACAACAATCACATCAAATGTTTCTGGAAAAGTCCACATAGCCGAAGCTACCATTAGCTCTTGTGACGATCTCTTCTTCTTCTCTTCTTTCTCTTATGCTTAGCGATTTTCGCTTTTCTTTTCTTTTTAACTGATGCCATACGTGATCCTTCGTGATCTTGGAATGAATCGAAACTCGAGGGGAGTTTACGGAAAAAGAGTATAAAAAGTAAAGAGAAAAAAAGTCTTACTACTTTGGAGAGAAAGCTGAAAAAGGATCTTCCTCGGGCGCTCCCTGTGGACTGCTTACACCTGCGTAGTTGCCAAATTGCGACAATTCTTTACGGTAGGCCAGGAAGACGCTTCCTACGCCACCGTGGCGGTTCTTTGCAATGATAAGCTCTGCCATCCCTGGTTTATCATAGGGATCATAGTACTCTCTTCGCAAAAGGAAAATCACGATATCGCTGTCTTGTTCGATACTCCCAGATTCTCTAAGATCGCTCATCATAGGGCGGTGACCTGGTCTTTCTTCTACTTTGCGCGACAGTTGAGACAAGCACAGAATAGGGATGTTGAGCTCTCTTGCAAGGTTTTTGAGCATACGGGAGATTTCTGCGATTTCATTTTGTCGATTATCAATAGATCGCGATTGTCCAGATCCTGACAGAAGTTGGAGATAATCAATAACGAGGAACTGGATTCCATGAGTTTCCTTCATCCTACGTGCCCTTGCACGTAAGTCGGTGACTTTAAGACCTGGTTGATCATCGATAACCATCACTCCTTGTTGCATAGCTCCGACAGCGGAAACAACGCGTTGAAATTCCGACCCATTCAAATTTCCTGTGCGTATTTTATCGGACTCTACTTCGGCTTGAGAGCAGATCAATCGGTGTAAAAGCTGTTCTGCGGACATCTCTAAAGAAAAGATGCCGACGGGCAGCCCGCTCTTAAAGCAGATATTCTCAGCGATATTAAGAGCTAGGGATGTTTTTCCCATAGCAGGTCTTGCTGCCAAGATAATGAGATTGGAGGGCGCTAGGCCATTAGTAATTTTGTCAAGGTCAAGAAATTGCGAGGGGATCCCTGTAATTCCAAGATCCTGAGGTCCCTTAGTGAGAAAATCTTCTTGTCTGACTTGTAGCTCTTTCAAGAAAGGAACTTTAGAAGAGGCCTTGATTCCAGAGAGAATATCTCGAATCAAAGTTCCCCCTTGAGGGTGAGAGGCTTGACTGATGAGAAAGAGCTTTTGTTGCGAGTTGTCTAGCAAAGCATGAACATCTCCTGGATCTTCAAGAGCTTCGCGTTCCATCTCCTGCGCTGCCTGTACTAATCGCCGCAAAATGGCTTTGTTTTGTACAAGTTCTGTATATTGTTCAATAAGAGCTGATGTGCCAACGTACTGAGCAAGAGAAGTGATGTAACTTGCTCCTCCAACGGACTTCAGTTTATCTTGTCTTCGAAGCTCTTCGCATACAAGATGAACATCCGCGGGTTTGTCATTCTTATAAGCGGTCTTCAAGACTTCGAAGATCATTTGATGCTCTGTATAGTAAAAATCAGAAGCGTTCAATGAGTCTGATGCGATGTTTAAACTGTTGATGCTTGTCAGCATGCTGCCTAAGACCATCATTTCCGATTCTTTGGAGTTGGGGGGGACGAGAGCTTTTGGCGGCTGCATAAGGAGGTCTCCTACAGTAAAGATAGATGTCGGAAAGGGTGGGATTTGAACCCACGGTACCATTGCTGGTACGCGTCCTTAGCAGGGACGTGCCTTAGGCCACTCAGCCACCTTTCCAAGGTAAGACAACGCAGATGATTTTATAGAGAGAAGGATTTTTGAGCAAAGAAAAGATCTCAGTAAGAGTTATCTTTTTTTTGTGCTTAAGATTCTATAGATAAACGCTCAAAAAAGATCCCTCCAGAGGGGGAGTATTCGATGTTGTGTAAATAAGGTTTTTTGGCATAGGGCAGACTTAGGTGAATGAGAGGTGAGATAGGGGCTTCTTGTAAGAGGAGTTTTTCAGCTTCTTCTAGCTGGTGTGTCCGATCACTGCCTTCGAGGTAGTAAGAAGCACGGAGGAGCTCTTGAAACCGAGGATCTTCCCAAGATGGGTAGTTTTTTGCAGCTTCTTTACAGGTAAAACGTTCTAAAAGACTTGTTGGATCCCTGTATTGTGCTCTACATAAGGTTTGTGCAAAACAGTAGGATTTGGTTACCAGCGCGGATAAAAGGGAGGCTGTATCCATACTTTGAATGGGGATATGAAGCTGTAAAACCTGTTTCCATTGTTGTTGGAGGACTTGCGCAATCTTTTTGTGCATGGGTGTATCTGGATAGAGATAGCATAGACGTTTTTCTAGGTCTTGCCTTGTGATATGCAGCTCTTGCAAAGCCTCAACAAGGAGCTGCTGGGCTTTTTCTGTGTCTTGGTCTAGGTAGTAAGGCTTGATTTCCCTTTGTCTCATAGAAGGAGGGAGAAGGCCAAGAGCTACTGTATCTCCTTGATTCATGACATTGTCCACTATTTCTTGCCGCAAAATAGCCTTATGAAAGGCGTGTCGTAACTTTTTACAGGAGAAAGGAAATTCTTGTGTATTGAATGTCACGAGTAGTGTAGCAGAGACTGGAATGGTTAACTGCTCTTTGGGAGGGATTTTTATGAGGAGGTCAGGGGATAGACGAGAAAAAGGATCGCCCAAAAGATCGAGTTCCCCTTTTTTATATAGTTGAAGAGCCGTGGCCTCACTTTCGATGAGAGTCAGCGAAATAGTTTCTAGTTTAGGTTGTTTAGAGGCGGGATAAAAGGGGTTTTTTTTCAAGATGAGTTCTTCCCCGGGGTGCCAGGCATCTAGGGTAAAGGGCCCATTGCTTAAAAAAACTGTGGATTCCTGAGGCGTAGGGTAGAAAGCGCAGAAAGATAAAAGCTCAAGAAAGTATGGGGTTGGTTGTAGTAACTCAATGATCAGTGTTTGAGCATCGGGTGTGTAGATACCCACTTCATCAAGAGGAAGAGAGCCTATCTTAGCTTCTCGTGCGTGCTTAATAGGGTAAAATAGGTGAGCGTGTGGAGAAGGGAAGGAGGGTGACAGCAGGCTCTTCCAACTTCTTGCAAAGTCGTACGCAGTAACAGGAGATCCATCCGACCAATAAGTTTTTCCTAGAGAAAATGTGTAAGTAGTTTTATCCGGAGATACGGTGAAGTGATGAGATTGTGCGGGAATAATGGTTCCATCAGACTGGATCTGAACAAGACCTTCAAACAGAAAAAAATGCAAGTGAGAGGAGAGTACATCCCCTCCCATTCTTGGGTCCAAAGAAGTAGGCTCTTCACAAGTGGCAAGACGTAAATGTCCTGCTCTAGGTCCAGAAGAGGAAGGGGTGCACCCATACAGGGCTAGGCAGCAAGCAAGTAGGCTTGTGATTAGTCTCGCATTGATAGTAAGAACTCCACGTTGTTATTTGTCTTTTTCAGTCTACCAACGAGCAAGTTCATGGCATCCAAGGGCGATAGATCGGCCAGCGCTTGACGTACGAGGTAGATCTTTTCGAGCTCTTCTTTGTGGTAGAGCATTTCTTCTTTTCTCGTGCCGCTTTTAATGATATCGATGGATGGATACACTCTGCGATCAGAGAGCCTGCGGTCGAGAACAAGCTCCATGTTCCCTGTTCCTTTAAACTCTTCAAAGATGACTTCGTCCATACGAGAACCTGTATCGATAAGAGCTGTAGCGATGATAGTGAGGGATCCTCCCTCTTCGAGATTTCTTGCTGCTCCAAAAAAGCGCTTGGGTTTTTGTAAAGCATTCGCATCGATTCCTCCAGAAAGAATCTTTCCAGAATGGGGTTGTACGGTATTATAGGCCCTAGCTAGACGAGTGAGTGAGTCAAGAAGGATGACCACATCGTGATGGTATTCCACAAGGCGTCTTGCCTTCTCTATGGCCATCTCTGCGATTTGTACGTGTCTTTCAGGGGGTTCGTCAAAAGTAGAAGAGATGACCTCGCCTTTAACACTGCGGATCATATCAGTGACTTCTTCTGGACGCTCATCAATCAAGAGGACAATTAAGTATACATCGGGGTTGTTTTGTGTGATGGCATTGGCGATGTTTTGTAGGATCACAGTTTTTCCCGACTTAGGAGGGGCGACGATCAAAGCTCTTTGCCCCTTCCCTATAGGAGCAGCGAGATCGAGCACGCGTGTCGTTAAATTGTCTCTTTGGGTTTCCATGATGAGACGCGTGCTTGGATACAGGGGAGTCAGGTTTTCAAAAAGGATGCGGTCTTTTGCCTTTTCAGGGGGGCAATTATTAATTTTATCTACCTTCAAAAGTGCAAAAAACTTCTCCTTTTCTTTAGGAGATCGGATGGTTCCGTAAACAATATCTCCTTTTTTCAAGTCGAAGCGACGAATTTGAGCAGGGGAAACGTAAATGTCTTCTGCTGACGGCAGGTAGTTGTAGTTAGGGGATCTAAGAAATCCAAAGCCGTCGGGTAATACTTCCAAGACCCCTTCTCCTACGAGGGTTTCTGTAGGGCGTTCGGATAGAAGTTTTACAATTTCGAAGACCACTTGAGATTTCGTGAGGGCCCCCAGATTTTTCAATCCAATCTGTTTGGCAAATAGATTAAGTTGGTCAATATTCATCCTTTGCAGATCGGCTATTTTAGTAATATTTGTAACTGCAGGAGCTGGGGATTGAGGGGGTTCTTGGTATTGGTCTTCTTGATGCATCGGAAAAAAGATCTCCTATGTTCAGTTTAGGGGGATTGCAATATATTTATTAGCTCTAGGACTTTATGTTGTAGTTCGCCTAGAGTGCCGTTATTCTCTAGGACATAGTGGGCTCGTGCGGCCTTTTCTTCCTGAGATAACTGCCGACGATTCCTTTCCTGTAGCCAAGAGAGGGCATGTTCTTTCTTATTACACCGCTCTTGGCGAAGACGCTTAGGAGCAGTGACAGTCACTACTACATCAAACAGTGTGTGGCTGTTTGTTTCGTAAAGCAAGGGAACTTCTACCACGAAGAGCCAGTAGCTTTGAAAGTCTTTTATAGCAGTGTATCGGGATTCCATTTCATCTAGCACTAAAGGGTGTAGAATGTGTTCTAGGGAAGATAGAGCCTCTGCATGAGAAAAAACTTTTTTTGCTA
>Ga0194131_10010559_pt1 | contig 11273 bp, 10 predicted proteins | sample TA2KigO120mmetaG_FD_148631 | JGI IMG/M metagenome (GOLD analysis project Ga0194131, IMG submission 148631) | Freshwater microbial communities from Lake Tanganyika, Tanzania - TA2015053 Kigoma Offshore 120m | ecosystem: Environmental > Aquatic > Freshwater > Lake | place: Tanzania: Lake... | reverse complement strand
CGCGAGCCGATCACCATGTCGGTCCCTGGGCGTTCCGCCGCTTCCACGAGCGCTGGGATTCGCTCGGGCGGATGCGACAGATCCGCGTCCATCACCACGAGGATGTCGCCCCGCGCCGACTGCAACCCTTCGAGTACGGCGTACCCGAGCCCGCGTGGCGGCTTGCGCGTCACCAGTTGCACCCATGGCTCGCCGGTTTCTTTCACCGCGCGATCGATGCCGTCGCCGGAAGGGTCGTCCATCAGCCAGAGATCGAATCGGCGCCCCGTGGGCTGCATCGCTTCGCGCACACGCCTCACGAGTTCTGGGACATTCATCGCCTCGCGGTAGGTCGGCACGATGATGGAAACGCTCGCGGGCAAGTTCGCGCGGGATCGTAGCGATCGCGGCGCAAGCGATTAGACTTTGGGCATGAGCACGCTGCCTTCACGGTCCAACACGCCCGCCGGGAGCGCGCCGACGACAACGCCCGATGCGGCGCTCGGTCAGGCGCGGAAGTCCGCAGTGGATCCTGAGTCGGTGACCCTGTCGGGGTATCAGGTGGATCTCTCGTACGGCCCGAAGGCTGGGTCGACGACGGATCCGAGCGATGCGTCGCGTCCACATGAGCGGATCGGCGAGGCGGGTGCGTTCCCGTACACGCGCGGCATTCACAGCACCATGTACCGCGGTCGACTCTGGACGATGCGGCAGTTCGCGGGCTTTGGCAGTGCGGATGACACGAACGCGCGTTTCAAGTACCTGCTTGAGAATGCAAAGGGCACGAAGGCGAATACGGGTCTGTCGACTGCGTTTGACCTGCCCACGCTGATGGGGCGAGACTCGGACGATGCGCTGTCGGTCGGCGAGGTTGGTCGCTGCGGTGTGGCGATCTCCACGATCGATGACATGGCGCGCCTGTATGCGGACATTCCCGTGGGTGATGTCACGGTGAGTCAGACGATCAACGGACCCGCCGCCGTGATCTGGGCGATGTATCTGGCGATGGCGCAGGAGCGCGGCATTCCGTGGGATCGGCTCGGCGGCACGCTGCAGAACGACATCCTCAAGGAGTTCCACGCGCAGAACGAGTTCATCTATCCGCCCGAGGCGAGCGTGAAGTTGGTGGTGGACACGATGGAGTTCGCGGGCAAGCACACGCCGAAGTGGAACTCGGTGTCGATCAGCGGCTACCACATTCGTGAGGCGGGTTCGACGGCGACGCAGGAGTTGGCGTTCACGCTGCGCGATGGCATGGAGTATGTGGAGTGGGGCATCAAGCGCGGCTTGCCCGTGGACGCGTTCGCGCCGCGGCTGTCGTTCTTCTTCAACAGCCACAACGAGTTCTTCGAGGAAATCTGCAAGTTGCGCGCGGCGCGGCGCATCTGGGCGCATGCGATGCGCGAGCGGTTCGGCGCGAAGAACGAGCGGTCGTGGCTGATGCGAACGCATGTGCAGACCGCGGGCTGTTCGTTGACCGAGCAGCAGCCGCTCAACAACATCGTGCGCGTGGCGTATCAGGCGATGGCTGGTGTGCTCGGCGGCTGCCAGAGCCTGCACACGGACAGCATGGATGAAACGCTCGGTCTGCCCACGGAGCAGGCGGTTCGTGTGGCGCTGCGCACGCAGCAGATCCTTGCGCACGAGACGGGCGTGCACCGTACGGTCGATCCGCTTGGCGGGTCGTGGTATGTGGAAGCGCTGACCGATCAGATGCAGGCGGATGCCGATTCGATGATCCGCACGATCGATGGCATGGGCGGTGTGGTGGCGGGCATCCACAAGGGCTACTTCCGCCGTGCGATCGCGGAGGCGAGCTACCGCGTCGGGCAAGAGATGGAAGCGGGTGACCGCATCGTGGTCGGTGTGAACGCGTACCCCGAAGGGAACGAGGAACGATCCGTCGAGATCTTGCAGATTCCGCACACGGTGGAGACGCGTCAGTGTGAACGCCTGGCGGAGTTCCGCCGCGTGCGCGATGGCGACCGCGTGAAGCGCTGCCTCGACGAGATTCGCCGTGCGGCGCGCGCGGGCGAGAACGCGATGCCTGCGCTCGTGGACGGCGCACATGGACGCTGCACGCTCGGCGAAATGGTGCAGGCGCTCGCGGACATCTACGGGCGGTACAGCGGCGGTCCGGAGTGGTGATCGACGCGGTGCGGCGGGATATGCCGTCCAACGGCGGCGCGTTCGACCACTCGATGCCGTCCGCTACTCTGCGGGCTTGAAGTTTCAAGGTCCCAAGGGCACACGCGATTTCTATCCGCACGACATGGCGCTGCGGCGGCACATCGAGTCCGCGTGGCGGCAGTCGTCGGTCGTTCACGGCTTCGAGGAGATTGATGGGCCGACCTTCGAGCACCTCGACCTCTACACGGTGAAGAGCGGCGAAGGGATCGTCAGCGAACTCTTCAGTTTCCGCCGCGCGGGCGGCGAGGATGACTACGCGCTGCGCCCCGAGTTCACGCCGACGCTTGCGCGCATGGTCGCTGCAAAGGCGGGGGGGCTTCCGAACCCGATCAAGTGGTTCGCAGTGCCTTCGCACTTCCGCGCCGAACGCCCGCAGCGGGGGCGTCTGCGCGAGTTTCTGCAGTGGAACGTGGATCTGCTTGGCATCGATGGACCGCAGGCGGAGATCGAGGTGCTGTCGACGACCATCGTCGCGCTCGAGCGGCTTGGATTGTCGCCGGATGATGTGCGGGTGAAGTTGAGCCACCGCGGTGTGGTGAGTGCCGCACTGCGATCGCTCGGCGTTTCCGAGGAGCGCACGGCGGATGCATTCACGCTGCTCGATCGCCGCGACAAGTTGGATGCGGCCGCGTTCTCGGCGCGTGCTGCGGAGATCGGGCTTGGTGCCGGGGCACTGGAGTCATTTGCTCGCGTGGCGCGCGCGCGTTTTCCAGCCGCGGTTGCGGTGGACGCGGTGCGAGAGGCAACGGGCTGCACGGCTGCCGATGCAGCGCCGCTGGCGGCGGTACTCGATGGGTTGAGGGCATCGGGCATGGATGCGTGGTGCGAGGTCGATCTTGGCATCGTGCGTGGGTTGGCGTACTACACGGGATCCGTGTTCGAAGTGCATGAGGCGAGCGGCGGTGAACGCGCCATCGCGGGCGGCGGGCGCTACGACGGGCTCGTCGAGATGTTCGGTGGTCCGCGAACGCCCGCGGTCGGCATGGGGATGGGCGATGTCGTGCTTTCGCTGGTCCTGCGTGATCGCGGCAAGTTGCCCGCCGATGAGGGTGAGTCGCTGCTGCCGCGGCCGGATGCGTTCTTCATCAGTGCCGAGGGAGAGGCGTCGGATCGCATGTTGCCCGGACTGCTCGCATCGCTTCGGCGCGGTGGTCTGCATGTGCGGCAGAGCTACAAGTCGACGCGCAATGTCGGGAAGTTGCTCGCGGATGCGGGCAAGTGCCGTGCGCGCATGGCGGTCATTCTCGGCGCGGAACTGGCGGATGGAATGGTGCAGGTCAAGGATCTCGACCGCAACGAACAGGTCGTGGTGGCGGTGAAGGATCTCGCGCAGCATTTGCGCGGCGGGTGATTGTCGCCGCGCCGCTCAGCGCCAGAACGCGCCGAAGACCAGGATCACCCAAACCGCGGCAGCGAGCGCGACTTTCAGCAGCGTGCCTGCCACGCGCCCGCTCGCTGCGCCGACCGCCGGCTTGATCGATTCCCCCGCGGATTTGCCGCCCTTCCACATCTCGCCCGTCGACGCGCCGATCGCAGCGCCGAGTGCGGCGCCTGCAACTGTTCCAATCAGCGGCAGTGGTATGAACACCGTGCCAACGACCGCGCCGACCACGCCGCCCACAAGTGCGCCGATCGTTCCCCACTTGGATGCGCCGCCCGCCTTCGCGCCCGCGGCACCTGCGAAGAGTTCGATCACTTCAGCGGCGAGTGCGATAGCGAGTGCAACACCGATCGTTGTCCATGTCACCCAGCCGCCCGCGTACCCGAGCCAGAGTGATGCGAGCAGTTCATGGACCACCGCGAGCAGCACCATCAGCCAGATGCCAGGCAGCGCGAGCAGCGTGCTGAGCCCTGCGATCGCCGCGAACAGCGAGAACAGAGAAGCGGAGACATAGAACGCCCACATGGTTGGGAGAGACTAGACGGCGCGGAGGTTGGGACCGCTCGCGGCGCATTCAGCGCGGGTGGGCGGTTGGCCGATCAGTCGGATTCGGTGGAACGCATCACTGTCGTTCCAGCGGATGATGATTTCTTGGCTGCCGGCGTTCATCCACTGCCCGCGCTGCAGCGGCGTGACTGTGCTGCCGTCGGCGAGGCGGCGCTCGGTAGTGGTCGTGAGATAGTGCGCACGGTGGTCGGTCAGCGCTTCAAGCGGGCACATCCAGCCGGCGCGCGCCCCGCGCGGGTCGAGGGTGCAGCGGAAGGTGCGCGCGGAGCGGATGTCGGGGTCGCTCGTGTCGGCGCTTTGCCCGAAGAACCAGTCAAAGTGCGAGGATCCGCCGATCAGGCGGTGCAGCGCCGTTGCCATGGGCAGCCAGTTCGGCTCGCTCGCAGTCATTGCGGCGACGACCGTACACTCCCGCACAATGGACTGCCAAACCTCCCTGCGATGGATCGCAACGACCCTGACCGCCGCCACAGAACGACTCGCGGCCCTCACAGCCCGCACACGCATTCACGGCTCGCTCGTCGCCGCGGCTGCGTTCAGCTTGATGCTCGGTGCATGCCAGGGACCGCCATCGACGGAGCAGTCGATCGAGCGCGGCAACCACTACCTCGAATTCGGCAAGTGGCAAGAGGCAGCGGATGCGTTCCAGCCTGTGATCAAGAACAGTCCCGGCAAGTGGGAGGCGGAGTACGGCTACGGCGTCGCGATGGCGAATCTCGGTGATCTTGTCACGGCGCGCCGCTGTCTTGAGACGGCGAATGATGAGTCGCCTGGCAACATGAAGGTGATCGAGTCGCTTGCGGATGTGATGTTCCGCCAGAACGACACGAGTGCGATGTATCAGCTGCTGCGCGGCGCGGGCGCTTCGCTTGGCACGCCTGATCCGTGGATCACGCTCGGGCTCTACGCGATCCGCCTGAAGGACAACGACAGCGCGCAGCAGGCGTTTGCTGCGGCGATTGAAGTGGATTCGGGTGCGGTGCGTCCGCGTACGACCGAGCCCTACTACCAGATGGCGATGCTGCAGTTGTCGCTCGGGCGCAAGGACGAAGCGGTGCGCAGACTGCGGCAGGCATACGGCGTTTCGGCGAGCGATCCGCGGGTCGTGCAGGCGCTGCAGGGGCAGGGCGTGGCGATCGATGCGGCAACGGCACTGCCGCCGGGGCTTTGACGCATGAGTCCTCGCGCGCGCTCGACTGGCGCGGCACGTGGCGCGGATGATGAAACACTCTCGATGGAGCAGTGGTCATCGGTGCTTGGACTGCTGTCCGATCCGCATCGAGTGCGGCTGTTGCGTGCGCTGTCTCGGCATGAGTTGGCGGTCGGTGAACTCGGGCGCGCGCTGCAGATGCCCCAGTCGACGGTCAGTCGGCAACTCAAGCTGCTGTTTGATGTGCGGATGCTGCAGCGGCGAGTCGAGGGAACCACGAGCCTGTACCGCATCGACCGTGATGGCATGCCAGCGGCGGTGCGTTCACTCTGGAAACTTGCGCAGACTTCGCTCGCGCGCGCGGCGGATCTGGAGCAGGATGACGCGCGTCTGACGGCGGTGATCGCGGCACGCCGCGCGGGAAATGGCTTCTTCAGCCGTGTGGGCGGCGACTGGGACATCATCCGCAAGGAACTGTTCGGCGGCATCGTTGGATGGGAGGCGGCGCTTGGACTGCTGCAGCCCGATGCGGTCGTCGCGGATCTTGGCTGCGGGACAGGTGAAATCGCCGAGCGCATCGCCCCCTATGTCGGCAAGGTGTTCGCCGTGGACAGCGAGCGCGCGATGATCGTGGCTGCGCGTCAGCGGCTCGCACGGCAAGCGAATGTGGTGTGTGCGGAGGGCGATCTGATGCGCCCGCCGATCCGCGCGGGAACGCTCGATGCGGCCGTGGTGTCGCTCGTGCTGCACCACGTTGCGGATCCTGCGCTCGCGGTGCAGGCGGTGGCGAAGCTCCTGAAGCCGGGCGGCGCGCTGCTGCTGATCGACATGATCGCGCACGCGCGCGGCGAGTACCGATCCACGATGGGGCATCGGCACCTGGGTTTCTCGCAGGCGGATGTTCGGCGGTGGGCGGAAGCGGCGGGGCTTCGCTTGGAACGCTGGCACAGAATCTCGCCCGCGATCGAGGCGAAGGGACCTGGGCTCTTTAGCGCCTTACTTCGCGGTGCCAGCGGGAGCAGTGGGCGCAGCGGGCGCGGCCGGAGCAGCGGGAGCAGCGGGAGCAGCGGGCGCGGCACCTGATCCGCCGAACTTCGCAAGCACGCCCGCCGGGTCCTTCCGCGCAGAATCCGCGCACTTCGGGCAGCACAGCCGCACGAGGCGTTCACCGATCACAATGTCGGTCGGCTGCGCGGGCAGCGGCTCACCCGAGACGGGGCAGTTCTTGAGGGAGTACGAACCCTTCTGCTTCTCGATCACGGCACTGTCGATCGCGGTCAGATACTTCATCGGATCGCGGCGAATCTTCTTGATGCAGCCAGGGCAGCACAGGCGCACCAGTTTGTTGAGCACCACGATGTTTTTCACGTTGCCGGCGTCTGGAGCGTCAGGTGCGGCGATCTCTTCGTCGCGCATCACCACGCAGTTGGTCATCGGGTAGAGCGGCATCTGCTGCGCGATGATTGCGGCGTCCACGGTTTCGAGGATCTTGGCGCGATCCTTCTTGAAGGTGTCGACGCAGTTGGGGCAGCAGAATCGGATCTCCCGTCCGTTGAGAACGCCGTTGTCGGGTTCCTCAATCACAAAGCTGACGCTGTCCTTCCCAAGTGGCTTGCCCGAGACGGGGCAGTTGTCGAGCGGGAAGGGGGATCCGCGCACTTCGGCGCGGGGCGCTGAGCCGACAGCCAGAAGGGCAAGGCCCAGAAGGGTGAGGAGGGCGGTCGATCGGAGGATTTTGGACTCGATGGGGGGAAGGCGCATAGGTTTCCTTGGGAAAGCGCAAGTGTAGGACACTCGCAAGGGTTGCAAGAAGTCTTGCCGATGAGTGGACGGGCGGTCGAAATCGGGCTACTATTCGTCCATCCGGATATACGGATGAAAGGACAAGCTATGACCGGCACCGCCACGCAGACCATGACCACCACCACCACCAGTTCCGACCCGTTTCTGACCAACCCGCGCCTCTCGCTCGTCGACTTCCCGCCGTTCAAGGTGAAGGATCTGTCGCCCGAAACCGTGCGCTTTGGTCGCAAGGAGATCGAACTGGCGGAAGTGGAGATGCCCGGTCTGATGGCGCTTCGCAAGGAGTACAAGGGCAAGTTCCCGCTGAAGGGTGCGCGGATCGTCGGCAGTCTGCACATGACCATCCAGACCGCGGTGCTCATCGAGACGCTGGTCGATCTTGGCGCCGAAGTTCGTTGGTGTTCGTGCAACATTTTCAGCACGCAGGATCACGCCGCGGCCGCGGTCGCGGTCGGCCCGAACGGCACGCCGGAGAATCCCAAGGGCATTCCCGTGTTCGCGTGGAAGGGCGAGACGCTCGACGAATACTGGTGGTGCACATGGCAGACGCTGCACTTCCCGGATGGCAAGGGACCGAACATGATCCTCGACGACGGCGGCGACGCGACGCTGCTCGTTCACAAGGGGCTCGCCTTCGAGAAGCAGGGCGCCGTTCCTGCGGGAACGAGCGAGGACAGCGAGGAGTACTCGGTCATCCTGCGCCTGCTCCGCGCACTGCAGCAGAAGCACGCGGGCTACTGGTCGCGCACGGTGCCGAACATTCAGGGCGTGACCGAGGAAACGACGACGGGCGTTCACCGCCTCTATCAGATGCAGGAACTTGGGCAGTTGCTCTTCCCGGCGATCAATGTCAACGATGCGGTGACCAAGAGCAAGTTCGACAACTTGTATGGCTGCCGACACTCGCTCGTGGACGGCATCATGCGGGCGACCGATGTGATGCTCGCGGGCAAGGTGGCGGTGGTGTTCGGTTACGGCGACGTGGGCAAGGGCTCCTGCCAGAGCCTGCGCGGACAGGGTTGCCGTGTGAAGGTGACCGAGATCGACCCGATCTGCGCGCTGCAGGCGTGCATGGAGGGCTACGAGGTGGTCAGACTCGAGGATGTCGTGTCGACCGCGGATGTCTTCATCACGGCGACGGGCAACAAGGACATCATCCGCGCCGAGGACATGTTGAAGATGAAGCACAATGCCATCGTCGGCAACATCGGTCACTTCGACAACGAGATCGACATCGCCGGTCTGAAGCGCATCCCTGGCGCGAAGTGTGTGAACATCAAGCCGCAGGTCGACGAGTGGAAGCTGCCGAACGGCCGCAGCATCATCCTGCTTGCGGAGGGTCGGCTGCTGAATCTCGGCTGCGCGACGGGCCACCCGAGCTTCGTGATGAGTTCAAGCTTCACCAATCAGGTGATCGCGCAAATCGAACTCTTCTCGAACTCGAAGAAGTACGAGAAGAAGGTCTACACGCTCCCGAAGCATCTGGACGAGCGCGTGGCGCGGCTGCATCTGACGCAGTTGGGCGCGCGATTGACGACGATGCGCAAGGATCAGGCGGAGTACATCGGCGTGCCGGTCGATGGCCCGTACAAGCCCGATCACTACCGCTACTGATTGCGCGGTAGATTTCGTGGCGTGATTCCGAAGAAGGTCGCTGTTGCCCCGTTTGTTGTTGGCTTGGCCGCGTGCCTCCTGGGTGCTGGTGCGTTCACTGGATGCATGTCGCGCGATGTGGTCGATCCCGCGGCGCGGCGGGTGGTGCCGACGGTGCTGACCGTCGAGCCATCGCAGATCGATCTTGGCGCGATTTCGCAGTGTGATCCACCCACGACGGTCGCCGTCGTGCTTCGAAACACCACGGAACGAGCGGTGACGGTGAAGTCAGCGGTGTCCACCTGCACCTGCACCACGGTGGACCTGCCCACAGGGACCGAACTGAAGCCAGGCGATGAGCGCGAGATTCGTGTGCGGCTTGAGCCATGGGGCGATGGTCCGAAGCAGCAGTTCGTGCGGCTCGTGGGTGATATGGGCGATCTGCTTGGGCGCGTGGCGATCTCCTACAACATTCGGTCGCCGCTGCGGACGCGGCCGAGCGGCGTGTCCCGCGATGTGAACCCCGAAGGTGAGTTCTTGGTGGAAGCGCCAACCCGTGCGCCCTTTCGAGTGCTGTCGTTTGATCCGCCCGTGGCGAAGGCGCGGTACGAGGGGGCGGTCAGCGAGCAGATCGTCACGGTCGATTGGGCGGCAGTGGATGCGCTCGTGCAGGAGGGGCGTTCCACATCGCCGCTCGTGACGGTCGATCCGAGCGGACGGTGGTCCTCGCTCATTCTCGCGGTTCGCACGGACCGCACCGACTGCCCCGACGTGTTCGTGCTTGTGCGCAATACGCCGTAGTACGGCGCATCGTGTCCGATGCGGCTGGTCGCGCGCCGCCTTGTGGCATCGCCTCTACACTCCCGCGCCCCATGCCCCGAGCCACGAGTCGTTCCGCGCGCCGCAAAGGCTGGCGCACCGCGGCAAATTCCGATCGCCACGAGTTGTACGAACTGTCCGTGCAGGGATGCGAATCCGACTGCGTGCTGTTTGACCGCGTTTACAAACAGTGGACGGGACGGCTGCCGCGTTCGCTGCGCGAGGATTTCTGCGGAACCGCGCTGTTGTGCCGCGAGTGGGTACGGTGGCGCAAGGGCAATACCGGTGTGGGCGTGGATCTCGACCCCGCGGTGCTTGCGCTGGCGCGGACTTCGCTCGCCACACTTCCTGCGCGTGAACGCGCCCGCGTGACGCTGCTGCAGGGCGATGTCAACCACACGGTGACCGAGCCGGCGGATCTGCTGGTCGCACTGAACTTCAGCTACTTCGTGCTGCACACGCGCAAGCAGCTTCGCGACTATTTCGCGAAGGCTCTCACCCATGTGCGCCCTGGCGGCTTGGTCTTCTTCGATGCGTACGGCGGGTCGGGGTCGTGGTCCGTGGGCGAGCACGAACGAGGGCTCGATGGATTTGTGTACGTGTGGCATCAGGCGCAGGTGAACCCGATCAATCATCACGTTGTCAACCACATTCACTTCCGCTTTCCCGATGGAAGCGAAATGCGGCGGGCGTTCACCTACCGATGGCGGTTGTGGACGATCCCTGAGATTGTGGAAGTGCTTGAAGAGGTGGGCTTCGTGCGTCCGACGGTGCTGTGGGAGGGGACGGAACGCAAGACGGGTGAGGGGAATGGGGTCTTCAAGCCAACGACGCGCGGCGAGGCGTGTGAGGGTTGGATCGTGTACGTGGCGGCGCAGCGACCGCGGAGCGCGGCGCGCACGGCGCCTAGAATGAAGCGTGATCGGCGTGCTCCCTGAAACCGAAACATTCTTGCCTGAACTTGGCGAACGCCTCGATGCGGTGGCGCAGTGCTTTGAGCGGCAACTGCAGAGTGATCTGCCGTGCGTCACGATGCTCGTGCGGCATGTCGAGCGTTACCGCGGCAAGATGTTGCGTCCGACGCTCGTGATTGCGTCGGGGTTGGCGGTGCGTGGCAGTGCGCCGGCAAATCGCGCCGTGGATGGCGCACTCGATGCGCTCGGTGCTGTGGTCGAGATGATCCACATGGCGACGCTCGTGCACGATGATGTGCTCGACGAGGCGGACATGCGGCGCGGTGGCGACACGGTCAACAGCCTGCGCGGCAACGAGACGGCAGTGATGCTCGGTGACTATCTGATCGCGAGTTCCTTCCACCTGTGCTCGACGATCGGTGAGCCGTGGCTGAACAGTGAACTTGGCGCGATGACGATGCAGCTGTGCAGCGGCGAGGTGCTGCAACTGTCGCACCGCGGCGATCTCACGCTGACGCAGGACACGTACTTCGAGATCATTCGCCGCAAGACGGGCGTGCTGTCGGGCGCATGCTGCCAGCTGGCGGCGCGGCTGTCGGGGGCGAGCCTGAAGGTCGCTGATTCGCTGCGTCTGTACGGCGAGGAGCTGGGCATGGCGTTCCAGATTCAGGATGATGTGCTCGATCTGGTGGGCGATGAGCAGACGGTGGGCAAGACACTCGGGATCGATCTTCGCAAGGGGAAGTTGACGCTGCCGCTGGTGGTTCATCTTGCGCGGTGCACTCCGGAGAGCCGTGCGCGCACCGTGCAGGCGATCGATGCGGGCGAAGCGGGCACGCTGCTGCGGCTGATGGCGGCGACCGATGCGCTTGGTGCG
>Ga0194131_10010556_pt1 | contig 11276 bp, 10 predicted proteins | sample TA2KigO120mmetaG_FD_148631 | JGI IMG/M metagenome (GOLD analysis project Ga0194131, IMG submission 148631) | Freshwater microbial communities from Lake Tanganyika, Tanzania - TA2015053 Kigoma Offshore 120m | ecosystem: Environmental > Aquatic > Freshwater > Lake | place: Tanzania: Lake... | reverse complement strand
CCACCGGCGTTTCGGACTTCTTGTCCTCGGCGTACTTGTCGATGAGCTTCGTGAAGTCGCGGGCGAAGAATGAGCGGTTGAACATTGCGGGGCTCCTTCCAGGCGATGCTATACGGGCGGTGCGCGGACTTCCGTGAATGGCGCGGCCCGTCCTCCCACCCAATCGTTCTCCCTTCTCCCACCCTTTCGTTCTCCCACCCATTCGGAGAGGGGACGCGCCGCGGGGCATAGTGAAGGGAACCGCGGCGAGGCCCAGGAATTCTTCCCGGTCCATGGCACGAAACGACAAGCAAGACGCCGACAGCCACTTCAACCAGGCCCTCCAGTGCGAGACCAAGAGCCAGTTTGCCGATGCCGTCCGCGAATACGAGAATTGCATCAAGCGGAACGACAAGCATCCGCGCGCCCACCTCCACCTGGGCCTGCTCATGGCCGGCGCCGAGGAGCTTGACCACGCGCTGAAGGAGTTCCAGCGGGCCCACGAGGTACGCTCGGACGTGGTGGCGCTGATGGACGATCCGGGCATGCGCTCCTATTACCAGCGCAAGATCCCGGAGACCCTGGACGCATTCCACAAGCCCATCACCATCAATCCGGCGAATGCCTACGCGCACTACCGGCTGGGGCTGGCCTGCAAGTTCCTGGGGCGCCTCGAGCAGGCGCTGGGCAGCTTGAAGACCGCGATGGAGCTCAATCCTCGGCTTACCGAAGCCTACACGGTGTCCGGCCAGATCCTCATGGATGTGCGCCAGAACCAGCCGGCCATCCAGATGCTGAAGATGGCGGTGGACGGAAATCCCAAGAGCGCCGAGGCGCTCCACTTGCTGGGGCTGGCCTACGACAAGGAGAACATGGGCGCGCTCGCGGTGCAGTCGCTGGAGCGGTCCATCGAGCTGGAGGGCGACAACGCGTCCTACCACCTCGCGCTGGGACGCATCTACGCGCGCCAGGGCAAGCACAAGAACGCCATTCGCGAATACCAGATCTCGATCGACCGCGATCCGGGCAATCCGCGCGTGCACTTCGCGCTGGCCGAGGCGTGCGAGGCCATCTACCGGCCGGATCTCGCGATCTCCATGCTCGAGCGGGCTGTCGAGCTCGACGAGCGCTTCCAGGAGGCGCATTACAAGCTGGGGCTGTCGCTGCTCCAAACCGGGCAGATCCCGCAGGCCATCGAGAGCCTCAAGCGCGCCGTGGACGTGGATCCCAACGACTCCTACGCGCACTACCACCTGGCGGAGGCATACAGCCGCAGCGGCCAGCTGGAAACCGCGGTGCAGCACTACCTCCAGGCGTCCTCGCTGAACCCGCAGGACGGCTACGCGCACTTCAACCTGGGCCGCACGCTGGTGGAGCTGTCCCGCTTCGGCGAGGCGGTGCCGCACCTGGAGCGCGCGGTGGAAAACAATCCCAAGGAGATCTCGTTCCGCGAGAAGCTGGACGAGGCGCGCGCGAAGGCGGGGACGCCGGTGGCCGAGCCAGGGTCGGAGGCGCCGGTCTGGCGGGTGGCGGTGGAGAAGGTGCCGGTGATGCGCGAGGCGGAGCCCCCGCCGCCTCCGCCCGTGGAGGAGCCGCCGCCGCCCGAGCAGCCGGCTCCCGTGCTGGGACTGGGCCCGCCGATTCGGCCGGGCGCGGACGTGAATGTTTTTGAGTCGCTCGAGGGGCCCCTGCTGTGGGATACGCTCACGAACGAGGAAGAGGATGAGGTGGCGTCGCCCGACGCCGGGGCGCAGGCTGAGGAGGCGCGACTGGCGGAGGAAGCGCGGCTGGCGACCGAGCGGGCGCGTGCCGAGGAAGAGCGCGCGCGGGCGGAAGAGACGCGGCAGGCGGAAGAACACGCGCGGGCGGAAGAAGCGCGGCAGGCCGAGGAGCGCGCGCGGGCGGAAGAGGCGCGGCAGGCGGAAGAGCGCGCGCGGGCTGAAGAAGCGCGGCAGGCCGAGGAGCGCGTGCGGGCGGAAGAGGCGCGGCAGGCCGAGGAGCGCGTGCGGGCGGAAGAGGCGCGGCAGGCCGAGGAGCGCGCGCGGGCTGATGCCTCGCGACGTGCCGAGGAAGCACGGCTCCAGGCGGAGCCGGCCGCCCCCGCGGAGGCGCGGCCCGCGCCGGCCGATGTCCCCGCACCCGCGTCGGCAGGCGGCTTCTACGATTGCGGCGTGCTGGCGCTCGCGGGCGGACACCTGGACGCCGCGCGCCAGCACTTTCAAGACGCCCTTGAAGACAATCCCGACGACCACCGCGCGCTCTTCTTCCTGGCGTGGTCCACCCGTATCGCGGGGGATCGCTTCCTGGCCTCGCAGCTCTGCGAGATGGGGCTCGACCTGGCCGAGGCGGCCGGCGACGCGGGATTTGTCCGCATGTATCACAGCGAGCTCGAGGTGCTTCGCGGCGGGGCGCGCATCTAGGAGAGCGGTCGAGACTCATACCTCCGGTATAGACCTTTCGCCGGATATCAGAAGCGGAACCCCCGTGATAGAATGGCATCAGTCTCAGGAGGTTGAGGTCTCGTCTCCGTTCTACCCCGTGAGATCTCAGGGGAACTCCCTGGATCCCAATGATCGGGTGAAGCCATGGATGGAATACGGCGTAACCAACAAGTGGATATGGGCCTGCTGGGCGCGCTGAGCGTGCCTCGGACGCTTCCGCAAGGGACCGAAGGGTCCGCGGCTGGCGTCAAGTCCGCGCCCCCGCCGCCGCCTCCGCCTCCCCCACCGGTCAAGCAGGCGGAGCGCTCGCCCGCGCAGACTTCGGACGACCTTTCCCGGCGCCTCGCGTCGTATCGCGCCAGCCAGAACATCCCCGCCATCTCCCAGGCGGACGAGCTGCGCGACACGGTCAACGAGGTCGGCAAGCTGCTCGCTTCGAGCGACGCGGTTCCCTTCCGCTTTGACCGCAACGCGGTGGCGCACCTGATGCCCAGCCCGTCCGGCGGCCCGCTGCGCGCGCAGCCGTCGCCGCCCTCGCCGCCGACCCGCGAGCCGGTCACGCCTAGCGCCCCGCCGCGCGCGAGCGCCGGTGGCGGCAGCGATCCGCAGGTGACTGGCCTGCTGAGCTTCCTGGGCGGGAAGTTCTAAGCGACGTCGAACCCCGGGCCTCGATGTACGAGTATAAGTATCTCCGTTCCGTTGAGTTTGCCGATGCCGACATGGCGGGCATCCTGCACTTCTCCAACTATTTCCGCTTCATGGAGAGCGCGGAGCACGCGTTTTTCCGCGCGGCTGAGCTGCCCGTGCTGGATGCGTCACAGAATCCCACGGTGGCCTGGCCGCGGGTGAACGTGCAGTGCACCTATCGGCGCGCCCTGCGCTACCAGGACCAGGTGGAGACGCACGTGGTGGTGGGTGCCAAGGGCCGCACCAGCATCACCTTCCACTACCTGATGCGCAAGGTGGGGGATGCGGAGGAGGCGGCCCGCGGGATGGCCCGCGTCACCGCCGTCTCGCTGGATCTGAGGGAGGCCCGCATGCGGGCGATTCCGCTGCCCCCGGAAGTGGACGCGAAGATCATGGTGGCGCCACCCGACGTGCTGACCGCGCTGAAGCTCCTCTAGCCGGGGGCGCCGAACAACTGCAGCACGAACTGGGATTGCAGGTTCGCCTGGGCCATGAGGGCGGTGCTCGACTGGGTGATGATCCCCTGGCTGGCAAACACGGCGGCTTCCTTTGCGCCGCCCAGGTCCTCGATGCGGGGGAAGCCGGTGGAGGCCGCCATCGTGTCGGCCCGCTCCAGCTCCAGGTTCTGGCGGATGTCGCGCTGGGCCTGGCCGAGCCGCGTGGAGGTCTCGTCGACGGCTTCCAGCGCCTGGTCGATCCCCTGCAGCGTGGCGCGCGCCTCGTCGAGCGAGGCGACCTGCGGATCCCCCTGCGGGAAGAGCGTCTGGCTGTCCGAGCGGGGGATCTCGACGACCTTCTTGCTGGCATCCACCGGGATTTTCGCGCTGCCGTCGAGGAGCGGCTTGCCGTTGAAGGACGCCTGCGCGGCCATCTCGTTGAGGTCGCGGACGAGCGCTTGCAGTTTGGCCTGGATGCTGGCCCGCTGGGCGGAAGTGAGATCCTCCCGCGAGGCGGTGAGGGCCAGTTCGCGCATCTGGCGGAGGTTCTCGGAGACGGTTCCCACGGCGACCTGCGCGACTTGCAGGAGTCCCGTGCTGTTCTCCAGCCGCTGCGCTGTTTCTTCAAAGAGGCTGGCTTGCTGCTCGTAGGGGTTGATCTTGAAGGTGGGCTTCGCTTCCCTGTCGGTCGACAGCTCGTTGACGGAAGTTTGCAGCAGCTTGCGGTTCGACGTCGGCCGAATCGGCATGGGCGATGAGTCGTTATTGATGCCGAATGGCATGATAACCAACCCTCCTTGGCGCGCGAGGCCTCCCGAGTGCTTTGCCTCGCTGTACCTTATCCTGGTGATTGTAGCATTCAAGGTCCCCGATGGCAACAGGAAGGCTATCACGACGGGGTTCCGTGCCTGCCGAGCAGGGTGATCCGCGCGGCCGGGCGCGGTTTGGGGATAGATCGATGGTCGAGGTGGAGGGATTTGAACCCCCGGCCTTCTGCTCCCGAAGCAGACGCGCTGGCCAGGCTGCGCTACACCTCGTGGATGACGGCAATTCGACTGGACGTGCTTCATAGAGTAGCACATGACGACTTTAACTGTCAACGGATTCGGCGGCGGGCGTTCGCCTCGAACCCGCGCGCGTCGTCCACCAGGAGCAGGGATGTGTCAAGTGCGCTTCGAGCCTTTTTCAACGGCGTATCCTATGATTGGTGTACGAAGGTGAAAGTGATGTCCCAGTACGGTCTGCTGAGAAAAATAATAACCTCGCAACCTGGGAAGCGGCCCTCCTCGAGCAGGCGCGACGCCCAGCGTCACGCTGTTCCCCTCGCAGCGGGCTCAGAAGCGCGCGATGCCCCGACACGCTCTCGTCGTGATCGCTCTGACGGCGTGCCTGAGTCTCTCGGCTGTGCCGCAGCCTGCGTTGAAATCCCTGATGCCGCCTGGCGCGCGCATCGGCGTCGCGCTGAACGAACGGCAGATTGACGGTGTGGCGGCCGCCCTGGTGACGCGCCACTTCAACTCGATCAGTCCGGAGAACGTGCTCAAGTGGGAGAGCCTGCACCCGGCCCGCGGACGGTATGCGTTTGCGGCGGCAGACCGTTACGTCGCGTTCGGCGAGCGCCACGGGATGGAGGTTACCGGACACACGCTGGTCTGGCATCAGCAGGTGCCCGCGTGGGTGTTTACGGATCCGAGGGGCACGCGCGCCGCGCTGAAGGATCACGTCAAGCAAGTGGTCGGCCGTTACCGCGGCCGCATCCGCGGCTGGGACGTGGTCAACGAGGCGCTCGACGAACGCGGCGCTCTCCGCGATTCTCCGTGGCGCCGCGCCCTGGGCGACGACTACGTGGCGGAGGCATATACGCTCGCACACGCTTCGGATCCCGATGCCGAGCTGTATTATGCGGACTATAATCTTTTCCGCCCGGAAAAGCGGGCCGGCGCGCTGCGGCTGATCCGCGACCTGCAAAGTCGCGGCATAAGGATCGACGGCGTCGGTATCCACGCACACTGGGGACTGGATTTCCCCACGAAGGACCAGATCCGTCAAATGCTCGCGGATTTTGACGCGCTCGGGATTTCGGTGATGCTCAGCGAGCTGGACGTAAGCGTATTGCCGCGCCGGTCTGATCTCAACCCTTATGTCCAGGGCCTTCCGAGGGAGATTCAGCAAAAACTCGCGCAACGATATGCGGAGATATTTCGCCTTGCGCTGGAAAACAAGACCACCCGCATCACCCTGTGGGGCCTGGACGACGGCTCGTCCTGGCTGAACGATTATCCAGTGCCTGGCCGCACCAACCACCCGCTCCTCTGGGACCGAGCCTACCGCCCGAAGCCCGCCTTCGACGCGGTGGTCGAGGTATTGCGGAGTTTCCGCGAAAAGTAAAAAAAGCCCGAGGTTGCGGGCTTTTTCGGTGGCAGGAGCGACAGGATTCGAACCCGCGGCCCTCGGTTTTGGAGACCGATGCTCTACCAGCTGAGCTACGCTCCTGTATGGGTCAGAGAGCGCTCATGGCCCCAAGCGCAGAGTCCCTCTGTGGGTCAACGCGTATTCTAGCGGATCTCGGGGCGCTTGTCTAGTGGCTCCTCCGCGGCGCGGTGGCCGTTGCGCTTGTGGGGGACGTGGCCGCGCTCTGGGTGCTCGCCGGGCGTGGCGGTTGGCTCCTTCACCTCCACGTGGCGCAGGCCGAAGCCCTGGCTGAGCTTGCGGATGGGCGAGACCAGGCCCAGGTTCACGAAACGCGCCTGGATGGGGGAGCGGGTGATCTCCACGACATCCCCCTTGCGCATGCGGTAGTCGCGCTGGCCGTCGGCAATGACGTAGGGGGTGGTGGCCCACGAGTGGTCGCGAATCTGGATGCGCGCCGTCGTCGGCAAGATCAAGGAACGGATGCTGGTGGCGAACACCGCGTTCGAGGCGACCAGCACCAGGCCGTCCTGCAACAGGATGGACCCGCCCGCGCTGAACGAGTAGGCCGTCGAGCCCGTCCGCGTGGCCACGATGATGCCGTCGCCGCGGATCTCGCCGAGGCGCTCGTCGTCGATGGTCACCTCCAGGGTCAGGGTGCGGGTGGCGCCGCCCACCAGGATTTCGTTCAGCGCGTCCATCGAGCGCAGCGTCCGCCCGTTGCGCTCCACCGTGGCCCGCACCATGGTGCGCAGCTCGACCGTGTACTGGCCGAACACTACCTGCTGCATGGCCTCGTGGATGCGGTCCGACGAGACCTCGCAGAGGTAGCCGATGTGCCCGAAGTTGATCCCCAGCACGGGGGTCTCGCGCGGCGCCATCTGGTTGGCAACCTGGAGCAGCGTGCCGTCGCCGCCCAGAACGATCACCATGTCAACCTTCGCGCCGTCAAAGACCTCCGGAAACGAGACCGTCTCGTTCCCGCGCTCGGACAACCAGCCTTTGAGCTCCTCAGCAGCCGCATCCGCGGCGGGAAGCGCCTCGCGCACTGCGATTCCGATGCGCATGCCAATCCCTTCGCACGCCCGGGTCAGCCCGAGCGCGCTCTGCTTTCGGGTCGCTGGCACAAGTCTCCTAGAACCAGGGCGGTCTCGCCCGTGTCCGTGTGGTGAAACGGCGCTACATGCGTCGGATTTCTCGGCGAAACACGGCCGCGGGCATCGGCGCCACCGCCTGGGGTACAGCGACAGGCGCCGGCGCGGCCGCGCGCGGCGTCCCAACCGCCGACCGCAGCGCCTGGGCCATTTCGGCTGCTGACTGGAAGCGGTCCGCGGTGTCCAGCGCCATCGCCCTGGCGATCACGCCGTCCAGTCGGCCCACCGACGGCACATCCATGCCCATCAGGCGCGACATCGCGTCGGGCGGGTAGGCTCCCGTCAGCAAGAAATACAGCGTCACGCCCAGCGCGTACAGGTCCGACTCCGGCCCCGTGCGCCCGGACACCGTGCACTGCTCCGGCGGCGCGATGGCCGGCGTGCACGCCCCGCGCGCGAACGGGGACGTCATTCCACCGCCCTGGCGCGCGATGCCGAAATCCACCAGCACCAGTTTTCCCGCGGGGGTGAGCCGCACGTTGGCCGGCTTCAAATCCCGGTGCACCACGTGATTTGCGTGGATGTAGTCGAGCACGTCCAGCAATTGGAGCGTCCACTCCACCGCGCGCTCCTCGGATACCCCGCGGCCGCGCGCCGTCATGTACGCCTGGAGGTCCTGGCCCTCCACGAAATCCATCACCAGGAACGCAACGCGCCCCTCCAGGAACCAGTCGGTGACGCGGGGGAGCGCGGGGTGCGACAATTTCGCGAGGATTTTCGCCTCACGCTCGAACTGCGCGCGCGCCTCGGAGGAGCGGTCGAATAATTCCTTGACCGCCACCTTGATGTCCAGCGCGCGGTCGTGCGCCAGAAACACCGCGCCCATGCCGCCGCTGGCCACCGCGGACTTGATCTCGTAGCGCTTTTTCAGCGTCTGTCCGCACACCGCACCCATGCCGCGTCACCTCAAATCGATGGCGATCTTGTGGCCGGACACCGGCCCGTACTCGTAATCCGGCTGGCACGACGCCACGCCGAGCGCGGTCTGCAGATGCGTGCAAGCGTGCTCGAGCACGGTGGCCACCTCAGATCGTGCCCGAGGGGATGCGAGCAGCACGGCCGTCACCTTTGCACCCATCGAGAGAATGTCCCATAGCTGCAGCGTGGACGGATCCCGCAGGCGCGCGTCCTGCACCAGGAAAAAATCCACCGCGCCGATGGCCGTGTAGAACAGCCGCTCGGGATCATCGGACAGCACGACAATGTGTTGCGGCGCCACTTCGAGGGCCGCTTCCTCGACCGACGCCGGAAAAAAAGCGTTGCGCCCTTCATACCGGAACGTGGAAAATGCCTTGCGCGCGACGTCTCGCAAACCCGACGGAGCCACGCCGCAGGGCATGCCCACCACCATCGGAAATCTCGACGCCTCACGCAGCACGCCCGCATCCCCGCCGTCGCGCAGGAACGCCACCACGAGGGCGTCGTCCCGCTGAGGCAGCGCGTCCTCCACCCGCACGCCGTACGTGTCGCGCAACAGGCGCGGCAGCACCGCGGACGCTTCCACGCGCATCCCCAGATCCGGCAGCGCGGCGCTCAGCCCGTTGGAGGGCACGTGGATGGCCTTCGGGCGCAGCTCCTCGCGCGCCTCCAGCTCGCGTACCGCGTTCACCGTGGGCAGCACCGTGCCCACGCCCCCGCGCACGATGAGCGCGCGGACGGTCGGATCGCGGAGCGCGTCCTCCACGTCCCGCTCGCCGAGGACGAAATTCCAGGTCGCAACGTTGAACAGCTCGGTCACTGGCATGGCTCTCGCCTCCTAAGATGAGGTATTTACCGCAGATCGGCCAGCGGCATCTTGACCAGACCCTACGCCACCCGCAGGGCCTGCAGCGCCGACTGCCCGGCGCAAACGATCTCCGCGCCGGAGGCCGTCGTGCCGCGCGCCATCTGCGCGGTGTAGTCCTTCCAGAACAGGTCGTGCTGCGCGCGGTCGTGCTGCATCACGCGCTGCACGGCCGCGTCCCAGCCGGCCGGCCGGGGGCCCAGCAGCGGCTCCAGCCAGTCGTAGGTGAACACCAGCTTGCGCCCGTACAGTTCCTTCAAATAATGCGCGGTGTGCAATTTGGAGGAGAAGAAGTCGAGGCCCTTGACGCAGCTGAGCATGCACACGACCTGGATGTCGGCATCCACCAGGTGCTCGATGAGCAGGCGCACCGAATATTCGTAGCAGGCGCCGGCCACGATGGCCCGCTTCTGATGGCGGTGGTCGTCGCCCTGGAAATACCCGCCGGTGAACGCGGCCCCCAGCAGGTCGTCCAGCTTGTTTCCGCCCATGCCGCGCGCGTCGCCCGGCATGTCCACGGTAAGGCCGTCCTTGGGAACCGGCAGCCAGCGCGCCAGCGGCACCAGCGCGCCGGCGGCCATCTGCGCGTCGATGTCACGCCGCTGCGCCTCGAACAACCGCAGCACGTCGGGGACGTACTCCACGATACCCTCGGTGCAGTGCGGCACGAAATTGCGCGCTTCCTTGCCGATGAGCGCGGCCCCCGGATTCTCCGGCGTCTGGTGGAGAAAAATCTCCTTCCAGATGCCCAGGGGAAGCCGCTTGCCGATCCACGCCGAGAACCGCTGCTCCACGATCCGCCGCTCGCCGGGGGACAATTTCCCCAGGTCCGGATCGAGAATCGTGGTGGTCATCGCATTCAGATCAAAATAGGAAGTATTCTCGTGCTGGTCGCCGGGAAACACGGCCAGCAGGTCGTCCTCCCGCACCCGCTCCAGCAGCAGGGAGAGCGTTCCGAGCGTGGCTTCGGCGTTGGCCACGTTGGCGTAGTACAGGCCGTCGCTCTGGCCGGCCACCTGCTGCCCGTTTCCATCCAGAATTCCGGCCAGCACGTCGGTCGCGATAATCAGCGGCCGCGCGACGCCGTCCGCGCGAAATCCCACGTTGGGCACGCGAACGTGATCGCGTCCCAGGTAGCGGCGGAAAAATCCCGACCGCACTTCCACGGCGTCCTCCCCGGGCCGATACGAGCCCGCGTAGTCGCCTTCAATCCAGCGCTTGCGAATTCCCCGATAAATTGACATTTCACAACCTCCTATGCAATCTCGAAGCGGGCCACCATCTCGGCGAGCCGCACTTCATCTCCGACTGCCAGCGCCGTCAGCACGCCGCGCGCGAGCTTCCGCTTGTTGACCCAGGTGCCGTGCGCGCTTTCCCAGTCCTCGATGGAGTAGCGACCATCGGCGCCGGCCGTTACTCGTGCGTGCCGGCGCGACACCTTGCGGTCGGTGCCCCCGTAGCGGGTGAGGTCGACGTCCACCACCACGCCGCCGGCCAGGTCGTTGCGACCGAGCAGCAGCGGGGATGCGTAGGGCCCGGCCGGCAGCACCACCACCTGACCGGTGGGCTGCGCGTTGTCGAGCAGCACCAGCCGGGGATGCGGCGCGGCGGGGGAGCCCAGCGCGCGCGGCGCCTGCACGGGCGGCGGGATATTCACCGGAGCCGGGGCCGCCACCGGAAAGGACGTCTCCAGCGGCATCAGGCACCCGGCACAAAATACCGCGCCCAGCAAGTTGTCGTGATTGCAAGTCGGACAGTTCATTGCAGCTACGCTCCCTTCGCAAGGTCATCGCCCTCCGAGGGGCGGTGCGGGTCGGCCACGGATCCGCCGCCTGCACCGCCCCCGGGCTTCGTTCCAAGCATGCGCGTGGTGACCGCCTTCCGCGCAGCCGTGGTGAGGGTCCGCCGCGTCTCCAGCACGTCCTGGGAGGCGGCGCCGGTGCGAATCTGGTTGGTCAGCACGCGGGTCTGCGCGGCGAGATCCTGCAGCCCGGCGCTCCCATACAGCGTGGCCACGCGGTCGAGGTTGCCGGCCGCGGTGGCCAGGTCGCCGCCCGCCGCCTGCTGCAACGCCAGCGTCTGCAGGCGCGTCGCTCCGTCCACGCGCACCGTGGCGATGACGTCCTGGTTGCGTGCCATCGCGGCCGACGCATCCACCGGCAGGCGCACGGCGGCGCGCGCCTTCACGCCCCGCATGCCTCGCGTGGGCACGTCGAAGGTAAACTCCAGCGCGGCCAGATCCACTTCGGCGCCGGACGCCGCGGGAATTTCCAGCGTGAGGAGCAGCGCTTGTCCGCGCGCGCGGTCCAGGTCGCCGAGAAAGGTGGCGAAATAATTCGGATGGCTGGCCTGGTAGGGATGGATATCCGGCACCACGCGCGACACG
>Ga0194131_10010547_pt1 | contig 11284 bp, 10 predicted proteins | sample TA2KigO120mmetaG_FD_148631 | JGI IMG/M metagenome (GOLD analysis project Ga0194131, IMG submission 148631) | Freshwater microbial communities from Lake Tanganyika, Tanzania - TA2015053 Kigoma Offshore 120m | ecosystem: Environmental > Aquatic > Freshwater > Lake | place: Tanzania: Lake... | reverse complement strand
GCCCCCCGGCGAGGACCCGGGCCGCCGCGGGTCGCTGCCCGAGATCCCCTGGTCCTTAGGCAACACGGTGCGGGGCCTCTTCGCCGGGCTGCTGCTTGCGGTGGTGACGCCGATCTTGGTGCTGCCCTTCGACCCCGACTTCGACAGCGACGGCGCCCTGCTCGCCTCGCAGGCCCTGTTCGGGCTGACGCTGCTCGTCTTCCCGCTCGGCAACGCCTCCGGCTGGAGCTTCGAGGGGCTGCGCCGGGCGCCCGCCCGCCTCGGCCTGCGCCGTTTCGCCCTCTCGGGTCTCGGCTGGATGCTGCTGGCGATGCTCGCCTACTACCTGTTCGCGGGGCTGTTCGCCTCGCTGGTGATCCAGCCCGATCAGGAGGACGTGGCCGGCGAGCTGGGGGTCGGCGACGAGAACCTGATCGTCGCGGTCACGGCGGTGGTCCTGATCGTCGGCCTGGCACCGGTCGCCGAAGAGGCGTTCTTTCGGGGATTCTTCTTCTCGGGACTGCGCTCGCGGATGTCCCTGTGGCCCGCGGCGCTGCTCTCCGGGCTCGCCTTCGGCATGGTCCACGCGACCACGGGAATCACGACGGTGGTGCCGCTGGCCGCCTTAGGGGTCGCCCTCGCCTGGCTGTATGAGAAGACCGGGTCCTTGTGGCCGCCCGTGATCGCCCACATGATCAACAACGCGATCGCCCTCGCCTACATCACCTAGTCGCAGAGATGAAGCGCCGAGGGCGGCGCCTGCAACGGGTCCTTCATCTGCCACAATGCCGCCTCGTGAGCGCGCGCGGCAGGACGCGGACGATGCTTCTGGCTGCGGGTGCCGCGGCGCTGCTGGCGCTGCCGGCCGCCTCGGCCCACGGCGCCGGCGCCGGCAAGGCCGCCGACGACGTCTCGGTCCAGATCCAGGGCAACCCGAGCCGCGTCGACCTGCTGAAGAAGGTCTTCGTCAAGGGCGTGCTCACCAACCCGGGCCCGACCGACAACGTCTTCATCACCGTCAGCGCCAGCGGCCGCGAGCTGTTCCGCAAGAAGATCAGCCCCAAGCCCGACGGCTCCCTCAAGATGCCGCTCGAGGTCAATGCCTGCTGCCGCTACGTGATCGAGGCCGAGAACGCGGGCAAGCGCGGCTCGACCGCCTTCAAGGTGGACGTGCCGAAGAAGCTCTCAAAGGGCCCGGTCGCGCGCCTCTTCAACCGCTCGCTGCAGGGCCAGGGCTTCCACACCGGCACCAAGGGCAGCCGCGTCACGTTCGGGACCCGGCTGGCGATCAAGGCCTTCCGCAAGACCAACGGCATGGCCCGCAGCTACTCCTACCGCCGCTCCATCTTCCAAAAGCTGCTGATGGACAAGGGCGCGTTCGAGCCGCGCTACGACGAGGGCCACCACGTCGAGGTCGATATCTCTCGCCAGGTGATGTCGCTGGTCCAGGGCAACAGGTCGGTCCACACCTTCCACGTCTCCACGGGCGCGTCGGCGACGCCGACCGTCCGCGGCAAGTACACCTTCTACATGAAGCAGCCCGGCTACAACTCGAAAGGCATGTACTACTCGGCCTACTTCATCCGGGGCTACGCCACTCACGGCTACCACACCGTCCCCAACTACCCCGCCAGCCACGGCTGCCTCCGCAACCCGGTCTCGTTCAGTCGCTTCATCTACAACTGGGTCGATATCGGGATGCCGATCTACGTCTACAACTAGGGCGTTGCCGCCCGACCGCAGCCGGTCTGGGAGGCTGGAGCGCCTTCCCGCTCCCCTGCGCTCGCCGCTGCGGCGCGCCGCGATGCGGGCCCGCCGGCTCGGAGCCGCCGGGCTTGACGCCCTCGACGCCGTCCGGCCGGGGCACCACCAGGACGGGCCCCTGCCCCCGCGGCGGCTGCGGCTGGCGCTCGGAGGCGAGCTGTTCAGGGAGCTCGGCGAGAGGACCGCGCGCGACGCCGTCGAGCTCGCCGATCTGTCTCCGGGCGACCGGGTGCTGGACATCGGCTGCGGCGCGGGGCGGGTGGCGCTGGCGCTGACCCGGCGATTGGGCGAAGACGGCTCCTACGAGGGCTTCGACCCCGCCGCCACCGACATCCGCTGGTGCCGACGCCGCATCACCCCGCGGCATCCGAGCTTCCGCTTCCGCCACATCGACCTGGCCAACGCCGAGTACAACCCCGGCGGCGGCCAGCGGGCCGACGAGTTCCGCTTCCCCTACCCCGACGACAGCTTCGACGTTGCGATCGCCTCCTCGGTCTTCACCCACCTGCTTCCCGCCGAGGTCGCTCACTACCTGCGCGAGACGGCCCGCGTGCTGAGGCCCGGCGGCCGCCTGCTGGCGACCTTCTTCCTCGTCAACGAGTCGTCGCGCCGCCGGATCGAGGCGGGGGACGCGGCGCTCCTGTTCGCGCCGCGCGAGGGCGGCGAAGGCCTCTGGGCCCTGCCCGCCCACGACGCCGAGGTGGCCGTGGGGCTGGAGGAGGGGCGCGTGCGCGCGATGCACGCCGAGGCCTCGCTCGCGATCCGCGAGCCGATCCGCTTCGGCACCTGGAGCGGCGAGCATCCGGTGGCCGAGTACCAGGACACCGTCGTTTCCGAGCTCCCGCCGACGGGTTAGGCTGCGGCGATGAGAGTCCTCCTCGCCGGAGCCAGCGGGGTCGTCGGCCGCCCCCTGACGGCGCTGCTCGCCGGCGCCGGCCACGACGTCGTCGGCACCACCCGCTCGCGGTCGAAGGCCGAGGCGATCCGCGCCGCCGGCGCCGAGCCGGCCATCGTCGACGCGCTCGACCTGCCGGCGCTCGAGGCCGTCGTCGCCGAGGCCCGGCCCGAGGTCGTGATCAACCAGCTCACCGCCCTGCCGGACGCGCTCGACTTCCGCGACCCGGACTCGCTCGCGGCCACCAACCGCCTGCGCTCGGAGGTCGGGCCCGCGCTGGCGCGGATGGCCGCCGAGGCCGGCGCCCGGCGGCTGATCGCCCAGAGCGTCGCCTTCTTCTACGCGCCCGTCGGCGACCGCGTCGTCTCCGAGGACGCGCCGCTGATGGAGCTGCCCGACGGAAGCCCGATGGCCGCCGGTCCGCCGGCGCTGCGCGAGCTCGAGCGCAGCGCCCTGGAGACGCCCGGGATCGAGGGCGTGATCCTGCGCTACGGCTACTTCTACGGCCCCGGCACCTACTACGCCGCCGACGGCAGCATCGCCGAGCAGGTCCGCAAGCGCCGCTTCCCCGTCATCGGAGCCGGCACCGGCGTCTTCTCCTTCATCCACGTCGACGACGCGGCCGCGGCGACGCTGGCCGCACTCGAGCGAGGCGCCCCGGGCGCCTACAACGTCAGCGACGACGAGCCGGCGCCGATGAGCGAGTGGCTGCCTGCCTTCGCCGAGGCGATCGGCGCCAAGCGCCCGCGGCGGGTGCCTGTCTGTCTGGCGCGCCTGTTCGCCGGCAAGGAGGCGGCGGGGCTGGCCACCGAGCTGCGCGGCGCCTCGAACGCGAAGGCGAGGCGCGAGCTGGGCTGGGCCCCGCGCTACGCGAGCTGGCGCCAGGGGTTCCGCGAGGCGCTCGGCTAGGCCGGCGCCTCGGCCGCGGGGCGGCGCGCCATACGATGCCCCCGATGATTGAGACCACCGCCCGTGAGCTGCTGCTGGCCGAGCTGCGGGAGCACGCGCTCGTGATCGGCGAGGTGACGCTCAGCTCCGGCAGGAAGGCCGACTACTACGTCGACGCCAAGCGCGCGCTGCTGCGCCCCGCCGCCTATCGCGCGGCCGGTGAGCTGATCGCGGCCGAGGCCGCCGAGCGCCAGGCGGCCGCCGTCGGCGGCATGACGATGGGCGCCGACCCGCTCGCCTGCGCCGCGATCGGCGCCCCCGGCGGCGAGGACCTCGTCGCCTTCTTCGTGCGCAAGGACCGAAAGCAGCACGGGCTGCAGCGCTGGATCGAGGGCCCCCTGCTGGAGGCGGGGACGCGGTGCATGGTGGTCGAGGACGTGGTCACGACCGGCGGCTCCACCGTGCGCGCGCTCGAGCGCATCGCCGAGGAGGGTCTGCGGGTCGCCGGCGTCGTCTCGGTCGTGGACCGGCTCGCGGGCGGCGCCGAGGCGATCGAGGCGGCCGGCGGCGTCCCCTACCGCGCGCTGGTCACGATCGACGAGCTGTACCCGGACCGCCCCGACCGCGAGTGAGCGGCCGCCGCGAGGTCCTGCTCGCGGCCGGCGGCTCGCTGCTGCTGGCTCTGGTCATGACCTGGCCGCTGGTGCTGAACCTCGGGGATGCCATTCCCCGCGACCTCGGCGACCCGCTCGCCCAGAGCTGGAAGGTCGCCTGGGCGGGGCACGCGCTGATCTCGCAGCCGCTCGACTATTTCCAGGCCAACCAGTTCTATCCCGAGCGGGACTCCTTCGCCTTCGGCGACATGCTGATCGGCTACGCGCCCTTCGGGCTCTTCACCGACGGCTCCCGCGACGCGGTCACGCGCTACGACCTCGTCTTCATCTTCGCCTACGCGATGGCCTTCTTCGGCGCCTACGTGCTGGCGCGCGAGCTCGGCGTCGGGCCCGCCGGGGCGGCGGTGGCGGGGGCGGCCTTCGCCTTCGCCCCCCTCCGCCTCGAGCACGACGGCCACATGCAGGTGATCTCGACGGGCGGCATCCCGCTGGCGTTGGGGCTGGCGGTCAGGGGGGTGCGATTGCGCCGCCCATGGGTCCTGCTCGGGGCCTGGGCGGTGGCGGCGTGGCAGGTCTCGATCGGCTTCGCGCTCGGGCTGCCGTTCGCCTACGCGCTTGCGGGCGGGATCGCGATCGCGGCGCTGGTCTGGTGGCGGCGGGGGCGGCCCCCGGTCGAGCGCGGGATGCTGGTCGCAGGCGCGGCCGGAGCGCTGCTCTTCACGGTCGTCACCGCGCTGATCGCGGCCCCCCACATCCGCATCGCCGACCGCCACCCCGAGGCGATCCGCACGCCCGAGGTGGTCGAGTCCTTCTCGGAGGGCCCGCGGGCGCTGACCGTCGCTTCTCCCGAGAACGCGGTCTGGGGGCCGCTGACCGAGGGCGCGCGCGAGGACCTGGTCAACATCGCCGAGAAGGCGCTCTTCCCCGGGCTGCTGATCCTCGCCCTGGCCGCGATCGGCCTCGGCTCGAGCGTCCTCCCCCGCTGGCTGCGGCTCTCCCTGGCGGCGGCGGCGGTCGGCTTCGCGATCCTCTCCTTCGGCTTCAGGGTGGACGACGGGCTGCTCTGGCCCTACCGCTGGCTTTATGAGCTGCTGCCCGGTTGGGAGGGGATCCGCACCCCGGGGCGGCTGTTCACGTTCACGACCCTCGCCCTGGCGCTGCTGGCGGCGGCGGGCGCCGAGTCGCTGCTGGCGGCCCTTCGCAGGCGACTGGGCGAGGAACCGCCCCCCGAGCGCGAGGCGTCCCCGGAAAGCGCCGCCGGATCCCGCGCCGGCCCGGGGCGGGCAGCGGTGCTCACCGCCGTCCTCGCCGCGGCGCTCGCGCTCGCGGTCGTGGTCGAGGGCCGCGGCCTTCCCTTCGACCCCTTCGACGACCAGCCCCAGCCCGCGCTCGTCCACCCCGCGGTCTCGACCGCCGACGTCCCCGATCCCCAGCTTCACCTGCCCGCGGGCCGCGACAAGGACAACCGCCGCTACGTGCTCTGGTCCACCGACGGCTACCCGCGCATCGTCAACGGCCGCGCCAGCACCACGCCCGAGGAGACGATCGAGCTGATCGGCCGCATCAAGCCCTTCCCCTCGCCCGCCTCGGTCGCGGAGCTGCGGGCGCTAGGGGTGCGGAGCGTCGTCCTCCATACGAACCGGCTCGGGGGCACCCCCTGGGACGACTCCGCGGCCGTTCCCGTCGAGGGGCTGGGGCTGCGGCGCAGCGAGCGGCCCGGGCTGGTGATCTTCGAGCTGGAGCCCGCGCCCCTGGCGGCGGGCGAGGACGGCTAGGGTCGCGAGCGAGGCCAGGGCGGCGAAGCAGACCATCCAGATCAGGTTCGGGTCGCCGTCCAGCGGCTGGTTCAGGTCCCCGGCGAGCGACGGGCCCAGGATCGCGACCGGCATCCAGGCGAGCACCGCGATCACGGCGATCCTGGCGTCGTGCAGCGGTGCGGACGGGGTCGCCCTGACGGCGAGCACGACCGCCGCCGCCACGGCCGCCAGCACCGGCGCGATCGCAACCCAGGCGCTGTGGACGCCGAGCACGGTCAGCAGCGTGTGCTCGAGGTTGCCGATCCAGATGAACTCGAGCCAGGTGCCGGGGCCCTGCTGGCCCAGCAGCGGGTAGGAGACCGCGGCGGCGAGCATGAACAGGGCGGAGGGGATCGCGAGCGCCAGGGTCAGCGCCGGCAGCCGGCGGTAGGCGGGGCCCAGGCCCAGCGCCAGGAAGGGCAGCACCGGGACCAGGAAGCGCGGGCCGGGGGTGCCGCCTCCGAAGGTGAGCCAGTAGCCGGCGTTGTAGGCGAAGTAGGCGATGGCGATGCCGAGGATCAGGTTGGCCTCAGCGCGGTGCTCCCCCCGGCGCATCACCGCCACCCCGGCCAGCGCCGCCGCGACCACGGGGGTCAATACCAGCACGCCGCGATTGGCGACCAGCAGGTCCACCGCCGCCTCTAGGCGCGGCATCGTGATCCCGAAGAAGCCGTCGCTGTTCAGGCCCAGCTCGTCGTGGCCGCTGAAGCCGGGGACCGAGACGGCGTAGCCGTAGGCGAACTCGAAGGGGTCGCCGAGGGCCCAGGCGTTGAAGGCGAACGCCGGCAGCGCCCCGAGCAGCCCGCCGGCGCCGTAGGCGACCGTGCGGCGCCAACGCCGCTCGCGGCCCGCAAGCGCGTAGAAGAGCAAGGCGACACCGACCAGCCCCACCTGGTACTCGAAGCTGATCGCGAGGCCCGCCAGCAGCCCGGCGCCGCCGAGGGCGCGCAGGCTCGGAGCCCCCTCGCGCTCGCGCATCAGCACGCAGAAGGCCGCGAAGGCGAGCGCGGCGGCGGCGACGTGGGAGAACAGCTCCGAGGCGAACACCATCAGCATCGAGCCGAGGCCGAGCGTGATCGCCGCGGCGGTCCCGTACCCCGGCTCGATCCGGTCCACGGCCCAGCGCACCGCGACCAGCAGCAGCACCGCGGGGATCACCGCTGCCAGCAGCGTCAGCACCCAGACCACCGGTGTCCCGTCCTCGACGTCGCGCTCGACCTGGGCCGCCAGCACCGGGTCGTAGCCGTGGTAGTCAAGCTGGGGGCTCTCCTCGGGCTCCCAGCGCGGGGAGCTCGACTCGCGCGCCGTGGCGGCAGCGTCGCGCGCCAGCTCCAGCCCGCCGACGCCTTCGACGGCGGCGTAGAGCGGGGTCACCAGCGCCGCGGTGCCGGGCGACTTGACCGAGTAGAAGTGGCCCTCGTAGTAGGCCTTGTCGTTCGTCTCCCAGTGCCAGGGGTCGATCTCGGCCTGCCCCGCGGCGAAGGCGCGCACCTGCGCGTAGTGCGCGAGCTGCGCCCAGCCCATCGTGTGCATCGCCACTCCCCAGGCGATCCCGAGGCAGACGATCGCAGCCAGGCCCGGCCGGGCGCGGATCGCGTGCGTCCATGCGCGAAGCCGACTCACGAAGCGGCGATTGTAGGTGCGCCGCTGGCTGGGGGGATGGGATGCGACACAGCGGCGGGCCTACCCCCCACCTGCCACGCATCCGCGCCTGCCCGGGGCAGACCGAGAACACCCTGCAAACCACGAGCGCCCCGACCAGGATTCGAACCTGGGGCCTACTCCTTAGGAGGGAGTCGCTCTATCCAGCTGAGCTATCGGGGCTCGCGGGCGATCGTAGCGGTGGTCGGGGCGCCCGAAGCGGGGGGAGCGGCGTGCTCCGTCCGGGGCTGGGGCGAGACTGGCGCGCGTGCACATCGCGATCCTGGTCAGGCGCCTGCGGGAGGGAATGGGCTATGAGGACTTCGTCAAGGCCTGGTACCCGGACAAGGGGTTCGGGTTCGCGTCGGGGCGGGGGCCGATCGTGGCGACCAGCGTCGCCGACCCGCGCGAGATCGTCACGGTGGCCTTGTTCGAGCTCAAGCCCGGCGAGGAGATGGACGCGGCGATGGAGCGGATCGCCGAGCAGGAGGCGGTGCGCCACGACCGCATCGAGCAGGTGATCGAGTCGACCTCGCTGCGCGGGCTCTACGAGGCCAACGAGGAGTTCGACTTCGCCAGCGACGAGAGCGTCGCCGCGGGCCGCCCGGACTACGTCGAGCGGAGCTAGCCCGCCTCGGGCGGCTCGTAGAGGCCCTCGCGCGCGAGCTCGGCCCCGCGCTGGCCCCAGAGCACGATCTCGACGTAGAGGGCCTCGGGAAAGCCCTTGACGGCGTCGAGCGCGATCAGGGTGAAGCGGTCGTCGCTGACCGAGGCCTGGTCGGAGACGTCGCCGTCGATCTCGGCCGTGGCGGCCACCGCGCCAGGCACCATCGGCGTGCCCCAGACGAGGGTGACCTCACCGGCCTGCTCGGCGATCCCGCGCCAGGAGCCGATCACCTCCTCGTTCAGGTCGATCTCCCAGTCGGGGTTGTCCTCGACGACGACGTCGGTGAAGTCGGCGACGGCGCGCAGGTCGCCGGGGGTGTCGTCATCGCCGCGCGCGAAGGAGACGTAGCCGAAGTACTCGCTCGGGCTGGCGGAGCCCTCGACCGCGGCGATCGCGGGGACGTAGACCCGCCCGCCCCAGCCGCGCTCGGGGAACCAGGTGACCTCGCCGGGGGGCCCGCCGGCCTCGGCGACGTGGGGCTCGCATGCCTTGGCGAAGGCGTCGCGGAGCTGCTGGGCCCAGCGGCCGTATGGCAGCCCCTCGACCGGCGCGTCGGCGACGAAGCGGGGGATCGGGCGGGCGACGGGCGGGGGCATCGGCTCGCCACCCTATCCGGCCCACCTCGCCCACGCCGCCGGGTGGGCCCTCAGCGGCGAGCGAGCTGCTGGCGCAGGATCCAGCACTCGTAGCGGCCGGCCTCCGGGTCGGCGGCGCTGAGCTCTCGCAGCCGCTCGAAGTACTCGTCGCAGAGCGCCTCCGGCTCGATCCCCTTCGCCGCCGGCTCGAACAGGTGCTCCATCAGGGTTGACTCGGCGAAGGCGCGGACGAACTCGACGTAGGTCTTGGCGTAGGCCTCCGGGTCGCCGTCGCGCTCGTATGCCTCCCAGTAGGGGTTCGCCACCTCCTCGACCGTCGAGCTCACCTCCTCGAGATCGCCCTCCAGGGCGCCGCCGGGGGCGACCGGCGCCCGCGCCTCCTCGGCGCTGCGGCAGTAGACGGGGAAGACATAGCCCGCCAGCGCGTCGTGGTCGAGGCGCCCCTCGCCGGCGAGCTCCTCTGCGGCCCGCCACATCACACCAAGCAGCTTCGAGGCCGACGCGCGCCCGTCCTCGGTGGTGGCGATTCCCTGCACGATCATGCGGCCGCCCGGCGCCAGCTCGGCCCCCCGGACCCCCAGGAAGGCCAGCCAGTCCTCGCCGGCCTGGGCCGCCAGCGCGGCGCGGGCAACGCCGGTCGCGTCGGCGTAGTACATGCCGTCCGGGATCGAGACCCCGTGGGGCTGGCGGCGCAGCCAGTGGGCCGCGTTCGAGCACATCCCCAGCCTCACCGTGCCGGAGGGGAGCACCTGGTCGAAGAAGGAGCCGACGGCGGCGCCGGCGTAGATCGGCCCGCCCGCGATCCCGAGGTAGCCGTCCTCGCCCGCGACGTTCGCGAACAGCTCGCTGAAGTCGTTGCCGGCGACGTCGTTGTGGATCGCCTGCACGGGCCGCTCGGGCTCGCGCTCGCGAACCGCTCGGATCGCGGTGCCGACGGCCCGGACCGAGGTCGCCCCGGTCCCCGCTCCGTAGTCGACGATCGTGATGGGGCTGTCCTCGGGGCCGGGATCCAGCCCGGCCGCCGCCGAGCTGATCAGCTCGTTGCCGGTGTCGATGACCCGCTGCTGGTACTCGGAGTGGGCGTCGTAGTAGCCCTCGCCCTTCATCCCGGCGGTGGAGGAGTCGCTGGAGCCGGAGGTCATCGCCGTCCTCCTAGCCGAGGCCGATCGGGGATACCGCGCTCACCCGAGGGACTCTCGCAGCTCCTCGGCCGCGCGCTCGGGGGGCATGACGTTGATGTCGACGCCGGTGGCAAGCTCGAAGCCGGCCTTGAACGCGAGCCGGGGGGCGATGTCGATGTGCCAGTGGAAGGCGTCCGCGTCCCGGGGGGCCGTGCGCACCCAGAGGTTGAGCTCGGGGCCGCCGCTGAAGCGCGCCCGCAGCGCTCGCAGCGCCGTGCGCAGGGCCGCCACCCCAACCTCTCCGTCGAGCTCGAATCGGGCCTCGGCCCGGCGGGGGATGATCCGCAGCTGGTAGGGCGAGCCCGAGGCCCAGGGGCAGACCAACATGGCCTCGTCGTCTATCGCGACCAGGCGCTCGCGACGACGCACCTCCTCGGCCGCCACGTCGGCGAGCAGCTCGCCGCCTGCCGTGCGCTGCGCGTAGGCGGTGAAGCGCTCGCGCTCGCGGGCGATCAGCACAGGCACGAAGGCGAGCGCGTAGAGCTGCGCGTGGGAGTGCTCGAGCGAGGCGCCGGCGCCGCCGCCCTCGTTGACGATCAGCTGCACGCACGAGCTCGACTCGGCGTGCGCGGCGATGCGTTCGCGCCAGCCGGCGACGGCGATCGCCAGCTCGTCGTCGGCCAGCTGGGCCAGCGCGGTGCGGTGCCGCGGCGAGCTGATCACGACCTCGTGGGCGCCCTGCGCCGGGGCCGAGGAGAAGAGGTCGGGCTCGCCCGCGCGGGCAGAGGCGAGCAGGGGGTCGGCCGGGGGTGCGTCGCCGCCCACCCCGCCGCCGGCCTCTTCGGCGTCGGCGACCAGCGCCGGGTAGAGGTTGGGGACGGCTCTCACCCGCCAGCCCGGGGAGTCGGCCGGGCCACCGCCCGGGCGGTCGGCCCATACCTCGGGCGGCGTCTTCGACTCGCTGCCCTCGCAAAACGCACAGGCATTCGACGGCGTCTCCTCCGCTTCGCGTCCGGCGCCGCCTCCCTCGTCGCTGGTGTCCCGCGTCGCGGGCTCGAAGTCGATCGGGCGGTCCGCGCGGGCGCCGGCGAGGATCGTGCGCAGCCCGGTCAGCTGGTCGATCCGGATCTCGGGTTGGGGGGAGGCCTCGCTCACGCCCCGGCGGTCTCCCCGGCGCCGAGCGCCTTGCTCATCCGCACGTGCTCGATCCCCGCCTCCATGAACTCCTCGCCCTCGGGCTCGTAGCCGGCGGCGTCGCAGAAGCCGCTCGCCCGGGTCTGGGCGTGGACGTGGAGCCGCTCGGCGCCCTGCTCGCGCGCCGCC
>Ga0194131_10010545_pt1 | contig 11285 bp, 10 predicted proteins | sample TA2KigO120mmetaG_FD_148631 | JGI IMG/M metagenome (GOLD analysis project Ga0194131, IMG submission 148631) | Freshwater microbial communities from Lake Tanganyika, Tanzania - TA2015053 Kigoma Offshore 120m | ecosystem: Environmental > Aquatic > Freshwater > Lake | place: Tanzania: Lake... | reverse complement strand
TGGAGGTGGCAAAGCCGAAACCAAGCCCGGCAACGCGTATTGGTGCTTCGCCCTCCCGAAATAGCGGTGCGGATCATGACCATGGCCGTTTTAAGGATTAGAACTCCTCCGGGCCGGGGTGCGGGATGGTGAGTAACTTCAGCATCAAGTCAGTCGGGAGGGTGAACGGACCCATGCTTGGAGCGGAACGGAGTCTCCTTCTCCCCACGAACGACGAGTCCAGTCGCGCCCCTCATCCGCCAGCCTCGCGCATTTCACTCCGGCACGTTCCAAGCTGATTCGCCCGATTCCACACCCCAGTCCTGGCCGAAAAACCCCGCTCCCAACACACCGTCCGGACCCTCGCGCAACGTGCGGGGAGTCCAGACGGTCCAGTCCGGCAGCGCTACCCCGGCCAGGAAGTAGGGAATGCGGTCCGTCAGCCTCAATCCCACCAACCCCGTCCCGGCCACCACCGCCACACAGGCCCGGTGGCTTCCCGGACGCGGACGCAAAAACAACGCCGCCAAATCATCGCCCCGCCTGGTCTCTCCTCCCACCACAAGGTGTCCCCGGCGCACCTGAACCGGGCTGACACCCAAGAGCGGTTCCCACGCCGCGTTCGCGTCCGCGTGTCCATAGAGGATGACAGACCGATCCGAATCTCGCCGCGGGTCGAACTCCAGATCAGGCAGGACATCCACACTTCCGTTTCCGCGATACCAGAAGCTCTCGGCGTCAAACCGGGCTTTGGCATAGGCCCACGCGTTCTCCTCCGGCGTCCCTTTTGTCCCATACACAAACATCATCCGATGCCGGAAGGCTTCCTTGAATGGACCATTGCGGTGCGGCCCTTTCCAATCGAGAGAGACGGGGTCCGATTCTCTCCACGACCCGCCTTCCTTGCGGAAATGAACAAACCCAAGTCTCCTCGGCGACAACTTCGCGAGGGTCTGGCCATCGATCACAAACGAGGGCGCTTCGCCCTTCGGCGCCCAATCCCACGCGAAGGAAAGCCGGCTCGCATTGTCCGTGCTGGCGACGATGCGCCTCGAGCCGCCATCCCATTCGGCCCGCACCGTGCTCGGCGCGAGAAATCGCTCCTGCGCTTCAATGCCGAGCCAATGCGCCCGCGCGGAAATCCCCGGGTTGGTGGTCGTGAATTGCACCGAAGTCACCGATCCGGCGCTCGGAATCCGGCGGCGAGCAAACAGGTCGAATAGCGGAGGCCAGTCCACACAGGCATTGCCCCACCAATGACCCGCGCCCGGCTGTTCGTGATATTTGAAATCCCGGTGAAATTTCTCCAACACGCTCCGCATGGTCCGCGCCTCGCGCACAGGCACGTTGTCGTCCGCGTCTCCATGCAACACGTACACTCCGTGATGAAGATAATTGCTGGACATCGCCAGCGTGTCGCTCGGCGTGGACGCCCGCCGCAACAGGCTGCGCACCGCGTTGGTGGAGTCGTCCCGCCGTCCGCCCGCATACGAGAAAAAACTCACCCAGCCCGCGCTCGGTGCGACGGCCGCGAATCGATCCGGAAAATGCGCCGCCAGTTGCCACGCTCCGTGCCCCCCCATCGAATGTCCCGTCAGGAAGGTGAGCGAGCGATCCGTCCCCAGGGTCTCCTGGGCCAAACTCAGAACTTCCATCGCATCCATGCGCCCCCAGTCTTCCCAGTCGAATCCGTACGGACGCCGATTCGTCGGCGCCACGAGATGAGCCCAGGTCTTCGGCGTGTAAGCATCGGCCTGGCCCTGCGCCTCGACGCTCGCCCCATGAGTGCTGAGCACGAGCGCCAGGGGACGCCTGGCGTGGAGGTCAGGAAGCGCCGGATTCAGAGCATAATACTGCACGCTGCCGTCAATCTCACTGACAAAGGTCACGCGCCGGGTCTGCCCGGGCTCCCGCAGCCGCAACGAAACGGACTTGCGGTCCCGATGATCATGGCTCCGCCTGTGTCCACCGTTCAATTCGAGCATGAAATCAACACGGTTGGTGGCCGCCACGCCCGAGTGCCGGATCTCAAACCCGACCTTGCGCGTCGTGAGCGGCGGTATCGTTGGCAGACGCGTCGTGGAGGCCCGGCCGCCTGGGGATTGGCTCCGCAAAGTCAAACCTCGGGCATCTTGGGTCGTCGCATTCACGACCAGCACGGCTCCCCGGGTCTCCATGCGTTCGCCCCGCACCAAGTCCGGCAGAGTCGGATCACGGAGGTCGAAAAACACGGAACTCGGTGGTCTGACCAACTTGGCCCGCAACGAACCGCGCCCCGTTGCGAAGAGAAACTCATTGGTTCCCCGCCGAAGCTGCACCGGCAAGGCCACATACCCGTTCTGATACACATCGCCCGCTCGCGGTTCGCCGTTGACATACACCAAGTTGTGGCCACTGGCCTCCAACAACATGATGCGCTCTTCATCCGCGGTGAGGGAGACAAAGAAATAGCCCCCGCGAAATGCGGTGCCGAAAAAAACACCGTTCGTATCCGCCACCACTCTCTCCCAGGCAACTCGATGGGTTCCGTCCGAAGCCAGAGTTTCGCCCTCCCTCGGCGCTTTCCACTCGCCCGTGACCATCAACCGTTCGACCTCGTCCGGACGAAACGCCACGCGACCGGCCCTTGCTCCACCGCGAAGTCCAAGGCCGGAGGTGAATTCGATGTCTCGCTGCACCGGCGTCGAGCCGCCCCAGACGAAACCCCAAGCCCAGACAAGGCAACTCGCGATGAAAGCACGTTGAATCACGATGGGCATGAGGCCGAAGGTTAAGCCACCCGCAGACCATTGGGAAGCAAGTGATCACGGGGATCTTGCTCGATGGATTCAAAGTCGACGCCGACGTCCTCGTTCGCCCACATGGCAACCGAAACAACCCATCATGTTTTAGACTTATGATTATGATTTACAATACTTATCAATTTTCCTTGACCTCATTGCTTAATAAAAAGTGCTCGACTCCGATGGAACTGGTGTGCGAGTTTGACGGAGTTAATCGATTCGATCACCTCCCCCGGGGGAGTATTGTCTCGCGAACGTGTCGCGTTGGCGAAACATATCTGCCGAGGAGGGCGTGGATCGCATTGAGATTTGGCATCCCTCCTGGCAGAGGGGGCCATGGCGGGTTTTGGCGATGTAAACCGTGTGTCATCCCAAAACCCGCCTCTTTTTTTGTCAAATTCCATCGGCTGGCTTGATGATTCCCTTTGGTTCCCGCCAGGTTCTCTGGCCATGGACGATGTCGTGCGCAGCGAGTCCACGTTCGACCTGCCTCACTCGGCGGCAGATCTTTGGTCTGTTCTCAGCAAGACCGATTGGCTCAACCAATCCCTCGGACTTCCCCCCGTCCATTACTCCATCAAGGCAGCCCCTCACGGCGAGCGCCTCGCTCTACGGCATCGCATTGGAATGGAAAGAGAACCCGTTCGAATGGTCCGCACCCGATTATTACGAGGTGCATCGAAACTTCCACGGCGGTCCATGGAGCGACGCGGTGATGGGGATGCGATTCGCCGCGGTCGCCCCCAAACAAACCCGCGTCACCGTCTTCAGCTCCATCACTCCTCGCAATGTTCTCGGCTCGCTGATGGCCAAATCTGTCGTGAGCCCCAAGTCCAGCCAGGACATGCAGAAGATCATGCTCCACGCCAGCCAGCATCTGAGCAACCGCGTGGAGCCGATGCTGCCCAACCTGGCCGCCACCCCGAATCGAGAAGAAGCCCTCCAACTGGGCTTGAAACAGCTCCATGCCTCCGCAGCCCCGAAAGACCTCTCCCGGCGACTCGAAATCTGGCTGCGGCAAAGTCCAGACTCCGCCCTCACGCACATCCGCCCTTGGGTCATCGCGCGGGAATGGACCGCGGATCCTTGGAAGGTCCTTTCGCTTTTTCTGGAGGCGACACGAGCGGGGCTCTTCGAGTTTCGTTGGGAAGTCCTCTGCCCGAATTGTCGATCCACCCGCGGGGAACACCTCAAAACACTCGCTGCAGTGCCTTCCCATTCGCACTGCGAATTGTGCCAAATCCGGTTCGATGCGCGCTTCGACCAATCCGTCGAACTCAAATTCAGCGTCCATTCCTCCATTCGTCCCGTTCCCCATGCCGTCTATTGCCTCACCGGACCCGGAGACAAACCTCACATCGTCGGTCAAGCGATCGTGCCTCCGGCTGCCGACAAGGATTGGACTCTGAATTCTTTCGCGGCACCACTGCGGCTCCGCTCCCCCAACGTCACGGGAACGCTGGATTTGACGCCGGAATGGATGGCGTCCGGTCACGGATGGGTGGTTCGAGCCGACCCTCAGGGCTTCGCCACAGCTCGGGGAGCGGGGAAACCCGGCTGCATCCAATTGCAAAACCGGCTGCCTCACCCCGTGCAATTCGTGTTCGAGCGCACGGCGTGGAACCAGGACATTTTAACCGCGGCACAAGTCAGCGGTTGGCAGGAATTCCGGGATATCTTTCCCGCTGAAGTCCTCTCGCCCCATGAGCAGATCACCGTCGGCAGCCAGGTGTTTGTCTTTACCGACTTAAAAGGATCGACCGCACTCTACGAAGAGATCGGGGACCCGCAGGCGTATGGAAGGGTGCGCGATCACCTCGTGACGCTCATCCGCGCGGTGCGCGAGTCCCATGGAGCCGTCGTCAAAACCCTTGGCGACGCCGTCATGGCGGTGTTCGGCACCCTGACGGATGGCCTGAATGCCCTGGATTCGATGCATCGCGGACTCGCGGAGGGGTTCAACCAACCCCGCCAGCACAAGCCGCTCGTGCTCAAGTCCAGCCTGCACGCCGGGCCATGCCTGGCTGTCAACGCGAACGGGAAAATCGATTACTTCGGCAGCACCGTGAATCGCGCCGCTCGCATGGTGGAGTGTTCCTCCGGCCAGGATTTTGTCGTGGCCGACTCGGTCTTTCACCGTCCGGAAATGGGGGACTGGATTTCCAAGCATTCCGCCACCGCTGAGCCCCTCGAAGTCAAGTTCCGCGGCATCGATCCACCCGCCAAAGTCTGGCGCATCAAAGCAGGGTCAACGCCGCCATGAATGCGATCTAAGAACAAACCGGGCCGGGGCGCCCTGGCAGGAATTGGCATCCTCGCGGCCGCCGCGCTTGCCGCGATCCTCCTCAACCTGCCCGCCCCTCGGAAATCCTCGCCGGACCAAACGATTTCCAACTCAGGAACGCCACCCCTCTCCCCCTCCAGTCCCGATTCCAATCGCCTGGCCATCCAGGCCTTTCAGCAGTTGGAAGCCGAACGTTTGGAGCGAGATCGGACGCTCTGGGCGCCCGAGATCAAAGCGCTCGAGTACGGTGCCTTCGTGGTCAACCTGTGGAACTCGCTGCGAGATTCCAATCGAACGGAGGCTGCAATTTCGCACCTTCCCTTCAACCGCCTCTGGGTTCCTTCCAACTCATCCACCACGCGACGGAATGATCGATGGAACTCCGAATGGACCGATTACCCCGCGGCCAGCATCGCCTGGTCTCCGGAGGACTGGCGGAGGAAAGTGGAGACGTGGTTGAAGGCCGGTTGGCGCTTAACCCAATCCGAATGGCATCACACGCGCTTCCAACCCGCATCTGCGAAGCATCCAGCCCGCTCCACCATCGACTTCGATTTCCACCTGATCCAGCACGCCGGAGCCCTGGAAACTCGCGCCGCCTGGTCAGGATCACTCGAAGTCGCCTGGTCCTCCGACGATTCCTCCAGAGCCACACCAGTGCCGGACGAAATCCGCGTCCTCAAACTCCAGACCCAGCAGCGCACCGGCTCACCACTTTTCCAGCCACGCTTCGACCAGAACATCACCATGTCCACGGCCAACAAAGATCAAAGACTCCTGGTCGAGGATCTCAACGCGGATGGACTGCCGGAGATCCTGCTGCCCGGACCCGCGAACATCCTCTGGAATCACGGCCACTTCGATTTCCGCGAGGAATCCCTGTGGCCCCAGGGGCACCGGCAAGACTCCTTTGCCTGCTTGCTCTGCGATTTCGATCGGGATGGACGCCATGATCTCCTGGTGGCGGATCGCACCGGGATTCTCTTTTACCGCGGCATGGGCCGGCCAGGCTTCGCCATCCCGGCCACACGCCTCTGGTCGGCTCCGGAACCCTTGGAAAACCCCTTCGTGCTGACCGCGGGTGACGTCGACCGTGACGGCGATCTCGATTTCTGGCTTGGACAGTACAAGCCGCCGATGATGGCCGGGCAAATGCCAACCCCCTACCACGATGCCAACGACGGATTTCCCTCTTACTTCCTGCTGAACGAAGATCATTCCCGCCTGGTGGACGCAACCCATCGAGCCGGCTTGGGCGATCTCCGTCGTCGCCGGACTTATGGTGCCTCGTTCGTGGACCTGAATGGGGATCGACGCCTGGACTTGCTCGTGGTGAGCGATTTTGCCGGGGCCGACCTCCACCTCAATCGGGGCGGTGGCCGATTCGAATCCACCCCCACCCACCTCCCCGGCGACACCAAGAGCTTCGGCATGTCACTGGTCGTTTCCGATTTCAACGCGGACGGGAACCTCGACTTTTGGATGGCGGGCATGCACTCCGATGCGGCGGATCGCCTGGACGCACTGGAACTCACCGACCCGCGCTTCCCGGAGGATTTGACCATCCGGCCACGCCTGAATTTCGGAAACCGGCTCTTCCTGGCGAAAGAGAAAAAGTTGGTGCAATCCGAACCCCCTGGGATGGGAGCGCTTCGTCGTACCGGCTGGACATGGGGCGCCTCCGCGTTCGATGCCGACTTGGATGGAAACGTCGAACTCCTCGTCGTCAACGGCCATTTGAGTGGAGAGAGCGTGGATGATTACGACTCGGAATACTGGCGGCACGACGTCCATACCGGAACCTCAGAACCGAACCGCGCCGTGGATTGGGTGTTGAATGCTTCCATGGGGAAATGGGCGGCGCGCGGGGGTTCCTACGGTGGACACCAGTTCAATCGGTTTCTGGCCAGGAACGATCGTGGTGTCTGGCAGGATCGGAGTTGGATTTCCGGACTGGCCCTGACCGAAGATTGCCGAAATCTTGTCACCGCAGATCTCGACTTGGACGGCCGGATCGATGCCGTGTTGACCACCCAAGAGGTGGGAAAGGGATTTCGGCAGCGATTGAAGATTTATGCCGGCCAAGGACCACCGGGAAATTGGATCGGTTTCCGCATCCCCCCGACCGTCGCCCGTCGCTCACCTCTCGGCGCCGTGGCCAAACTGACCGAAAAGTCCGGGCGCCGACAAGTCCGCTCGCTCCTCGTGGGCGACTCATTTCTCTCTCAACACCCGATTTCCGTTCACTTTGGACTGGGTGATGGCGGAGTCGAAAAGTTCGAGATCGAATTCCCCGATGGCCATGTTGAATCCTTTGACCAGTCCGCAACAGGCCGCTGGCAGAGTTTGCCGGAACGTTGAATCTCACGACTAACTTGATGCTCAAGTTAGTCGGGAGGTTGAAATATCCGAACCCTAGGCTCGCTTTTTTGAGAGATCCACCGCCATCATCCCTCATGCCTTCCAGACGACAATTCTTGGGCCAATCTCTCCCCGGGATCACCCTCCTGGCCGCGGGCGGATGCATGACGAGCTCCCATCGCGCGAGCAACCTCATCATCGACACTCACCTTCATCTCTGGGACCTGCGCTCACAGCGATTACCCTGGTTGACGAGTGCTCCAACGATTCTGAACCGAACGTATTCGCTCGATGATTTTTCGACCGCCACCAGGGGCCTCAACGTCCGCGCGGTGTACATGGAGGTGGACGTGGAGGAAACCACTTTGGATCAGGAAGCCGACACGATTCTGGATCTCGCCCGGCCCGGCAGAAGCCCCATTCTCGCGGCCGTTCTCGGAGGACGCCCTGCCTCTCCCCGATTGGGGAGTTACCTCACCAGACTGAGGGCGAATCCCGGCTTTAAAGGAATCCGCCAGGTGCTGCATGGCTCCAGCACACCGGCTGGCTATTGCCTGCAGCCCGAATTCGTCCGCGGGGTGCGACACCTTGGAACTCTGGGATTGAGTTTCGACCTCTGCATGCGGCCACGGGAACTTCCTGATGGCGCAACGCTCGCCGCGGCCTGTCCCGAGACGCGTTTCATTCTCGACCACTGCGGCAACCCGGATTTGAAAAGTTTCCGTTCTCCGCGAACGGGAGAATCTCCACCTTTGCACACTTCGGATGAATGGAAACGGTCGATCGAAACCCTGGCGAAACGTTCCAATGTGATCTGCAAAATCTCGGGTATTGGCGCCGGACTCGTGCCCGGCGCGGGCGCCGAAGAACTGGCGCCGGCCGTGAATCACTGCCTCGATTCATTCGGCCCCGACCGAGTGGTATTTGGTGGCGACTGGCCGGTTTGCCTCCTCGGGATCACCTATCTCCGCTGGGTAGAGCATCTGCGGGAGATCACCTCCGCACGCCCCGAATCCGACCGGCGGAAACTTTGGCACGCCAACGCGGCGCGATTCTATGGTTTGAAGGTATGAGCCTGGCCCGACCTGCATTTTTTCCCGCCAAGGGGCCTCCGCGTTCGAGTCCGCGCGAGAAATCCCTCAACGCTTGGCGCGGCGTCAATGAACGCGAAACAGCCAAACTGGCAGCCTCTCCGCACAAGAGCGCCGGCGACATTATGCCGTCGGTCTTGAAAGCTATCCGCATGGACCGCCGCCAGACCGAGGCCGAGGTGGCCAAGGCCTGGACCCGCCTCGTGGACCCGGCGGTGGCGGCACACGCTCAACCCGCCGGATTGGCCAAAGGCACCCTTTTCGTCACCGTGGACAATAGCGCATGGTTGAGCGAGATCGTCCGTTATCGACGGAAGGAGATCCTCGAACGTTTGCAACTTGCGTTCGGCAAACAGATGATCGCGAGGATTTCATTCCGTTGCGGCTGATCCTGTTCAAACCCGAATGGCGGGTGCGATCAACTCGGCGAAGGTGAGCGGCGTTTATTTCCCGCGGGACTTGAATCCCGGAACCTGCCGGGCCGGGATGCGGAATGGTGAGTAACTTCAGCACCAAGTGAGTCGGGAGGTGCGAAGATTCATAAAGGCCAATGGCCGTTCTTAAGGTTACGCCCATGCGGAGTGGCTGGCGAAACCTGGTGGGTCTTGATGTTCGGGCTTTGCTGCAGCTGGTCTTCGACACAGCCGCGCTCCGACGTCTTTGGAGCGCGACTGTGCTGAAAGCCAGTCGCAGCAGCTTCACCAGCACAGGACGGTGGAAAAAATAGAGCGTCTCGATATTCGGATGTTGCTGCGGCTGGTCTGCGACCCAGTCGCGCTCCTTCACAATTTCAACACTCCAAACTCATCCCGAGACCGAGCGCTACTCCACCGCCACGTTTTCGGGTCGAGCACCAAGCCTGCTCTCGCCGGATTGCTTCGATGTAATGGCGCGTCTCCAACTCGTGTTCGTTGTCGCGCATGTAGGTGTCCCAATAGTCCAACTGCCAAAACTCGCCGCGCCGGTTCAGTAGGTGATTTGCCTTCCGGGCCGTGTGCTTCTTCCAACTCTCCAGAATCTCAGCCATCGGCGTGGCATCCACCTTTAACAAGACGCGAACGTGATTCGGCATCACTACCCACGCACGCAGATCGTACCGTTGACCGTGGAAACACCGCACCGCGTCTTCGACGATTTGGGCAATCTCAGGCCGACGCAAACGACACTCGCCACGTCCACGGTCGAGCTACGCCTCCAATTCCGCTCGACGCTGGTGGTTATCCTCAATCTTCCAAAGCTGCTCCCACTCGGAGCGAAGCGATTCGGGAAATGAATCAGCGAGACGAAACGTAACGAACTGTGTCAGGCCCGGTTCATCACGATGCGGCAGATAACCGCCCTCGTTCCAGCCGCGAAAGCCTTGTTTGAGAGTTTCAATCTTCCACGGCGACGACCCGCGACGCTTGCCCTGGACCAAATCGCGCACACCGGGATTGTGCGGCGGCCCCGGACGACGCGGTTTGGGGGGCTGACTCACGCCAAACATTGAGCCGGAAAACAAGGAATGCAGCAAGCCTTCGATCGGAGCGCGACTGTGTCCCGCACAGCGGGATCAGTCGCAGCAGCTTCGCCAGCACAGCACGGGTGGAAAAACTAGAGCGTCTCGTTGTTCGGACGTTGCTGCGGCTGGTCTGCGACCCAGCCGCGCTCCGGCGATTCGCTCCATTCAGGCCTTCGCGTAAACCTCTGCGCCCTTCTCCACAAACGCCTTCGACTTTTCTTCCAGTCATTTGCCGTGTGGGCGGGCGTCGGTCAGGCGTAGCCGGCGGGGGAAGGTTTTGGTCAGCCGGATGAGTTGCGCCACTTTGCGGATCTTTTCCGCAAACGGTTCGCGGGCGAGTTTTTGGCGCATCTCGGGTTTCATAACGTCGGCAGCTTCAGATTATGCCGGTGGAGCACGTTTTCCAAATAGGTTTTGTCGAGGTCAGCCTGCTGCTGCAATTGCTCGATGCGCGCCTTGTCCTTGGCCCGGCCCACGCTGGCGGCGATCGCAACGATGTGTTCGGCGCGGAACACTTTGGCGGGCACGCCTTCGTAATCAATCCGCTCGGCTTCACGAACGGCTTCCTCGGTCAATCCGACGGCGGCGAGAAATTGCACGGGAAAGCCGCCCACCAGCAGATGCTCGCGCTCGATCTGCCAGCCTTGCGATTGCAGGTGCGCGTAAATGGCGGGGATGCCATCGGTCAACCCCTCATCTTTGGGGATGAAAAAAATGTCCGCGTCGTAGGTGGTGAACGGTTCGACGTAGTAGATGGCCGCGAGCGCGCCTCCAAGTGCCCAGTCTTCAATCAAATCTGCGGCGACTAATTCGTTCGCGGCGCGCAGCACCGCGGCCAACGGCAAATTGTCGGATGGCGGGTTGATGGCCATGGCCAAGGATTATCAGGCTCACGCCTTCGCGTAAACCTCCGCACCCTTTTCCACGAACTCCTTCGACTTTTCTTCCATCCCCTTTTTCAGCGCTTCTTCCTCGCTTACGCCTTGTTCGGCGGCGTATTTGCGGACGTCCTCGGTGATCTTCATCGAGCAAAAATGCGGGCCGCACATGGAGCAGAAATGGGCGGTCTTCGCGCCGTCCTGCGGCAACGTTTCGTCGTGGAATTCGCGAGCGGTAACGGGGTCGAGGCTGAGGTTGAATTGATCTTCCCAGCGGAATTCAAAGCGCGCCTTGCTCAACGCGTTGTCGCGGTATTGCGCGCCGGGATGGCCTTTCGCCAGGTCAGCGGCGTGCGCGGCGATCTTGTAAGCGATGACGCCGTCTTTCACGTCCTTCTTGTTCGGCAG
>Ga0194131_10010543_pt1 | contig 11286 bp, 12 predicted proteins | sample TA2KigO120mmetaG_FD_148631 | JGI IMG/M metagenome (GOLD analysis project Ga0194131, IMG submission 148631) | Freshwater microbial communities from Lake Tanganyika, Tanzania - TA2015053 Kigoma Offshore 120m | ecosystem: Environmental > Aquatic > Freshwater > Lake | place: Tanzania: Lake... | reverse complement strand
CGGGGTGGATCTGACCCAGGTGAGCGGATTGAATCTTTTGAGCGTCCTGATGCTGATTGGGGAAATTGGTGCGGACATGAGCCGTTGGCGCAGCGCGCAGGCGTTCTGTTCCTGGCTGGGGCTGTGTCCAGGCGCAAAAATCAGCGGGGGCAAGGTGCTGAGCCGGCGGACCCGCAAAGTCAGGTCGAGTTCGTCGCGTTGGACATGGACAAGTACCTCGCTCAGGCCGAAGCTCACCGGCTTGGTTACTTGACGCGTGAAGCCAAAAAGCTCGGATACCAACTCATTGAAATAGAACAGGCTGCTTAGAAGTTATTGGGAAGGATGCTGATAGTGCGCATCCCGCCGAATACCACGGTCCCAAGCCATCACAATTACCACGATGGAGGCCAGTTGCTATTCTCAAGATTGACAGTCACCCTGCGTCCGCCGAATACTCGCTAACCTGATGCGGACGTACGATTTAATCATGACACACAAGTTGGATGCGGATGACTTTTTTATTCACCGCATCCAACAGCATTGTGCCGAGCGGGGGCTCAACTTTTTCCTTGTCGAGCCTGAATGGGTGGAAGCTTTTTACGAGAAGTTTCGCCAGCGCAAGGTTTGGGCGCGACTTCTTCTGAACATGCACAGCGAGCACCATCAGCCAGATGACATCTACCATAAGTTGGTTAAGCTCGCGTTCGAGACGAAAACCCAGGTGATCGATCCGCCCGATGTTGCTCTCGCCGCATTCAATAAGGCGGCGTTGCATCCGAGGCTGCAGGCAGCGGGATTTGATCTTCCGGCAACGCTCATCGTTAAGCGCGCGGAACTGGCGGAGTTCACACTGACGGAATCGAACATGGCCAATATTGGCGTTCCTTTCGTGATCAAGCCTGGTTTGGGTTATGGCAAGCGCGGCGTGATTTTGGATGCGACGGGCCCCAGTGACTTGGCTCGCTCGATCGCTGAATGGCCAGATTCGCATTACCTGTTGCAACGTCGGATCGTGCCACGAGTAATCGGGTTGGAGCCCGCATATTTTCGCATCTTCCATGTCTTTGGAACGGTCTGGTGTTGCTGGTGGAATTGTTACAACGACCGCTATCGCGCGATGACGCCTGCCGAAATCGAGGAACATTCGTTGCAGTCGCTGCGGGAAACGATCTGCCGATTGGCGGCTTTGACCAGAATGAATTTCTTCTCGAGTGAAATTGCCCAAACCGAGGATGGACGATTTGTCCTGATTGATTACGTGAACGACCAGTGCCACATGTTAACGCAATCTGCAAACCGTGCGATCGGGGCGCCGGATGAGATCGTGGCCGCAATTGCGGAGCATTTGGTGAAGGGGGCGCAACGCCTGATCCAGCAATCGCAATAGCCACCTACCGTGACGATGGTCCTCCGCGCCCGCCAGTTCGAGTTCGTATTTCCGCGGCCGGCGCTGATCATGGGAATCGTCAATGTCACTCCTGATTCTTTTTCGGATGGCGGTCAATTCCTGGAAGCTGAGGCCGCGATTCATCGGGCTTTGATGCTGGCTGAAGAAGGCGCTGAGATTATTGATGTCGGTGGTGAATCGAGCCGCCCCAATGCGCCGATTGTCAGTGAAACGGAAGAATTGCGGCGCGTCTTGCCGGTTCTGGAAGGGTTGTCGGGCCGTTTGAGTGTGCCCATTTCGATTGACACGCAAAAGCCCGGCGTGGCGAGGGCCGCGCTGGCGGCGGGCGCAAGCCTGGTAAATGACGTGGCCGCTAATCGGACCGATCCCGAGATGTGGGAGCTCGTGGCGAAGGAACGGGCGGGTTACGTTGTGATGCACATGCAGGGCAGCCCACAAACCATGCAAAAGAATCCGGTTTATGACAATGTGGTGCAGGAGATCAGTTCGTTTTTCGAAACCCGCCTGGCTCGGCTCACCGGTCTGGGAATTGAACCGGAACAGATTATTTTGGACGTTGGGATTGGCTTTGGAAAAAAGTTGGAACATAATCTCCAGTTGCTTGGGTCGTTGAACGTGTTTGCCAAATTTCACCGGCCGCTGCTTCTCGGGGTCTCGCGAAAGTCGTTTATCGGCTCGTTGTTTGGGGCTGAACCCGGAGCTCGTTTGCCGGCGGGCCTGGCCTGTGCCTGTTGGGCAGTTGAAGCGGGTGTGCGGATCATTCGGACGCATGACGTCGGTGAAACTCGGCAAGCAGTTCGGATGATGGAGACAATTCTGAAAAATCGAAACAATCTGGTCTAATGGAGTGGAGCTTACAGACAGTTTGGCGTTTCATGGTCGAGATCACTATTTTGACCGTGGGATTCTATTACGCGTTTATCTTCATGCGTGGGACGCGGAGCTGGCCTGTCGTGATTGGTTTTGGGCTCATGCTAGCCATCACGCTGCTGACCACCCTTCTCGAACTTCAAGTCTTGAGCTTCCTATTGCGAACGTTCTTTGCTTTCTCGGCCGTTGCAGTATTGGTCATCTTTCAACCCGAACTTCGGCGGATGCTCGCTGAACTGGGTAATTTGCCCCTGTTTAACACGGCCCGCGAACAGCGCGAAAACATCGAAGTTATCGTCCAAACCGCCGAACGTCTCTCCGACGTTAGAATCGGAGCGCTCATTGCAATAGAGCAGTCGATCCAGCTTCAAGAAGTGGTCGAGTCTGGCCTTCCGGTAAACTGCGAAGCGACGCCGGAAATGTTGGAAACCATTTTCTTCCCGAACAACGCCATTCATGACGGTGGCGTGATCATTAAAGGAGATCGTATTGCTTTTGCCGCCTGCATTTTTCCTTTGACCCGCCGACAAGACCTCAACCCCTCGCTGGGCACGCGGCACCGGGCCGCGATTGGTTTGAGCGAAGAAACCGACGCGGTCATCGTGGTCGTCTCAGAGGAATCCGGCGCCATTTCGTATGCGTACAAAGGGCACTTGGTGCGCGGCGTGACGGTCGAGGAGCTTCGCGCCTTTCTCACTTCGGTATTTGTCAGAGAAACTCGATCTCGCAGCTTGGTTAGCCGAGTTCGTTCGTGGACCGTCAACCGCGTGAACCCAGTGCCTCCCGTGACGAAGGCGCAACCTAATAAAACTTGATATGTCGTTGCGCACTTTCATTCTGAATAATTTCAAATGGAAGCTGATCGCGTTGACGCTCGCGATAGTTGTCTGGTTTGTCATTCAGTTCGCCATTTGGAAGGGGGTCCGGCCTACCGACCAGCCGCTGAGCAATTTTGGAGGCATCACCTCGTTCCACCAGCCGGTTCTCGTCCTCAAGGCGCCCGACGATGACGCAATCTATAAGATCATGCCGGCAAAAGTGGAGATCAGCTTCCGCTCCGGGGCCAACTTGAATAAAGTAACGAGCAATGATATAAGGGTGTTTGTCAATCTTGTCGATGCGCAGGAAAGGGAGAATCGGCCAATATTTATTCATACGTCATACCGTGTGCAGATCAATGAGGTCAAAGTCGAACCTTCGACTGTCACGGTCGAGAGAATTCTCCAGCCTAAATAACGCCAGGAATAGACCGGCATGAGTTCAGCAAAAAAAATCTTCGGAACCGACGGTGTGCGGGGAACCGCTAACATTGAACCTGTAACCGCGGAAACGGCCCTGAAACTCGGCCGTGCCGCCGCGCATGTCTTCAAGAACCTCCAAGGATCCGCAAGGGTTCGCGGCAAACACAAAATCGTCATCGGAAAGGACACTCGGCTTTCGGGTTATATGCTCGAAAACGCGCTTTCGTCGGGGATTCTTGCCATGGGGGTCGACGTCTTGTTTATCGGGCCGCTCCCAACGCCGGGCGTGGCTTATGTGACCAGGAGTTTGCGGGCCGATGCCGGCATCGTGATCACCGCGTCCCATAATCCTTACGACGATAACGGGATTAAATTCTTTCGTCCGGACGGTTACAAACTGGATGATGTCATTGAAGATCAGATCGAACAATTGGTGTTTAGCGGAGCCATCGAAAATATTCGGCCGACGGCTGACGAAATCGGCAAAGCCGTCCGCATCGATGACGCTTTGGGACGGTACATCGAGTTCGCGAAGGCATCTTTTCCAAAAGGTTTAACGCTGGAAGGGATGCGGATTGTTGTCGATTGCGCTCACGGGGCAGCCTATAAATCGACGCCCTGCGTTCTGCGCGAACTAGGGGCTGAGATCATCGTCTATGGGAACCATCCCGACGGCATGAACATCAACAAGGAATGCGGTTCGATGCATCCCCAGCAAATGTGCCACAAAGTGTACGAATATCGCGCCGATCTCGGTATCGCTCACGATGGCGATGCGGATCGCGTGATCCTTTGCGACGAAACCGGCGCGCTGATCGACGGTGACGACATCATGGCAGTCGCAGGGTTGTTCATGCTGGAGCACGGCTTGCTAAAGCAAAAGACTCTCGTCAGCACCGTCATGAGCAATGCGGGACTCGATGTTGCCATCAACGCAGCCGGAGGTCATGTCGTGCGAACGGATGTGGGAGACAAGAATGTCATCGATGAAATGTTGCGGGGCGGATTCAATTTCGGCGGGGAACAGAGCGGGCACTTGATTTTCGGGGACCATAGCACGACGGGCGATGGCTTGGTTGCGGCGCTGCAGATCCTCCAAATCATGAACAGCATGAAGGAACCGCTTTCCAAATTGACTCGTTGTTGGGCACGTTTCCCGCAGATCCTGACCAACGTGCGCGTCCGCGAGAAGAAACCTTTGGAAGAACTCGATGGCGTCATGCAATTAGTGGGTCAAGCCGAACAAGTGCTCAAGGCCGATGGTGGTCGAGTTCTGCTCCGCTATTCAGGCACGGAACCGAAAGCGCGGCTGTTGATGGAAGGCCGCGATGCCGCAGTGTTGGAAAACTGGAGCAAGCTTATCTGCGATGCCATCAAGCGTGAAGTCGGCGCCTAGGCGCGAAGAAAAACGTTGTCACCGATTCTCGATTCTCGATTCTCGAAAAGAGTCGAGTTTTTTGTTGACGCAGAAACCTGTTCGGCAAACCGTTCGACTCATGAATGCTTCTCAGCCAGACTCCCAACTGCGCCGGGCAAATCTCCAGCGCCGATTTCTGGACGGCTTTACTTTGATCGAACTGCTGGTCGTAATTGCGATCATTGCGATTTTAGCTGGAATGCTCTTGCCTGCGCTGGCGCGAGCCAAAGCGAAGGGCAAGCAAGTAGCTTGTCTTTCAAACATGAGGCAAATCGGACTCGCGACGATGATGTACACCCACGATCACAACGAATTCTTGCCTTACGGCTACGCTTACACCTGGCCGGGCCAGCGAGATCTTTACTGGTGGCAGGACCTTTGTCGGCCCTATATCAACAGCGAACCGGTCTATAGCTGCCCCAGCGCGTTGCCGCACGCCACATGGACCGACCGCAGGCCCGCAGGAACTCCGAAACCACTAATCAAAGATTATATCTGCAATGCTCAAGGCGGAGCTTACCCTGAGAGCGGAAAGAAGGATTGGGTAGGCGCCCATGGCCCTTTCATTAACAACTGGGACAATCCGAGCCGGCGGCTGAGCGACGTTCAGGACACCACAGGCACTATCGCGATAGGTGACGGGAGCACCAACGTCTTCGAAATCTGGCGCCTCGAACAAGTTGACGCTTGGTACAACGCCGGATTTGGTTCGGCGTTCCTCGGCAACAGCGCAGCGGACAAAAAGAACGCGCATCAAGGCCACATCGCCAAGCGCCACAACAATGGCTTCAACACTTCCTTTTGCGACGGCCATGCCGAGTTCGTCAAAAAATCCACGCTCGGCATGTGGACCAACCGCAAAGGCGACTGACCGGCGATGATCGTCAGAAGAGAATGGTTTGCCGGGTAAGAAACCCAAAGAACAGCCTTACGTCTCCGCGCGCAGCACGCGGTCAACTCGAAGTGAGCCGCTCAACGGGTTTGCTTTATTAGGGCAATTTAACGGCAAGGTTCGGTTCAAAGTCCTTGTGCCAATTTAACGTCCACAAGTCTTTCGCTTTGACCTTTGCCGCGTGGCCATCCACAAACCCGACATTGATGCCGCCGCGGTGCCGGTCAATGGCGAAGCGTCCCATGAATTGTCCGCGCGCGTGAGGAAAACTGCCGCCGCCGTAGCCTCCTCCCTTCAAGTCGACCGGCGCGCGATCCTTGCTTTCAGGCCACGAGCCAACCCAGACTGAATCGCCATAAACAGGAACATCCGCGGAAGCGGTGGAGAATTGGGAGTAATATTTTTCGCGTGGAAAATCGGCGACGTACACGCCGAGGTTATCCAGCCAGAGATTCATTCCGTAACTTCCTTCGCCTTCCAGCACACGCCAGGTCTTGGTCGATGTGCCCCACCAAACTTCGCCCACGGATGGTTTGGCCTTCGGCCGTTTGGTGGCTGGGCAAAACATGATTCTCATGACGCCGTTTACGTTTTCAGCGGGTTTGTTCTTGTACGCTTGATCTCCCAGGTACGGCGCGATTTGATGAAACCAATAAGTGCCGACTTCAGCGGTCACAGGAGGAACGTGGTCCTTGAAATCATCAGCGTAAAATCGCGTCGCCAGCGACATCTGGCGGACGCTGTTCAAGCAGAGCGTGGCTTTCGCCTGAGCCTTGGCGCGGCTCAACGCTGGTAAGAGCATCCCCGCCAGAATGGCAATAATGGCGATAACAACGAGCAATTCGATGAGGGTGAAGGCGCGGGAAAATCTGCTTTGCATCGAGCTGTTCAGGGTTGTTGGCCGGAGGAGGAAGGTTTTCATAGACGTTCGGGAATGCATTGAACTCCTGGACCGTATCAGCGCCTTGAGTAAAGACAAAGGAAAACTTGGCTGGCGCGTCAGGCCAGTCAGGCCAAAAGGATACGCCCGGTGAGTTCCTTGCGAGTGAACGCTTCCTAACTTGGCACGATGGTTATTTGATTCTCCTGAGCGTCTGCCAAACGTGCAAATACTAGCTTGACGAACGTTTTGCCGGATAGATTTGTAGACATAGCCAAATTTGAGTTTCCCAGTCTAACGTCTGTCATGCGCAGTTGAGCAACGCTGATCTTGTCGGTTTTGAGGCTCTTGCGAATCAACTTGCCGCGAACAGGAACGCGTGCAAAGTATGTCCCCGATGGAATGTATCGAACCAAGTTCGCAAAAGACGTTTTCTGCCAGGTCTTATCTGGTGTTTCCTCACGTTTGCTCATATTGTCGCGAGGGGTATCAGAAACCAGTATCAAAATGTGAATCGCGAGCTAGGGTGTTATACGTAAGGTGTTCTACCTAAACGATTGGGCGATTGGCGCAGCGGTTAGCGCGTCTGCTTTACACGCAGTAGGTCGGGGGTTCAAATCCCTCATCGCCCACCAGTTCATTCTTTATAGCCCAACGAGTTACAAAAACTTCCCGAATTTTGGTGACAAATTGGTGACAACTTAGGCCGGAATTGCTGCGGGTAAAGGAAGGATGTTCGCGCCTTCCGTCGGCAGGATCGAAAACCACTTCTCAGCGTCCGGCGGTCGGACGAGTTCTCGGTAGTGCCGGAAGATGGTTGCTGGACTGTTGCCGCATTCTAGCGCGACCTGGTTAACGTTCTGAATCTGCGCCGTCCGGTAGGAAATGAAACTGTGCCTAAGGCCGTTGTGCTTCCATCGAATCTTGTGAGTGTCCGCTAACCTCAAAGACCGCATCCCGCTCAAACGTTCGTTCAGGTTCACCGGCGACCTGAAGCTCTACGAAACCTGTCCACGCCAATACCAGTTCTTCCGTGAATACGACTTCACGCCCTCGCGTTCAGCGGTCATCTTCTTCGGTTTGCTCGTCCATCAAACCATTGAGGAAATCCACCGCCTCGTACTCGACGGCAAACTGGCTGAACTCGACGAGCCGCGCGTCCGCGCGTTGTTCGACCGGACGTTCAACTTCCTGACGCTCGCCGACGTCCGCCCCATTGGCCCGGCTGCGCACGAATCCGCGTTCAGCCAGGTGATGAACTATTTCCGCCAGAATCAGGCCGAGATGCAGCGTGTCCTCGAAACCGAAGTGGACGTATCCGTGGAGAAACAGGATTACATCCTCACGGGCAAAGTGGACTTGCTCATGGGCGGTGACGGCAAGTTGGAGTTGCTCGACTTCAAAACCTCGCCTAGGCCCACCAACTCTCCGAAGCTCCTGCAAACCTGCGAACGCCAACTTTGCACTTACGCGCACATCCTCGAAAAGCGCTACGGCAAACGCCCCGAACGCCTCCTGCTGTATTGGACTGCCGAGGAGAAGAAGACCGATGCGCTCATGCAATTCCCATACAACCCATCGCTCGTGGACGAAGCCGTCAGAGAGTTCGACGCCGTCGCCGGCAAAATCAAGGCGCATGACTTCCGCATCGCGGCCCTGCCGGAAAAGGCCATCTGCAAAGAGTGTGACATGCGCTCGTATTGCGCGGCGGAGGGAGTGTTGGCTCTCCTTTATGAACCAATCGGCGCCCTGGAGCATGCCCGACCGACTCGGAAGTCTTGTCGGGGAGCTGGCTTCCGAGTAAACTTCCGAGCAATGAACCTCGCCGAATGCCTGAAGCGCCCGGAAGGCAAAACGCTCGAATTCAAGCGGGAACTCGCTTCGGCGGAACCGTTCCTCCGCACGGTGGCGGCCTTTGCCAATACGGCGGGCGGTATCGCTGCGATCGGCGTGGAAGACCAAACCCGGCGTGTCGTCGGCGTGGCCGACCCATTGGCCCTGGAACGTCACCTCGCCAATCTCATCAACGAGCACATCCGCCCTCAACTCCTGCCCGACATCGAGATTCTCCCCTGGCGCCGAAGGCACGTCGTCGCCGTGCAAATCCATCCCGGCCCCTCTCGCCCGTACTATCTCAGGGCGGTGATCAACGCCGTCGTGCATGCCGATTACGCCCAGCGCGGCGCGCCCATTCGGCTCTCCATTTTCGACGACCGTGTGGAAATAGAAAATCCCGGCTTACTCCCCTTTGGCCTTACGATTGAGGACATCCGTCAGGGAATTTCCAAACTGCGCAATCGGGTCATCGGACGGGTCTTTCGCGAACTGGGCTTGATCGAACAATGGGGCAGCGGCATCCAGCGCATGAGCGCCGCCTGCCGCGCATCGGGCCTCATTGAACCGCAGTTCGAGGAGGTGGGCTGGCATTTTCGCGTCACGCTTTTCAAGCAGCGGCGACAACCCCAGCCGCCAGCCGACGCAGTGGACCAGGCCATTCTGCGCGCCTTGGAATCGAGGGACGGTCTTTCCACACAGCAAGTTGCCACCGCCATCCATCGCAGCGCGCGAGCCACCCGCACTCGCCTGGCCGGGCTGGTCCGGCGGGGCCTGGTCGTCGATATCGGAAGCGGCCCACGCGACCCGCGGCGCACGTATCATCTGACCAAACCTTGACGCTGAGCTATGTCGAAAGTTGAAATCACGCCGACGGAACTGGTGTGGCCGGGGAAATACAACCAGGACGGCACGCGCAAGGAAGTGCCCCGCGTGAGCCTGCCGTTTCAGGTCATCGAGACCATCAACCAGAGCCGGGCTACGCGCGAGGCGGCGAAGACGGAGACGCCGTCGCTGTTCGAGTTCTACCATGGGAAGGAAGGCGACACGTTCGAGTCGGGCTGGAAGAACAAACTCATCTGGGGCGACAACCTGCTCGTCATGGGGTCGCTCCTCGAAAAGTTTGCCGGCAAAGTAGACCTCATCTAGATCGACCCACCGTTTGCGACGGGCAGCGATTTTTCCTTCACCGCACAAATTGGCGACGAGGGCGTTGAAGTCACAAAGGAACAATCGGTCTTGGAAGAAAAGGCTTACCGAGACACTTGGGGGCGCGGTTTGGATTCCTACCTAACTATGCTCACAGAGCGGCTGCGTTTACTCCGTGACCTCCTCTCAGAAAACGGTTCCATTTACGTCCATCTCGGCTGGCAGGTAGCAGCATACGTCAAGGCAGTCATGGACGAAGTCTTCGGTCCAGCGAATTTTCAGAACGAGATAATTTGGAAGCGACAGACTGCTAAAGGGGACGCCTTCGACAGTATCAATCAATACGGAAGAATTCACGAAACGATTTTGTTCTACTCGAAATCTGAAGACTTCATCTGGAACCTCCAATACACCATTACGACGAATCCCATCTGGCGAAATCATACAAGCACGTTGAAGATGGGTCGAATCGGCGTTTTGCGCTTCGTGACCTGACTGCGGCGGGGACCCGTCGCGGGGACTCCGGCAAACCAATCATCATAAAGGGAGAAACGATTCACTTGCCGCGGGAACGGCATTGGGCAATCGGGTTGGAGGCAGGAGAAACGGTTCAGCAGGGCGTGGACCGCTTGGTTAAGGCTGAAACGATTTGCTATGAACGCGGACAGATGCCGCGTTTGAAGCTTTACCTCGACGAAATGCCCGGCGTTCCGTTGCAATCCGTGTGGGCTGACATCCTGCCCGTTCCGGCGCAGAGCACCGAGCGGTTGGATTATGCCACGCAGAAACCGGGTGACACTTCTGGAGCGAATCATCAAGTCTTCGTCGGATGAGGGCGGTCTGGTAGCCGATTTCTTCTGCGGTTCTGGAACAACGCTCGCCGTCGCTGAGAAGCTGGGGCGGCGATGGATTGGGGGGGATTTAGGGCGCTTTTCGATTCACGTGACGCGAAAGAGGTTACTTGGCATCACGAACTGCCAGCCCTGCGAGGTCCTAAACCTCGGCAAATACGAGCGCCAATACTGGCAGGGCGTGACGTTTGGCAGCAAAGGCAAGACCATTACCGAGCAGGCGCTTTACGAATACCTCGCCTTCATTCTCAAGCTCTACGGCGCGCAGCCGGTGGCGGGTCTGGCGCATCTGCACGGACGCAAGGGCCGCGCGATGATTCACATCGGCGCGGTGGATGCGCCGGTGACGATTGACGAAATCAATTCGGCTGTTGCCGAATGCGCGCAGCTCAAACAACCCGAACTCCACATCGTCGGCTGGGAATGGGAGATGGGCCTTTACGACTTGATGGTTGGCGAAGCCAAGAAGCGGGGCGTGAAACTGCTCCTGCTGCAAATCCCGCGCGAAGTCATGGAGCAGCTGGCCGTCGAGAAAGGCGACATCCAGTTCTTCGAACTGGCCTATCTCGTCGAAGTGCTGTCGAATCGCGACTGCAAAGTCCTGATTGATGCCTTTGCGGAGGTGTTCGCACGCGAGGTTGGGACCCAAACGGCCGGAATCGAGGGAATTGCTGGCCGCCAATCGTCGGCTCCACGTGGCCTACTTGCTCAAGGAATCCTTTGGGCAGCTGTGGAGTTATCGAAGCGAGGGATGGGCCTTGCG
>Ga0194131_10010540_pt1 | contig 11289 bp, 11 predicted proteins | sample TA2KigO120mmetaG_FD_148631 | JGI IMG/M metagenome (GOLD analysis project Ga0194131, IMG submission 148631) | Freshwater microbial communities from Lake Tanganyika, Tanzania - TA2015053 Kigoma Offshore 120m | ecosystem: Environmental > Aquatic > Freshwater > Lake | place: Tanzania: Lake... | reverse complement strand
CGGCCTATTGCAGCCGCTCTACCAGCGGGCGCAGGTGGCGGACTACGCGAGACGCGGGGTTACCACCTTCGCGATGGAGCTGGTGCCCCGCATCAGCCGCGCGCAATCGATGGACGCGCTGTCCTCGCAAAGCAACGTCGCCGGCTACAAGGCGGTGGTCGACGCGGCCGCGAGCTTCGGGCGCATGCTGCCGATGATGATGACCGCGGCCGGCACCATTCCTGCCGCCAAGGTCGTCGTGTTCGGCGCTGGTGTCGCCGGGCTGCAGGCGATCGCGACCGCGAAGCGGCTCGGTGCGCTCGTTTCCGCGTTCGACGTGCGCCCGGCCGTGAAGGAGCAGGTCGAGAGCCTCGGCGCCACCTTCATCGAGGTGAAGAGCGAGGAGACCGCGAGCGCCGAGACCAAGGCCGGCTATGCGCGCGAAATGAGTGAGGTCTATCAGCGCCGCCAGCGCGAGGTCATCCACGAGACCATGAAGAAGCAGGACATCGCGATCACGACCGCGCTGATTCCGGGCAAGCCGGCGCCGAAGCTGATCACCGCCGAGAGCGTGCGCGCGATGAAGCCGGGCTCCGTGATCGTCGATCTCGCCGCCGATGCCGGCGGCAATTGCGAGCTAACCGAGCCCGGCAAGGTGACCGTGCAGCACGGCGTCACCATCATCGGCTACACCAATTACGCGACGCGCGTGCCCACCGATTGCAGCATTCTCTACGCCCGCAACCTCTACAACTTCGTCGCGCCCATGGTCGACAAGGCCTCGAAGGCGCTGAAGATCGATTTCAACGACGAGGTCATCAGGGGCGCACTGCTCACCCGCGATGGGCAGATCGTCAATCCCGCGCTCGTGCCAGCGAAGGAAGCCTAAGCATGGAACACATCCTGGCGGTTCACCCGCTCATCGTCTCGATCACCGTGTTCGTGCTCGCGGTCTTCGTCGGCTATTACGTGGTTTGGAGCGTGACGCCCGCGCTGCACACGCCTTTGATGTCGGTCACCAACGCGATCTCGAGCGTGATCATCGTGGGCGCGCTCCTGGCGGCGACGCCCCTGGAGGGCGGCATCGCCAAGGTGTTCGGCGGCATCGCGGTCGGGCTCGCCGCGGTCAACATCTTCGGCGGCTTCACCGTCACCCAACGCATGCTTCAGATGTTCAAGCGGAAGAAATAGGGGACTCGCGCGATGTCGGCCAATCTCGCCGCGATCCTTTATCTCATCAGCGGCGTCTGCTTCATCATGGCGCTGCGCGGGCTCTCTTCGCCCCGCTCGGCGCGCCAGGGCAATCTGTTCGGCATCGCCGGCATGGTGATCGCCATCGGCACCACGCTCGCGCAAACGAGTGTCGAGGATTATCTCTGGATCGCGATCGGTATCGTCGTGGGCGGGCTGATCGGTACGACCGTCGCGCTCAAGATCAAGATGACCGCGATGCCGCAGCTGGTCGCAGGCTTTCACAGCCTGGTCGGCCTCGCGGCCGTGCTGGTGGCGGGCGCCGCGCTCTACAGCCCCGAGGTGTTCCATATCACCGATGAGACCGGCATCAAGCTGATCAGCCGCATCGAGATGTCGATCGGCGTTGTGATCGGCGCGCTCACCTTCTCGGGCTCGATCATCGCCTTCGCCAAGCTGCAGGAGCTGATGACCGGCAATCCGCTGGTCTTCAAGGGCCAGCATCTTTTGAATCTCGCGCTGCTCATCGGCATGGTCGCGCTTGTCGTGGTCTTCTGCTTCACCCAGTCGCCGACCGTGTTCTGGATCATGACTGTGGTCGCGCTGGTGTTCGGCGTCATGCTGATCGTGCCGATCGGCGGCGCCGACATGCCGGTCGTGATCTCGATGCTGAACTCCTATTCCGGCTGGGCCGCCGCCGGCATCGGCTTCACGCTCGAGAACACGGTGCTGATCATCGTCGGCGCGCTGGTCGGCTCGTCCGGCGCGATCCTCTCCTACATCATGTGCAGGGCGATGAACCGCTCGTTCATCAGCGTGATCATGGGCGGCTTCGGCGCGACCGCGCAGACCGATACCGGCGGCAAGAAGGACAAGACCGCCAAGGCCGGCAGCGCGGATGACGCCGCCTTCATCATGTCGAACGCGGGCTCGGTCATCATCGTACCGGGCTATGGGCTCGCGGTCGCCCAGGCGCAGCACGCGGTGCGCGAGATGGGGGATCTCCTGAAGAAGCAGGGCGTCAATGTGCGCTACGCGATCCACCCGGTCGCGGGGCGCATGCCGGGCCACATGAACGTGCTGCTCGCCGAGGCCAACGTGCCCTATGACGAGGTGTTCGAGCTCGACGACATCAACAATGACTTTCCGGGAACCGACGTCGCCTTCGTCATCGGCGCGAACGACGTCACCAACCCGACCGCGAAGACCGATCCGCAGAGCCCGATCGCGGGCATGCCGATCCTGGATGTCGAGAAGGCCAAGACCTGTCTCTTCGTGAAGCGCTCGCTCGCGCCCGGCTATGCCGGCGTCGACAACCCGGTGTTCTACAACCAGAACACCATGATGCTGTTCGGCGACGCCAAGAAGATGGTTGAGGAGATCGTCAAGGCCCTCTCCAACGCCTGAGGGGATCTCGCTATCCCGTGTTGCTATGGCGGCGCGGAGCGACGACCATGGCATCCATCGATCAGCGGCCTCTGACGGTGGCCGTTTCAGGAGCGTTCGAGTCCGCCGCACCATGGATCGTTCGATCGGGCCGACGCTTCGCTAGGGCCCGCCGGACGATGACGGAAGGGGTAGGGCGGTTCACCCGTCATGCTATGGCGGCGCGGAGCGCCGACCATGGCATCCATCGATCAGCGGACTCTGATGGTGGCCGCTTCAGGAGCGTCCGAGTCCGCCGCACCATGGATCGTTCGGTCGGGCCGACGCTTCGCTCGGGCCCGCCGAACGATGACGGAAAGGGAAGGGCCGGCGGGCGTCGTCAGCCGGGCGGGCGGTCGTCCGGGTTCTCGACAGGCGCGAAACCGTGCATTTCGACCCGGTGCTCGGCGGGGGTGCAGAACATGTTGATCGAGACGATGTTGCCGAAGGCGTTCTCGGCCTCGCCGAAGAAGTTCGCGGGGTTGTAGAGCCGCGGCCGGTGCCACCAGGCGCGATAGCCGAGCTCGAGCACGAGCGTGATGAGCGCGGGCGAACGGTCTCGCCGATCGTTCTCGACATACATGAAGGGGCGGCAGCGCGCGATGGTATCGCGTGCGCCCTTCAGCACCTCGGCCTCCATGCCCTCGACGTCGAGCTTCAGCATGTTGAGGCGCTTGCCGGCGAACAGCGCATCGAGCGTGTTGATCTCGACGGGCACGCCCTTGGGGTCGCGCTGATCGAGGCCGATGCCGCCAAAATTGCCCTCGGTGGCATAGTTGTAGTGCGGAATCGTGATGCGCTCGGGCGCCGCGCCGAGACCCATCTGGAAGCACTCGACGTTATAGAGCTCGTTCAACGCCACATTGGCGCAGAGCGTGCGAAAGATCGCCGGCTGTGGCTCGAAGGCGAGCACGCGACCGCGCGGGCCGACGGCCTTGGCGATCGCGACCGTGTGGCTGCCGATATTGGCGCCGACCTCGGCCACGACATGGCCCGGGTGACAGAGCTGCTTCAGCACGTCCCATTCGAGCTCGCTGAACTCGCCATAGCGAATCAGCGATTGGCCGACATAGCGGTCATGGGCGTTGCACAGCAGGTGCCCGTGGCGGCCGTGCACCAGCCGCATGTGCTCGCCGAGCGCAGTGACGCGCGGGCCGCCTGCGCTCACAACGTGCCGAACAGCCGATCGCCCGCGTCGCCGAGGCCGGGCACGATATAGGCCTTCTCGTTCAGCCGCTCATCGAGCGCGGCCGCCCACACCTGCACGCTCGCGTGTTTTTCGTTGAAGACCCGCATGCCCTCGGGCGCGGTGACGAGGGCCATGAAGCGGATGTTGTCGTCACCGATGCCATGGCGGTTCAGCACGTCGACCGCGTAGGACGCGGAATTGCCGGTCGCCAGCATCGGGTCGACCAGGATGAAGAGGCGGTTCTTCGCCTCGGGCAGGCGCACGTAATATTCGACCGGCAGGTTGGTGGCGTGATCGCGATAGAGCCCGATATGCCCGATCGGCGCCATCGGCATGAGGTCGACCAGCCCTTCCGCCATGCCGAGCCCGGCGCGCAGGATCGGCACGATCGCGGGCGGCAGGCCGGCCAGCACCGGCGCGTCCATCGCGGTGATCGGCGTCTCGATGCGCGACGCGCGAAGATCAAGCTTGCGCGTGATCTCATAGCCGATCAGAAGCGCGATCTCGCGGATCAGCGGGCGCCAATAGGGCGTCGGCGTTTCCTTCGCGCGCAAATGCGTCAGCTTGTGGCGCACCAGCGGGTGATGCACGACGTGCAGATTGGGAAACTCCGTCGCGCGCTTGAGCTCGGCCTCGAGGCCGACGGTTCCGCTCATCTCGGGCCTCCGGCCGCGTTCAAGGGTGGGTAAGAGCGCGGCGCGACATAGGGCATGAGCAGGCGGAATGGCGCGAGCAGCACCAGCGCCATGCCGACCTTGATGCCGAAATCGCCATAGGCCCAGGTGAGCCAGGGCAGGCCGGTGAAGGCGAAGGCCGCGGAGAAGAAGATCGCGGTGTCGACGACCGAGGCAACGACCGATGAGATCAGGGGCGCGCGCCACCAGCTCTGCCGCCGGAGCCAGTTGAAGAGGGTGATGTCCAAGAGCTGCCCGCACAGAAAGGCGAAGCCCGACGCCAGCGCGACCCTGACCGCCGACCAGGTGTCGAGCCCCCACAGCACCGAGATCAGGATCGAAAGCCCGATGCCGAAGGGAAAGCCGACATAGGCGACGAGCCGCGCGCGCGCCGGCCCCTGCGCGCGGTTGGTCAGGTCGGTGACCAGGAAGGTCAGCGGATAGGTGAAGGCGCCCCAGGTCACCCAGTCATTGATCGGGTATTGCACCGCGACGTTCGAGACCGCGATGACCAGGATCATCGCTACGACCGGCAGGAGGATCGGGCGCAGCGCAAACGGGGCCGGATTTGACATGGCGCGGACTATGGCGAAGCGGGTGCTTGAAGGCAAGGCGAGGGTCGCGGGCGCTTTTTCTCGTTACGTCATGGCCCTGCCTCGGCCGGGCCATGACGCGATCAGGAAATGGTTCCCGGCTCGCTTCGCGGCCGGGATGACAATCGAAGAGTCAGCGTTGCCTTTATCATTTGCCGTCATACCGGGAGTTAGCCGAGCCCGAACACCAGGGGTGTTCGGCGGCGGGGCTTACGACCCGGTATCCACCACTTCTCCTGCGCGGAACTGTGGTCGCGCCAGAGGATGACGGAATGAAGGGCGGCGAGGAGGGGCTCAGCCCGCCTTGGCGGGGGCGGTGGCGCGGGCCTTCGAGATCTTGTTCTTGATCACCTTGGCGCGGGTCGAGAGCAGCGCGTCCTTGGCGCCGAGCAGATAGCCGTCGATGCCGCCATGGCGCTCGACTGTCTTGATCGCGCGGGTCGAGACGCGCAGCCGCACCGTGCGGCCGAGCGCATCCGACAGGAACGAGATCTGCTGCAGGTTCGGCAGATAGCGCCGGCGCGTCTTGTTGTTGGCGTGGCTGACATTGTTGCCGGTGAGGACTCCCTTACCGGTCAGCTCGCAGCGGCGCGACATAGCACTCTCCTAAGGCGCGTTCCGGGGCAATGCGCAACACGCCGGCAAAGCCGAAGCTTGGCCGGGGCCGCATCGTGTAACGACTTGGGCCGGTTCCGTCAAGTCCGGCGGCACGGCGCGACGTGTCGGTACAAGGCAGGGCGAGACGCCGAGTCGAACCGGGGGGTCGCCCGCCAATTGATTGAATGAACCAGGAAAATCCTGATTTCTGCCGTGTAACTTCAGAAGCTCGCCTTAGTGCATTGAATTTGAAATGATAACGGCGCCTAGCGGGCCTTTTCGGTGAACGCCGCGAGGATCTGGCGGGCGGCGGCGGGCGCGGCCATGCGGCCCGATTCGACCGCCGATTCGAGGCGTGCGAACAGGGCGGCGATCGCGGCGTCGTCCTGCAGGAGCGCGATCAGCCCGTCGCGCACCTCGGACGCGAGCCAGGCGCGGGCCTGATGCGCTCGCTTGGCGGCGAGCTCGCCCGGCAGCGTCAACGCGTCGTGATGCGCCAGCACCGCCTGCCAGACCGCATCGAGCCCCTTGGCTTCGAGCGCCGAGCAGGCCATCACCTTCGGCGTCCAGTGCGGTGAGGCGGGACGCAGCAGCGACAAGGCCGAGCGATAGTCGGCCTCGGTGTGGCGCGCGAGCGTGGCGAGATCGCCATCTGCCTTGGTGATGACGACGAGGTCCGCGACCTCGAGAATGCCGCGCTTGATGCCCTGCAAATCATCACCCGCGCCCGGCGCGATCAGCAGCAGGAACAGGTCCACCATGTCGGCGACCGCGGTCTCGGACTGGCCGACGCCGACCGTCTCGACCAGCACGAGGTCGAAGCCCGCGGCCTCGCACAAGAGCATGGCCTCGCGCGTCCGCCTGGCCGTGCCGCCGAGCTGGCCGCCGGCCGGCGAGGGACGGATATAGACCGCCTCGCGCTTGGCAAGCTGCTCCATGCGCGTCTTGTCGCCGAGAATCGAGCCGCCCGAGCGTGCGCTCGACGGATCGACCGCGAGCACCGCGAGCTGCCGGCCTTCGCCAACCACATGCAACCCAAAGGCCTCAATGAAGGTGGACTTGCCCACCCCTGGCGCGCCAGAGACCGCGACGCGGATCGCGCGTCCGGTATGGGGCAACAACTCGTCGATCAGCTTCTCGGCCCTGGCGCGATGGTCGGGGCGCGAGGATTCGATCAGCGTGATCGCGCGCGCCAGCGCCCGGCGATCCCCTTTGCGAATCGCTTCGGCGGTGGGAGAGAGCTTTGGGCCGCCCGCGCTGTTCATGGCCGAATCCTAGCAAATCCCGCTTGCGATCGCCTCATGGCGGCGCAGAAATATCGCATGACACCCGATCAGGCGATGGCACGGCTGAAGGCGAAGGTGCGGCCCGACGCGCTGCCCCACATGGCGCGCTACGGCATCGCTACGTCCAACGCGTTCGGCGTGGCCGTGCCAGAGCTCCGCAAGATCGCGCGCGAGGCCAAGCGCGATCATGCGCTTGCGCTCGCGCTCTGGCAGACGGGCGTGCACGATGCGCGCCTCTTGGCCACCATGGTGGCCGAGCCTGCGAGGGTGAATGAGGCCGCGGCGCTCAGGCTCGCGCGCGACTTCCGCTCCTGGGATCTCTGCGACCAGTGCTGCCTCAACCTCTACCGCTTCCTGCCGTTCGCCCATGGCCTCGTGCGCACTCTGGCCGCGCGCGAGGAGGAGTTCGTCAAGCGCGCCGGCTTCAGCCTGCTGGCCGTGCTCGCGGTGCACGACAAGCGGGCCGATGACCCGGTGCTGCTCGCCTTCCTGCCATTGATCGAGGCGGGGGCAAACGATCCGCGCCTCCTGGTGCGCAAATCGGTCAATTGGGCGCTCCGCCAGATTGGCAAGCGCAACCCGGCCTTGAATCTCGAAGCCATTGCCGCGGCCGAGCGAATCCTGAAACAGGGCGGGCCTGCGCGCTGGGTCGCGAGCGATGCGATGCGTGAGCTGAGGGACGTTAAGGTTCAGGCGCGTCTGCGTTCACGTCGGTCGTCGACGGAGCAGGTTCCGACGGCGTCTCCGCAGGTGTCGCCTCGCTCGAAGACGGCTCGGGCGCGAGCCGTTCCTTCAGGCTCTCGCCCAGGCCGAACTCGACGCCCGCGAGGATGAGCCCGCCGACCAGGATGAACACCGCGGCAGCGGCGCCCCTGATCAGGCCGAGCGGCAAATAGGTTGCCGCGAACTTGCCGATGAAGACCACCGGCACATTGGCGAGCATGAGGCCGAACGTCGTGCCGATGACCACCATGTAGATGTGCTCGGCATGACCGGCGAGGGCGATGGTCGCGATCTGGGTCTTGTCGCCCATTTCCGCGATGAAGAAGCTGATCACGGTGGCGACGAACGGCCCCATCTTGTCGCTGAAGGTGCACGCCTTCGGGCGGTCGGGCAGCAGCATCCAGGCGCCGAGCGCGATGAACCCGGCGCCGACCACATAGCGCAGCACATCGCCACCCGCGACGCTCTGAATCCAGGCGCCGAGCGCGCCCGCCACCGCGTGGTTGGCGATGGTTGCGACCAGGATGCCGAGGATGATCGGCAGCGGCTTCTGATAGCGCGCGGCCAGCGCGAGCGAGAGCAACTGGGTCTTGTCGCCCATTTCGGCGAGCGCGACCGTGCCGGTGGAGATCAGGAAGGTCTCGAACATCAGGGCCCTTACTCGGCGGCTTCTTCGGCGGCCAGTTTCGTTGCGAGCGTCGCCTGAAGCTCGGCGGTCTCCTGTTGGCGCCGCCACATCTCGGCATATTTGCCGTCGCGCGCCAACAGGTCTTGATGCCGCCCCTGTTCGACCAGCCTGCCGCCCTCGAGCACGATGATCTGATCGGCATCGACGATGGTCGAGAGCCGGTGCGCGATCACAAGCGTGGTGCGATCGGTCGAGACCTCGGCGAGGCTCGCCTGGATCTCCTTCTCGGTCTTGGAATCGAGCGCGGAGGTGGCCTCATCGAACAAGAGGATGCGCGGATTCTTGAGGATCGTGCGCGCGATCGCGACGCGCTGCTTCTCGCCGCCCGAGAGCTTCAGGCCCCGCTCGCCGACCATCGCTTTGTAGCCATCGGGCAGGCTCATGATGAAATCGTGGATGCGCGCGAGCCTCGCGGCCTCCTCGACCTCCTCCTTGCTCGCGCCCGGGCGGCCATAGGCGATGTTGTAATAGATCGTGTCGTTGAACAGCACGGTATCCTGCGGCACGATGCCGATTGCCGCGCGGAGCGAGCCCTGCTGCACGTCACGGATGTCCTGGCCGTCGATCGTGACCTGCCCGGCCTCGATGTCGTAGAAGCGGAAGAGAATTCGCGAGATGGTCGACTTGCCCGCGCCGCTCGCGCCCACGACCGCGATGGTCGAGCCCGCCGGCACGGTGAACGACACGTCATCCAGAATGCGCCGGCGCGGCTCATAGCTGAAGCCGACATGCTCGAAGCGGATCTCGCCGCGCGGCACCACGAGCGGCGGCGCGTTCGGCTTGTCCTCGACCTCGACATTGACCGCGAGCAGCTTGAACATCGCCTCCATGTCGGTCAGCGACTGCTTCATCTCGCGATAGACGAAGCCGAGGAAGTTGAGCGGAATGTAGAGCTGTATAAGGTAGGTGTTGACCAGCACGAAATCGCCCACCGTCATCGTGCCCTTGGTCACCTCGATGCCCGCCATCAGCATGAGGACCGAGACGCCGGCCGCGATGATCGCGCCCTGGCCGATGTTCAAGAGCGAGAGCGAGGCCTTGGACGAGACCGCGGCCTTCTCATAGGCCATGCGGGATTCATCGAAGCGCCTTGCCTCGTGCGCCTCATTGCCGAAGTACTTCACGGTCTCATAGTTGAGCAGCGAATCGATGGCCTTGGTGTTGGCCTCCGAATCCTTCTCGTTCATGCGCCGGCGATATTTGATGCGCCATTCGGTGACGCTGAGCGTGAAGGCGATGTAGATGAGGATCGTGCCGAAGGTGACCGCGGCGTAAGTGATGCCATAGAGGCCCCAGAGAATCGCGCTCACCATCGCGATCTCGACCAAGGTCGGCAGCACGTTGAAGGTCATGAAGGTGAGCAGGAACTCGATGCCCTTGGTGCCGCGCTCGATGGCGCGGCTGAGGCCGCCGGTGCGCCGTTCCAGATGAAAGCGCAGCGAGAGCCGGTGCAGATGCTCGAAGACGCGGAGCGAGACCGTGCGAATCGCGCGCTCGGCCACCTTGGCGAACACCGCGTCGCGCAATTCCGAGAAGCCGACATTCGCGAGGCGCAGGAGGCCGTAGCCCGCGAGCAGGCCCAAGGGAATCGTGATCTCGGCGCCCGCCTTGCCCGAGAGCGCGTCGACCATGCCCTTGTAGAGCAGCGGCACATAGACATTGGCGAGCTTGGCCGCGATCAGCAGCACCACCGCGATCACGAAGCGCGCGCGCAGCTCCGTCTCCCCCTTGGGCCACAAATAGGGGAAGAGGGTGGCGATCGTCTTCAGATGCGAGGTGTTGCCTTTCGGCGTTTCGCGCGCCTCGCGCGGGAGGGTGACCATGAAGGGTCCTGGCGGGGATGGCAGGGCGTTCCCATCATGATGGTGGCGCGGGCGCGAAAGGGCAAGCGCGGTGCGGCGAGGGTCACCGCCGTCATCGTCCCCTCATGCTTCGCCCTTCGGCTAGCTCAGGTCGAGGAAGCTCAGCATGAGGGGGGTTCTTGGCCTCACCCTGAGCCTGTCGAAGGATGAGCCACAAATAGTGCGCGGCCGTCCGCTCAACCGATCGGGCGGATGTAGAACAAGGTCATGCACACATGGCACGCCGCACCGGCGAGCACGAAGAGGTGCCAGACCAAATTGTGATAGCGAAAGCGCGTGCGCGCGTGGAAGAAGACACCGAGCGTGAACAGCACACCGCCCGCGATCATCAGCACGAGGCCGGGCCAGGGCACGTTCTCGATCAGCTGCCAGATCGCGATGAGGCCGGCCCAGCCCATGCCGAGATAGAGCGCGATCGAGACGCCCTCATAGCGGTTGGGATAGAGCAGCTTCAGCGCGATGCCGAGCGCCGCGAAGCCGCATTCGATGCCGAACAGGCTCCAGCCCCACGGGCCCTTCAAGCTGACGAGGGTCACGGGCAGATAGGTCGCCGCGATCAGCAGGTAGATCGCGACATGGTCGATCACCCGCAGAACCGATTTGATCCGCCGACCCGGCCAGTCGTGATAGAGCGCCGAGACGAGGTAGGAGACGACGAGCACACCGCCATAGATCGCGAAGCTCGTCACCATGCGCGCGCTGTCATAACGCGCCGCGATCATGACGAGAAACACGAGGCCGAGAATGCTGCCGGCGAGGCCGAGCCCGAGGCCGACCCGGTCGGCCCAGCGCTCGCCCGCGGTGTAGGTCATGGTGAAGGACAATGAAAACTCCCCAGCGGCGGGGGCCGAAGCCGCTCTGCGCCGCTTCCCTTGGCTATCACATGGGGGGTTAAGGAACACTCCGCCAGGGGCGGGATGGTTCCGTCACGCGGAATTCAGCGGGGGAGAGCGCGGCAGCAGCCGGCACGAGGGAGTGCCCTTTCCCCGTTCGTCATGGCCCGACTTGATGGTGTGGACGGCCCCGGCTCTACGGCATCGCAATGTGCCAATGTGGTCGTGGGTAATGACCGCATGATGAGG
>Ga0194131_10010539_pt1 | contig 11290 bp, 7 predicted proteins | sample TA2KigO120mmetaG_FD_148631 | JGI IMG/M metagenome (GOLD analysis project Ga0194131, IMG submission 148631) | Freshwater microbial communities from Lake Tanganyika, Tanzania - TA2015053 Kigoma Offshore 120m | ecosystem: Environmental > Aquatic > Freshwater > Lake | place: Tanzania: Lake... | reverse complement strand
CGCTGTTCGCTAAACCGTAAGCCGGTGTAAGCGGACGGACCGCTGCGCCCACTTCAGTGGAAATTCAAAGTGCTCCACGGTATGCGTTTCGAGGATTCTTCGCACCTCGCTGTCGGCCGCGACCGCCTCGGAAATTACCACTTCGCGCGCATTGGCGACTGCCTGGATTTTTGCGGCGACGTTGACGGTGCCGCCGAAGTAATCGATGTTTGAATCCAGGCGCACCGCCAGACAGGGACCGACGTGGCAGGTGCAGCGCAATTGCAGTCGTCCAGACTCGGTAACGCGCTTTTGCAGCGCGAGGCCGGCTTCGAGCGCGTCCGCCGGCCGCTCGAAGGCCGCCATGACGGCATCTCCGATGGTTTTCACGATGCCGCCCCGATGCGCCCTGACGACCTCCCGAGCAATCGAAAAGTGCTCGCGCATGGCGGCGAAGGCCACGCTGTCTCCCTCCTGCTCGTATAAGCGCGTCGAGCCCACCACGTCGGTGAACAGAATCGCCTGCGTGCCCACCTCCAGCATGACGTTGGAAGCCACTGCTTCCTGCGAAAATAAATCTCGGAAATCCTGGAGCGCGAACAGATCGGCCGGCCGCAGGGCGTCGCGGTCCACGGTGGCTTCCTCAAGTACGTACGTGTTGTAGCTGTCCTCGCGGTTCTCGACCACGATGGCCGGCGTGGGGCGCACTTCAACGCGGCCGCTCTCGAGCCAGTCAATGGTGTCGGTGTCCGCTCCCGCGTCCACGTCGATCAGCCCGTACGCCTTGCGCCCCTGGATGCGCGCGCGATAGCGGCCCTGCCCGATGCGCGCGCGAATGAAGCGTATCTCGCCGGGCGGGAGCGTCTCGCAGATGAGGATGTGCGGCTTGCGGGCGGGCTCCGCCGCACAGAACAATTTTTTCTCGACCGCGCGAACCGAAGGGTGGACGTGAAAGGTGACCTCCAGCGATTCCGGTCCGGTGAGATCGAAGTCGATCGAACAGGCCTCGCAGGTGCCGCGCGTGGGAACCTCGCCGAGCGCGTCCAGCTCGACGCGGACCCCGCGGCAGTGCGGGCAGACCGCGTCCCAGGTGAGGCACAGCATCCCCTTGCGGGTGGCGTGCAGCATCACCGCCACGACCTCGCGCCAGTCCCGCCCCCACTCGCGCGCCAGGGCGCGGGCCCGGATGCGGGTCAGCTCGTCGTCGTCCGCGCGCTGCACGTGGCAGGCCATCTGGCGCACGAGCATCGCGTCCAGCCCCAGCGCCTCAAGCTCTCCGACGATCTTCGCCAGTCTCTCCGGAAAATTGCCGGCCACTGCGCGTGGCGCCCGCTGAGGTCCTTGCAGATCCCGTTCGATCTCTTGCATGACCCGGCGGTAATCGGCCTCCATGCGGCTCATTCCCACCGACAGTAAAATACGGTAGGCGATGCCGCGTGGAATCCATCCGAAATAAGTGTGCACCCGCACGATTCCGGGCCCGACCTCTTCGAACAGGTAGCGCGCCCGCACGTAGTGCGCGAAGCCGCGTTGATAGATGCGCGCGTTGGCCAGCGTGCGCCCATATTCCCAGTCCCAGGGGACCTCATCCCACTCCTGTCGCACGCCCGCGTTTACGGAGGATCCCTTGAGCTGCCCGTTCACTTCCTTGAACCGCATTTCCGGAAGGCCGAGCTTCCGGTTGAAGCTGGAAGTGTCCGCGAGGCGCGGCCAGAGCCGGTCAAGGTCGGCCTTCAACTCGAAAGTCCACAGAAAATCCAGCGGCTTTCCGAGACGCGTCCACTTTTCTTCCCAGGGATATTCCTTGAGGAACTCGTTGAGTGTCACTATCGGGACAGCACAATCTGCACGACGTCCGCGCGGCGCGCCAGGAAGATGGCCTCGCAGAGCGCCAGGTAATAGTCCCAGCGGCGCACGAAGGCGTCGTCGCAGCCCAGCCGGTGGGCCTCCTCGCGGCGCGCGTGGAGGCGTTCTCGCCAGGCGCGCAGCGTCCGCGCGTAATGGGGTCCCATGGCCTCGACTCCCAGCATGCGCAGCCCGCTGGGACGCGCGGCGGCTTCAATGGCCTCGACCGAAGGGAGACAGCCGCCCGGAAATATCCGCTTCTTGATCCAGTCAACGTACGTGCTGGAGCTGGCGTAGCGCGCGTTTGGGAGCGTGATCGTCTGCAGCACCAACCGTCCGTCCGGCGCGAGGCGCGCCGCGCACGTTGAGAAGAAAGTGCCGTAATATTGATGTCCGACGGCTTCCAGCATCTCGATGCTGACAATGCGATCGAACACACCGCCGACGTCGCGGTAATCGCACAATTGCACGTCCACGCGGGGCGCCAGCCCGGCCTCGCGCACGCGCGCCGCGGCGACCTCCCACTGCGCGCGCGACAGGGTGATGGCGGTGACGCGGCAGTCGGTGCGGCGCGCGGCTTCGACGGCGAAAGCGCCCCAGCCGCAGCCAATCTCGAGAATGGAATCCCCGGCCCGCACGTCGCTCTTGGAGAGGATGGCCTGGATTTTTGCCTGCTGCGCGTCCTCCAGCGTGGCTTCGTCGCTGGGAAACAGCGCGCACGAATAGGTCATGCTCTCGTCGAGAAAGAGGCGGAAGAAATCGTTTCCGGTGTCGTAATGGGCGCGGATGTTTGCCCGGCTGCCCGCCCGATCGTTGCGCGGAGCGCGGTGGCGCAGGCCGTAAATCATGCGCAGGATCCACGGGGCACTGAAACGATCCTCGTTTTCGGCCAGGAGACGCATGAGCGCCACCACGTCTGGAGAAGTCCATTCGCCGGCCTCGAATCCGTCGCCCATGCCGATGTCTGTGTCCACCAGCATGCGCGCAAAGGTGGCGTAGCGCCCGACGCGCCACTCGCAGCGCGGTTCCCCGTCGCCCAGGACGCGCTCGGTTGCGTCCGGCAGCGTTACTTTGATGGATCCGCCACGCACTCGGTCGAGCGCGCGCAGCACCAGCTCCATGCGGAAACGCTCCAACAGCGAGGGCGCCGAAGTGCGCACGGTGGATTGATGGGACGGCGCCGGCGTGGAGTAGGCCGGCAGACGGTGCCGAAAGTGCAGCACCGCAGCCTGCCACAAAATCCGCGGCAGGGTGAGCCAGGCGGTCAGCGGATATTCAACCAGCGTGCGCGCCAGCGACGCGGTGGTCAGCGAGCGCGGCGCGCCGAACAATTGCGAGCGGAACACCAACTGACCGTCGCGCAGGATGTCGATGCGCGCGTCCAGGCCGTCTTCGAGCGGTGCGAAGTGGAATTGATATTCCCCGCGCAGATCGTTGAACGGGGACACGTGGAACGCGCGCGGGAGCACCATCCGAGAGGTGGTGTCGAGCACGTAGAAGTGCCGCTCGCCAAAGGTGTTGTTCACTTCGGCGACCACGCAGCGCCGCGCTCCGTCCTTCCGCCAGCAAAAATAAAAGCTGACCGGATTGAAGACCCGTCCGAAATAGCGCGCGCCGGTCACCAGGACGATGCGCGCGACGTCGTCGACTCCGTGCTCGGCGAGCAGCTCCAGGACTTTTTCGCGAATCGAGCCGGAGCGGCGCGGCCCGTAATCTTCATCGAACAGAGATACCGGCCGCCAGCGATTGTAGCCAAACCATCCCGGCAGCGAAGACAGCTCGTCGAGATCAATTCCGTACACGTACAGCGGATAGCGAAACGCGTGTGAAATCGGCGCCTCGCGCGCGTGCATGAGGTAGCCCACGAAAATCCGCGAGTTCACAGGGCGATGCCGAAGCCGCGCGCCGCCTCGACGCCGGAGCGCGTGCCGTCCTCGTGGAATCCGTACCCGAAATAAGCGCCGCAGAACCAGGTGCGGCGCGCCCCATTGAGCCGCGGCAGGTCGGCCTGGGAGGCCACGCTCTCGCGCGTGTAGGTGGGATGCGTGTACATCGTCTCCAACAACACGCTGCCCTCGGCAAAAGGTTCCTCGCGATTGAGGGTGACGCAGTATTCGCGCTGGGCGCGCAGTCCCTGCAGACGGTTCATGTGGTAGGTCATGGCGAGCGGCGCGGCCTCGTCGCCGTGCCGCGGGCGGCGGTAGTTCCAGGAAGCCCAGGCGCGGCGGTTGACGGGCAGGCAGCGGACGTCGGTGTGCAGCACCACGCGGTTGCGCTGGTAGCGCCAGGCGCCCAGCAAGCGGCGCTCGTCCTCGCTGGGATCGGCCAGCATGGCGAGGGCCTCGTCGGCGTGCGCGCCGATCACGACCGCATCGAAGCGCTCCTCTTCGATGCCGTCCACCTTCACGAACGCGGCGTCCTCGGCGCGGCGCACGGATGCCACCGCCGTCCTCGTCCGCACCTCGCCCGAAAACCGCTTGAGAAAGGCTTGCACGTAAGCGTGGCTTCCCCCGATCACGGTCTGCCAGCGGGGCTTGCCGACCGGCGAGAGCAGCCCGTGGTTGTCGAAGAACTGCAGGAAGTGGCGGGCCGGGTAGGAGGGCGTCTCACCCAGGGTCGTGGACCAGATGGCGGACGCAATGGGCACCAGGTAGTGCCGCTGGAAGTCCCTGGAGAAGCGCCGCTGGGCCAGCCAGTCGCCCAGCGCCTCGCCGTTCACCGTGCCGTCGCGCAGCTCGCGGCGCGCCGTCCAGGAGAAGCGGGCGATCTCGGCCAGCAATCCCAGGAAGGACGGCCGCAAGAGGTTTCCGCGCTGGGCGAAGAGCCCGTCCAGGCCCGGCCCGGCGTACTCCAATCCGCTCTGCTCGCAGCAGTAGCCGAACGACATGTCCGCCCCGCGCACGCGCACCTCGAGCTGCTCCAGGAAGCGCGTGAAGAGGGGATAGTTGATCTGGTTGAGCACGATGAACCCGGTGTCCACTGGGGTTCCGGCGTCAGGCCCGTCCGGAACCACGAACGTGTGCGTGTGGCCCCCCACGTAGCCGTTCTTCTCGAACAGCGTGACCTGGTGCTGGCGATCGAGCAGGTACGCCGCAACAATCCCCGCGATTCCGCCACCAATGACCGCGATGCGCACGGAGGGTAGTATACGGTCGCGCCGCGCCGGCGTCAATGCCGGTGGGACAGCCCGGCGGTGAGCAGCGCCCAGCTAGAGAGCACGAAGAGCGCCACCCCGAGCAGCACCATCCCCACCGCGGCGCGATTTTCGCCGCGGTTGGTGGCCGGGATCATGTCGCTGCAGCCGATGTACAGGAACGTCCCCGTGGCCAGCGAGAGGAGTGCCTGTGCCCAGGATTGCTGCATGTGCGTGTCTTGCACGTGGGTCACGGCCAGCGCCAGGACCGCGCCAATGACAGTCGACACGCCCAGCATGCCGCTTGCCGCCACGGCGAAGGTCGGGGAGCGGCCGGCGCTGAGCATCAGCGCCGCGACGGAAAATCCCTCCGGGAACTTGTGGAACATCACCGCCAGGAACATCACCGCACCGGTGTGCGGGCTGGCCATGAAGCCGGCGGCGATGGCCACGCCGTCGAACAAGGTGTGCAGCAGCAGGCCAAGCAGGGCGGCCGTGCTGGCGGCCGGCGAGATGAGGCACTCCTCCGGCTGGTGGCTTACCAGGGCGTGCTGGTGGCTGCCACTGTCTTCATGCGGGGCGTCGTGGGCGTGCCCCGTGAAAAAGTTCTCCACCAGGTAGATGGCCAGGAAGCCGACCAGGAGCCACCACGGGCCCCAGGGATTGTGCTCGGACATGGCCTCCGGCACCCGGTCGAGCAGGGCGGCCGCCACGATGAAGCCGGCCGCGAGACCGGTCAGCAGCAGAATAGTGGTCCGCGACATGGCGCGGCGCCGCACGGTCACCAACCCACCCGCGAGATCCGCGAGGCCGGCCAGGAAGGCGAGGATGAGACTGGCGAGCAGGGCCGACATCAAGATGCCATCATGGCAAAAACCCCCGGGGCGTCAACACCGGGGGCTCCGCACTGGGTGGGCCTGTGTCCGCGTTCGATCAGGAGTGGGCTCGACCTGCCACGCTGGCTTTCTTGCCTCTTCCTGACTCTTCCTTGCCTGGATGGAGCGCGACCATGATCATGTGGCCAAGCCGCTTTTGCTCGTCCTTCGGCAAGTGAATCACTTCCCGAAGCGCCGTGCGCAGCTCCCGATCCATGGCCTTCTCCGCGTGCAGCGTTTCCAATCTTTCAAGGAGATCCTTGAGGGATACGCGCTCAGGTGCATAGCCTGCAACCAGCAGCGTGTGGTCCACGTCAGCCTCGAGAGCCCGCGCCAGCTCAAGGACTTTGTCCTTGCGCGGCACGTAGCCGTCCCTCTCAATCAACGTGACGTAGCTGGGATCGATCTTGGCGAGCTCGGCCAGCTTGCGACGGGTCAGATGCTTTGCCTTGCGCTTGTCTCTTACGTAGTTTGCCCAGGCCTCGTTTCGCATGCCTCGTCACCCCCTCTCCTTCCGTGAGAATTGAACGGCATTTCGAGTTTCACATCCTTGTGCAGAAGCAGTCCTCGAAATTTGAGTTCTATTCGTTGGATTTTGTTCCAACGCCGGCGAACCGACTTCAATTCTGATTATACCATGGGTGTCGGACAAAATTCAACATGTAGAACCTGATGCAGGACCGGCCAGGACTTTTTGTTCACCTGACCTTGGAATCTTGAAAGGGATTCAAGGAAACCTCGAAGAGGTTTCAAGTAAGCAAAGCGCCCTGACGTACGGCGTCCTGAGGGGGTCCTTGGAGGCGCCGCCCGCGGTTGCTCGAATGAATGTCATTTGTGACCACTATTACCGCCAGACGAGGCCGCTTAAACCCGCTCCGCTCAAGTTGTTTCAGTATTGAAGCGGGTTCAATGATTATTTTCAGGTTCACTTTGTGCTTGTTCGCGGTCTGCTGCGTGTTGGCGACGCCATCCGTGGCGGCCCCGGCCAGACCAGAAATCACCGCGACCACGCCAACCTCCGAAGAGTCCGCCGACCTCGCCCGCGCCTTCCTGCTCTGGCAGCGGGGACGGGCCCTCGACGCGCTGGCGGTGTACAAGTCGCTCTTGCGGCGCAATCCCCGGCTGTTCTCGGCGTGGTTCGCGCTGGGCGTCCTGCGCGACAACGTGGGCGACCTGGTCGGGGCGCAGGCGGCCTTCGAGCGCGCGGTCGCGCTCGATCCCCGCTCGGCGAGCGCGCACAACAACCTGGGCTGGGTGCTCTATCGTCGCGAGCTTGCCGACGAGGCCCTCGATCAGTTCGTCCAGGCGCTGCGCATCGATCCCGGCTACAAGCCGGCCGCCATCAACCTGGGCCTGGGCTTCTACCGCAAGGGGATGCCCGACATCGCGCTGGGCATCTTCGAGGCCGTCGGCAAGCGCTATCCCAACGACGTGGCCGTGCTGGTGGACAAGGGATTGGCGCTGCAAGCCCTGCGCCGCCTCGACGAGGCCGCGCAGGCGTGGCGCGAGGCCATTCGCATCGATCCCCAGGCGGTGCAGGCGCGCGTCAACCTGGCAAGTCTGCTGCTGGCGAAGGGCGAGCGCACCGAGTCGGCCGCCCTGCTCGATCAGGCGGCCCACATCGCGCCGCGCAACTCCGCGGTGCTCAACGCGCTCGGCTACCTGCGCTTCGAGGAGGGAGATCAGCTCGGCGCGGCCGGTCTCTGGCGCGAAGCCGTGGAGATCGACGGAAATCCACTGGCCGCCGACAGCCTGGGCCGCCTTCTCCTGGAGAGCGCGACGCGCCAGTCGAACGAGGCGCTCATCCTTTTCAAGAAGCTGTCCGAGCTGCGGCCCACCGATCCCCGCGTCCTCATCAACCTGGGCGCGGCCCGCTACGCCACCGGCGACATGCGAGGCGCGCTGGCCGCCTACCGGGCCGCCCTCTCCTACAACATGTCGCTGCCCGCCGCGCAGCTCGGCGCGGGGATGGCGGCGGAGGCGATGGGCTTCGCGGATGCCGCATTCGACTACTTCTTCGAAGCCGCCGCGCTGGATCCCGACTCGGCCACCGCGCAGTATCGTCTCGGCCTCGCCTACGGGCGTCAGGGTTTCCACCGGGAGGCGGCCGCCGCGCTGCGCCGCGCTTCCGAGCTGGCCCCCACGGCGGCCGAGCCGCTGCGCGCGCTGGTGGACGTCCTGTGGGGGCAAAAGCAGCTCGCCCAGGCGCTGGTCGCCCTGGAGAAGCTGGAGAAGCTGACCCCCCAGGACGCCCAGATTCAGTACCGCATGGCCCAGCTGGAGGCGCAGCTCGCCGGGCGCGCGGTCGGAAAGGCCCGCACCGTCGCGGTGGATCGCGCGATGCGGCACCTGCGCAAGGCGCTCCTGCTCGATCCGCGGATGTCGCCGCGGGTCGCGCTCGACCCCGCATTTCACGGCTTGAAGACCTTGCCGGCGTTCCAGGAAATCGTCAAAGACGCCGCCCTGTGAGGGGGCTTGCTCTCCTTCTGGTCCTGCTGCTGACGGGGCCGGCGCTCGGGATTTCCGTGCCGGACGTCCCCGCGTTGCGCGACGCGCACTGGGGGCTGCTGGTGGTGGATCTCCAGGACGGCCGCGTGCTGTACGAGCGGGACGCGGATCGGCGATTCGTGCCGGCCTCGGTGCAGAAGCTGTACACGGCGGCGGCGGTGCTGCGGGCGTTCGGGGCGGAGCACCGCTTTGTGACCGAGGTCGGCGTGCGCTCCCGGCTTGTCCGCAGCCTGCATATCAAGGACGTGGTCCTGCGAGGTGGCGGCGACCCCTCGCTGTCATCACGCGATCTTGTCGCGCTCGCGCTTGATTTCAAGGGTCGCGTTCCCTGGCTCGCGGTCGACCCGCCCGTCGGTAGACTCCTCGTCGACGCGACCCGCTTTGACGGGCCGCCGCTCGGGTCCGGCTGGGCCTGGGACGACGAGACCGCCGACTACAGCGCCCAGATCAGCGCCCTGTCGGTGAACGGCAACACCGTCCTGGCGCGCGTCACGCCCGCGCTCACCGAGGGCGTTCCGCCCGAGGTGACGCTGGAGCCGGCCGGCATTCTAAAACTTGAGAACCGCGCGGTGACCGGCGACGAGGACACGGTGACGCTGATCCGCCGGCGCGCGCGGAATGTTCTCAGAGTCGAAGGAACGGTCATCGAGCCGCTGGAGGAGCGCGTCACTGTCGAAAATCCCGCAGGGTACGCCGGCACGATCTTCGCCCGCGCGCTGAAGGCGCCGGGCGTGCTCCTCGCCCCCGCGCCTCGCGACACCCGCTGGGTCGCGCGCCACGAGAGTCCGCCGACCTCCGCGCTCGTGCGCCACATGCTCAAGGAGAGCGACAACCTGTACGCGGAGGTGCTCGCCCGGGGGCTTCCCAACGGCCTGGAGCCGCCACCGGACAGCCGCATGGTGGACGGCTCCGGCCTCTCCCGCTATAACCTCGTCAAGCCGCGGGACACCGTGGCGCTGCTCATCGCCATGCAGGGAGACGCGGCGTTCGTTGACGCTCTCCCGATTTCCGGCGTGGACGGCACGCTGGAGGGCCGCATGCTGAGTATCCCCGGTCGCATCCGCGCCAAGACCGGCAGCATGTCCGGCGTCTCCTCGCTGGCCGGCTACGCGTGCGACCGGGACGGGCGTCCCCGCTGGGCGTTCGCGTTCAGCGCGAATAATTTCGTGGGGTCAAGCCGCCCGGTGAAGGCGGCCGAGGACGCGCTCATGGAGGCCCTGGTCCGCAGTCTCGACGGTCCAGCCCCAGCAGGGAATTGATCAGCGCGCAACAGCGGGCGGCTCTGCTCGGTGATGAACACGATCTTGAAAACGACGTCGTTCATCAGGCTGTGACCTGTCCCGGGTGTGATTACACGTCATTTCGGAGGGTTCGCGAACCCGGGGCGGGAAATTTCCAGAGGTCGCTTGCGACGAGGGCGGACGCGAACGAGGAGGGGCAACCATGTCCGGGGGAAACAGGACCGCAGCCATCTCAACCCTGCTGCTGATCGCGGCGCTGGCGTTGTGGGGCCTGTCGGCCTCCGCGGCGGGGGGCGCGAAGTGGGCCCTGGTGGTGGGCGTGGACCGCTACGAGCGTTCGCAGCGGGTCACGCCGCTGCAGTTCGCCGGGGCGGACGCGCGCGAAGTGGCGCGCACGCTGCGCGAAGCGGCCGGGTTTCCGCCCGAAAACGTTTTACTGCTGACCACCGAGGGCGGCGAGCTGCCGACCAGCGACAACGTGCTGGCCAAGCTGGAGGGGCTCAAGAGCGTGGTGCAGCCCGGCGACACGTTCGTGTTCTACTTCTCCGGGCACGGCGTGGAGTGCAAGGACGAGCGCTACCTGCTCACCTCCGACGCCAATCCAGGCACCCAGGCCCTGCTTCGGAAGTCGGCGTTGAGCGTGCGGGAGGTTCAGGACGCGCTGCGCGAGGTGCGCGCGTCCCGCATTCTCCAGCTGGTGGACGCCTGCGCCAACGATCCGTTCAAGGGGCGCGCGGGCGGGGATGATTCCCGACTCTCCGACGGCCTCCGCCGGGACCTCGTGTTGGATGCGCACCGGGCCGGCGGAGACCTGGAGGCCGCGGTCACGGTGCTCTCGTGCAAGGTGGGGCAGCGCTCCTATGAGGGATACAAAGGCCACGGCTATTTCACCTGGTTCCTGCTGGAAGGGCTGCGCGGCGCCGCGGCGGACGCCGATGGCGCGGTGACCGTGCCCCGCCTGGTTTCGTACTTGAAGAATACGGTTCCGAAGGCGGTCAAGCTCCACGAATTTGGCAAGGACCAGGAGCCCGATTGCGAGGCAAAGGGAACCGCCGCCATGGAGTGGGTGCTGGCCCGGGTCGTCCGGATGCCGCCCCCTTCGAGCGCTCCGACGGCGGTCGCCGTGGCGCACACGCCGCGCCCGGCGGTTCCACCGCAGGTGCGCATCAACGCGCCCGGCACGGCGTCGGCCGTGGCCCGTGACAGCGTGATGCTGGTCGGCACCATCAGCGCGGAGGGCGGCCTGTCGGAGGTGTCCGTCTCTGTAAACGGGCGGGACGTGCCCCTGGCCGGCGCGGCGCTGAAGCGCTCGGCGGGCGGCGCCCAGGTGAACGTGAGGGTGCCGCTGGAAGTGGGGGACAACAGCGTGGTGCTGATGGCCACCAGCACCGCCGGGAAGCCGGCCCAGGCGGTGGTGACGGTGGAGCGCACTGCTCCCCCGGTGGCCCCGCAACCCACGCCGCGGCCGGTGGCGCAGGCAACGCCGGCGCCGGTGGTCTACAATCCACCGCCACCACCGCCGCAGTCCAACGAGATGGTGAACGACGCCGACGGCAGCGTGCTGCTGCGGATACCGGGCGGCGCCTTCACCATGGGCTCCAGCGACGGCGAGGCGGACGAGAAGCCGCCGCAGCGGGTGACGGTGCAGTCCTTCTGGATGGGCAAATACGAGGTGACCAACGAGCAGTTCGCACGGTTTGCGGCAACCG
>Ga0194131_10010537_pt1 | contig 11290 bp, 13 predicted proteins | sample TA2KigO120mmetaG_FD_148631 | JGI IMG/M metagenome (GOLD analysis project Ga0194131, IMG submission 148631) | Freshwater microbial communities from Lake Tanganyika, Tanzania - TA2015053 Kigoma Offshore 120m | ecosystem: Environmental > Aquatic > Freshwater > Lake | place: Tanzania: Lake... | reverse complement strand
CACCGGGCAACCAGGCGTGGGGTCGCCCGGAGCGGGAAACCCGCACGCCGGTAAATATGAGGAATCGACCTCATCGCGACAACGGGGAGGGAGCGGCGGCAACGCCACTCCCTTACCCACTGAGTTTGGACGTTTTGCCCGACAATCCCAACGGGATTGCAATCGTTCCAGCCCAGGGTTGCGCGAACGCGCTACCCTGGGTTTGCGTCCAAACAAATTCATCAACCCTGAAAGGGTTGCATGCATCCACGAGGAAGCCAATTGGTTGCAAGGAAGATGCACCTGTGAAGCATCCAGGAAACATCCTTGCGGCAAGGTTGTGTCTCGGTTAAAAGCTCTCCGACGTTTCGCGCCGCCTAACAAACTGAAACGACCTTCAGACAACACCCGATATGAAACGATTCCACGACGCCTCCGTTCAGTCCTGTTTGCTCGTCTTCCTTGCGATGACTTCGCAAACGCTCCTTGCCCAGACGGCTCCAAAACCTGCCGCCGCCTCCGCAGCTTCACCCGCGTATCCTCGGATAACTTTGGCGCCGTGGTATGAGGTTGATGCAAGCTGGCCGCAGAAACCCACAGACTTCAAGTGGGAAGCTGTGCCGGGAGTTGCCGTGGACAAAGAGGACCAGGTCTGGGTCTTCACACGGTCAAAGCCACCGGTGCAGGTTTACACAGCAGAAGGAAAATTCGTTCGCGCTTGGGGCGAGAATGTCATCAGCAACGCCCACCATCTAAAGATCGATCACGCGGGTCACATTTGGATCTCGGACATCGGGTTCCACGTCGTGCGCAAGTTTGCGCCGGAAGGGAAACTATTGCTCACGCTCGGCACGCCAGGTCAAAGCGGCGAAGATCAAAAACGCCTCAATCGACCCACAGACATGGCCATTGCGCCCAATGGCGATATCTTCGTTTCGGACGGTTACGGGAATGCTCGAGTCGTGCACTTCGACGCGGCCGGAAAATTCGTCAAAGCTTGGGGCACACTCGGTGTCGGACCGGAGAATTTCAGCATTCCGCACGGAATCGACATTGATTCCAAAGGCCGGCTTTACGTGGCGGATCGCAACAATGTCCGTGTCCAGGTCTTCAATCAAAAAGGCAAACTGCTGAACAGTTGGCGTGATATCATTGTGCCGTGGGGTTTTTGGATTTCGGCGAAGGATGAAGTCTGGGTCTGCGGTTCGTCGCCGATGCAATGGCGCATCGACGCGAAATATCCGACGGCGCCACTCGGTTGTCCGCCCAAGGACCAAGTGTTTATGAAATTCAACACCGACGGAAAGTTGCTTCAGCTTTGGAACGTTCCAAAAGGTGAGGATGGTCAGGAAAAGCCGGGAGACCTTAACTGGGTCCATTGTCTGGCGCTCGATTCGAAAGGGAACATCTATGCCGGCGACATCATCGGCAAGCGAGCGCAGAAGTTCGTAAAGAAGAATTAATTTGACTCAATGAGAACTGGCGCATCTTGACATTACCGCTGCTTGGAACGCGCTTTCGTCGTGGCGCAGAGTTTCACTCTGCTGTATCGCAGCTGTATCGCCGACTTCCAGTCGGCAGGTCGTCCAATAGACGGCAGGCGCTACAGGCGCTAGGCAAGGCAAAAGCGCTGCCGACTGCAAGTCGGCGATACAGCAAACACAAGTCTGCTTTACGACCAAGGCATCCCCATTGGAGAATGATGTTGGTGCTGATAAGTTGCACCAGATGACAAGAATGCGCAGGCGAATCTTGGGAGCGGCATTGGCCCTTTGGGTGCTGTTTCCAGTTCGCACTCCGGCCCTGGAACACCAAGAGTTTCTTTGGGTAATAACTAATCGCAGCGCGACCGTTTATCTACTGGGCTCGATTCATGTTCTCCGAAGCGCCGACTATCCGTTGGCGAAAGTTTTCGATCAAGCGTTTGACCAAGCGAGCCAAGTCGTTTTCGAAGTGAAGGCAGAAGATTTGAGTTCGCCGGAGACCGCCAATTACATCCTCAAGAGAGCCAAATACGCGACTGGGGATTCGATTCGTCAGCACATTTCCGCGGACACCTATCGTCTGCTGCAAGACTATAGGACGTCCACCGGCGCGAATTTTAGCGATCAGTTTTGTCCGTGGTATCTGGCCGCGCTAATTGTCGGACAAGAAACTCAGCGCGCTGGTTATTCGGAAGATCTCGGCGTGGATCAGCACTACGCGCGCGAAGCTCGATCGCGCGGCAAACAGGTTCGCGCGCTCGAAACGGCCACATTCCAGATCGATCTTTTTGCCGACACGCCAGAAGCTCAGCAGGAGCGGGAATTGCGCGAGCTGCTGTTGGACAGTGGCGCCGTCGCGCAATCGGCAGGCGACCTCGTCGAATTCTGGAAAACCGGCAACGTCGCAGAGCTGGATAAAACTCTCGGTAAAATGCGGACGGACGAAGCGGATTCTTACCGGCGGTTCTTTTCCGATCGCAATAACCGCTGGGTTGCGCAAATAGAAAGCTATTTGAATCTGAACACGACGACTCTGGTGATTGGTGGGGCTGGACATTTCGTCGCTCAGGATGGTGTTGTGGCCTTGCTGCGGAACAAAGGCTTGCTCGTGCAACAATTGCCAAAACTGTTCAGCCGATTTGTCAATGGGCGTCAACTTGCAGACGGCGCAATCTCCCTCGACTTCGAGCCGATCACGGGTCACCGGCACGCGCTGGAAGCGACGGGAAACGTTGTCGCCTGGCAACCGATTCATAACTTCATCAGCTCGGCATCCACGACCAATTACGTTGATCTCGCCGCTCGAGATTTGCCGCAGCGGTTTTATCGGTTGAAAATTCTCGACGCGTTGGGCTGGGCGTCTCCTCGCGCAAGGTCAATGCATTGAGGAATAGGCCGCACGTCCGTAAGGCTCTGCTTCGGCTCGCGGTTCATGAATCTCGCGTGAAGGCCACAGGGCACGGCGGTTTTGACGAGCTCGACTCGACTTCGCGGGATTCTTCGCGCATTTGCGCCCATGAACGCGGCAGCGCGTCTCGCCTGTCCTTCTCTTGGTGTCGGCAAATGCTGCCGCCTAAAGACGCCTAAAGGCCAATGCCTTTCGGTAATTCAAGGCCGTGTGGCAAATGTTGTCCCGTAGGGACAAGTGCCTTCTGAATTACCGAAAGGCATTAGCCTAAAGTTTGGTCTTTTCCTGACGCCGGTCTTTTATGCGGTCGTCATGAATCGCGAAAGAGAAAGCACCCATCAACCGAGACAGCTTCACCGGCACGTCAACTGGGTTCTGCTGGCGCTGCGGCCGGCGCAGCCGTGCTGTTGATGTCCGTGTTCGGCGGTTCGACGGCGAACGCAGCCTTGCCGGCGGTTGGACCGGATTATATCAAGCCATCGACCGAGGTGACGCCCAATTACAAAGCTGCCGCGCTGGGTGAGTGGAAGGAAGGCCGCCCGTTGGACCACCTCCCGAAAGGTTCGTGGCGGGAAATATTCGGGGACAGAACCCTCAATGAACTTGCGGAAACGTCTCGGAGGATCAGCCGCCATCGAGAAGCTGCCCCTGCGCTCTAAATAAACTTCGTGTTCTGTCTTTGGTCCAACACCTATCGACGAACTAATTGGCGTGGTCCGGCCAAAATTAAGGCGCCTTTCACTGCTGGATTGTTGTTTGACCTCAAACTTAAATGCGTTGCAGGTTTCGTCGCGCGGAAGGAGATTACCTCCGTCTCACGAATTATGCAGGACGAACTGCGGAAAGCCGCCGAAGCACTGGGCCTGGACCGGTATGAACGCCACATTTTCCTTTGTGCGGATCAGGCCGAACCCAAATGCTGCGCCTACTCGGTGGGGCTGGAATCTTGGGAGTTTCTTAAAAAGCGGTTAAAAGAACTCAAACTCTCGGGTCCAGAACCACTGGTTTTTCGGACGAAAGCCAATTGCCTTCGAGTTTGCTGCCAAGGTCCGATCGCCGTCGTCTATCCTGAAGCTGTCTGGTATCACTCGTGTACACACGAAGTTCTCGAGAGAATCATTCAAGAACACCTAATCAATGGTCGAATCGTTCAAGAGTTCGCGTTTGCCAGGACTTTTGGCGGCCAGAGTCTTTCTCCAAAGAAGATTCCTGAACAGTAGAAGGCGCTCGTGACGCGCTGGCAAATCACCCCATCAAGCCAAATAAAAAACGGTATCGCCCACTTTAAAGGTCTGCTTTGGCTTCAAATGCACGGGCGCACTGACCCTTTCTCCGTCGACATAGGTTCCGTTCTTTGAACCCAAATCTTCGAGGAGAAACGACGACTCCGTGCGCGTCAATTGCCAATGCCGTCGTGACGCTTTGACATCTTTGATGACGACGTCGCAGTTCAGCCCGCGTCCGATGACGATCGATTTGCGTTCTTGCAGATTGGCGGCGAGAACTGGAGCCTGATTTCCTTCCGCAAGCTTCAACGCATTTGGCAAGCGCTGTGGTTTGTTTGCCATGCGAGCCACTCTAATTGGTTTCGTCGGCGGCGCAAGCTCTCCGTCGACTCTCTCTACAGGATTAGCGCGTGCCATCACCACGCCGCTGCGATGCTTTCCCATGAACCTGGCAGGACAACGCGTCTCGCCTGTCTTGGGTGTATGCAAATGCTGCCGCCTAAAGGCGGGACTACATGCCGACAGGTTCATGGGGAGGTTTAGGGAGAGGGGTTTTATGCACCAGGTTAATGGTCCAAACTGCCCAAACTGCCGGCCGCGCCGGGGCCTCCCTTGACATCCTTCCAGCCTTGGCGAAGACTGCGCCCCTTATGGCTGATCCGAAAGTCAACGAGCAGATGGAGAAGATTGTCTCTCTTTGCAAGCGCCGAGGGTTCATTTTCCAATCCTCGGAAATTTATGGCGGCATCAACGGCTTCTGGGATTACGGTCCGCTCGGAGCCGAGTTGAAGCGCAACGTAAAGGATTTTTGGTGGCGGACGATGGTTCACACTCGGGATGATGTTGCGGGATTGGAAGCAACCATCATCATGCATCCACAGATTTGGAAGGCGAGCGGGCATGTGGACACGTTCGTCGATCCGATGAGCACCTGTCACGGCTGCAAGCGGCTGATCAGAACGGATCAGGCCTGGGAAATGATCGAGACTTCAGGCTGGGGCGCGCCACTCAAGGAGCTGTACCAATCACACGCGCCCGCCGATGAATTGGCCAAGTGGGCAGAAACTAAAGGGAAACGCCTGGTTCCGCGTCTGGCTTTGATTCTAAATCCCCGTGCTGTCGCCGCGAATTGGGAGCGCCGCCTGCAGGAGAGCTCCAACGCCGAGCGGCCCACGCTGAGGCAATTCTTTGTCGCGATGGGAAGGGAGGAGTACGAACCCGGCTATTCGATTCCGCCTTGCCCGCACTGCGGCAGCGAATTGACTGAACCGCGTCCATTCAACCTCATGTTCCGCACTTGCGTCGGCCCGGCCGCGGATGACGATAATGTGGCCTTCCTCCGGCCTGAGACAGCCCAAGCGATTTTCGTACAGTTCAAGAATGTCCTGGAGACTTCCCGCCAAAAAGTGCCGTTCGGAATTGCGCAAGCCGGCAAAGCCTTCCGGAACGAAGTGACGCCGCGCAATTTCACGTTCCGATCCCGCGAATTCGAACAGATGGAACTGGAATATTTCATCCGGCCCGATGAAGCGATCGAAGCCATCACGGGCCAGGTGACCAAACCGGCCGCAGGCCATCCTGGCGAGCCGCGGCCGTGTTGGGGTTGGCAAACGTGGCATCAGTACTGGGTGGAAGAACGCATCCGTTTCTACGAAAGCATTGGATTGCCGCGCGCGACGCTTGAAGAATACTGGCAGACGCCCGAGGAGCTCGCGCATTACGCCCGCGCAACAGTGGACCTGCTTTTCAAATTCCCATTTGGCACGCAGGAATTGGAAGGAATCGCCGCGCGGAGTGACTTCGATCTGAGCCAACACCAACGTTTCTCCGGCAAAACGATGGGCGTCTTCGATGAAGAGCTCAAGCTCGCGTGGGCCAAGCTCGACGAAGCCAAGAAGGCGGAACTTTCGAAACGCTATTTTGAAGCGCGGCTGAAATATCTCGTCAAGATGGGGGAAGCGAAAGAAAAGGCCGAGAAGCTCGCGACTGAAGACGCGGCAGGTCTTGCCAAGGGAAATTACATTCCGCACGTCATCGAGCCATCCGCTGGCGTGGACCGGCTTATTCTAGCGCTGATTTGTAATGCGTACACCGAAGATCAGGCCCCGGATGAAAAAGGGAAACTCGAAACGCGCGTCGTGATGAAATTTCATCCCCGCATTGCGCCCATCAAAGTGGCCGTATTCCCGCTGTTGAAGAACCGGCCCGAATTGGTGAAGAAAGCCCACGAGGTGCGGGACTTGTTGCGGCCGCACATGACTGTATTTTACGACGACGCGGGCGCAATCGGACGCCGGTATCGCCGCCAAGACGAGGCGGGCACGCCATTCGGCGTGACCGTAGATTTTGATACGCTAGGGGAAAAGCGGGATTTGCTAAACACCGTGACGCTTCGTGACCGCGACACGATGCAACAAACGCGTGTGAAGATTGGTGACTTGCTTTCCTTGCTCCTCGAGAAAATACGCTAAATCAAGACTTCCGGCATTGCGACATTTCGCCTTTAGACTGAAAAAGGCAGTCTTACGGTAGAGCGAACCTGCCAACTGCGGACTGTGGCAATGTTGTGTGCTTCGATTTAGACGTCCTAGCCCTGGCCAAGCACTAGCATCCGGGGTGTGGTGTGTGTCGATTTGATGCGACGAGATTCCGAAGTTTGCCCTCTCAGTGGCGAGTTGGAATGGAACGGCTGGCCTTTTTCTTCAGAGCGGCGCCAGCACAACCGCAGTCAGAATTGCAACCGGCTTTCTTCTTCGCGAAGAGCCGATAAACCATAATGGCCACGGTGAGAAAAACCACCGTTAGCGCGGCCCCGGATTGCCAGTCACTCGGCATGGCTGTTTAGAATCCAAGCAGTTTACCGCCTTGATACACAATCAGGCTCGCGATGTACGCCATGCCCGTCATGTAAGCAAGTTGAAACAGCGGCCACCGCCAGCTATTGGTTTCACGCCGGACCACGGCGATGGTGCTAATGCATTGCATCGCCAAAACATAGAACACCATCAGCGAAACACAAACTAACGGAGTGAACACGGAGGAGCCGTCGGGCCAGCGCTCCTTCAACATGGTGTCCCGCAACGGCGCCGTGTCTTCGTCGCTGGCTCCGACATTGTAAACAATGGACATAGTGCTGACGAAAACCTCGCGCGCCGCAAATGACCCAATCAAGCCGATGCCGATTTTCCAATCGAAGCCTAATGGTTTGATGATGGGCTCTATAGCATGACCCATTTGCCCTGCGAAACTCTGCGACAATTGGGATGATTCATTATCCGCGCTCGCCTTTGGATAAGCGGCCAGGAACCAGAGCAGTATCGAGAGGCCAAGAATGACCGTGCCGGCGCGTTTCACGAACAATTTGGAGCGGCTGAGCATTTGCATGAGCACCGATGACAAGCAGGGCCGCCGGTAGGGAGGCAATTCCATGATCAACACCGGCGTTTCACCTCGCATGAGCGTCTTCTTGAAGAGCCACGCGAAGAGGAATGCGGTGGCCGTCCCGAAGACATAGAGCGCCATCATGATTCCGGCCTTTTGGAAAACCGAGACTTCCTCTGTTGGGAGCAGCGTGGCGATCATCAGGGTGTAAACAGGCAGGCGTGCCGAACAACTCATGAAGGGCGCCACCAAAATCGTGACCAGCCGGTCCTTTGGATTTTCGATCGTGCGCGTGGCCATGATTCCGGGGATCGCACAAGCATAAGAGCTGAGCAGTGGAATAAACGATTTTCCGTGCAGCCCGGCTCGGCTCATCACGCGATCCATGATAAACGCGGCGCGGGACATGTAGCCCGTGTCTTCAAGCAGCCCGATAAAGAAGAACAAGATCAAGATTTGCGGGAGAAAAATGAGGACGCCTCCCACGCCTGCCAAAGCGCCGTCCGTAATCAAGTCGCGCAGGTCTCCGGCGGGCATCGAACTCTTGATGGCATTGGAAGCGGCTGTGAATCCTTGATCGATCCAGTCCATTGGATAGGTCGCGAGCGTGAAGATAGAAAAGAACATCGAACCCATTAACCCGAGGAAAACAAGCCAGCCCCAGACCGGATGGGTAAAGATCGCATCGAGGCGGTCCGAAACATCCGGGCCGTTCTCATCTTGAACGTGCGCGACACGTTCGCAGACCTCTTGAATGTACCGATAGCGAGCGCCCACAATCTCTTCATGGCAATCGATGCCCTGCTGCTTGAAACTCTGATGCAGTTCCTGAACCAGATGTTGACACGCAGCCGGCAGCGCCGCTTCGTTCCATGACTTTTCGCCCGTGAGAAACATGATCGCTTCCGGGAAAACGCGCGTTGAATCAACGTTTCCTTCCTTGGACAGACAGGCGCTTAGTTTGGCCAAAGCTGGTTCGAGCTTGGATGGCACGCGCCATTTTCGAGCGGGCGATTCCGGATGCTGCCGTCCCATCGCGCGGCGCAGCTCGGCAATGCCCGCTTTACGATTCGCCTGGCATGGCACGACTGGGATTCCCAATTCGCGCGAAAGCGCTTCGACATCGATCTTGATGCGCTTGGCCTCCGCGAGATCCGTCATGTTTAAAGCGAGGATCGTCGGCAGGCCAAGGTCGAGAACTTGCGTAATGAGAAAGAGGTTTCGCTCTAGATTGCTCGCATCGACGACGCAAACGACTTGGTCTGGCTGCGGTGTGTCCGCCAGGCGCCCGAGCAAAACATCGCGCGTGATTGCTTCGTCAGGAGATCGCGGAGAAAGGCTGTAAGCTCCGGGCAAGTCGATGAGCTGAATCGGCTCGCCATACAGAGAAAACATCTCTCCGACTTTTTTTTCGACTGTGACTCCGGGGTAATTGCCGACCTTTTGCCGCATGCCGGTCAGCGCATTGAACAGAGTGGTCTTTCCGGAATTGGGATTTCCCACCAACGCGAAGGTGGTTACTTGGGCCGGCGCCGGAGCGGTCGCGGAAGGAATCATAACGACAGAGCCGCTGAGGTTCGACCTATCCAGAAAACTTCACTTCGATATGGTCCGCCTGGTCCTTGCGAAGCGAGAGATGGTAGCCGCGAACTTTGATTTCCACCGGATCCCCTAAAGGCGCCCACCGAATGACCTTTACGGTTGTGCCGGGAAGCAAACCCATTTCGCGCAAACGCTGCGTTTCGGGGCAAGTGGGATCGAATCCTTGAATCTGTGCCTCTGCGCCAGCTGGAACTTCCGACAAAGGCCTCACCGAACTCATGGCTCCGAGCCAAGCACTGGGGCCAACACCGGTTCAACGAGGATTTCCTTGCCCAACTTCCGGCTCAAGGCCACGCGAGCGCCGCACACTTGGCAGATCAAAGCCCCGTTGTCAGCGACCTTGTGAATCTCCGCGAATTCGCAGAAGCCCATTTCGCGCAAGCGCTGGCAGACTGCCGGCTGGCTTTTCAAGCCTCGCACGCGAAGCCGGGACCCAATCCGGGCCTCACATAAATCCAAGAAGACTTGTTCGCTCGATGACGGCGCACTGTTCACGGGCATCAATGAATACTAATTGAGACTGAGTTTCAACAACAATTTTTGGAGCAGAATTAGAATTGCCTCAACTGGTGTTTTGCGTGTGTCATATTCATGAATCATGCGACGCTTAGTCCAAAAATCTCTCTGGCTTGTCACATGGCTGTTGTGGTTAGTTTCGCAAGAAATCGCAGGGGCACAAGCCGACTCGGCAGAGCCCAAGGATCAGGGGAGTTCGGCGCCTAAGACGGAATCAGGAATTATCGAAGGCATCATTATCTTCGAAGGTGAAGTTCCCAAATCGTCCCTGGCTGACGATGCTGGCGTGCGTCATCCTTTGCTCGAAGTTGATCCCACGACGCAAGGCGTGCGCTACGTTGCGGCATTTTTGGTGGCCGGCAAGCCGGCTGGCGGGACAAATGAGCACAAGAGGAGCCCCAGCCAAGAGCAGCTCGTGGTCGACCAGCAGAACTACAACTTCGTTCCTCACCTAATCGCCATTCATTCGGGTGAGATTGTCGCATTCAAAAACAGCGACGTAGCGAATCACAATGTTCGAACCACGTCGTCCCAGCCCGCGAATGAGTTTAACGTTTACACCAGCAGCGACAGCGCCTACCGGCATCGTTTCGTTGCGGATTCCAAGCAAAGGCCAATACGCCTGGGCTGTGACCTTCATCCATGGATGACCGGGTGGATTTATGTACTCGATCACTCGAATTTTGCCGTCAGTGACAGCGAGGGGAAGTTTCGTATCACATCGGTTCTGCCTGGGAAATATCAGTTGCATCTGCAGCAGCCGGACGTTGGCTGGCGCAAGGAGCAAACAATCACAGTTGCGCCGAAGATCACAAACCGTGTCGAGATTCGGATTCGCCTAGGGCGCGGCTTTTCTCCGCAATAGCGGATTGCCGATACGAAGGTTAGCATTTTGTTCGGAACATTCCGTTTTCAGTTCTTTACGCTTGCGGCATGAGTAAACCCAAATGCCGCGACATTTCTGCTGAAGCACAACACGTTTTAGACCATGGCCATATTCGGTTGCTGACTTCTCCCGAGGACATCCAACGGTGCGACGCACTAATCGTCGAACACCATTACCTGCACGCTGTGACTTTGGCAGGTGAGCATCTGCGCTGTGCTTCTGTGTGCAAGGGACGGTGGCAGGATCAGATCGTCATCGTCGACGGCAAGAAAGTGCGTCATGCCGGAGTAGAGATCGTCAATGCGGCCGATTCCCAGGGTCGATTTCTGGGCAGCACGGTGACGGCCCGCAAAAGCAACGAGATCCCGGCAGCGGGTCAACTGCCCGGGGACTGGATCTGACGGGCAAGATTATCTTAAGCGACGCCCTTCACCCCAACCAGGAGCGAGCTCAGCCAATGGTTTTTGAGGGCGGTGGAGACTATTTAATGACCGTCAAAGGCAATCAGCCGACGCTGGAAGAACTCCAAGCCCGCCGCATGCTCTGACTCAAAGGCGGCTACTGGGTAGTGGAGAGTCGACTCCATCATTGCCTGGACATCACTCTCAGAGAAGATGAGAGCCGAGTGCGCACTCCCACAGCGGCACGAATCTTAGGAACCATTCGATGCATCGTCCGCAGCTTTGCCAACGCTGCGGTCAATCGCGCGCGAAAGAACAATCCCAAATCCAAATGCAACACCGGAACCTTTCAAAGCCGGTTCAAATCCGCTCATGGCGGACGCGAACGACTCCATGCGCTCATTCAC
>Ga0194131_10010536_pt1 | contig 11291 bp, 6 predicted proteins | sample TA2KigO120mmetaG_FD_148631 | JGI IMG/M metagenome (GOLD analysis project Ga0194131, IMG submission 148631) | Freshwater microbial communities from Lake Tanganyika, Tanzania - TA2015053 Kigoma Offshore 120m | ecosystem: Environmental > Aquatic > Freshwater > Lake | place: Tanzania: Lake... | reverse complement strand
CGCGGCGGGCGCCGCCGGCGCGGACTTCGCGGGCGCATCGATGGAAACGCCGTCCTCGGTCGGCGGCTCCGTCGCGCGGCGCGGGGGCGATCGTCGAGTCTTCGGAGCGACGGGCGTTCCTTCGACGACGGTCGCGGTTCCACCCCCATCGGCGGCCGCGTCCGTACCGGCGCCGACCGCCGACTTGCGCGACGACTTGCGGGGCGCCTTCTCGGCGCGGGCACGGGCCTCCTCCACATCGACCTTCTCGGCGCGCTCGACGGCGGTGGCGGCGCTGCTGCCGCCGAACCACTCGCGGATCGTGAGGGCAAGACCGGCGGAGACCGTGGCCTGCGGCTTGTCGACGCCGGGAATCTCCTCGGCCTTGCACTTCTCGATGATGTCCTTCGTGGTGACGCCCAGCTCCTTCGCGAGCTGCGTGATGCGCACCTTCGTGATCTTGGACAAATGGGGCTCCTTGCCGTCGTTCCGTCGTTGCGTCGATCAGTTGCGCGGAGGCGATCCTCCGCCGAGAATGCTGTCGGCCGCGCTCTCCGCCTGCGCGTCGACCTCCACGTTCGTGCCGGGCGCGGCGCCGAGCAGCGCGTCCGCCGCTGCCTGCTCCTCCGCTCGCCGCGCCTCCGCCTCCGCCATCTCCTTGGCCTGCTCCTCCTCCACGATGCGGGCCTTGGCGCTGCACGCCTCCACGATGCGATCGGCGAGGTCGTCGCCGATGCCGATCGCTTCCACGAGCGCCGGCCCCTGCACTTCCTCCACGTCGAAGACGCTGATGAGGCCGAGCGCGCCCATCTTGTCGAGCAGCTCGCTCGTGACGCCGTCGATCGGACGCACCGTCTCTTCCAGCACCTGAAGGCCCTTGTCGAACTCGGCGGGGGTGAGGATGTCGATGTCCCAGCCGGTGAGCCGCGCCGCGAGGCGCACGTTCTGACCTCGGCGGCCGATCGCGAGCGAGAGCTGATCGTCGCGCACCACGATCGTGGCGCGGCCGAGCTCCATGCAGAGGCTCACTTCCTCGACTTCGGCGGGCTTGAGCGCGTTCGCCAGCAGCACCTGGCTCGACTCGTTCCAGCGCACGATGTCGATCTTCTCGCCGCCCAACTCGTCGACGATGTTCCGGATGCGGCTGCCGCGCACGCCGACGCAGGCGCCGACCGCGTCGACCTTGCTGTCGATCGACGCCACCGCGAGCTTGGTGCGGAAGCCGGGCTCGCGGCTCATGGCCTTGATCTCGATCACGCGCTCGGCGACTTCCGGCACTTCCGCCTCGAAGAGGCGGCGGATGAAGTCGGCGTGGCTGCGCGAGAGCACGATCTTGACCTGGTGCCCCGCGTCGCGCACATCGAGGATGAGGCAGCGCACGCGGTCGCCGGGCTGGAACTGTTCGCCCGGAATCTGCTCGCCGCGCGGCATGAATCCCTCCGCGCGATCGATCTGCACGATGAGCGCGCCGCCTTCGTAGCGCTGCGCGGTGCCGGTGACGAGCTCGCCCTGGCGCTTGGAGAACTCCGTGAGAAGGCTGTTGCGCTCGTCCTCGCGGAAGCGCTGGATCATGACCTGCTTGGCGGTCTGGGCCGGAATGCGGCCGAGCGCTTCGAGCGGGATCTCCTCGATGCCCGCCTCCTCGCCCGCGTTGCGCCAGAGGCGCACCTTGCCGGAGAGGCGATCGATCTCGCAGCCGAACTCCTCCGTGTCGAGCGAATTGAAGTGCTTGCGTGCGGCGCTGATGAGCGCTTGTTCCAGGTCCGTGATGAGCAGCTCCCGATCGATGTTCCGGTCGCGGGCAATCGAGTCGAGGATGCGGAGGGTTTCGGAATTCATTCGTGCGTTCCTGCGGGTTGGTGGGATGTCGGGATGTCGCCGCGAGAAGAACAAGAGCCCAAAAACAAGAGCCACGATCGACCGCGGCGTCGAGCGTGGCCCGTCCCAGTCGCGTCGACCGGAGCCGCTCCGAACGGAGTCGGCACCGATGACGCCCTCGGGTGTCGGAGGGCGCTATCTCACAGCGCGCCCTCCGAAACCTCCGCTCCCTTGCCCGTTCCCCCCGTGCGGGGATTGCGGGCACGACCCGATGATGGACGCTCGACGCGTCATCAGCGGAGTCGGGACAGGGTTGGAACCGGCATGCACATGCGGTGGTCCAAGGCGGGACGGGTTCAAAGACGATCCGCCGGCGTTACGACTCGCCGGCGGTCAGAGATGATATCGAGGTGGCCCGAAATGCTCAAGTTCCGAGGACCTTGAGCGAGCGCTCGGATCGCGCTCAAATCGCTTTATTCAGCGGGGTTGCGCTATGGGGCGCGGTGGGAGCAGGCGCCGCGGGAGACTCGATCGGCGGCGCCGACGCCGGTGCCGCATTGATGGCAGCCTTGCCGGCCGGCTCGATCTGCACCGCTCGGCGTCCCCGATGCTGGCCGAGCCGACCCACGAACTTGGTCCTTCCCTCGACCCGGACCATGGCGGGCGACGACGCCGTTCGACTCGTGACGATCAGGTCCCCCGCTTCAAGACCTCGCAGCTCGGCCAGCGTCATGGTGGTGGTGGCAAGCACCGCGTCGACCGTGACCGAAGCCTCGGAGAGACTTCGAACGAGCCGCTTCTCCGCGTCGGGTGCGTTGCGGGAGCGACCCGCCGCCAGCCAGCTCTGGCTGTTGAGCCGGTCCATCAAGGGCTCGATCGCGTTGTACGGCAGGCAGAGCCGCATGGGCCCGTTGCAGTTGCCCAGGCGCACATCGAAGGTGATCGCCACGACCACTTCGTTCGGCGGCACCACCTGGACGAGTTGCGGATTGCTCTCCATCTCGCCGAGCGCGAAGTCCATCGGGTGAAGCCCCTGCCACGCTTCGCGCAGGGCGCCGATCGCGCGTTCGAGCAGCTTCTGCACCAGCCGCGTCTCGATCGGAGTCATCGGGCGCAGCGGAACGAAGACATCCCGATTCGTGCCGCCGAGCAGGCGATCGATCACCGGGTAGATCACGGTCGGGCTGAGCTCGAAGAGGAAGTGGCCGTCGAGCGGACGGCAGTGCAGCAGATTCAGGCTCGTGGGATTCGGCAGCCTCGTGATGAACTCGGCGTAGCTGATCTGCTCGCAGTGCTGCACCGAGATCTCGACGATCGTGCGCAACAGGCCCGAGAGTCCCGCGCCGAAGCTCCGCGCGAACGCCTCGTGCAGCGTCTCGAGCGCCCGCATCTGCTCCTTGCCGATGCGCTCCGGGCGCTTGAAGTCGTAGGGACGGATCTCGACGGTTTCCTGACCTCGGCGCCGGCGCGTGAACATCTGCGCGGTGCCGCTCATGTCGAAGTCGCCGCGCGCGACGGCGGCGCGGAGCGCGTCGTGCTCGGCGGCGTCGAGCGGGGATGCGGTTCGGTCGGGAGCGGGCGTGGACACTCCGCATCGATATCGGCCCGGAAACGGGCGGCGGGCCAGCGATTCGGCGGACGGGACGACAATGACCGGCGCCGGTGTCACGCCCGCACAACGAATTGCACCCGCCCCCCACCTCGCCCGTACGCTCTGCCGCATGACGCCCGCCGATCGACGCCGACGCCCGTTCGCCCGCCTCCCGGCCGCGCTCGTCCTGCCGGCGGCGCTCGTCCCGGCGCTCGTCGTCGGCTCGCCGATTTCGGCGGCGCCGCAGGGATTTCCGGGGGTTCCTGGACTTCCGGGCGCCGATCAGGTGGTCTCGGTCTCGCTGAAGCCGGCGCGCACGCTCGTCATGCAGGGCGATCGCATCCCGGTGGCGATCGTCTTCGACATCAAGCCGACCTGGCACATCTGGACCTCGGCGGCGCAGGCGGCGACGCTTCCCGCGACGGTGGTGCGGTTCGAGGGCGCACGGTACACGGCCGTGACGGCCGGTCCATCGAGCGAATCGATCACGCCCGCGTTCGGCGCGATTCAGTGGCCGGAGTACCACGCGGTGACCGCCGATCTGAGGAACGGCCCGGAGAAGTACGCCGTCTACGAAGGGCGATCCATCGCGTACCTGCCGCTGCTCGTGTCGGCGAATGCGGCGCCGGGCACCGCCACGATCCAGCTCGTCGTCGACTTCCAGGCATGCACCGACTCGAGCTGCCGCCTTCCGGAGTCGGTCACGCTGCCGCTGTCGCTCGAGATCGTGCCGCCGGGAAAGTCGGTCGACAGGGGAAGCGGCGACGCGGCGCTGTTCGCGAACTTCGACTACGGCGTCTTCGGGAAGATCGCGTCGGGCGATGTTCCGACCGACGGCGCCGCGGCGCTCGGATCGGGCGCCGCATCCGGCGATCTGCTTCGCTTCCAGCTCTTCGATCTCGTCGACTTCACGATCGACACGCGCGGAACCGGCCGCGTGCTCATCCTGCTCATGGCGTTCCTCGGCGGGCTTCTGCTCAACCTCACGCCCTGCGTGCTGCCGGTGATCCCGCTCAAGGTGATGTCGCTTCAGCAGTCGGCCGGCAATCGTGCCCGATGCATCCTGCTCGGCGCCGTGATGAGCGGCGGCGTGATCGCCTTCTGGCTCGCGCTCGGCGCGATCATGGCGTCGCTCACGGGAGTCGACGCGATCAGCGTGCTCTTCCACAACGCCTGGGTCACGATCGGCATCGGGCTCTTCCTCGCGCTGATGGCCGTGGCGATGGGCGGACTCTTCAGCTTCGCGCTGCCGGCCGCCGTCTACTCCTTCGAGCCGAAGCACGACACGATCGGCGGCAGTTTTCTCATGGGCATCATGGCGGCGGTGCTGAGCACGCCGTGCACGGGTCCGTTCATGGGCGCGAGCCTCGGCTGGGCGCGAGCGATCGATTCACCGGTGATGCTGCTGCTCATCTTCGCGGCGATCGGCGCCGGCATGGCGTCGCCGTACCTCTTCCTCTCGGCCTTCCCGCAGCTCGTGAAGCGGGTGCCCAAGTCCGGTCCCGCGAGCGAACTGGTGAAGCAGGTCATGGGACTGCTGCTGCTCGCGGCGGCGCTCTACTTCCTTCGCGCGGGACTCGTCGGACTCGGCTGGATCTACGGACCGTGGACCTGGTGGATGGTGGTGCTTCCCGCGATCGCCGCCGGACTCTGGCTCATGTGGGGCGCGTTGCGACTTGCGAAGCGACCGAGGAACAAGCTCGTTCTCGGCGTCATCGGCGCGTTCCTCGTGGCGGCCTCCGGCGGCGCGGGTCACGTGCTCGCGGGCCTCGTCTCGTGGCCGCTCTACTCGCCGAGCGCCGAGAAGGAGGCGCTCGCCGAAGGCAAGGTGGTGGTGATCAAGTTCACCGCGGACTGGTGCATCTCGTGCAAGGCGCTCGAGGGCACGGTGCTGTCGTCGCGCGCCGTGGCCGATCGGCTCACGAGAACGGATGTGCGGCCGCTGTCGGTCGATCTCACGGGCGGAAACGAGGTGCAGGCGGAGCGACTCAAGGTCGCCGGCAGCGCCACGATTCCCTTGCTCGTGGTGCTCGCGCCCGATGGTCGGGAAGTCTTCCGAAGCGATTCCTACGGCCCGCAGCAGGTGATCGAGGCGGTCGATCGTGCCGCGGAGATCGGTCTCTCCCTCAAGGGCGGCGCGGGCGCGGCAACGACCTCGCCGGCCACGAGCGCGCCTGCGGCTACGGCGCCGGCGGATTCGCCGCCTCAGGCGCGCGCGAAGTCTTCGTGAGCCACGCGCGGGTTCGATCCGGGAGCTGCCGCAGCGGATCGAGCCTGTAGCTCGTGTCGACCCGCAGCGCTTCGCGGGCGGCGTCGGCGGCGCCGACGGAATCTCCGAGCAGCCAGAGGATCTCCGCGCACTGCGTCCAGGCGGACGCGGAGCGCGGATCGCGGCGCAGGTATTCGCGGGCGGCGGCTTCGATCGCGCGGCCTTCGGCGTCGTCGTCGAGTCGCGCGCCGGGCGGCGGCGATTCGAGCCGCCTCGCGACTTCGGCGGCGCCGCCGAGGCGCTCGATGAGGCGGACATGGTGGGCGTCGAGCCGGAACTTGGCGGTGGCGGCGCAGGGTCGCGCGGCGAAGGAGTCGTCGGCGGCGCGCACGGCGCGTTCGACGAGGGCGCGGCGCGGCGCCGCGTGCTGATCGAGCTGCGCCGCCGCCAGGATGAGCTGTTCCACCGCCGCCTGCCAGACGAGCTCGTTCCGCGGCTCGATCGTGACGGCGTCTTCAAGCGCTTCGGCGGCCGGTCCCCGCGGAAGCGGCAGATTCGCGGCGGCCGCCTGTTCGAGCCGCTGCGCCGCGCGCTCGACGGCCCGCTCCTGCGCCCCGATGCGAACCGAGGTGACGGCGAGCGATGCCGCGCCCGTGATCGACGCGACGACCACGATCGTCTTCACCACGCGATCCATCGAGCGCGGGCGAGGCGGGCGCGAACACGCCGCGGCGCCGAGCAGCAGCCAGCACCACCAGACGGCGCCCGGATGCCAGAAGTCCATGTCCACCTGGCCGTGCACGAGCATCGCCAGCGCGGCGACCGCGAATCCGATCTCGACGGCGCGAGACCGGCTGCGAGCGAGCAGCGACGCGGCGCACCGGGCGGTCACGATCGCGGCGAGCGACGCGACGGCGCGGCTCGAGAGCGACGCCGCGTCGAGGTCGGTGCGCGAGGTGAGCGCCAGCGCGAGAACCGCCCCGCCGGCGACGGCGAGCGCGGAGATCTTCGCGCTCGACGCGTCGACCTCGATCGGCGCCGAGTCGTCCGGCTCCATCGCTCCGCGCAACGATCGAACGAGCAGCGCGAGCGACAGCACCACGAGCGCGGCGCCGCCCACGCCGAACGCGGCCAGCCAGTCGAGCCACGCCGAGTGCGAACTCGTCACTTCCTCCGGCGAGAACCACGGCCGCGAGACGAGGTAGGCATCCTGGAATCCGCCCGCGCCGACGCCGCTCCACGGATGCGCCACGACGATGCGCATCGCCCCCAGGATGTAGTACCAGCGGAAGAGAAGGCTTCGCTCCTCCATCGGGGTCTCGCCGAGGATCGCGCCGCGCACGAACGCCGCGACGAATCCGGCGACGACGAGCGTGCAGAGCAGCGCGGGAATCACGCGCGGTCCGCGGCCGCGCGCAAGTCCGAGCACCCCCGCCGCGGCGCCGCCGATCAGAAGCGTGGCGATCGCGCCCTTGCCTCCGTTGACGACGACGATCGCGACCGCGCCGATCGCCGCGACGGCGCAGATCAGCGACGACGCCGTCGCCGTGCGATCGCGCGCGTGGGCCGCCGAGTCCTGCGATCGCGCCGCCGAATCGCGCGCGGTCGGCGCGAGCCGCCGCGCCGACATCGCGAGCCCCGCGAACGCGAACGCGCCCGCCACCGCGACGCCCGAGTAGACGTTCGCAAGCCCGAACCAGCCGCTCGCCTCCACCTGTCGCAGGCGGCGCTCGTAGGAGAGCGCCGCGGGCGATCCCGGCGTCCATCCGCGCGCGGAGAGGAAGGCGTCGCGGTTCTTCTCGAAGTGCTCGACCGTCGCCGGATGCTCGACCAGGACCTGGCTCGCGCCGCGCACGAGCATCGCCGCGATCGCGCCGAGCAGCACCGCGCCGACGATCGTCCGCGCGGCGCGGCCGCGCCCGACGATCGACGCCGCCGCGAGCGCCGCCGCGAGCCACGATGCGCCGCGCCAGAGATCGGAGAGCCCCCCGCTCTCGCCAAGGAGCGTGGCAAGGAACCCCGGCAGCGGAACGAGCACGAGCAGCGGCGCGAGACCGATCGACCGCACTCGCCCGCGAACTTGCGCCGGAGTCGAATCGCGCCCGCGATCGAGCGCCGCCGCGGCCTCGGACCTCCTCCCGGCCCGTCCCGCAAGCAGCATCGCCACGCCGATCAGCCCGAGCGAATCGAGCAGCAGCGACGCGCTCGGCCCGATTCCCGCGAGCGCCCCCGGAATGACCGCCGGATCCGTGTCGAACCGAAGCGCGGGCGAGATCGACAGCATCGCGCGAGCCGCCGCCACCGCTGCGATCACGCCGAGTGCGATCGATTCGCGTCGCTCGCTCGCCGCGCCGCGCCACGAACGACCAGCGATCGGCGCGACTCCGGCGCGCCCGTCCCGTGCCGCGCCCTTCGACGCGAGTTCGCTCATTTCCGCAGCGTCCCTTCGAGCACGCCCAGCACGAGCAGCGTGGCGACGACCTGCACGCCGATCAGCGCCGCCTGCCAGGGCGCCACCGTGCCGAGGCTCACGCCGCCCACGCCGGTGATGAACGCGAGCGCCCAGATCACGAGCACGGCCTGGCGCCTCGTGAGCCCGCGATCGACGAGCCGATGCGAGAGATGCTGCTGATCGCCGACGAACGGGCTCCTGCCCTGCGAGAGCCGAATCGTCGACACCGCCACGAAGTCGTAGAGCGGCACCGCGAGAATCACGAGCGGCATGAAGACGCCGTACCACGCGCTGCCGAGCGCGTAGCTCGGGTTCTGCGTTTCGGTGAAGGTGGTGCGGATCGTCATCACCGCGAGCACGTAGCCGATGACGAGCGAGCCGCCGTCGCCCATGAAGATGCGGGCGCCGCCGCGCAGCGGGAAGTTCTGCGGCAGGAATCCCGCGATGCCGCCCACGAGCAGCGCGAGCACGCCGGCGATGAACCACTGATCCACGATGATCGCCGCGGCCAGGAAGAGCGAGCCGGCGATGATCGCCGTTCCCGCCGCGAGCCCATCCATGTTGTCGAGGAAGTTCATCGCGTTCGCGACGCCCGCGATCCACAGCATCGAGAGCGCCACCGACAGCGCCGTTCCGGCGAAGCCCCAGTCGTCGAGCACCACGAGCAGCCGCGCGTCGAAGTGCACCGCGAGCACGGCGGCCACCGCGAGCTCGATGCCGAGCTTGAGCTTCGCCGGCAGAGCACGGCGATCGTCGAAGAGACCCACGAGGTGGAACACGAGCATGCCGCCGAGGAACGCCCAGCCGAACGGCAGGCTCTCGCGCATGCGGCCGACGTAGGGCTCGACCATCGGCTCGAGCATGAGCGCCCAGTCGCTGCGCCCGAACGAAATGAGCGCGAGTCCCCCCGCAAGCGGCAGCGCCACCGAAACGAAGATCGCGATTCCGCCGATGTTCGGAACGCCGCGAAGCACCTTCGCGTGCCCGGCCGCGCCGGCGGAATCGAGCGTCTTCCAGCGGGCGCCGAGACGCACGAGCAGCGCGGTCATCGGCACCGAGATCACGAAGCCGACGAGGAGAAGCCCGAGCGCCGTCGCGATCATCGGGCCGTATCGTATCGGCCGGCGCCGGCGCGCTCTGGGCACGCCGATTGCGCCGGACGTCCCGTTCCAACCGCCCCTTTCGCTCGCGCCCTCCGCGCTTCGTCCGAATGACACGACTCCGCTCGATCACCGTCTACTGTTCCAGCTCGCCGCACCTGGAGGGGCACTTCGCCGAGACCGCCGGTCGGCTCGCGCGCGCGATCGCGGCGCGAGGCGCCACCCTCGTCTACGGCGGCGGCGGCATCGGCCTCATGGGCGTGATCGCGCGAAGCGCGAAAGCGGCCGGCGCTCGCGTGGAGGGCATCATCACCGAGAAGTTCCTCGCGCTCGAGCAGGGCTGGGACGGATGCGACGAGATGGTCGTGGTGTCGACCATGCGCGAGCGCAAGCGCCAGCTCGCCGAACGAGCCGACGCGTTCGTGATCCTGCCCGGCGGGCTCGGCACGTTCGAGGAGTTCTTCGAGATCCTCGTGGCGCGGCAGATCGGCGACCATCACAGGCCGATCGGCATCGTGAACGATCGCGGCTATTACGACCCGATGCTGGCGCTCATCGACCATTCGATCGAGCATCGCTTCGTCAAGGCACGCATGCGCGCGCTGCTGCACGTGCATCCCGACCCCGAGGAAGTGCTGTCGCTCTGCGAACGCGAGGCGCGCGAAGGACGCGCCGCCGCGGAATACGACCCGCAGCGATTCCTGCCGATGGGCGACCTCTGAATCACCTCGAAGCCTGCGGCATTCCCACCGCGCGCGCCCGGTCGCCTCGCCGCTACCCGATCGGCGTCCATTCGCCGAGCAGCTCGCCGAGATCGTCGCCGTCGACGACGCCGTCGCCGTTGAAATCGGCGGCGCATCCCGCGCACTCGCCCCACTGGCCGAGCAGCGTGCCGAGATCGTCGCCGTCGACGAATCCGTCGCAGTTGAGATCCGCGGGCGCGCACGGCGGCTCCGCGCACCCCTGCCACCGTGCCACGAAGCTGTCGAGCGCCGGACTCGCCGGGAACGATCCGCCGGCGATCAGCGCGGCTCCGTCGTTCGACACGACGAGCGCCTGCACGCCCGGCGCTGCGCCGCCCGAGACGCCGTCGCCGAGCGCCGACCACTCGCTGCCGTTCCATTTCGCGATGTTCGCGGCCGGCACGCCGCCGGCCGTGGCGAAGATCCCGCCCGCGTAGAGCGCGGGACCTGCGCCGCCTTCGTCGTCGAAGACCTTGAGCGAGAAGATTCGCGGCGCGGCCACGCCGGCGATGCCGCTTCCGAGCGTCGACCACTCGGCGCCGTTCCACTTGGCGATGCGCGCGGCGGACATTCCGCCGGCGAAGATGAAGTACCCGCCCGCGATGAGCGACGGCCCGGATCCCGATCCGTCGTCGAAGACTTCGAGCGCCCAGATCCAGTCGTTCGTGCCGGTTCCGAGCGCCGACCACCCGGCGCCGTTCCAGCGCGCCACGAAGTTCGCGGGAATCACGCCGAGATCGTGGAAGAAGCCGGACATGAAGAGCGCGGGACCGCCGAGCTGCGGCGCGTCGACGGCGAGCAGCGCGTAGACCGGGCCGTCGGGCGCGGCGCCGCCGACCGACGACCACGCCGTTCCGTCCCAGCGCGCCACGCGACTCGCGTCGACTCCGCCGGCGCTCATGAAGTTGCCGCCGACGAAGAGCGCCGGGCCTCCGCCGCCGCCGTCGTCGAAGACTTCCAGCGCGTAGATCCAGCCGTTCGTGCCGTCGCCGACCGCCGTCCAGGTCTCGCCGTCCCACTTGGCGAGGAACGACGCTTCGGTGCTCCCGGCGACGCTGAACTGCCCCGCCGCATAGAGCGCGGGTCCGCCGCCCGAACCGTCGTCGAAGACCTCGAGCGCACGGACGATCCCGTTCATGCCGTTGCCGAGCGCCGACCATTGCGTTCCGTCCCACTTGGCGATGTTGTTCGTCGATACGTTGCCGGCGCTCGTGAAATCGCCGCCGACGAAGAGCGCCGGACCGCCGCCGAGGCCGTCGTCGAAGATCGCCATCGCGCGCACGGTTCCGTTCAGACCGGTTCCGAGCGCCGACCATGCGGAGCCGTTCCAGCGCGACACGCGCAGCGCCCGAACGCCACCCGCGTTCGTGAACCATCCGGCGGCGAAGAGCGCGGCGCC
>Ga0194131_10010531_pt1 | contig 11295 bp, 7 predicted proteins | sample TA2KigO120mmetaG_FD_148631 | JGI IMG/M metagenome (GOLD analysis project Ga0194131, IMG submission 148631) | Freshwater microbial communities from Lake Tanganyika, Tanzania - TA2015053 Kigoma Offshore 120m | ecosystem: Environmental > Aquatic > Freshwater > Lake | place: Tanzania: Lake... | reverse complement strand
CCTGGTAGAAAAACTGAAAAAAAGAGGAGGTGTAGGGTGGTAGTAAATTTCATAGAGGTAATATTACCCTAATTTTACGACACCTTCATCCGTCAAAACAGACGAAGAGATTTAATCGTAATGCTATAGCGATCAGGCGGAATGGGTCTAAGATCGATCATGCGCATTTCATTCGGCACTTCGTTCCACTCGATCTCATCCAAGACACAAAATGAGATAGGGGATCCTTGAAGCGCTCTTTCTAGCAGAAAACCGAAAGTCTTGGCCAGATTTGGTTTCATTAACAGGAGAAAGGAACGCTTGGCGCTATCGATCATCTCGGTCACGGATAAGCAGCATAAAAGCCCATTTCTTGTTGGGTTATAATGGCCGTAAATAAAGTTATAGCGAGTAAACAGCGATTTAATGGGCCCTCCCGGGGCTAGCTTCGCCGCCGCGAGTCTTTATACGACAGGTTTCGTTCTTCGCCCAGTATGCTACCTCGAATCTGACGGGCGGCATCTGGACCGGCGGCTTGATGATTTCTTTCTAAGACCGAAGAGTCAACGACTCACTGTCTATCCACTTCCACTTCTATAGAAAACGTTCACGAATCCCGGCAGAATTCACCTAACACATTCTGCGATAGCCTGTGATAGCAAGCCATTGAAACCGGTCCCAAACGGAATACGCTGTCGAACCTTTACACGACTAAAACCGCTGAGAAGGTTTAACTTGAAGATCCCTGTCCAGAATACGTTTATCGCTAGCCCAACCCGAGCCTAGAGCGGTGGCATCCCGCTTGCAATTGTGATCTCAATAACAAGGACAATTGAAATGAAACTGCTTTTGGGAATGATCTTAGCTACGGTATGTCCAGCGCTATATGCGCTAAGCACCCTAGAATACGCAAAGAAATGCGAACAGAAAATAGGGGTGCCCGTTCCCCGTTTCAATTGTAAAGATGCCCAAGCCACATTGGTGAAAGCAAAGGAGAACGGCCGCGAAATCCCGGAAGGTCCTGATACCCAACTCCGGTGTGACACCCCTTCTCACGGTAGATCCTTCTGTCAAACGGGAACTCGTCTCCTAAAATACACGGATCTCATTCGCCGTGATGGTCGCGAGGAGCGGATAAGTACAGTGATCATGTGCCGCCGAGAACCCGGAGACTCAGGAGTTAAATTTAGCGATGTCGCCGTTATCCAGTTAAATGAAACGAAAAACCTTTCGTGTTGGTTTAGTAAGCAAGGAATGGAGGACTCCACAAACGTACCCTCTCCGTCGGCGGAAAATCCGAATCCCGACTACTGGGGCAAAAGCCAACCGAATATAAATTGCATGAGGTGCCATGACGGAGCGACGTTTATCTACAGTCCATTATTCGCCCAAATCAAAGGGGATCAAGGTGGTTATATTAAGAGACCGGGAGAAGGTGCGTATAGACAGGGCGGTGGAAATGAACTTCCCCGATCGAATCTTAAAGTAGGTCCAAGCTGCGCCTTTGATATGCCGGTAAGAGGCCTTGAACCTCAGCCACAACTAAAAATTCAACTGACTGCCTACGAGAGCCGCTTTGGAAGAAGTGATCGCACCAAGGCATTGCCGACAACGTGTACGGAATGCCACTACATTGGTTCCGGCGGAATGGGGTGTCGTCTTGCGACCGATTCGATGACCGGATCTAGCCGACAAGCGCAACTGAGTGACTGGGCTCAGCGCGGGATCAATCACCGTTGGATGCCCCCACAAGAGTCGCGTCCGTATTGGCCAAGAAATTTTTTGACAACAGACAACCGCCGCATTGCCGCTTCCTTTCCGGGGGCTATTGTTCCAGACGGCGCAATGTCTTCGATCGGTGAAGCAGTCATCGATACTGTCTACGCGCGACAAGCCGAGGCCTATTTCGAACCGGCGAAGCGGGCGATCCAGTACTGTTGCGATAATCCGAATGATAGAGAGATTTGCGGCGGTAAGTTCCAACAAACCCCGGCCAATGCCTGCTACGCTTTAGAACCTCCCCAGACTCCCCCTGCAAGTGTGTGGAATGATCGCGGTATAGGCCGCCATTCCTACGGGCCTCGGCCGGGGAGTCGGTGATGAAACTACAATACTATGTTTTTTTAGTCCTCCTTTTCTTCGCAACGACAGGATTCGGAAAGCTTGCGAGTAGCCATTTCACTTTTTTCACGAAAGGTGGGCGCCCTATTGCGGAAGATACAACCAAGTTGAACGATCGGGCCCGTGAAATTTTCCGAACGAAGTGCATTGACTGCCATTCCGGAGGGGCCAATGGAGATCCGCATCATATGTTTGGATTGAATGGATTTCCAAGACCAGGACATGAGGCGCTTGTACGCATAACAATCACGGCTCATCGGACTGAACGGCGCCGCATGCCCCCAAACAATGCAGGGGACCTGACTCCGGAAGAAATAACTATACTAAAGCTGTGGGCAGAGGCAAATGGGGACAGAAACGTTCCGCCAAGTCTCACCGAGGCCGTCAAACGAGAAATATTTAACCGAAATAATCTCGTCCGGCCAGCGGACCTTAGACAAAGGCTTACCCGCGGCGAGAGACCCCGTATTTGGAATATTGGATCGATGGGAAATATTCTCGGCGCTACCGGTATCGGACCCCTTCAAACAGTGGACGGGATCCGACGACTTAATGATTTGGAGGCTCAACCGGGCTTCAGCAAAACGGATCCGCTCATTATCTACTGCGGTTGTTGCCCGCTTGAGACCTGCCCAAATATACTACCAGCTCTCTATATACTGAACCAACGAGGCTACACTCAAGTGAAAGTTTTGAATCTCCCTAACAACATCGACGAAGACTGGAAAAGCATTGGTGGTCCGATGGAGCCCGAGTAAACAGCGATTTAATGGGCCCTCCCGGGGCTAGCTTCGCTGCCGTGAGTCTCTGTATGGTGTGGAGTAATAACCCGCCAGAGCGAATTGTCTTTGAAAGAATATTGCCAGCAAAGAACTCCACCGGCTTTCTGTTTAATAGTCTAGAGTCTTGGGTGCCAGCGAATTATTATCCCATTTACCAGAAAAGAGGCCTTCAAGTTTGGGCGTTAAAAGAGGCGCTAAAGTAGTCTTCGATACCCATCCAGCAAAAGATTAGATGAACCAAGAGAAATTAGTGTAAAATCAACGGGTATTTCAATCAAAATCCATTTATGGAAAAAAAGCGAGCACTCAGACCATCGACTCAAAGCCTCTTGCTATCTATTTCAGTATTGTGTGCGCGTTTTCTTGGTGTTTGTTCGAGCATGGAGTACTGTAGCAATGACTTTGAGGCCGCCTACCGTTTTAGTGTGGGACAAAAATTTGGGAGTGATGTCATAACGGGCATTTCTCCTCTTTCTTTTTACTCACTGGCACTATTCCTTAAGGTTTTTGGAAGTTATGAGTGGGTTGTTCATCTTCACATTTATTTTTGGTGGGCGATAGCTTTGTGGATTGGGCTGCAGTTGGCTCAACGTATTTCAAATAACAGTGAATTTATAGCCTGCACAATCGTGCTCGCGGCGGGAATATCTTGTCCGGTTTACACCTATCAAAACTCTTATAGCTACATGTCGGTGGCCCTAGTGGGGATGGCTGTCATGGCCTTTGATAAGTTTTTGTTCACTCAAAAGTACAGATGGATAATCATTTCAGGGATTTTAAGTGGAATAACTATTCTTACCAAACAGAACGTCGGAATACTCACTTTACCCGCCTTTATTATATTTTTGTTAATTCCTTTCCAGTTTAAAGCATTGATAATTTGGGGTGTCAGTCTGGCAGTTTCTATCTTTTTTCCTATAGCTTTATGGTCCAGAGAGTTTAGCGTAAATGAAATTATTTCATTGATATTTTTAGATGCTGGAAAGGCAAAAGGGGGGCTGTTACTTCTTGCTCGAGGTATCCCTCGATTGGTCTTTCCCTTCAAACATGGGCTAGCAGGTAATGCTCGTGTTCTTGAGATTTTATGTTCATTTGCATTAGGTCTAATTGTTGTGGCATGGCTTTTTTTTCGAAAACCCAACAGAACCCAACCCCATCGTCTATCGAGTTACCTCAAAATGTTATGGTTCATCATTTGTGGTTCGCTTTTGTTTACTCTGATTCCAATTCCAGGTTTTCGGAAAACATTTCAAGCTATCGGTGAAGCTATTGGCACCCCTCCAGGGTATCTGATGTTACAGACAATGGTCCTAGTTCTTTTCACTGCATTGGTTTGGGTTCTGTTTAAAATAAAAAGCGTAGGAACTAAGAGAGAAATGTTTTTTACGGTTTTTTCTCTTTCCCTGATTTTTAGCGTAAATACAGCTTTGCCGAGTTATCTTTCCTATTCGGCCCCCATCGTGATTCCAATCGTTATTGTGATTCTTGATTCAGTGTTAAGTCTTAATTACCGAGCTTTTGTCGTGGTGGCTTCATGGGTCCTCTTCCTAAATCCCATCATCGATCCATTTTCACCTAAATTCGAGAAGCTGATTCCTATATCTCCCCCTACTTTTTATCGGGGACTCTATTCGACGGTTGATCATCAAAAGTTTCTTAATGAGAATTGGAGTCAAATTTACCCTCGAGTCAATCAAAGGACCACACTTTGGCTGGTCAATGGGGGGCCGAATTTGGCCATGGGGGGAATTCCAGTTCCGACTATTGTCACTTTATTCAGAGATCTTTATTCGACCCGAGTGGAAGCGAGAGTTTTTGAAAATTGGAATCGCCAGCTGCCCGATAGAATTGTTTACGGAAAACTAGGTGTCGCTGATGATGCGAAGCTCTTGCACCCTAAGCATCTAGAAGATTGGATCGCAAGAAATTACTATTTAATAACGAGAGTCGGAGAGGTTGAGATTTGGGCACGGAACGGTTCATTCGACTGAGAACGGAAAGGATAAGCAGCCTAAAAGCCCATTTCTTATTGAGTTATAAGGGCCATAAATAAAGTTATCGCTAATAAACAGCACATTAATAGGCCCTCACGGGGCTAGGTTCGGCGCCGCGAGTCTCTATACGGATAAATTTTATTCCAAGTTCATCAAATTCTTGAAGAGTGAGAATCAAATGTTTTAGAGAACGAAATAGGCGGTCAATTTTCCAACAAATAACAATATCAAATTTTCTTTGCTTTGCGTCTGCTATTAACTTCTTAAGTGCCGGGCGATTGTCGCTAGTGCCCGTTCTTCCAATATCTTCGTAAATCTCAACGTCACTAAATCCACGGGCATTGCAGTAAGCTAATAGCTCAGACCTTTGCAACTCAGTGCTTTGGTCACTGGTACTTACTCTCAGGTACAAAGCTGTTTTTTTATTTGCTTCCATAACCTTATTATAACGCTGCACCCCATTTTTGTCGACGATAAACTGCTTTTGTAATTCGTTTTTATCAACGAGAGAATGATCTGCAACAGCCGGCGCGCCACCGGGGTGAGGCCCAAAACGGCACCCCCTCCCCACGCCAAGAGAGTCATTACTTTTTTAAACAAGGGGTGTCTCTGAAATTTTATTTTTTTAAATTTTAACCATAACAAGCTAGTCAGTCTTTATCAGCCTTAAGCGGTTCGTCCTTTGCGATTTTTTATCTATAAGAGTCTAATCAAAAAGGGCGGGTAATAAATGGGTTTTTTAGATTATGAAGAAAATTCCTTTTTTGATGGCTTGATTGTATTTCTTAAAACAAGGCATACTTCAATTAAAGAGAAACTTTCTGAAATTGGTGGTCACTATGAAAACACGTTTCGAAAATATAAAATTCAGTGTGAGTAGAGGCGAATTTCGAAAAGCAGGGCTTTTAAAATTACTAACCATAGGTTTCTTCCTCGTGGGAATTACCCCCGGGTATACCCGTGTTCCAGATAGAAACTCAACGGAGACAACGGGGACAACGGGGACTGGCGCTGAACCTAAAGACCTAATTAATTACTTACCTTCTAACTTGGATTTCATAGATATAGGAGATCCCAGTTTTCAAAAGTATGTTACTGGAAGCAACATAAACATACCGGTACAATCCGTAAGATCTTCCGCGGTCTATACTGTCTATACGGTGCCCTACATCCCGGAAATTCAAGTCGCCGAACTTAATGAAAGCCTGTCGGTTTTTGAATATGGTTCCTCTATCACTCAGCCAAAGGGGGTCGGTCTGGATACGGGAACTCATGAAGATGGCTTCGGCGCTTGTGATCTCGCGCGCCGGTCGGGGGGGGAATCGGGCCCTGCATGCCAAGAAGACGCTGCTGAAGCGCCCACAACACATACTATTGTTGTAACAAATTTTTCGAAGGACACTACCTATAACCATATCACTTTAAGAATCGGCCTTCGCGATTTTAGTATCGACGTTGCAGATTGGGACTCTATTTTGCCTTCATCGTCTGTGGCGGTTACTTTCACTCTTAGGGGTAGGGATATCAGTCAATCCAACATTTTCGAACCCTACAAATGCGACAATCCCAAGTCCTATGATTGTGTAACCAGTATGATAAATCAGCCGCCTAGAGCACAACCCCCAGAGCAACAATTGCAATGCAATAGAACGCCCGACCACCATCGACACGCCATCCGATGTCCTCGTGGGTTTAATCGCTTTGTAAATTGGGCAGATCCTGAAGAAGGCGCCAGAATTAACGGACGGCCAATTACGCGTCCCCCTAACCCTAACCAGACTCTTGAAGAGGCCGGGCTCTTGAACTATTTTATCACTACAGACTATAGCAAGATGGCTGCGCTTATCCGCAAAGTAATTGAGTGCCACAACCCCCCCAGGCCAGGAGGGCTTAATACTGCACAGGAATGGAATGCCAATTGGTTTCATTACGGCGTATGGGCGTCGAGAAAAGTTGGAACCATTATTCGCAGCGAAGATCCGTTGATTAAAGCGATTACTCTTAACGGTTTGGTAACGCCGATGCGAGCTGCAATCAGGCAAACCCAACTCGAACTAGCCAAGGGAAACTGGTTTGTTTATGAGGATATTATGCCGATTGCGCGCGTCTTTGTGAATGAGTTTGGAAGAAGCTGTTCCAATCAACAAAGACCACCAAGAGGTGCGCACGAGGGTGTGGACGCCTGGAGAACGGTAGAATCTGCAATCACACCTCAAAGGACAAGACTAGAGCGGGCATTGAACACTGTTGGGATTCATGGGCGTTGGGAGGCGAATGAATCATGGGCATATTATCGGGCGATCCTTTTGGCGCTCGAATTAAATGGCGCGCGTCCAGGCAAATATTATGCAAAGAGCGTTCATGGGCAAGACGCTCTTTATTGGGGATTTTGGCATTGGTACCAGGCCACGATGGCAGATACGGAGGCAGGACGAATGCAGCACATGCATATCGGCAATTTTCTTTTGGGAGTACATGAGCAGATGCTGCTGCAGTCCTACATTAAGAGGGCCTTTGATCCCATCAGGACTAATTTCCCAAATTGGAATCCAAGACAACTGATCCCAAATTTGAATCTAGGAGAACTGGACTTTAGCAAATTTTCTGGATACTTGATTTCGGTCATGTTTCCAAGAAACGGGCAAACTGGGGGAAACCATGTTGGCGAAACTAGCGGAACAGCTGGATTTACTGTTCCGGCTAGAGTCGCAGTATTGCCTGTTTATGAAAATGTTTGGGCGAGGAGCCCTTATATAATTCCAAGACAGATCAACGACCACACATTGAAGAACCTACCGGGCTCGATGGGCCGGTTTGGCAGGTATGTGCTTCGAAATAATCTTCAACAGGGAGCTGCGAATTCAGACTGGACCAATTATGAAGGAAGAATGCTGCATATCGCGGGCACATTTGCCGCGTTTTTTAGGGATGATTACATGGAAAATACTCCGTTCACAAATCATACAGACCAGGTGAGATTCAATAATGAGCCGATAGATTGGAATACCCTGTCTGCGAGTTCCGTAAATTTAGAGCCGGGGTGTTTTCAATGCAGCCGATGGGAGCGGCAGCAGCCTCAACAACAAAACATGAACCCGATTCCAGACATTTAATCGAGTGTTCATTCGTATGAATTTCGTCTGTGCGCTTTTGCCATTCATTCGTTATTTTCCAGTGACTTCGTGTGTCTTAAAGATACGAATGAACTTCCATCTATCCCGTGTAAATCTTGCGCCCGCGCGGGACTCCAGCCGTTGCCCCGGTTTCGCTAGTGGCTCAGGCTACTTTCTTGAGAGCTGCTTCACCCTCTTCGACAAAATAATAACGGCTCATGGAGCCTTTTTCGGTACACATTAATGGGCCCTCAAGGGGCTAGGTTCGTCGCCGCGAGTCTCTATACGAAAAAAGAATAAGGGTGAAGGTGGTCTCATGTTTCAGGAACTATTGTTGCGAATGATGGACTCCGATTTTTTAGCGGGTAAAATCTTTAGTCCCACCGAAGTGGCCTCGTCCCTAAATTTGCCCCTTTCCCTCGTCGAGAAAGGATTTTGACAGGTTGGGTGTCTCATCTCGTATCGCCAACTGAAACCCTAATCGATGCAAACCACGGAGCATTTTTCTGATTCTTTTTTGAGTAAAAAGCTAGCTTTGTTTGCATCCGAAAGATCTAAAGCTTTTCGTTTGGGCTTCTTGACCGAGCCACCTATTTCCTCACCGAAGGTGGTGGTCCAAATGCATCCTTCACCCTTGAACAAGTTTCGGGCGGTTCCCATATTCTTTTCAAGTTGTTTTCGAGTTGGGATTCGTTTTCCGTGTTTCTCACAGTCACTTGCGGCGTCTGCAAACTTTTCGATAACCGGTTTTTGAGATCTTGAAAAGATCATGCTGACCATGTTTTTCACGGGGCAGTTGTTCCGTTTTTGTAGACGATTCAACGCGCGAATAAGGTACTGCCTTTCCGCGTCCGTCATATGCGGAGTTCCCACTTCCGGAAAAAGATTGCTGCTGGGCGTGTTGATCACGGGCAAATTTCCCCTCGGTGGCATGGCGTAGTTTGTTAATGAGTCCAGAATTCGGCCGATAGACGTTTTTCCCTCGGGGATGTTATAGGCGGCAACCTCAGAGATATCACCGAGTACATTCGGATCCAACTTGCCATCGTTTTTCAAAAACTGAGTGTGTGAGCCCCGGAGGACGCTTGTGGGGTTAAGACTGAGTTTTCCGTGGCAGGTCACGCACCGATCTGAAAAGATACCCTTCATGACCTCGGGGTTCCTCTCATTTTCTTTAGATTGGCAGACATCTTGGGAGGAATCGGCCTCGCCGTCGCCCGACCATCGATTGATGAGTGCCAACTCATCTGGTGTAAGCTGTTCTTTCGAGGCGGGCGGCATCGGCTTTGTTCCAGGCTTTCCCCGAATGGCGTCGAGCACTTTGGCTCGGGCTTCCGGAAGTGGGATTCCGTTCTCGTCGAACCACCTATCCCCGCCGTGACACGTTAAACATTTTTTTGATAAAACCTTTCCCACTTCGGATGAGTGGGCTGAGTTAACCGGCCGATTTGTTGAAGAGTTGTTTTCGGAGTGTTCGGCCCACGCGTTCAATGAAACCAACAACGCAACCACGATCCGCTTCATATCCACCTCAATTCGTGCGCTCATGATAATTGAGATTGCAACCGATAGGCCAGTTTTTCTTCGCAAATCATCGCTAATTCAGAGATGTCTACGCGGCAAAGTTTGTCTCTGAAAGACTGTTTCTTTTTCACGCTGTCTGAGTTTAAGGCGCTCGCATAGCAGGCGACCACCAGACCTTTCCGACAGGCTAGTTTCGCGGTGTCTGTGCGAGTAAGCTGAGCGTTAAACTCACACGTCGGTCACTAAAGATTGGTCGTATTTTCTTCGTTTTCTAACGAACGGATAAGCAGCATAAAAGCCCATTTCTTATTGAGTTATACGGGCCATAGATAAAGTTATCGCTAATAAACAACACATTAATGGATCCTCACGGGGCTAGGTTCGTCGCCGCGAGTCTCTATACGAGCAGGAATTCCCAGAAAACCTCTTTTGTTAACAGTTGTTTTTGCGTCAGGTTATTGACTGTCGAAACTAGCAATCGTTGGAAATGGAAGGCGTTTATTCAAGTTTTTGGCCCAGCGTGCCGATAAGTAGGGATGGCCTACAGGCAATTAAAGGCATTGATCGGTTTAGCCCTAAGCCTCTTTTACTTTTCTCTTTATGCCCAACCTCAGGCCGGCCTTTTTAAATGCCCTGAGCTTTTTGGGGCCTTAAGCCATTTGACACCCCAAGAACTCGTTGAAAGGTCCAAAACAGCCTATGAAGAGTTCCTGTCGGAAGATGATCCTGCTTTTTACCAAAGCAAAATAAAGAGACTTTATTTTTCCCAAAGCAAAATAAAGAGACTTTACGATAGCACCTTACCTAAAGAGAAATTTCCAGAGATCTCGGATTACACCGAAGATGGATACCACATTTTGAATTCTTCCCTCGTGAGGCCTTTTCCAAGGCCTGCATCAACTTTAAGATGGCGAGATAAGATCATCGAAGAGTTGGCTCTTCTTCCACCCTATAAAGGCTGGGTCTTTAGCGGTGCCGGTCTTTCCAATGAAGAGTTTGCCGCTATTCGTGAGCAGTTTGGGAAAAATAAGGAATTTCCCTATTTCCTATCCACATCCAAAGAAAAATCGGAAGCTGCAGAGTTTATTCGAAAGCAAGACTTAAAAAAAGATCCTAATCGAACTGTTGTGCTGTTCTCGATAAAATCAAAAAGCGGTCGTGATATTTCAGCTCAGTCCGTATTTCCAAGGGAGAAAGAGGTCCTCTTTCAGCCAGAAATACCCTTTCGAGTGACTTCAATCACTCGTGTTGTCGATGAAAAAGTGCTTGGTAAAAAACCCTTTTGGAAAATTGAACTTGAGGAGCAGGAGGACAAGCCGGTTGAAATTAAGCCAATATCTAAATCGAGTGATTATGCTTTTCATGAAACGATCGATCTAAAGCGATTTGGAGCGTTTGGCCCTTGGCTTAACAATAAAGAATATCAGGACTGGAGAAAAGCTTATGAAACTTTCGTGCAGGCCGGAAATCAGCATGAAGTTTCAGTGAAAACGCTCCAGGAGATTCACCGCGTGGCGATGAATAATGCTTTTTTTTCAGGCTACGAAAGAAGACGAGTTCGCAGAGATTATCGGAACGGAAATTTAACCAAAGCTTCTGCGATTGAAAAGCTGCTCGAAGTAGACCAACAGAAAAGTTATACAGGAACTAAATCTAAGACACTGGCAGGAAAGTTTCGAGAAAATGTTTTAGATAGTTTTGAATATGAGGGAGAGCATCAAACAGAAAAACTTGAGCGGTATATTTCGGCTGAAGAGATTGAGGGTTTGTTAGCCAATCCCT
>Ga0194131_10010529_pt1 | contig 11296 bp, 7 predicted proteins | sample TA2KigO120mmetaG_FD_148631 | JGI IMG/M metagenome (GOLD analysis project Ga0194131, IMG submission 148631) | Freshwater microbial communities from Lake Tanganyika, Tanzania - TA2015053 Kigoma Offshore 120m | ecosystem: Environmental > Aquatic > Freshwater > Lake | place: Tanzania: Lake... | reverse complement strand
TGGGTGGGTTTCGACCCCGAGGTGCTGGCAAAAGCGATACGACTATAACTTTAGTTATATAGGAATACTGTCCTACAGCCGGTAACGTTCGCGCCGCGGAGCTTCGTCACGGCCCTTGAGTAGTTGGTGGCCCACTCCAGCGCACTTTCCCCGGCGCCGCTGGTTACTCACGTGACGGACTCCGCACCCATACTCTCCCTTCCCGGCATCAGGCCTTGAAGCCGGTCTGGCGGTGGCTGCCATCGCAGAACGGCTTCCTGGTCGAGGCGCCACAGCGGCACAAGGCCGTGTCCTCGCCCCGCCAGACGGTGGCACCCGCAGCATCGTCAATCTGCAAGGGTCCGACGCATTTCAGCGGACCATCGGCTCGTAGCGTCACGCACAGCCCGCCAGTCCCCGCCTCGCCAAACTCTGTTCTTGCCGGAAGCGCGGTGTCGCGAAACCCGCTCCCGCGATGACTGCCATCACAGTAGGGCTTGTTTTTCGATGCGCCACAGCGGCACATCCAGACCTCCTGCTCCTGCTTGATGAACTGTCCGTCCGCGGCAAGCAGGTCGATCGTTCCGCTGAAGTGAAGCGGGCCGTCGACTCCGAGGGTTACCTTGTTGGCCATGGGGCTGAGCTCCTTGTCAAAGTGCGGGAAAGGGCGGTGCTACTGGGCTGTCCAGCCACCATCGACCGACAGCGTGGTGCCAGTGGTGGAAGCCGCCTCATCATCGGCGAAGTAGCACACCGCCCGCGCCACCTCGTCGATCTGAACAAAGATCTTGCTCGGTTGACGCACCAGCAGTACGTCTTCAATGGCGGCCTGGCGCGAGATCCCATGTGCTGCGGCCTGATCGACGATCTGCCGCTCCACCAGCGGCGTGAGGACGAAACCCGGGCACACGGCATTGCAGGTGATCCCCTGCCGAGCGGTTTCCAGAGCCACGGTTTTGGTTAGGCCTACCAGTCCATGCTTGGCGGCAATATAGGCCGACTTGTTGGGTGAGGCCACCAGGCCGTGCGCCGAAGCGATATTGATGATCCGCCCCCATCCCCGCGTGCGCATGCCCGGAAGCGTGGCCTTGATGGCGCGAAAGGCGCTGGAGAGATTGATGGCCAGAATCGCATCCCAGCGATCATCGGGAAATTCGTCAACCGGCGCCACGTACTGGATGCCCGCATTGTTGACCAACACGTCCACGCCTCCAAAGCGCGTATGCGCTGCTGCCACCAGGGTGCGAATCTCTGCCGGACGGCTCATGTCAGCGGCCACGTAGGCGACCGCTACGCCGTACTCCCGTTCAATGCCAGACCTCAAACTCTCGATCTGTGCGAGATCGCCAAATCCGTTCAGCACCACATTGCACTGACGCGACGCCAAGGCGCGCGCGATGCCGAACCCTATTCCGCTGGTCGAACCCATCACCAGCGCCGTCTTGCCCTTCAGCACGCTTGCCACCCTTCCTGTTCGATGTCGTGAAGGGCGGCAGTTTAGCGGTCAGGTGCCCGTGCGCAGCATCGGTGGATACAGGGCGTCGGCCTGCGCTCGTTCATAGGCCGCGCGGTCTGCCAGGTTGGGATTCGCAGTCCCCGTTATGTCGCTGAGGAATCCGACCAAGGACTCCTCGCCGCCCCACTGGTCGTTGCACTGAAAACAACTGGCGGCGTCCTTGGAATTGAAGAGCTGACTGCACTCGATGCAAAATTAAGCCACGCGACTTCCTCCCAGCGTAAAGGTAAGCACTGCCGTACAGCTATTCTGATTCTGGTCGCGAATCGCACGTCTTGAAATTCACAAGACCTACTTCAGGATCGCGCCGTAGTGTGTTCTTATTTTGACGCTTTTTATGATGTTTGCATAGCCCCCCGCACACAAAAAGGCGGGCTAGACTTCGTCCCCCGTCCAGGACTCTCGTGTGACCCCCTTTTCCCGCCAGCTCTGCACAGCGCCCATGATGGATTGGTCCGACCGTCATTGCCGGTACTACTTCCGTCAGCTGAGTCCGCACGCTCTGGTCTACACGGAAATGGTCACAACCGGCGCGCTCATTCACGGCGACGTCGCCCGCCACCTGGACTTCTCCCCCGAGGAACACCCCATCGGGCTGCAACTGGGTGGCAGCGAACCCGCCGACCTCGCCCGCGCTGCCCGGCTGGGCGCGCAGCGGGGCTTCGACGAGATCAATTTGAATTGTGGTTGCCCGTCTGAGCGCGTGCAACGGGGTGCCTTCGGTGCCTGCCTGATGGCCGAACCCGAACTGGTGGCTGACTGTGTCAAGGCCATGTGCGACGCCGTCAGCCTGCCCGTCACGGTGAAGCATCGATTGGGCGTCGACGACATCCAGCACTACGAATTCGTGCGCGACTTCGTCGGCACCGTAGCGCTGGCGGGTTGCCGTACTTTCATCGTGCACGCTCGCAATGCCATCCTGAAAGGACTCAGCCCCAAGGATAATCGCAGTGTGCCGCCCCTGCGCTACGACGACGTCTACCGCCTCAAGCGCGACTTCCCCGCGCTGCAGATCATCATCAACGGCGGCATCGAGTCGGCGCGCCAGGCCCACCTGCACCTCGAACAGGTTGATGGCGTCATGCTCGGGCGCACCGCTTACCATCATTCCTATGTGCTGGCGGAACTCGAGGCGCAGTTGTTTCCGGCAGATACGCCTCCGCCTTCGCGTGCTGCGGTGCTGACGCACATGCTGCACTACGCCAAACGCCAGCAGACACCCATTCGCGGTGTCACCCGTCATCTGCTGGGCCTGTTCCATGGTCAGCCGGGCGCCCGCGAGATTCGCCGCGTGCTATCCGATCATCAAGTTCTGAAGCATAACGACGTCGCCGCATTGCGGCGAGCGCTGGACCCCTGGCTGGAGCTGGACGTCAGCGCGGTGTGAGTATCATCACTCAACTCGCAATCGGAATCCATCATGCGCATCGCCATCGGCGGCTTTCAGCACGAAACCAATACTTTCGCCCCCAGCCTCGCCACCTTTGATGATTTCGCCCGCGGCGGCGGCTGGCCGCCACTGCTGCAAGGCGGCGATATTTTCGATGGCGTGGCTGGCATCAATCTGCCTATCGCCGGCTTCATCGAAGGCATGCGTGACAGCGGCCACACCCTGGTGCCGACAGCCTGGGCCGCCGCCAGTCCTTCGGCCCATGTCACGCGTGATGCCTACGAACGCATTGCCGGCATGATCGTGGAGAGCATCGCCCACGCCGGCGCGATCGACGCCGTGTACCTCGATCTGCACGGCGCCATGGTGGCGCAGCACCTGCCCGATGGCGAAGGCGAGTTGCTGACGCGGGTGCGCAGGCTTGTCGGCGATCACCTGCCCGTGGTGGCGAGCCTCGATCTGCACGCCAACGTCACGCAACGCATGTTGCAGGCCGCCGACATCCTGATCGCCTACCGGACCTACCCCCACGTCGACATGGCCGACGCCGGCCAGCGGGTCGCGCATTTTCTTCAGCGCCGCCTGGCCGGCGCGCCGCGCCCGGTGGTGGCGAGCCGCCCCATTTCCTATCTGATTCCGTTGCAGGCGCAATCCACCATGCTCGAACCGGCGCAGTCGCTCTACGCCTGGCTGCCACAACTGGAGGGGGCGGGCGTCGACAGCGTGTCGTTTACGCCGGGATTTCCGGCGGCAGACTTTCCCGAATGCGGCGCTCTGGCCTTCGCCTACGGCAACGGTGCCGCCCGCGCCGTGCACACATTGGCGGAGCGCGTCGAAGGCCACGAAGCCGACTTCGACCTACCGGTGTTCACACCGGAAGAGGCCATACGCCGTGCCCAGGCGATGGCGCGCGGCGACGGCCGGCCAGTGGTCATCGCCGATACTCAAGACAATCCAGGCGCCGGCGGTGATTCGGACACCACCGGATTGTTGCGAGCCCTGGTGTCGTCCAACACGGAACGCGCAGCCCTCGGCCTGATCGCGGACGCCGAAGCCGCCCGCGCTGCCCACGCCGTCGGTCAAGGTGGCAGCCTCGACATTGCACTGGGCGGCAAATCGGGGATCGCAGGCGATGCCCCGTTGCATGCGCGCTACAGCGTCGAACAGCTCTCCGACGGCAAACTCACCGGCACAGGCCCGTTTTATCGCGGCGCGCGCATGACCCTGGGCCCCTGCGCAAGGCTGCGCGTCGGCAGTGTGCAGGTGATCGTGAGCACGGAAAAGGTCCAGTTGGCCGATCAGCAGATGTATCGATTCATCGGCATCGAGCCCACGCAGCAGGCCATTCTGGCGGTGAAAAGCTCGGCGCACTTCCGAGCTGATTTCGCCCCCATCGCGCGTGAGATCCTGGTCTGCAAAGCGCCCGGACCCATGCTTGCCGACCCCAGCGAGTATCCGTGGCGCGATCTGCGTCCCGGCATCAAGCTGCGACCCAAAGGCCAGAAATTTCGTGGCGAGAGTAGACATGACAGCGGAATGACGCTATAGAATAGTGGGAAAAGTATCGATCATGTGGCGGTCATATATCGAATTCAAATCGAATACTGATCGAACACAGATCGATCAAGCAGCGGATAGTTACTGGTGGCGACGACACATGAATGCGCCACCGCCGACCCGCCCACGACGATGGATGGAGAGCAGACCCCGTTGCAAACAAGTCTGACCGCTCGGAACCACCCGGCCGCGCGCAGTCCTCTTGCGGTGAATTCCCCTCACAGGCGGGGAAAGATGAAGCTTCTCCTGGCACTGTTGATCCTGCCACTGCTATGCTGGCTGCCGCCACCGCAAGCCGAGGCCCAATCCACCCGCACCGAGTCCGCATCAAAAGCCAAGGGGAAAGCATCCGCTGCGCGCAAGGCCTCTGCAAAGCAGACCGCCAAGAGCGTGGCAAAACAGCGCGATACCAAGGTGGTCGCCAAGAGCAAGCGCACGGCTGTGGAAGCGCGCAAGTCGAGCGCGCGCGGCAATGCCTTGGCCAAGTCGAAACGCAACACCGTGAAGTCGGCGAGCAGCAGGGGGGCACCCACTGCCGCGAGACGCTCCAACGGCAACGCTGAATCGCTGCGCGGCGCCAAACCGCTGGAGCCGCTGGCAGCGAGGCCCGCCACTGCCAGCCCGACAACGCCCTCCTCCGCACCTTCTACGCTAGCGGCCGCCAGTCCAGTGGCGACACTGCCCGCCGCGCCTGCGACGCCCGCCACCTCCACCACGGCACCAGCCACTCTGAGCAGCGGCACCCTGGCCGCGTGGATTGGCATTCCCATTCTGTCCTCACTGGCGGCGGTACTGCTGCAGCGGCGCCGGCGAGTGCCGGAGGACGACTCACCGCTCGCTGAACCCATCGATCCGGTATTGCACCTGGAGCCCACTGAAGTTGCGCTATCCAGCGCGCAGCTACGGGAGGATCTGCTGCAACGCGCCGAACCGTTCTACATTGATCTGCGTGCCGCGAGTGGGCGAAAGGACCACGATTACATTTTGCGGCACTGCACCGAAGACATGGCGATCTCGCTCATTCTCGACAGCGAAATCGCCAAAACCAAACCCAAAGTGGAAGCCCTCAAGGCCGAACTGGTCGGCCTGTTCGAAGAGGTCAACCGCTACGTCGCTAGTGTGCAGTACACCGCAGACGAACACCACGGCGACCCAATTCCTCGCAAGGTGAAGGAAGTCTGGCACCTCATCCGCGATCCCGCCACCCCTGATTGGCGCTTGGCTGCGGTCGAACCCGGCTAACTGTCTTGGAACACATCCCGGCGCCTGGCCCCCTTTCGCCGGCCGTCGTCAGTCAGCGCGCGAAGTAGATGAAAGACTTCCGGGACGCGGTGACTTCTCGAGTACCACGAGCTTGTCCTGGTTGGCGCGAAAGAATATTGCAGGCTCATCGAGCCTAGCGCGATCGACCGAGGATTAGAGATCGAGGTACCAAGCCCGCGCCTCATCGGCAATGGAACGGGCCAGTGTCGTCTTGCGGATGTGTGGCGGAGCCAGACGGTCGACCGCGGCGGGGCAGTCGAGCGCCCTACTGAACTCCTGCTCGGCAAAGCGTTTGATCATCCCAGCAACTTACCTCCTTACCTTGAAATTCCAACATGCCATGTTTGAATTCCCAGATGCGTGACCAGGCTGCCTAATTCCGGCCCTCGTCCAGGGTAAGGGACAGAGGGTAAGTGACCGCGACACGCATGTCACGCTCGCGACAGGCCCACAAGCCGCTGCGGCGGTTCTGGATGTAGGGAATGGCGGTGCGGGTAGTGCGGAACTTGGCGACCGGATAGCGCTTGGCGGACTCGAACAACCTCTTGAAATGGCTCTCGGACTTCTTTGAAGCGTTGTCGGCGTGCGGATCGTTCATGGTCGGGAATTCGATGCGTAGCGCCTCGATGATTGCAAGAACCGGTGTGCATGCCTTCTGCTGCATCGGCGGGAAACTGGCCGCTGCAGCTTAGATCAACCCCATTGACCCCCTCGCTGCCTGCCTTGATGCACGCCGCGCGAGGATGTTCCCTTCCGCCTGCTGTCCTGTTGGTAGAACCCTGCAGATTGAATGTTGGACTTTCAATCTGCCGGGGCTGCCCCCATGGACAGCACTCCTGCGGTGGACGCTTAATTTCGCTCCCCTCTCCCTCCTGGAGGGAGGTCTCTCATCTCTGAAGCCGCGCACATTCATTTTGAATAGTCTGAAATGCGCGGCATGCATACCTTCGAGCCACGCGCTGAAGGCTTGGTAAGCTTGCCGTCCTAATCCGCTTGCATTGCCTTTCATGTCTGCTTCCGCGCCGCGCGACCGCATCCTGATCGAGGGTGCGCGTCAGAATAATCTCAAGAATCTGACGGTTCAGATCCCGACCAACGAACTGGTGGTGGTGACCGGGGTGTCCGGTTCCGGCAAGTCGTCGCTGGTATTCGACACGCTATACGCGGAGGGGCAACGGCGCTACGTCGAGACCTTTTCCCCCTACGCACGGCAGTTCCTAGACCGCATGGACAAGCCGCAGGTAGACCGCATCGAGGGCATCCCACCAGCGATTGCGATTGATCAGACCAACCCGGTACGCACCTCCCGTTCCACCGTCGGCACCATGACGGAGCTGAATGATCACCTGAAGCTGCTGTTTGCCCGCACTGCCACGCTGTACTGCCGCCATTGCGCACAGCCAGTGCGGCGGGATACGCCGGAGTCCATCCTGGCGGATCTGCACACCTGCACACGACACCAGGATCCACGTCTGGTGCTTACCTTTCCGGTGCCGGTACCGAAGAACTTCTCCGAAACAGAAGTGCGCGCTCTGCTTGAACAGCAGGGCTATACCCGCATCCACGCCCAGGAAGGCGCGACGCTGCACGTGGTGCAGGATCGTTTCCGTCTGAGCACCGCTGAACGGGCGCGCGTGGTGGAAGCGCTCGAGTCCGCCCTCAAACGCGGTCAAGGTCGCGCCGACGTGCATCCGCTCGCGGATGACGACGCGCCGGCGAATCGGCCCTGGCGCTTCAGCACCGACCTGCATTGTGCTCAGTGCGACCTGCACTACCACGAGCCCACGCCCAGCGCCTTTTCCTTCAATTCGCCGATCGGCGCTTGCGAAGCCTGCCGGGGTTTCGGCCGCATCATCGGCATCGACTTCGGGCTGGTAGTTCCGGACCTGAACAAGACCTTGGCACAGGGCGCCCTCAAGCCCTGGCAGACACCCAGTTTCAAGGAATGCCAGGACGATCTCACCAAGCACGCACACAAGAACGACATTCCCTTGGACGTGCCATGGAACCAGCTGAGCGATGCCCAGCGCCACTGGGTGCTGGAAGGCGACACCGGCTGGGTCAGCTGGAGCAAATCGTGGCCGGGCAAGTGGTACGGCGTGCGCAAATTCTTCGAGTGGTTGGAGAGCAAAGCATACAAGATGCACATTCGCGTGCTGCTCTCCAAATACCGCGCCTACACGCCCTGCAACGCCTGTGACGGCGCGCGCCTTAAACCCGATTCCCTGCTCTGGCGCCTGGGCAGCAAGACCGAAGCCGATGCCGCGCTCGGCGCCACCGCGCGGTTCAAACCCAAACAGGTGGACTGGACCCCCGAGCAGCTACACGCCCTGCCCGGCCTCACGCTTCACGATCTGATGCTGCTGCCGATCGAGCGCATCCACGCGCTGTTCGCCACGCTGCGCTTTGCCGGCGCGCTGGATCAGGCCACAGACCTGTTGCTGGCGGAGATCCGTGCCCGACTGAGCTATCTCATCGAGGTCGGGCTCGGTTACCTCACGCTCGACCGACAATCGCGCACGCTTTCCGGCGGCGAAGTCCAGCGCATCAATCTCACCACCGCGCTTGGAACCTCGCTGGTCAACACCTTGTTCGTGCTCGATGAGCCCAGCATCGGCCTGCATCCGCGCGACATGGGCCGCGTCATTCAGGTGATGCAACGGCTGCGCCGTGCCGGCAATTCGCTGGTGGTGGTCGAGCATGACCCACAGGTCATGCAAGCGGCCGACCAGCTGCTGGACATGGGCCCGGGACCGGGCGAGCGCGGCGGCGAGATCGTCTTTTTCGATCGTCCGGAAGCCTTGTCACATACCCCGCATTCCCTTACCGCCCAGTACCTGAGCGGCGGCAAGCGCGCCGATGCCGGACTGCCCGCACGCGTACCGGATTCGAATACGCGCTGGCTCAAGCTCGACGGAGCCTGTCAGCACAATCTCAAGAACATCGATGTCGCCATACCGCTGCATCATCTGGTCTGCATAACCGGCGTCAGCGGCTCGGGCAAGTCCACGCTGATCCAGGACATCCTCCACCCTGCCCTGCTGCGCCTGAAAGGCAAGCCGACGGAATCGCCCGGCAGTTTCCGCCTGCTCAGCGGGCACGAACAATTCGCCGACGTGCAGTTTGTCGACCAGACGCCGATCGGTCGCACCACGCGTTCCAACCCTGCCAGTTATGTCGGCGCCTTCGATGTCATCCGCAATCTGTTCGCACGGACACCGCTGGCGAAGGAACGTGGTTACACCACCGGCACCTTCAGCTTCAATTCCGGCAATGGCCGCTGCGCCACCTGTGGCGGCAACGGCTTCGAGCACGTGGAGATGCAATTCCTGTCGGACGTATATCTGCGTTGTCCGGACTGCAACGGCCGGCGCTATCGCGACGAGTTGCTGGAAGTCACGCTGCACAATGGCACGGCGACGGAGCACAGCATCGCTGACGTATTGGAAATGACCATCGCCGAGGCTGCTCACTTTTTCGGTCAGTCACCCGAGGTGCTGGCCCGCCTGCAGCCGTTGATCGACGTCGGTCTGGACTATCTGCGCTTGGGGCAACCGGTGCCTACACTCTCCGGCGGCGAAGCCCAGCGGCTCAAGCTGGCCGGGCACCTGGCCGAGTCCAAGACCACAGCCCAACGCGCCACCTTGTTTCTGTTCGATGAGCCTACGACCGGCCTGCACTTCGACGACATCGCCAAACTGCTGCGCGCCTTCCGTCAGTTGATTGCGGCGGATCACTCTCTGGTGGTGATCGAGCACAACCTCGACGTGATCGGTGCCGCCGACTGGCTGATTGATCTCGGTCCAGAAGGCGGCGAGGCCGGTGGAGAAGTGGTGTGTATCGGCACACCGGAACAGGTGAAGCAACATCCGACCTCACACACCGGCAAGGCCCTGCGCGAGTACGAAGCGTCATTGCAAACACGCGACCCGCTCAGCCACGCCACGCCCCCCGCCGAGTCCAAGACGCCTCCGTCGGGCAACGCCATCACCATTCGCCAGGCCCGCGAGCACAACCTCAAGAACATCGACGTGGAAATCCCGCGCGAGCGCTTCACCGTCATCACTGGTGTCTCCGGCAGCGGCAAGAGCACGCTGGCCTTCGACATCCTGTTCGCCGAAGGTCAGCGCCGCTATCTCGAATCGCTCAATGCCTACGCCCGGCAATTCGTGCAGCCCGCGTCGCGCCCCGATGTCGATGCCATCTTCGGCATTCCGCCGACGGTAGCCATCGAGCAGCGCACCAGCCGGGGCGGACGCAAGAGCACGGTCGCCACGCTCACCGAGATCTACCACTTCCTGCGTCTGCTTTACGTCAAGCTGGGCACACAGTACTGCCCCACCTGCGACGTCGCCATCGAGCCGCAGAGCTTCGATGCCATCGCCGCCCGCATCATGAAGCACTACCGCGGTCAGCATATCGGTCTGCTGGCGCCGCTGGTGGTGGCACGCAAGGGCTTCTATACGGATCTGGCCAAGTGGGCACGCGGCAAAGGCCACACGCATCTACGCGTCGATGGCGAATTCCTGCCCACGCAGCCCTGGCCACGCCTGGATCGTTTCAAGGAGCATTCGCTGGAGTTGCCCGTGATGGACCTCGTGGTCACACCGGAGAGCGAGGCCCTGCTGCGGCAAGGTCTGACGCAGGCACTCGAGCACGGTAAGGGCGTGGTGCACGTGCTGTCCCCGCTCGACGGCCTGCTGGAAGGTACGGCGATGGTGACGGAGTCGGTGTTCTCCACCAAGCGCGCGTGCCCGAGCTGCGGCACCAGCTTCGCTGAACTCGATCCGCGCCTGTTCTCCTTCAATTCCAAGCATGGCTGGTGTGAGGCCTGTTATGGCACCGGACTGAGCCTCGCCGACGTCGAGTGGGACGAAGAGCGGAGCCGCACCGGCACCGAAGACCATGTGCTGGATTCGTGGCTGACCTGGCTTGAAGTCGATGAGCCCTGTGGGGAGTGCGAAGGCCAGCGCCTCAACCCGACCGCGCTCGCTGTGCGCTTGCACGGGGCATCGATTGCGCAACTCACAGCCCGTTCGGTGGGCAACCTGGCGGCATTCATGGGCGGCGTCCAATTCGCTGGGCGCGAGGCCGAGATCGCCCGAGACATCTTGAGTGAGCTGACATCGCGTCTGGCATTTCTCGACGAAGTCGGCTTGTCCTATCTGTCCCTCGACCGTTCGGCGCCCACGCTCTCTGGCGGCGAGGCGCAGCGCATCCGGCTGGCGGCGCAACTGGGGTCGAATCTGCGCGGCGTGTGCTACATCCTCGATGAACCCACCATCGGCCTGCATCCGCGCGACAACAAGATTCTGCTCGATACCCTGTTGAAGCTCGAAGCCAAGGGCAACACGCTGGTGGTGGTCGAGCATGATGAGGACACCATCCGCCGCGCTGATCACGTCATAGATCTCGGCCCTGGCGCGGGTCGCGTGGGGGGCGCGATAGTCGCACAAGGTTCGGCGGAGCAACTGCAGCGCAATCCCGATTCCATCACCGGCCGCTTCCTCGCCCACCCTTTGCAACATCCGCTGCGCGGCTACCGGGCCATCGACGAACACACAACCAGCCTGCGGCTGCGCGGCGCGCGC
>Ga0194131_10010528_pt1 | contig 11297 bp, 9 predicted proteins | sample TA2KigO120mmetaG_FD_148631 | JGI IMG/M metagenome (GOLD analysis project Ga0194131, IMG submission 148631) | Freshwater microbial communities from Lake Tanganyika, Tanzania - TA2015053 Kigoma Offshore 120m | ecosystem: Environmental > Aquatic > Freshwater > Lake | place: Tanzania: Lake... | reverse complement strand
AGATTATTAAAAGAAAAAGGCTATAAAACAGCTCTCATCAACGCTCGCTTCATAAAACCTTTAGACCAAAAATTAATTCTTTATTGGGCTAATCGATCAAAGCTGTTAGTCACCGTAGAAGAAAACTCGGTCATCGGTGGATTTGGAGCCGGTGTTTTAGAACTTCTTCAGCAAAATCATCTCCAAAAAGATTGCTTGGTTTTGGGGCTACCGGATCAATTTATTGAACATGCCGCCCCAAAATCCCAAAGAGCTATGACCTTTTTAAATGGACCGGGAATTTGTCTAAAAACGCTGGAAAAGTTGAAGACTTTAGAGATTGAACCCAAAATTAAATCTAAAACGAAAAAAGAAACCAAAGAGAATTCTATTTCCCTTCAGTAAAATATTCTTTTAACTTAGAAGCACTGATCGAGAGTTAAAGTTCGCGCTGGTACTTCGTCAGCAGAATTGCCACCTGATTGGGTTAAGGAAATTTGACCACACTCACTAGTAAAATCGACGATCTCTGTTTCAAACGTTTTTCTTCTAACGGTTGGTAATATATAAAGGGAATTAAATTGGGTGGTGATTTGTCCACTAGTGGGCCAACAACAATTTAGGTTCCCAAATCTTAAGTCTTGAGTGACTTCGGACAAACTCAACATCCCTGTGTTGTTGTATTGGGTTCTGATTTTCGCACCTGTTAGTATAACTGGGGTTGACCCCGAAAATTTAACTTCCATTGGATGGCTTTCACCCCATTGAAAATCTAAACTGGCATCGTCACGTTCAAACTTTCTGTCTCCTGCCTGAATACTTGAGATAGTTCTATCTGAAGAGAGGGCTAAAACATTAAGAGCTCCGATTGAAACGATGTCACCATAAAGGATCTCAGGATTATTAATTTCCTCATTCTTGGGAATGAAATTCTTTACCTGAACTCCCTTAAGGTTAATTACTCTTTCATTAATTGCATTAAACTCTACTTCAATTCCCCCAATTTTAGCTTCAAGAAAGCCAGTGGGAAAATCGGTCCACAAATATTGAACATGTCCTTTTTGAGAAAAAGCGATATTCTGCTGATCTCCATTAGCTCCTAGCCCAAAGTTGATCTTAATCGTTTGCCCGATCAAAGAATTGGCCCCTATATTCGCTGCTGTTAACCCTCCAGCGGAAGAATTAATAGCCTCACAAATAGCCTGTGAAGGGAACTCAATTCGATGAAAGGTTCTAAACCAAGAGGGCTGTATTGCTCCCTCAAACTGACAAAGCCCCAAATACCGTCGAAGATAATTCCCAGGGGACGTCGTAATCTTATCGTTAGCAAAACCTAAACATTGGGCTTTTAAATCTTCCTCCTCAGTTAAGAGCGGGCAACTAATTGAACTCGGAAGTAGGATCAGGGCGTTGTTTAAACCAGATGGAAGTACGCCGGTCCCCTGACTCACCCACACGGCTCCACTCATCACTCCTACCATCGACTCGCCCCAAAATTTGTAACTATCCTTGGAACCGCAAGAACCTAAATTCAAAAGAAAGAAAAGACACATCCCCCCTAAAATGAAAGTCGAGAGGAAAAATTTTGGCTTTATAGATTTCACTAGGTAAGTCTATATTTTCTTACAAAAACTAGCAGGTTTCAATCCCCAGTATGTCTTCTAACGCTTTTAGTCTTATTAGTAATAGGGCGCATAGTGTTCCTTGGGTTCCTCGAAATAATCAACGCTACATCCCAAAACAAGGTATCCGAATACACCGGTTTTTTGATACTGCCCTTTATTTACTAGGATTGGGGCCACAGAGAGCACTCGATGACTTCCCCGCAAATTAGAGGCTCGAAAAATATCCACTGAGGATTGTAAAAATGAGCGCGTTAATAATCGGTCGAAATACGTTTTTAATCTTTCCCCCTGATAGGCCTTAATATTAATAGGTTTCAAACCTTCGTCACTATCTACTCGCATCGGCTCGGCTCTCAATCCGGACTTTGGATCTATTCCCATTACATTCCAGAACTTTGGGTGTGTCATAAAGTCAAAGTCGTTATCGACAATATAAATATAATTACCCTTTTGGTAAGCCTGTAGGAGATTCTGTTTTATCTCGTAGGGAAACGTCGGAATACTTAATAACTCTTTAAAATAACGATAGTCGATCCCCAACATAAAAATACTATCCGACGATCGATAAAACACCGGAAAATAAGCCCCTTCTAATTTTTCTCTTTCATTTTCTCTGGAGTAATATCGAACTAGTTTGCCAAAATAAACCTCCCCTTCATTCAGCTTCCTCGCTCTTTTTAATAACTCGATGTCACAGAGATTAAGCCCCTGGCAGTCCTTAAAACGACGGAGCTTTTTCTCCCACTGACCATTTTTTAATCTCAATTGCTCATCGCCATTGAGATTATATTGAATCATTTCGTTATAAATCGGCAAGGGTACCGTTGTTCTGGAATCGTCTCTGGGATCCAAATGGGTCAATTGTCCGACTCGAGCGAGATAGACTCTCATGAAATTACCGAGCGAGGGAGTTATGAGGGAAAGGGCCTGCAAGTCTCGCGCTGCTGAATCCAATAGAAATGAAACCTCTCTAGCTACTGCCATAGCTTCATTGGCTAAGACCTGATTTTGTCTCTGCATAAATTGGCTGGTAATTCGTTGATAATTGGCCCGCGACGTCGACCAATAATAAAAGGCTAAAGAAATGATCAAAACCGGTATAGGGAAAACAAACAAGATTAAAGCCCATGGATTTAAGCTAGAGAGCTTCTCCGTTAATTTTCTTGATTGTAAGTCGACCTTCATTCAGGCAATTTAACACATTGAAATGAAAAAACGAGCAGACATTCTATTGGTGGAACGTGGGCTGGCCCTCAGTTTAGAAGAATCGCGGGCTTTTTTAATGCAAGGAATTGTTTGGAGTGCCCAACAACGCGTTGATAAACCAGGTACCCAGCTTAAAATCGATGCTCCGCTTGAAATCAGAAATAAAAAACTAGAGTTCATAAGTCGCGCCGGAGATAAACTCAAACACGCTCTTTCGGTGTTTAAGGTTTCTCCCATGGATCGGGTTTGTCTAGATGTTGGTTCCTCTACAGGTGGATTCACCGATTGTCTTTTAAAAAACGGAGCTCGGTCTGTTTTTGCTCTCGATGTAGGATACGGGCTTTTAGATATTCATCTGCGAAAAAACGCAAGAGTCGTAGTGGCTGAAAAAACCAATGCTCGATTGGTTACTCGAGACCAACTCATTGAACTTTCTCAAACAGCCAAGGAAATAAGTCTCATCGTTTCTGACGTTTCATTTATTTCTCTAAGATCCATCGTTCCCAACTTAAGAGAACAGTTTCCCGAAGTGAGGGAGTGGATTCTTTTGTTTAAGCCTCAGTTTGAACTTAGCCCCAACAACCTTTTATCCGGTGGAATTGTGAAAAGCTCAGCCGACGTAATGGGGGCTATCGATGAGTTTACAAATTTCATGAAGACTCTAGGGTTTGTTATTAAAGCTGGACCAGAAACTTCTCCTATCGAAGGCAAAAAAAGTGGTAATGTGGAATATCTTTTATTTTATGAAACTCTTTAAAAATTCTTTCTTGGTTTTTGGACTCTTCTTGGCTTTACTTCTACCAGGCTGCTCCCTATTTCATTCCAAAAAGGAGGCAGCAAATGAGGCCGTTGTGCCCAACCCATCTGTGGAAACGACCAACGAAATTCTCTCTAAACCCACTTCTAAATCTAGTCGTTCCCGAAAGAAAATCACTTTGGTTTTAGGTGGCGTGGGAGTCGCCAGTTTTGGCACGATAGGCATTTTAAAACGACTTCAAGAGGAAGGAATTGACATTGAGTTACTGGTTACTTCCGGCTGGCCAACGCTATTTGGTTTAGCCAGAGGTTTTATGAATAGCATTCACGATCTTGAGTGGTTTGCTATGCGCCTTAAAGAAACCGATTTCGAGAGACTTAGTAGCTTTGATTCCAATCAAAAGGATGCAGAAAAGGAAAAGGTCTCTCAACTTATCGAGAACACTTTTAAAAACAAGGAACTCAGAGATTCTAAAATTCCTATTATTATAGCAACATCTCATGTCTCAGGAAAAGACAGTGAAACCTACGATCGTGGGGAGTGGAAAACTCCTCTTTTAAGAACCATGTCGGTCCCAGGTGTCTTTAGGCGCTATCCTAAAAGCGTGTCTGATTATCGATTCGATTCGGTCCAGGGATTGGAAATAAGCGAAGCCAGAAAACAAGGAAGTCCTATTGTTGTCTCTATTGAGATGTATGGGGATTATTTTGACTTTCTAAAAACCGGAAAAAAAGATACGACCCGCGGGGAGTTTCGTGAGAATTACCTAAAAGCCCTTAAAAACAATCTCGAACAAGAACTCAAAGAAAGCGATCTCACTGGTCATATTGAGCTTAAAACCTCTCCTACCAACTTCTCCCAGAAACGCCTAGCCATAATCTTGGGTTACCAAGAAGGGGCTAGGCTAGCTAAATTGATTAGAAAACTTGATTGATCGATATTTGGTCACTTTGTTACTTCTTTAAGATAATCATCCTTGGATTTATGAGCTGCGTAGGATGAAATTCACATTTTACAACTTCGTATCCCTTAGCCAATACCTCACCTTCAAAATCCCAAACCTTTTGTTTCAGAGAATCGGAAATCTGCCCATAAGGCTTTTGCGTCGAGTCGCACTATATTCGATTCAGCCAGCAACCCTTTGAGGACTGCAATCAACCCTAATGTCCCTAAGATGTTTATCGTTGATGCTCTTAAAGGCGTTTTTTTTAAATCTATGAGCTTACTCTCCCTACTGTTTTAGATTCGTTCAATTAGGAGGCCGGAGAAAAAATGATTCTTTGATTTACTGTTTACTATTTCTGGATTTTCAATGTTCGCCGCTCAGGTTAAGACATTAAGAAGAACTTAAAGCAACAAAAATAGTGCCCACTTTTTAATTCCGCGCCATGAGCCCCAAAAAAACATCTATCAAATTATTTCAGCATCTGGTCTAATTATTCAACTCACGTAAAAAGTTGTTCTGAAAACATCTAAATATTGAGTAAAGCCCCACGATGCTAATTATGGTCAAGAGAAGTTCTATCCGATAGTGGCTACTCACAATCCAAGGACCAAAGTTTGAAAAATACTTGGATTCCAATTCATTTCCTATTGTTAACCACGCGCGAGAGGTTAGAAGGCAAAAAAACAAAAAGCCAAAGACGACTCTTAGCGACAAATTCCTTTCAGTGAGACAAGTCCCAAGAGCGGCAGCAAAAAAGGGTAGCCCATACAGCAAATGACGGCTCTCTGAGTTTAAGGAACAAAAGAGAAATAGCGAAAGGACTGCCACAAACCCAATTCCAAATCGTTGAGCAGCTTTGGATACCTCTGGCCAGAAGAGTGTCATTACCAAAATTCCGGGTCCAAAGTACACAACATGAGGGACATAAAAAATTCCAAAATCTACCAGTCCTCTATTTAATATGTGATCAAACAAAATCTCTTTCACCCCAACAACACCGATTTCAGGCCGGCCGAACTGAGCCGCCAAAACTGCTGTTATTACCTTAACTAAAACAAAAACGACAATCGCAACTACTCCACCAGTTAAATGAAATTGTTTGATGGCATTCTTAATCGAAAAAGATAACAATCGCTTCCAGGCCAAAAAGTAGAATAAGATTAAAACAAAACATTTTCCCAATAGACCGAGATGAATCGTTTCTTTACTCCAAATGAAGGAGAATGGGTTTTGAATTTTACAAAGAAGGGCTAGTGTCACAATTGAAATCACCAAGGCTATTGTTCTACCATTGGCTGGGCAATCGGAGAGATTTCCATCTTTAGGGCGAGGAAAAGCAAGCATAGCTAAATTAGGCAAAAGCGCACTTGACCAAGAAAATGCGCCCAGAACGGTGAGAATGGCTAACACAGCTGTTTGTCGATAAAGATAGGCCAATAGACTAGCAACAGACAAAAAAAGAACAAAATTATCAGTAAGGACTGAGTAATAAAACGGCAACTTAAGAAATCCAAAATTAAAGAAACAAGCCCCACACGCAATGTAGAGAGCGCCTGAACTCCAGGAGAGTTTTTTGGCGATGACTCCAAACATGCAGATGGCCAGGAGCAGCATTATACAGTTGGCTAAACGATATCTTTGAATAACCTCAGCCACACTGAAAGTGGTACCCTCATGAGTTAACCGAAGGCTGAAGTAAACTAAAGACACAGGTAGGAGTCGATCAATACGGTTCCTCGGAACTCCATTTTCTTTTAACTCTACAAGTAAATTCCGGCTCAGCTTTCCATAGACTTGGCCATCCCATCCGAATCCTTCACCCACCTGAATAAAGTCTCCTGAACTTAATTGCCAAAAAATATTTAATAAAAAAACCCCGAAAATTAGGATTGGGACAAAGCCCAAAGATTTGGATTTATTGCTACATTTCATTTTTATGATATATCCTCAGTGAAATTGAGTAGACGGGGTTGGCATAACCGACGACACTCTCTTTTAAGCATTATAGATCATAACGAATCCATTTTGATGACACAAAGCTCCTATCGATTGGTATCGTCTAAAGAATAGATGGGTGATTAGACTTTCTCATCCATCCGATTTGGTACCTTTAATTTTTATTTCTAGTGCTATAATTTGAACCGTACATCATCTTAAAAACCGCACAAAACACATTATTAAAAATCGGTGAACATGAATCCAAAACTTTCCATTATTTTACCAGTTTATAATGAACAAGATAATATTGGCCCATTAATTGAGGAGTTGGAAGTAGTTTTATTAGATAAAACACTTTAGCTCAATTCATGCTCGAATTAATTCGCGACCCGATCGTCTTCTTATTTGATTGAATCAATTGGCATAGCGCTTCTGTAAAGACGAAATGTCCGGCGGCGTCATTATCGGTTTCAGAACTTGATTGGCTCACTGAAATACAGACTGGGATTTACTTTGACCACTGACTTGTTATAAAATTAAGCGATCAACAATTCAATAAAAACCCCAGACAAAAAGGCTTTCCGTGTTTGAAAAATTTGAAAATCGCCGGATTATTGTAACGGGTGGTCTCGGATTTATTGGGTCACACCTTATTCGAAGGCTCGAGAGTCTTCGTCTGCGTGAGCTTGTGATATTAGATAATTTTGGAACGGGATCACTTGAAAACTTAGGGCAGCTTCCAGCAAATGTTCGCGTGGAAAAATGTCACATCGGGTCCACCAGTGCCTCTGTATTAAAGAGTCTTTTAAAAGATTGTGATTACCTATTTCACCTTGCAGCAGAAAAACATAATCAATCTCTGAGAACTCCTTTTCAACTGATTGATTCAAATGTCAGTGGCACCCAAGCACTTTTGGAAGCTGCGGCTGAAAATGGCGTTAGAAAGGTCGTCTTTTCTTCCTCTCTCTATGCCTATGGAAGATTACGAGGAAACCACATGCAAGAAAATGAAGCAACAGCTCCTATTACTGTCTATGGTGCCTCTAAGCTTTTTGGGGAAAACTTGCTTGCCCATTTCTCAAAATTCTTTGGCCTAAAATCGATTACTCTTCGGTATTTCTTCGTTTATGGTCCGAAACAATATGCAGGCATGGGTTACAAATCAGTCATCCTGAAAAACTTTGAACGAATCTTAAAAGACGAAGCGCCAATTATCTGCGGGGATGGGGCTCAGAAACTGGATTACACCTATGTTGAGGACATCGTGGAGGCAACTCTATTAGCGATGGAATCGGATATAAGCGATGAAATTATCAATTTGGGATCGGGAAAAGGAACTTCTATTTCTGAGCTTACCACCTCCATGTTACAGACTGCCGGTAAGAAGCTAAATCCGAACTACGTTGAGCCGGATTGGACTGCTGATACCTGCCGTGTGGCCAATACCGAAAAAGCAACTCGCCTGTTAAAATGGTCTCCAAAAATCTCATTAGTGGACGGGCTAAATCGGACTTATGAGTGGATGAAACTGAGGGTTTCAGATGAAATATGAATTAACGGTCGTAGTCCCTTGCTACAATGAATCTGGAAATATTAATGAACTGGTTCAGAGGCTGCTTAAAGTTTTTGAGAAAAAACAAATTGTTGGGCAGATTGTCTTCGTAAACGATGGATCCAAAGACAAGACCGGTGAAATCATCGATGATTTAGCCCGCAACTGGTCAACTATTATTGCATTGCACCACTCCAAAAACCGAGGAATAGAGGGGGCGTGGAAAACGGGTGTGGATCGTGCTGAGGGAAGTTACGTTTGCCTAATTGATGCTGATTTGCAAAATTTGCCGGAAGACGTTGCGAGGCTCTATCGGGAGATAAAATTTACCCATGCCGACTTAGTTCAGGGCTTTAGAAGTTCAGTGGGGAGAATTCAGGATAGTAGATATATTCTGAGCAAGGGGCTCAATTTCCTTTTAAATTTTTGCTTCGGCATGAGGCAGAGAGATAACAAATCTGGCTTCTTGATAGCTCTTAAAGAGACGGTACAGGATATTTTAAGCCACCGGCTTAATTACAACTGCTACCAAACCTTCATCGCTGTGGCTGCACATTCAAAGGGATATCGTATCCGGGAAATAGAAACTCTTTTTGAGAGCCGTCTTTTAGGCAAATCTTTTATCCCCACATTTCCGGTCAGGCTAATCGCTCATTGCCTTTGGGATATCGCTAAAGGATTGTGGGAATTCCGGTTGAGCCCCAAAAGAGACAATACCCTTTCTGACTTTCTTTCACAAAATCCACCACAAAGCGAGAAAAACGAATCTCTTAATTGGTGGAGAAAATGGTGGCTCCGTCTGTTCTTCTGGACCATGCCTCTCCATAAGTGGATGATCACCAGGCAAGCTGGCCTCTATTACCAAGAATTAAAAAGAAGCCAGTGGTTATCCCTGTCTCAGATCAGGCTGCTGCAGGAATTAAAATTACGCCGGCTTGTCCACCACGCCTATCACCACGTGGGGTATTATCGGCAAAAGATGGATGAAATGGGGTTGGGTCCATCTGATATTCAGAAGTTGGAAGACTTACACAAACTTCCGTATTTAGAAAAAAATGCGGTACGAGAAAATCTGTATTTTGATTTACTGTCAGACAATCACAATAAACGAAAGATTCTAAAAGTCAGTACCAGCGGATCGACTGGTGAGCCTTTTGTCTGTTTTGCGGATCAACATCAACTTGAAATCCGCTGGGCTTCAACCTTGAGGAGCCAGGAGTGGACAGGGTATCGCTTTGGCGATCGGCAAGCACGGCTCTGGCATCAAACGCTAGGTATGAATTTTATTCAGGTTGCTCGGGAAAGAATCGATGCTTGGTTCAATCGCAGACTGTTTATACCGGCCTTCGAGTTAAGCGAGAAAAAAATTCAGAAGTTTTATAGAAAGCTCATAAGGTTCCGCCCCGTTTTGATTGATGGCTACGCGGAGTCTTTTAATTTTCTAGCTCAATACCTGAGCCATGCGGATTCTGGAAATCTTAGACCAAAAGCCATTATGTCTTCCGCTCAAGTTTTGCCAAAACAAAGTCGGGCAATAATGGAAAAACATTTCTGCTGTGACGTTTTCGACAAATACGGTAGTCGCGAATTTTCTGGCATTGCTTATGAGTGCGAACAGCACAAGGGGCATCATGTTGTTGCCGAAAGTTATATCGTCGAAGTTTTAAAAGACGGAAGGCCTGCAAAACCAGGTGAAGTAGGGGAAATATTTATAACGGATTTAAACAATTATTGCTTGCCGCTTATCCGATATCGTGTAGGAGATTTGTGTGTGGCGATGGACAATGAGGTCCCTTGCGACTGCGGAAGGGGCTTGCCTCGAATCGGCGATATTAAAGGTAGAGTACAGTCCATTATTTTAGGAACCAATGGCAATTATATTCCGGGAACATTCTTCGCCCATTTTTTTAAGGATTATGATTTTATGGTGCGACAATACAAAGTTATTCAGGAAAAAGAAGGAGCTATTCAGCTCATGATCCTAAAAGCCCCTCGCTATGAGGAGGCCGAATTCGAGAAGATGCTATCGAGTCTGCGAAAATATGTGGGCAAGGATATGAAAATTACAGTGGATTTTGTCCTGGGTATTCCCATGGTGCGTACTGGAAAGCAGCAGGGCAGTATTTCCAAACTAAAATTTGATTTTCAACAGATGAATATTCAGGATCTGAGTAAGACCCCAAAAGGTATTTAAAAACTTCTTCTTTCCCTTAATCCAATCACCCAGTAATTTACTAAAAGGGTGTGCTCGACCTTGGGCCCCCAGTATCCTAACCCCGAAATGGCTAATTTTAGTTACATTAGGTAGCTGCAAATTGCTGGGAATACGCAAATTTTTTTTAAACTTCAATCAAGGAAGCAAAAAAGAAGATATATTCTTTTATCGACAACAACAAATCAAAGGTTCACCATGACATAAAACCCTATTTTTAGACATCGGTTTTAAGAGTAATCAAAGGACACAAAACCTCCTTTCAGCGGCGAACTGGAGTCATCTTCGTGTATTCCACTTTCTTGACTGGATTAATTTTGGTAACGAGAACCTCTCACGCCGGAATGCTTACGGTGTTCACAAAGGTCGACAGAGCTTCCATGGCTCACGGGCTTGAAGTCCGCCCTCCATTTCTTGATACGGACCTAGTTTCTTGGGCCTTTTCTTTGCCTTATCATTGGAAGCGAACAGGGCGAAACGGAAAGTTATTACTGAAATCAACTTTCAAAAATATATTACCCAATTCAATTTTGAATCGTCCAAAAAAGGGTTTTGGGATTCCGCTTGCTAAATGGTTAACGGGCCCTCTCAAACCCAAAGTTGCCAAAGCATTCAACACAAGCCCACTTTGGGATTCTAAAATCGTTTCTCGGGATGCTTTTGGGCTTTGTTATCAACAATTTCTTGAAAAGAAAGTGGACCATTCTAAAACGTTGTGGGCTCTACTAGTGCTCGATCATTGGATGAAAAAAGAAAATATTCGGTGTGGTTAACTGGGCTTTTTTACTCACTAAGCCTATAGGCTTCTCTTCTAAATTGTAGCCACTTGACTCAAGGACCCAAAGAATCACAAAAAAACTAACATTGTGTAGTTATTTTCAATGGTTATGTTATTTTACAATTCTCTCATCTTAAATTGACACCCAGCGTAATTTTCTCTATATTGCCGCCATGGCAAGGGTGTGTGGGAGACTTATTTTAGCGGGGTTTATACTGTTATCGGGTTGCTCCGTCCCCACTGAAGTTCCCAAACTTGAACACCCAACCCAACCCAACTCAGATATTGTTTTAAGAGATTCCCT
>Ga0194131_10010526_pt1 | contig 11299 bp, 9 predicted proteins | sample TA2KigO120mmetaG_FD_148631 | JGI IMG/M metagenome (GOLD analysis project Ga0194131, IMG submission 148631) | Freshwater microbial communities from Lake Tanganyika, Tanzania - TA2015053 Kigoma Offshore 120m | ecosystem: Environmental > Aquatic > Freshwater > Lake | place: Tanzania: Lake... | reverse complement strand
CTTGAGCCCGTTAAGCACTTCCGCATAGCCATCAGCGCGATTCAACACCGGGTATCTTGCAGAAGCCCTGAGCCGGCACGCCAAGTGCACTGTTGAACTTGCTCGACATGTTTTGAAACGCGATCAATCCCGTCAATTCCACGATGCCGTCATCGTCGAAAAAGCACCTCAAGCGCTCGACCTGCTCATCTTGCACTTGCAGATCTGATCGCGTCATGGCCTCTGCGTAGTCGAGGACCGCTTGCTCGCGGCGATCAAACAGATTGCTTTGGCGCCACGTCTCAAGAGCTTCCACTTTTTCCAGGCTCACGCCCCGCTTGATGAGCGTTGCCGAGTTCAGATCGACGCAAAAGGAGCAGGTGTTGACCTGCGACACACGGACGGTGACGAGGGCGCGTAAGGCAGAATCAATGGGCGAAGATCGCCGGTCAATCATGCCAAAAAGAATCGCCACCGCGGTGAACAGTTTGGGCGCTCTGGCCCAGAGCAGGGCTGCCTGCAGAACCTGCCTATACTTGCGGCGCTGGTTCCGGAAGAATGGCCGAAGGTAGAACGGGTAGCTTCCGAGCGGCTTAGCGTGCACTCGCATTTGTTAGCCTAAACGCCTTAAGCTCTAAGTTGTTGGCTGGTCCGAACTCATCCGGCTTTCTGCGAAGTCAGTAGCGCGCGCTCGCCAATCACTCTCCAAATTTTGATTCTATGCTGCTCCTGATTGCTTGCACTCGTACCGACTTCGATAATTCGATCTCCACAATATTTGTCCCCTCAAGCTTTACGATCGTGCCAATCAGCCCTCCACCAGTCACGATTCGATCTCCCAGTTTCAGTGAGGAAAGAAAGAGGTCATGCTCAGTGATGCGTTTTAGCTGGGGCCTAATGAGAAAGAGATAGGCTGTCGAGAGGACGGCAAGGACTGCCAATGATGGGATCGCAATCTCTGAAATGGCCATGAGCGTCGCTCCGGGTTCAATTCTTAAATGAGTATCGGCAAGTATCAGGCCTGAGATCGGGTCGGGCTGTGAACATGTCCAAGCGCCATAAACACTTTGGTGTGGAGGCCGAGTATGATCGAGACATCTCGATCCGCCCCACGCCTTCCGCGTTAACTGGCATGTTTTGAGCGAGACGTTTGAGCTTTTTTGAATGCCCAGCTAGTACCGAATATCCCGATCAGCAGAAGCGCGACGTGGGCTAAGATATAGCCCGGCAACCATACGATCAGGCCGGCACTAACACAAAAAATTAAGGACCAAAGGCAAGACAGCACAACCATCAACTGAAATCGAACTGTTTTAGGCAGTCTCATGCAAGGAATGGTCGCAGCTCAATTACGGCTGGTGGACGATTCTCGAGCCGCACCTCACGCCAAGTACCAGAGCGGAGACGGTGGCCGTCCGCCAAAAGGCGCGCCAGGACCTCGAAGACGAGAACGCCGCGCTGTTGGCCAAGTTCAGAAAGATGCGCGGCCAGCAGTGATCGCCAATTTATCCAAGGCTTGTCGGCAGTTATTCCTCATCCAGGCCTTTGCGCACGATCGCCGTTGTCTCCGCATACATTTTCAAGACCGGCGAAAGCACTGAATGCAATAGGTTTTTCCTGACCAGCAGGTCGTTCAGGACAAGAAGGTCGATCCCCGTGGACAGGAAGCAGCGGACCGCATCGAGCGGCGTTTCCACGATTGGCTCGCCTTTCACGTTGAACGACGTGTTGACCAGCACGGGAACGCCGGTCAGCGCCTCGAACTCCTTGAGCAGACGGTAGAGACGCTCATTCGTGTCATGCCGCACGGTCTGCACGCGCGCCGTGCCGTCGACATGCACCACTGCGGGGATCTTGTCGCGCCATTCGGGCCGCACGTTCTTCGCCAGCAACATGAACGGCGATTCTTCCTCGCCTTCGAAAATCTCGCTCGCTCTCTCCGCGAGTACGATCGGCGCGAAGGGCCGGAACGCCTGTCGATGCTTGACGCGGCTGTTCAACGTGTCCTTCATCTTGGCGTCGCGCGGGTCGGCGAGGATGCTGCGATTGCCAAGTGCGCGCGGACCGAATTCGGAAGGGCCCTGCAGCCAGCCGAGCACATTGCCTTCGGCAAGAAGTTTGGCGGCGTCGCGACAGATATTGTCGCTTTTCGTCTTGGTCGTGGCGAGCCCGATCAGGCCATGGCTTACCGCGTCCTGCACCTCCTGATCGCTATAGGAACGGCCGAAATAAGCGTGCTCGATCACGAAGCCGCGCGGCTGTTTCAGAATCTCGCAATGGCCGTAAAGAGCGCAGCCGATGGCGATGCCGTCGTCACCGGAAGCCGGCTGGATCCAGATAGTTTCGTAGCCGGCTTCGCGTACGAGCCGGCCATTGGCGACGCAATTCAGGCCGACACCGCCGGCGATGCACAGATTCTTGGCGCCGGTTTTTTCACGCAGCCAGATGGCGCGGGCGATCAGCACGTTCTCGGTGTCGTCCTGGATGCGCCAGGCCATGTCTTCCCAATGCGCCAGGTCGGAACTCTCTTCCCAGTTCTGATCGCGATAAGGCCGGTTGAATTCCGCCGTCCAATTGGGGACTTCGAGCTCGCCGTTTTTCAATTGAAGCAGCGGCTTGAATTCATTGGGACGTCCATAAGGGGCGAGCCCCATCACCTCGCCGCATTTGTTCCAGTCGCCAAAGATGTAACTCGAGACCCGGCTGTAGAGGGCGCCGAGCCCGGGCATGAAGAAGAACTCGTCGCTGAGAAACCCGCGCGTCGGTTCGAGCCAGACCTTCTTCAACGGTTCGAGTTTCGTGCCCTTGAACCGGTAGTAACTCTCCGACTCGCGCGCGAGAGGATTGATGCCTTCGGTGAGTTGTCCGGATTCGTGAATGTCCGCGCAATAATTGCCGACACCGTCGACCACCATCACCACGCCTTCCTCGAAGGGCGATGCGGCGAACGCGCTGTAAGCGTGCGCGAGATGATGCGAGAGAGTCACGACTTTATTCGACTTCGTGAGGTGTAGGGGGCTTACCGCCGCCTGCGCACGCTCCGCCTCATCCATGAACTCGGGTACGTCCTCATAGGCCAGGCGCTCTTCCAGGTCTTCGACCCGCAGGACGTAGCAATTGCGCACGACCAGTTCGACGTCGTCGAGGGTGATGCCTTCGGCGCTCAGGCAATAATCGATGACCTCCTGATAGAAGCCCGTGTCATGCTTCTGGCGCGTGATGCGCTCCTTGCTGATGGCGAAGGCGATCTCGCCGTCGCGCAACAGGCAGGCGCTGACGTCATGGTCGTAGGCATTGATGCCGAGAACATAGGTGTGTTTTTTGGGCATCGAACTTCTTCAGGAACGGCGGGACTTGCTTAGGTATTTCAGGGAATTCCATCTTGGAGGGGGCAATCGGAACACGCCTGTTGCCCGCCCGTTCCTACATCGTCGCGCAGCCGTTATCCATAGGCCATAACCGGCAGTTTGGGGCTTGGAATCGTCTTGGAAAACGGTAATAATTCCCCCGGTTTGACTCTCTCCTCGACCGTCTTGTACCGGCCAAGCGAGAGCGCGTTTAGCGCATCATACGAAAGACATGGGGAGGCGAACGATATGAAATCAGCTACCCACACCAGGACAGAAACGATTCTGCACGGACTATGCGCGGCAGGTCGAGGCTTGAGGCGCGGCATCGTCGCGACCTTTGCCGCCATCGCCCTGGTAGTGATCTACGCTGTCAGCTCACTCGGAACGCATATCGCGACCGCCGTGGGTATCACCGGCCTGACCGTGGCCACGACGGCCACGACATCGACGCCAGCACAAGCGCAAAGACGCCGCGGCCGCCGCAGACGGCGTGGCCGGAGGCGGAGACGTCGCCGTAGAGGCGGCGCGTGGTATTGGTACTGGGCGCCTTACTGGTACTGGTAGGCGGCTTAGCAGCCAAACTAGCGGATTTAACGGAAGACCTCCCCCTCGCGGGGAGGTCTTTTTGTATTGTGCGCCGGCCGTGACACAATAGGGCCATGGCGAAACGCATTGTCCCGGACCGTTGCTGCGGCCTGATCGTCGACGTGCAGAAATTTTTTCTGGCGCAGCTGGACAGGCGGCACCGTGCCGGGATCGTCGCGAACACGCGAAACCTGGTCCGCCTGTTCGATCACTTCAACATTCCGGTTGTCGTCACCTTGGAGCGGCCCATCGAGAAGAAGGGTGTCTTGCCCCGGGAGATCGCCACGCATCTCGGCGGTCGCGCCGAAACTTTCGAAAAAGATTTCTTCGACCTTTGCAAGGAGAAGACGATCAAGAGGCATCTCGCGCGCTTGAGACGGAAGCAGATGATCGTTGCGGGATGTGAGACCGATGTCTGTGTCCTGCAATCGTGTCTCGGCCTCTTGAGCCTCGGTTATGAGGTCTATGTGATGGAGGAACTGCTGTTCTCCTCGTCACGCAATGTCACTGCCGCCATTGTCAGAATGCAAAACGAAGGCGCGGTTTTCCTGACCTACAAGACGCTCTATTATGAGCTCATCGAATCCGTGGGGGCGGACTCGCTTCCCCGTGACTTGCCGGATGCCGCGATCCTCGCTTCCGAAGCTGGCAAGAAAGCGTGACGTTGCCGGTGGATTACATCTTCCTCGGCAAGCAGTCCCGAGTCCCGGCGATTTAACTGCCGCGGATTGCGATCCACGCATACCCAGTGGTCCTTGTGCAGGATGTAGCGCGGGATGGCGCGGTCTTCATCGACCGGCTCGTGGAAGTTTTGGCGGTAAGCGCTTGGCTGAAGCAAGACAAGTGCAAACAGCCCGTAAGCAAGAAGGGTCGCGCGCATCGATAGTCTCTCCCCGGCGCGAACTTCTCACGCCCGGTGAGTCTCGACAACCCTTGCAAGCCGATAAAAAAGCCCGGCCGCGAGGGCCGGGCTAAAAAGTCGCAAAATCAGGCTTTACTGCGGGGGAGACTCCGGCGCCATCATGGTATCGCCGCTTGTCTCACCGGACTCCGGCAGGTTCTGAACGGGCTCCGCTGAACGCGGCACCATTTCACCGCTCGGTTGCTGCGACGCGGCGGCTTCCTGCACCAGGCCCTGTTTGCAGCCTTCCTTGAACTCGGCCTCGGTGATCTTGCCGTCGCCGTCAGCATCGACCAGTGTGAAATTCACGATGAAGGGAGCGGCTTGACCTTGCGACAGGGTGTCACCCTCTCTCTCGGTCAGGCTCCATACAGAGGTGCATTTCGCATCGTCCAGAATCGCGGCCGGACGGCCAGAAGACGGATCGGCCGGCTGGCGCGGTTCGCCTGAGCCTGGGCCGGCGAAGGCGTATCCGGCAGTGGTCAGGATCAGAACGCTTGTCAGGGTTGCTAATCGCATGGGATTTCTCCTTGGGGGTTCGCGTAGGGAGGGAATGCTCGCGAAAATCACGGCCATTGGCGTCACGCCAAGGCCTGTCCACATAAACGCTTCATCGGGAGAATGGTTGCCACCCCGCACAGCGATTTCCTGCGAAAGCAAAGGCCGTTCCTCGGTTGTCTCCGCGCCCGTCTCATGCTTTCTTTCCCCGCTTTCGCCTTCCCGCCAGATAAGGGTTCAACGGCATGACGAATACGACCGCGCTCAAGGCCGCGCGCGCGCCTACCGAGATTTACAACAACGTGCCTGACCCCTTTTGCGGCATGCTCAGCGACGATCTCGTCGTCGAGAGACAGGGCGGGAGCCTTAAAGTCGTCAAGAACGGCAGCGCCATAGCGCGCGCCGGCTTCGAGCGTAAGCTGCCGAAGGCAAATCCGGCGATAAGGGGCAAGCCGGTCGCGCTCTCACAGGCGATCGCGGAAGCGGCACGGATGATCGGCGACGCCACATTGCCGCTTTTCGGCGGTCTAGCCACCGACGTCGAAGGCATGCGCGCGGTTTTGGCCCTTGCCGATCGAAGCGGCGGCATCGTCGACCACGCCTTGAGCGAGGCGCTCTATCGCAACCTCAAAGTGATGCAGATCACGGGCTGGACGACATCCACGCTCACCGAGACACGCAATCGCGCCGATCTCATCATCATCGCCGGCAGCGACATCGCCAAGTTCAATCCGCGCTTCTTCGAGCGCATCGCCATTCCGCCCGACTCGATGTTCGGCGTGACGGCGAAGAAGCGCACCATAATATTCATCGGCAAAGGGCTCGATCGCGCGCTTGGCAAGGACTCGCGTGCGGGCGAGGTGATCACGCTTGCCTGCAAACCCGAGGACGCTGGCAAAGTGGTGGGGACGCTGCGCGCGCGGCTTCGCGGCTTCCGCATCGTGTCGCGCAAGATCGCCGGTGTACCGCTCGCCGATATCGATGCGCTGGCTGAGCGCTGCAAGGCTGCGAAATACGGCGTGGTGGCCTGGGCCCCGCCGAGCCTCGATTATCCCCACGCGGAGTTTGCCATCGATCAGTTCGCGGGCCTCGTCAATGATCTCAATAAGACCACGCGCTTCGCCGGTCTTTCGCTCGGCGGCGGCGAGGGCAGCGTGACCGCATCCGCCGTGTGCGCCTGGCAGAGCGGCTATCCCCTGCGCGTGAGCTATGCGAGTGGCGCGCCGGACTACGATCCCTATCGCTACGCCATTGCTCGCATGCTGGCCGACGGCGAGGGCGACGTTCTGCTATGGCTGGCGTCAATCTCGCCGGGTCTTGCACCGCCCAAGACGAAAATCCCCGCCATCGTGCTCGGCACGCCGGGCTTGAAACTAGCGCAAACGCCTGCGGTCTTTATTCCCGTTGGTACGCCCGGCGTCGATCATGCCGGACGGATGCTGCGCGTCGACAATGTCGTGTCCCTGCCGCTTAAAGATCTCGGCCGGTCGTCTCTGCCCAGTGCAGCCGATATCCTCGCCGCCATCGAAGCCGAAATTTAGGTCAGGAGTTTAGCAATGCTCATCAAGCTGACCGGCGGCAGGATCTATGACCCCGCCAACAATGTGAGCGGTGCGGTCCGCGATATTTATGTTGAGAACGGCAAGATCGTCGGCCCCAAGCCCGACGCGCGGCCCGATCAGACTTATGACGTCAGCGGCCGCGTGGTGATGGCCGGCGCCATCGATCCGCATACACATATCGGCGGGGGCAAGATGACCATCGCCCGCACGCTCCTGCCCGAGGATCATCGGGGCGATCCCGTCACGCGCACCAAATTGACGCGCGCCGGCTCAGGCCGTTCGGTACCCTCGACACTTGTCACCGGCTACCGCTATGCCGAGATGGGTTACACCGCCTGCTTCGAGCCGGCCATGCTCGCCGCCAATGCCCGCCAGGCGCATATGGAAATGGGCGACACGCCGATGGTCGACAAAGGCGCATTCGTCATGCTCGGCTCCGACGATTACTTCCTACGCCAGCTTGCGGCAAAGGCAGACTTCAAGGCCATCAAGGATTATGTCGCCTGGACCATGCACGCGGCCCAGGCGATCGCCGTCAAGGTGGTCAATCCCGGCGGCATCAGCGCCTTCAAATTCAACCAACGTAAGCTCGATCTCGACGAGGAACACATCTATTACCACGTGACGCCGCGCCAGATCATCCTGACGCTCGCCCGCGCGCTCGAAGAGCTCGGCGTGGTGCACCCGCTACATATTCACGGCTGCAATCTCGGCATTCCCGGCAATATCGAGTCGACGCTCGCCACCATCCGCGCCGCCGAGGGCTTGCGCATTCATATGACGCACACGCAGTTCCTGAGCTACGGCACGGAAGGCGACAAGAAATTCTCCTCTGGCGCTGCGCGTCTGTGCGAACTTGCCGCCAAGCATCCCAATGTTTCGATCGATGTGGGCCAGGTCCTGTTCGGCCAGACCTGCACGGCGTCGGGCGACTCGATGCGCCAATACGCCATCTCGAGAAGCGCGCACCCGAAAAAACCGGTGATCATGGACATCGAATGCGACGCGGGCTGCGGCGTGGTGCCGATCCGCTATCGCGACAAGAGCTTCGTCAACGCCATGCAATGGGTGATCGGGCTCGAGACCTTCCTCATGTTCGATGATCCCTGGCGCATCTTCCTCACCACCGATCATCCCAATGGCGCGCCGTTCTTCTTCTATCCGCATCTGATCAGGCTGCTGATGGACAAGAGCTTCCGCGACGATGCATTGCAGAAGATCAACCCGGACGCGCAAGTGCAGGCCGAAGTGCTCAAGTCACTCACCCGCGAATACACGTTCGACGAGATCGCCATTCTCACCCGCGCCGGGCCCGCGCGCAGCCTCGGCCTGCAGGATCGCGGACATCTGGGTGTCGGCGCGGCAGGCGATATCACGGTCTATGAAGACAAGGCCGACCGCGAAGCGATGTTCGCCACGCCGGAATATGTGTTCAAGGGTGGTGAGCTGGTGGTGAAGAACGGCAAGATCGTCAAGGTGGTGCAGGGCGCAACCCATGTGATGCGTCCCGATTACGACAAATCGATCGAGAAACCGCTCAACGACTATTTCGACCGGTTCCACACCATGCGCATGGAGAATTTCAAGCTTTCCGACGACGAGATCATCCGCGGCGACAATGGCGCCATTATCGTCCAGCCGGTGGGAGCTCGCGCGACCTAAGGCGATTCCTTGGGGCGGGTGCCCATGATCGCAAAATCGGCTTCCTGCAGCTGATATTTCTGCACGATGCTTGAGGTGGCGGCCAGCGCCCGCAGGCAGGCCTCATGCGCTTCGTGCTTCTCTTTGCCCTCGACCGGCTCGCCGTCCAGCACGCGCTCGGCGGTGTAGAGACACAGTCCGGCATCCTGCGCGAATGCTGGTCCCCCGGCGGCCAGGACGAGGCTGATGGTCATCAAGACCCGTTTGAACCGCGCTTCACTCATAAGTTGTCCAATCGATCAGGGATTAGCCTAATCTTTGTGCATATTCGAACATAGTGTGGCCGAGTTGCACTAGCCTCGCCTCGGTAATTCCCTAGACTTGCGCTCAGGGGTCTTGCCATCGGGACAATTGGATTCGCCCCGGAAGGCAAGTCTGGGGGGCACTTTGCGGGCATCGGGCCACCGGAAAAACAGGCGGCTGCCGCGCAGCCTTAAGCGGGCGCGGGCTATATATCCGCGCAAACCTCATCCCCGACCTCCGCCTTTCCTTCGCGCAGATAGCAAATCGCTGCTGCTCGGCACGGCTCTCGCTTCCACGCTCCTGATCGGTAGCCTGATTGCGCCGGCGCCGGCCGAGGCGGTGGTCTTGTGTCCTCAGCCCCCCGGCGGGCCGATCAATATCTATTCAAACACCGATGCGATCGTCTGCGACAACGATTTCAACATTACCAACCCAGCCGGCCTAGCGATCGCTCTGTCAACCGCCGGCAACGGTCTCTATATCGATGTCGACAACACCGGGAATCTGAACTCCACAGATCCCTTCTTTGCTATCGGCATTTTTGCGTTCACGACTGGCCTTAATAGCCCCATCGATATCGTGAACGCCGGCGACATCCGGACCAACGTCACCGTCGGCAATGGCATACAACCTTCTATTGGCATTTTGGCGCTCACAATCGACGCCAGCAATCCGATCGACATCGAGAATCATGGCGACATCGTAGCCATCTCGACCGGCGGCAATGGCGATTTTGCCATCGGTATTGCGGCAGCTCCTTACGCCGCTTTCACCACCGGCCCCATCGATATCTTCAACGACGGGGACATCAGGGCAATCGCCGGTAATTCCGCCAATTCGCGCGCCTACGGCATCGTGGGTTTTACCGGGGCAGGCAGTTCCATCGAGATCGTAAACCAGGGTGATGTCGTGGCGACCGCCGGCAATGGGGCAAATGCCGTTGCCCGCGGTCTTTTGGGGCGTACAAACGGCAATGGCAGTTCCATCGAAATAACAAATCATGACAGCCCGATAAACGTCACCGCCGGCAATGGCGCCTCCGCTCGCTCGCAAGCCATATGGGGAAGGACCTATTACGACAACAGCGAGATTCGTATCGTAAACCGCGGCGATCTCACGGCGATGGTCGGCAATGGCAGCAATCTTGCCCCCGAGGCCAATGCCGCCGGCATTCTAGCCTACACTGGCGGCCAACAGGCCAACACGGGCACTAATAGTCCCATTTTTATCGTGAACCGCGGGGAGATCTCTGCGACCGGCGGCCAGGGCAATAACCTCATTGTGTTTGGCGTAGGGGCACAAACCGTCGGTAGTCGTAGCCTTATCGACGTCTACAACAGGGGTGACATAACGGCGACCGCCGGCGATGGCGATGGCCTCTTTATATTCGGCATTGGAGCGCGAACATTTGCCAGCACCCCTAAGAGCTTTAACAACAGCCCCATCGACATCGTGAACACCGGCGGCATCGTGACAACCGCCGGCGATGGATTTGGTGCCCGTGTCACCGGGATTTATGCGCGTGCCTTTGGCGCCGAGAGCTCTATCGACATTGTGAACCACGGCGATCTCGTTGCGACCGCCGGCCATGGCGACTTCGCCCTCGCCGTGGGCATCTACGCGATTACGCAGCAAGCCGGCAGCTCGGTCAACATCGACAACGCCGCTGATATAGCGGTGATGACCGGTAACGGCTTCTTCGCCCGCGCCGGCGGCATCTATGCGTCGACAGAGGCCGATAACAGTTCCGTCGACATACGGAATAGCGGCGACATCACGGGGCTTGGCAACGCCAGGGCCCTCGGCGTTTACGCCATAACCAACGGCGCCGGCAGCTTCATCAATTTGGTGAATGAGGGAGACATCGATGTCGCGGCCCGCACCGGTGTGCCCGGCCAGGTGTTCGGTCTTGGCGGGATCACAAGCGGTGCCAACGCGCCGGTCAGCATCGTCAACAACGGAGATGTTTCGGCGAAGGGCGGCAATTTCGCGACTCCCGGATCATTTATCTTCGGCCTTCTCGGCGCCACCGCTGGGCCGGGCAGTTCCGTTGATATCGTCAACCATGGCGACGTTGTGGCGTCCGGCGGTGGTCCAGCAACACTTACCTTCGGCATTGCCGCGGTGGCGCCAGTTCCCGGCAATTCGATCGGTATCGAAAATTCTGGGTCGGTGTTCGGCGGCACCGCGGGCATCGCAACGTTCAGCTACACCGCCACAACCATCGTCAATTCGGGTTACGTTTCGGCGTCGTCGCTTCTGGCCATCGACGCGGGCGGAATAGGACAATTTTTCAATCTCGGCCGCGGGGCAGCCGCTGAGATTTTTAACACCGGCCGCATCACCGGCTTTGTCAATATGACGAATGAGGCCGACACCTTCCTCAACCAGGCGGGTGGCGTGTTCGAGACCAAGCGCACCAGCAACTTCTTCGGCGGCAGCGATCTGTTCCGCAACGAGGCTGGCGCGACCATCCTGGC
>Ga0194131_10010525_pt1 | contig 11301 bp, 10 predicted proteins | sample TA2KigO120mmetaG_FD_148631 | JGI IMG/M metagenome (GOLD analysis project Ga0194131, IMG submission 148631) | Freshwater microbial communities from Lake Tanganyika, Tanzania - TA2015053 Kigoma Offshore 120m | ecosystem: Environmental > Aquatic > Freshwater > Lake | place: Tanzania: Lake... | reverse complement strand
ATCTATTGGAATTCCTCTAAAAACAAGATTGGGCACTATGATAACAAAACAGATCAGTGGAAGATGATCCGTATCCCAGGTAACTACAAATTAACTGGAAAAAATGTCAACCAAATGTATGTTGATGAGCTAAAATATTTTCTTAAATGTGTGGAAAACAGAAAACAACCCATGAACAATCTTGCAGAATCTTCACAAACCCTTACATCCACACTTACACTTAAGTCGAGATAAATTTTTAATAAATACTAAATTCTAAATAATGTGAGTAAACCAATTACAATAATAGAAAAAATCAAAATATATCTCTACATATTAAAACTACTCTTTAATAAAACAAAAAGAACTCATGAAGTAATAAATGATGATTATGAAAAAACAACTTGGAATGCAGATTATCTAAATTTTGAAATTGACTCATCTCTGGTGTATTCTAAGGTCAAAAGATATGATTCTGTTGATATTGTTGTCAGAAACGGTCGACTCTATAAAGAAAATATTAATGAATACAATGATGAATATACCCAACAATTTCTAATTGCACTTAAAAAGTTTGTAAATGAGTATGATGATATAATTGAACTTGGTTGTGGAATAGGTTCAAAATTATTTGTTCTTGCAAAACATAATTTTACTAATCTAAGTGGATTTGATATCTCCTCAAACGCAATTAATATTGCAAAACAATATGCATTACAAAAGAAATATCATATTGAATTTAATACGTTGAATATCACACAGAAAATTCAACCTAATGTCTTTCATGATAAGGTAGTTTTTACTTATACTTGTATGGAACAACTAAAAAATTATATGAAACAAACGTTGCTCAATATACTGAACTCAAACCCAAAATTGGTTATACATTTTGAGGTTGATTTTCCACACTCTCCGCTTATGGTAAAATCTTATTTCAAAATGAGGGACTATCAGGATAACCTAGTTACAGAGTTAGAAAAACTTCAAACTGAAAATATGATAGAAATAATTCATAATGAAAAACTAAATTTCGCAATATCACCAGTTAATAGATTATCATGTATTGTGTGGAAACCAAAATCAGCCATAAGTAGTTAATCCTCAGGATGATGTTAAGTTATTTTTCTTTCAATAATTTGATTTTTCTTATGTGATCATCTGCTAGAACCTCTAGTAGTGGATAGTTTTTCTCCAAAAACGTCTTCATCTTGAGTTCTGGTATTTCTACATCCATCAGATTGTTGCCATAGAAAAACTCAACAGCAAGCTTTGCCATAAAGTCAGCATAGTCAAATTTGGAGATGTTTTTTACCAACAATGTAATGTATTTGTCCAAACTATCTGGCTCTATCTTTTGAGATAGTGACTTTCTAATTAATTCAGGAAGATCATTCAAACTCTTCAATGTATGAACTGATGGCAAGAGTGAATAATTCAAATCAACAAACGTAATGACTGGTTTTCCATAACATGCAGCTTCAAAACCTGCCGTCCCAGCAATGGTAATGAGTAATGAACAATTCTTGTAGATCTCCTCATTTGAAAACTTTGGGTGCAGGAGAACTACGTTTGGTATATTCATGATTTCTTTGTATTCTGATATGCTCCTCCATGCTCTAGCAACTTGCGCAGGGTGTTCCTTAACATATAATTTGAAATCAATTGGTAATGATTTTGCTATCCATTTTATTGCCTCAATTTGGTTTGTGTAAAATGGGGCTGCGATCAACAACGATCTTTCTATTTCGGTGTGAAGTGGGAGATACACAAACGGCTTTGTGTGTTTCATCCTCATCTCGAGATTCTTATTGATGAATGATCCTCTAAATTTTGTTTTTAGGTAGTCATTTAAATAATAAAAAAATACCTTGAGTTTGGTTCTGCCATAGTATGTGTAATGTGTTTTGATATTTCTGGAATCGGAATGTAAGAAGAACTCAATGGCAGCTTTTATTGAACTAGACATGCCTGATCCTGGTTTGAGAATTTTACTGTCAAGCTGCTTTAAGAGATCAAATTTATGCAAGTAATTCTGAAGATCGTCAAAGTTTCGATTTTTACTATCTATGTTGTTCAGGTCCTCAACAAGATCCAGCTTTGCGGGTTCTTGTACAATCATACAGTGCTGCCCTAAGGTGGAATAGGTAAGAACTTGAACCTTGACACCAGAATTTCTGCACATCTGATAAAATAACTCTTGGTGGTGAAGGCTGGATATCTTGGTGAAAAAGAAATCCGGTTTAATCTCTTCTAAAATCCTGTCGAAGAATCTACATTCGTCTTCTAGTATACCTAAGATTTCCTCAGAGGAAAATTTATGAAAGTTGTTATAGTAAAGAAAAATCCTCTCATTCTGGGCTAATTTCCATAGATCTACTTTGTACTTCTTCTCAAATTGTGCTAAGTATTCTATATCTGGTTTGTTGGATTTTTTTTTGATATTGTCGTGAAAAAACCAAATCTTGTGAAAGTTCACAATCTTCTGATTCTGAAAAAAGATTTTGGGCCTCTCTGTAACTTCAACAATCCCATATAACTCACACTCGTATTTTTTCTGGAATGCATATGAGAGGCAATAATGTGTATAGTCGTTTCCAAGCCAAAAAATAATCTTGTCCTTCATATGAATTACATGTTCGAAAATTATCATTTAAATCTTTAATATGTTGTTGACAAAAATTAATCACAAATTAGTTTCACAATTGACTGCGTAGTTTGCTATTATTTATTCAACATGGGGGTACTGTGAATCGTTTGTCGAATACTAGTTGGAAAATCTTTTCTTCTTATTAAACTGTAAAACAGAAGCATCTAGGATTTTAATTATTACAAATTAATATAGCTGGGAAATATTTTTTCAATATGGAGTACAGCTTCAAAAATAAAATTGAAATTGATGGTACTGCCATAGGCCACGAACGCCCTTGTTACATAATCGCAGAAATTGGAATAAATCACAATGGTGATCTTCATGTAGCAAAACAACTCATAGATGTAGCCGCTGATGCTGGTGCAAACGCGGTAAAATTTCAAAAACGTAATTTGGAAAGTATATACCAAAAAGAGATACTAGAAAATCCGACACTGGACAGTCAAGGCACTGAAATTCTGATTGACGTATTAAACGAGGTGGAATTCAATGAAGATGACTTTCAAGATATAGTGACACACTGTAGAGAAAAGAAGATCACATTTCTTTGTACTCCTTGGGATGCTACTAGTGTTGATTTCTTGGAAAGACTTAAAGTACCTGCCTACAAGATTGCGTCGGCTGATATGACAAACTTTCCATTACTTCGTTACATCTCAAAAACAAAAAAACCAATGATAATCTCTACGGGAATGTCGGATATGGACGAAATTGAAAGGACTGTGAACTTTGTAAAAAAGGAAAATGCTCCTTTTCTGTTATTGCATTGTAATAGCACGTACCCCTCTCCAGTCGAATTGTTGAATCTGAATCTGATTCCTGTCTTAAGACAAAAATTTGATGTTCCAATAGGCTATAGTGGTCATGAATCTGCCATAGTTCCTTCGGTTTTAGCTGCAAACATGGGTGCAGTAGTAATAGAACGACACATCACACTGGATAAAACAATGACTGGTTTGGATCAGGCGGCTTCCTTGGAACCGCAAGAACTAAAGACCCTAATCCAGTACATTCGTGAATCTGAAAAAGCAAAAGGCATTCCAATTAAAAAGATGACTAGAGGAGAAATATTACAAAGAGAGGTTTTGGGAAAAAGCATTGTGTGTTCTTCTGATATTAAAGAAGGCGAAATCTTTTCAGAAAATAATGTGGAAGTTAAAACCCCAGCAAGAGGATTATCACCGCAATATTACTATGAATTAATTGGAAAAAAAGCGAAACGAGTGATAAAAAGAGGAGAGTATGTCCAATTGGACGATCTTTTATGATTCTTGGGATGAAAGTAAGGAAGAAGGATCTAAATGATATGCTTAAGTTTAATCCTAAAGTACTTGAATTCCATTTTTCAGACAGTGATCTGAATCTTGAACTAGATAAAGATTTTAATCAAAAGCTAATTGTTCATTGTTTTGAATATTTTGAAAGAAAGTTACTTGATATTGTTAGTCTGAAGGAAACTAATCAAATCCATTCTAAAGAAAAGTCATTGGAATTAATACAAAAAGCAATTGATAAAACCATCTCACTTAACGATCATTTTCAAGGTGAACCTACTTTGATAGTCCATCCCGGGGGATACTCACTACACGAGTCTCCAAAATGTGATATTGATACAATGAAGGACCTTGTAGTTGACTCCGTACGAAAACTGGATCTCAAAAATGTCAACTTTCTTCTGGAAAACATGCCCCCATATGCGTGGTTCTTTGGCGGTCGTTGGAATAGCAATGTATTCCTTAGTGCAGATGATATGCTAACATACTGTAAGGAAACAGGCATGAATGTTTGTTATGATTTGTGTCATTCTCATCTTTACTGTAACAAGAACCAGCTGTCGGTCACCGATGAGCTGTTGAAAATTGAAAAACATGTACAGCATTTTCACTTATCCGACGCCGGTGGCGAAGACGAGGAAGGATTACAGTTTGGAGAGGGTGACATGCCATTTGAGAATGTAATCCCAATTCTTAATAAGCACCATGAAAAAAGCTTTGCAATAGAAGTCTGGAAAGGCCATGAACAAGGCGGAAAAGGTTTCGAAGATTTTTTAGATAAGGTGACTAAAGCAGGATTACTTATATCATGAAAAATGCTTTGATAATTGGAGTCACTGGTCAGGACGGATCTTATCTGGCAGACTTTCTTCTCAAAAAGAAATACAACGTATTTGGTACCTTTAGAAGAACCAGTCACAAATGTTTTGAACGAATTGAAGAAATGGGTAACTACGATAAAATTACAAGAATAAAGGCCGATCTAGCCGATTATTCATCAATCCAATCTGCCATCCGTCAATCTCAACCGGATGAAATCTACAATTTAGCTGCTCAGTCGTTTGTTGGGGTATCATTCCAACAACCAATCTTGACTGCAGACATAACTGGACTGGGTACATTACGTGTTTTAGATGCGGTGAAAGAAAACATTCCTGACGCAAAGTTCTATCAGGCCTCATCAAGCGAGATGTACGGGAATTATCTTGGCATTAAAAACGAAGACTCTCATTTTAAACCTCGAAGTCCATACGGCGTAGCAAAAGTCTTTGCCCATCATATGACAAATCACTACAGAGAAGCTTACAACATATTTGCGTGCTGCGGCATTCTGTTTAATCATGAATCCCCTTTGCGTGGAATTGAGTTTGTCACAAGAAGAATAACTTGGAATCTTGCCCGAATAAAGTTTAAACAAGTAAAAAAATTCACACTTGGCAATGTTTCTGCTCGGAGAGACTGGGGGTTTGCTGGTGATTACGTTGAAGCCATGTGGTTAATGTTACAACAAAACAAGCCTGATGATTATGTGATTGCAACAGGAGAATCCCATTCCGTTGAAGAATTCCTTACATTAGCTACCGAATATGCTGGACTGGGTGATTGGAACGATGTTGTTGAAATCGACAAGTCAATTATGAGGCCTACCGACATCGATGAACTGATTGGAGATTCCTCGAAAGCACAAAAACAATTAGGCTGGAAACCAAAAATGACCTTCAAGCAACTAGTCAAAACCATGGTGGAACACGACATGAGCTACTTTAAAGCCGGCATGGATCAGTTTCATCTTCACAATTAATCTAATTGTCATATATTCTCATAATCTATTCTTCATGATATGTTCAGCTTTTAAAAGATCTTCCTTGGTGTCTATGTCGACTGACAATTCTGATGGCATTTCATAGATACCTATCTTTCCGGAAATTCGACATTTACTTTTCTTGAATGCTTCGTATTTTGTAATGTAAATTGCACCATTTTCAATAAATTGGTTGTTGAATTGCTGCCGGTTTGGCCTTTTTTCTGGGTTATAGTTGATTGGTATGATTTCATTGTTTCTTTTTTTCCAAATAAAATAATGTGAACTGTATGCGCTTAACATTGAATCATATTTGTATCTCAAAAATAGAGATATCGCTTCATCAATATGTCTAACAGTTCTTAGCGGCGATGTGTTCTGAAGTAATACGACTAGATCTGGAGTATAATTCTCCTTTCTCTTGAGATGCTTTAGACAGTGTACTATCACTGATTCAATTGACGATGAATCAGTTGATAGAGCTTTTGGTCTTTTAATCAACTCTGCTCCTTTCTCTATTGCTCTTTTGAGTATCTTGTCATCATCAGTTGAAACTATTGTCTTGTTAATCCATTTTGAATTTAATGAAGCCTCAATAGAATAATCAAGTAGATGTTTTCCGTTTATTATTTTTAGATTTTTCAGAGGTATTCCTTTGGACCCGCCTCTTGCAGGAATAATCGAAAGTATTTTCACATCAATACTTAAAACAAAACATAGTTATCAACTTGCCTGATTTCTTCTAATTTGTTAGAAGAGTCCTTTTGCAGCTTCAGCAATGTCATCTTCAATTTTACCTGATGCTTTTGACCAATATGTTTTGACAAATTCATCGCTTAGCTTTGCGCGTAACTCTGAATCTGTTTCTGCTTCCTTAATCTCAGGCCAACGGTTTTTTGGAAACTTGATATACATTGCAAAAACATCACGCAGTCTTGTTATGTCTTTCTTGTCCCATTGCGGCATACTCAATAGACTCTCGCCAGAATTGCTGACTGCACATATTGTATCTTGATGCAAATATCCTTTTCTTACTGCGTATTCATGTAGTTCAGTGCCATGGAATGGAACAAATATTGAACAACTGGTATTATCAGAATTAAATTGTCGATTTAGCTCAATAGTATCAAAAGCTAACTCTCTTGTCTCATCTGGAAATCCTATTATGTTATTCACACTGAACACAATTCCGAGTTTTTCGACTAATTTTATTTTCTTAATGGCATCTTCGTTTGTATAATCTCGTTTAACAACATCTCTGCGAAATTTCTCATTACCATGCTCCATACCAAAAGTGATTCGATCTAAACCAACGTCTTTTAGTTGCCTGAATTTTCCTTCTTCTATGGTTTCAATTCTAGTTTGGCACCAAAATGGTAATTTTATGTGCGAATACATTTTGATAAATTCGTCGAATTCCTTATCCGTCCAAGCTAGAAAAGTATCTGCCCAAAAATAGATGTATTCTACATTGTGTTTTTTTATGTGATTTTCAATTTCTGTTTGTACTAACTCCATGCTCTTTTTTCGGAAAAATGATAGTCCCTTTGAAAAATCTCCCCCACCGTATAGTCTGTTTTGAGCAGGAGAATTACAAAATGCGCAAGTATATGGACAACCACGATGTGTTTCAACAGGTAACAAACGGCGAATTTTTCCACCCATCGGACGGTAGAATCTCTTCTCACCAAATAATCCTACATCTGTTACTGGTGGTAATTGGTCGATATCTACAGGCCTCGATACGCTATTTTTCTTTATCGTTCCGTCTTTTTGTCGTATCCATAAATTTGTAGTGTTGGAGTAATCCTCACCATTAGATATGCAATTGGCCAAGTCAATGATCGTATTTTCACCTTCACCTACACATAACATGTCAACATTCGGATATTTCATGACAAGATCTGGAGCAAATGTAGGGAATACGCCTCCAAAAACATTTTTAATTCCACAATCTCGTGTCTGATCTATCAACTTCATGCCGCGCAAGAATGTTGTTTCTGTGCATGATACAGCTATTATATCTGGTTCAAAATCATTAATCGCTGCGTAAAAATCAGCAACAGCAGATCTGGTGGTTTTCTTAAAATGTAAGTCGTCATCGTCTATGTCCAAAACAGGTCTGTGGGTTAAAGCCTTTTGATTCACAACATCAGAATCTTCAATTGCTAACTCATCATCAAACTTGTAAAATGTGGTATCAAATAATCCTGTCTGATGTCCCTCATTTTTTAAAATCTGTGATAGTGTAGCTATTGATGGTGGAACTGTACTCATGCCTCGTTCATTTGGATATAGAAATAATATGCGAGCATCTCGTGTATTCGGTTTTCTAATTACTTTAGATGTTAAGAAAGGATTCTCAACTTCGGCCAATTGAAGTTTAGGCGCCACAATCAATGTTATTTTTTCATATTTATATACATAACAGACAATTTATTCAACAAATTAGGAACAGTTTTTCATATTGCTAAAATTTAAATTTATTTATCGTATTACTAATTAAAATCGGGCCAAGGAAGCTTTCTACCCAATAAACCTTCCAAATCCTTAACATCTTGTTGAAAGATTTTCTTAAGACGTTCTCTCTGATATTTATTCATACTGGGTTTTTGAGATTCCTTGACAAATAATCTCTCACCTACTTTCTGTCTTGGTACGGTAGGAATTGTTTTTTGGACTATTTTTCTAAAAACAGAATTTTCTAATAGGTTTTTTGTTAAACTATTTCTGGGTTCCCGGAATGCACCCTTTGGCTGTTCACTGAATATGGTTGATTCATTAATATCTAGAAATTTTAGAATAGAGTTAATTGTTGGAATTGTGTTTTTTATGTATTCTTCAAATATGACAATCTTAATTCTATCTTCTGGAAAAATCTTCTGAAATCTTTTAATGTGCTTTACATAAAAACCAGCAATTAGGAGATTGTCTATGTGGAACTCATCTCTCTCAATTTGCTTTTCATCGACATCTAATATTTCATCAAAACTACGAGACGCATTAAACTTCATAAATTTTAGAGAGTAATATTGCGAATCAGTTATCTCAATTGGGTTGCGTAATGAAATAATTATCTTTGAATTCGGAAATTGGGTTCTAATGTCACCTGCCGCATGTGGACAATATAGATAAACCGGACTTGATTCTCCTGCGGCCTTATGATTTGTCGCCTTCTTGTACAGATCTAGGTATTTTTTTTTATCACTTATTATTTCTCTCTGATAATTTTCGGGTATATCCAATCTTGCAAAATAGTATGGTTCAAGATTTTCTGGCATAAACACCTGTGGGTGTTGCTTGAGATAGTAAGACATGTTGGTGGTGGCACTTTTTGGTGCACCAACAATAAAAAAATTGGGTTCCAATTTGCTCTCTGATTATTATTTGTGTTCTCTTATGACACTTATTATTGAATATAATATGATTGCAGTGATTAACAATACAATTCCAACAATCACTCCTGCTATTCCAATCAGTGCTATGTTTGTGATCAGCTCTCTCTCATTAACGAATACTTGTATTGCCCATATGCTAAAAGCTAGTCCTATAGTAAGAAGAATGATTCCAGGTATTCCATAAAATGAAAGTGGGCGTTCAATTGAAACATATTTCAGAGTACTTATAATCACAGATGATCCGTGCGATATCGCATTATGGGTAGATGTTTCACCGTCATATCTGATGGTTATTGGAACTTCGGCAATTCGAAATTTGCTCTTTGCAGATTTAATCAAAATTTCTGTAGATACGCCCATTCCATGCTCAGAGGGAATGATACTTTCTAGCACTTTTTTATTGTATGCTCTGAATCCACTTTGTGCATCTGTGATTTTTGATCCTGTGGTAACATTAGTGAGACCAGTTATTGTTTTAATCCCGATTTTTCTATATCGTGGAACCATACTGTCATCGCCCATGAACCTCGAACCGATAGCAATATCCGCTTCATCTCTGATCACTGGTTCTAATACAGCTTTGATATCCTCAAATCTATGTTGTCCATCTGCATCAAAAGTCACTAATGCATCGACTCCAATCTCTAGCGCTTTAGAAAACAAACTCGAAATGGCTGCCCCGTAACCCATATTTTTTTGATGTACTATCGTGATCGCTCCTAATTCACTAGCAATCTTACTTGTAAGATCAGTAGAACCATCGTCACACACTATAACATTTTTTGTAAGCTCTTTTAATTTAATTATTATTGATCCAATGTTCTTTTCCTCGTTGAAAGCAGGAAGACCTATTGCAAAATTCAATTACATAGAATTTTTATTAATACAATGTTAAAAATGATTGCAATAAAATTATTTTCATTTAAATATTAATTGTAGAGATGTTTAAACACACTTCCACCAAGACTGGAATCGCAAAATCATTAAATGAATACGAAAATCAAATACGATAGATCTTTTTATATTTTAACTAAAATACAACCTCAACTATATGTCATAATTGATATCTACAAAAATTAACAATCAGATTTATCTATTTTATTTTTTATAAAATCAATTGCAGTAACTGGCGTAGGATCAATTTTTGACATCACAGCAAGATAAATTGTTGCATAATCTAACAAATAGATCAAATTGACTAACTTTGTCAAGATACTTCCCCCAACTGTAGAAATCTCTTTGTATTCTATGTTTTTTTGTTCAAAATATTCTTTGATTATGTTCCATCGTTCTTTTGTCTTTATGTAATCATCATGACCCCTAATCAAAACTGGTTTAACATTTGATTTTTTTTCCCATGCAACAATTCCATTATGACATACTTCTATTACATCTTCAATCATTGCATGCATTTTTGCATTTTCTTGTAAGGAGTTTTTGAATCTGACTGCGGCTGCTTGCAGTCCCCACGGATAATAAATAACTGGAATGTTCGTGAGATAGTTTGCCAAGTCTATTGAAGGATTATCTGGAGAAATATTGTGTGATGAGATTTTTTTTTGTAGGTTTTCTAAATTATTAATTGATTCAATAACATCTTCTTTTTTTATTGGTATGATCTGTGCTAAAACCTTCAACATTGAAAATAGAAATGATGGAAATGATGATCGTGGAGAAAGATATGCTGGAATACTTCTATATTCTATCTCATTCTTAAAACAATAATCTCTCATCTTACCACCGTTTGAGAATGCGATCAATTTGCAATTGGATTTTTTAGCTAGATTTAGTACTGTTAAAGTCTCAACAGTATTCCCAGACACACTGGATGTAATGACTAATGTTTCAGAATTAACTGTCTTCGGTAGATGATAACCTTTAACAATACTTACATGTATGTTGGTTTTTGATAAAATTGCTGAAAATATATCATGCAATGCACCTGATCCGCCCATTCCAGCAAAAACAATATGAGTAATATTTTCAAAATTGATTTGTTCATTATTTGTATTGTAACTTTTTTTTGCAATTTCAGGCCATTCGTCATAAACCTTGTGCATACCGTGAGGATCAAATCTGTTTAAAATTGAATAGTCTAACAACCAATTTTCGAATAATATCTCAAGATATAACGGTTAACAAGTTTATTTTAAATAACGAAAAAATCTCGTTTATTGTGCTTGTCTGAGAAAACTTTAT
>Ga0194131_10010524_pt1 | contig 11301 bp, 9 predicted proteins | sample TA2KigO120mmetaG_FD_148631 | JGI IMG/M metagenome (GOLD analysis project Ga0194131, IMG submission 148631) | Freshwater microbial communities from Lake Tanganyika, Tanzania - TA2015053 Kigoma Offshore 120m | ecosystem: Environmental > Aquatic > Freshwater > Lake | place: Tanzania: Lake... | reverse complement strand
GATTATGGCTGGGAAAGTTAATTAGGACTACATATAATGGCATCGTACCGGGAACTGATAATCAAGATTAGCGCTGACATTAGTGGCATGGATTCTAAGTTGCGGAGGGCTGAGGGCCATGTCAAGCAGTTTACGGGTAGGTTTCAGAGTTTTGGTCTTGCTCTTGGTGGGGTGTCGTTGGGCTTAGCTGGGTTGGGCATTCAGGCGGTTAAAACGGCGGGGGATTACGAGCAAATAGAGACAGCGTTAAAGATGTCGATGGGGAGTTTGGAGTCGGCGAAAAAGCACCTGGAGGATATCAGGAATTTTGCGTTGAAAACGCCGTTTGAGTTCAACGAACTAGCTGTACTTTCCCAAAAAGTACAGATGGTGGGTACAGCCGCCAGAGATGTTATACCTGTCCTAACCGCTTTTGGTAACGCGGCATCGGCTAACCGAATTGGTTCTGAAGGTCTTAACCGTATCGTTTACGCCTTTGGGCAGATGAAGCAAGCTGGGAAAGTCGCCGCGACGGAAATGCGTCAGATGACTGAGGCATTAATACCAGCGTGGGATATCCTGGCGAAGATGCTAAAAACAGACGTAGCCGGTGCGATGGAGGCTGTACATAAGAAACAGGTCCAGTCTGCCCAGTTCATGCCCTTCTTGATTAAGGAATTGAATGTCAGGTTTGCTGGCGCGATGGAGGAGCAAAGTAAGACCATCCTGGGCCGGTGGACCAACGTTCAAGACCTTTTGACGAAACTGTTTACGCAAATTGGCCAGGACATTGAACCCGTTGCGAAAACCATCCTTACGTTTATCGAAGATGCCGCTAAGGGCTTCACTTCGATGGAGCCAAGCGTGCGGAAGTGGGTTGAGGCTTTCGGTGGCTTCACTATAGTGGGCGGTACTGCTGTATTCGTAGCTGGCATATTCTTCGATAAAATCCTGAGCATCGTCTTATTGTTCAAGGAGATAAGGCGACTATCAGCGCCAATCCTAAAGGCATTGGCCGCGGTAGTGGCATTTGGTGGTAAGGTTGGCGCAGCGGGCCTTGGCGCCCTTGTGGCCGGTGGTCCGTTTACACTTGCCGGTATCGTCATTGCTAGGCTTGGCCTCGCTATTTATGAAACCAAGAAGGGTTTGGATAGGTTGGAGGAGAGCGCGGATAGGGCATTCGATCCTGCAAAATGGGGTGGGAAATGGCTTCATCCAGATGATAAGACATCAGGACCGGCGATACTGGGCAATGCTGTCAGGATATTGAATGGGGAATTGGTTGCTAATGCCGCTGCGGTTAAAGCGGTGCAATCGATGGGGGTTATACACGGGGCAGTGGATGCTGCTGGGAATCTTAAAAGCTTTAAATTAGCGGAGGCACGTAAGGAATATAGCCATGATAGCTCGTCCATGTTTGATCGGCTAATGGATAGTCTACAGGAGTCGCTGGGCGGCGGGAAGAAAAAGAAAAAACCACCATCGCATAAAAGTTTGTATGGGCATGATCACAAGCCCAGTCGTCATTGGTTGAATGAGCTTCAATCTACAGCGGAGAAAATTGTCAAAGACAGGAACGCTGCCGCCAAAAAGCTTGATGATTTATACAAGGGTTATGAAACCGACATGGTTGGCGTCTTTGTTACCCCTACGGAATTGGGTCTTAAGCGCCTAACCAACAGTCTTAGTCGCTCCCTGCCCATCCTCAAAAAATCCGGCGAGCAGATCCGTAAGGAAATTGGCGATATCATCCTACCGCTATCAATAGCACCCTACGGCCTCCCGGCGGGTCCGATGGCCGATAATCTGGATGTGATGGGATTCATGAAATCGTACCGTGGAGCCATTAACCCTAAAAGCAAAAAACCTAAACCAGTGGAAGAAGTCATCGGATTACACACTTCGACTCTTATCCAAAAGTCAATAAAGGAGGCAGAGGAAGGTGAACAGCGGTATCAGAAGACTATTAGGCACCTGGAGCGCCATAACCATCGCCTAGCCCAATCCTTCGTCGACGTTCTGTTTAAAGTCAACTCCCTAAGCGAAGCCATGAAATCCCTTGGTATTAGTTACTTGAAGTCGCTAGCGACGATGGCTATTGAAACACAGTTTAATAGGATGAATACATTGATTGCGTCGACGCTAACCAGCGCGGGGGGTTCTGGTTTTGGCAATATTGTTGGGAAGATACTCGGTTTTGGCGGCGCTGGCGGTGGTGCTGCCGGTAAGGGCAAGGACGTTGCCAGTTCAGTCAGTTCAGCCGTCCCTGGTGCGGTCCGGAAGGTTTCCGATAGCGCAGCTAAGGCAAGTGCGATTGCGTCAACCGCGGCTTCGTCAGCGTCTCAGAGTATAGGAGCTATAACCGGGGCTATTAGTGCTGTCGCGGATGTTATACAAGTATTCCAAATGCGTCGGTTGAACAAGAACATGGGCAGGGTTGAGGAGTCTACTAGATTCGCCTCTATTGACATCAATACCCTGGTCAATATCATGAACAAGTACCTACCAAACCTTCAGTGGATTCATGAGCGGCTAATCCATATTGTCGAGCATGGAATATACATCAAGGGTTTTGCTGAAGCTAACACACCGTTCGTCCCTGTGCTAGGCCCTGTTGGCCGCTCTGGTGCTGCTGCTAACACTATGGGTACTGTTATTAATGTCAACTTGCCGGATAATGCCAGGGTGTTTAGCGATGAGGCTACATTCAGGAGGATGCTAGAGACGGCGATTAGGGAAGCGTTGTCAGCTATGAGTTCTGGTAGGGGCAGGGGCCAGAGGTAGACAATGGCACTGTTTATACGAGTGGGAGCACAGGATAGGAACTATACGTTCGAAGCTGGTAGCGTGACTTGGAATAATAGCACCAGTGATAAGAATACCGCTACGGCGACGTTGCAGGAGATTGGACCTAGTTATTATACGCCGAAGATCGGTGAGCGGGTTGAGATTGGCGATGTCAGTCTGGGTCTGGTATACTTTGTCGGAACCGTCGACCGTGTCATCAGTGAGCTTCATGGGAACTATGACGGGCGGGTGATGCTACATAAGTTGACCATGGTGGGTTATGATGCTATACCATACAAGCGCACGTTCCAATATCTCCTACAGTACCGGGACATGCAAGCCGGGGCGATATTCAAGAATATAACCGAAAACTGGCTCGGCGGTGAGGGTATTAATACCGACGATGTCCTCGACGGGCCTAACATAGCCAGCATTGAGTTCTACCCTGGGCATACAGACAGTTATGTAGGGAACTGCTTTGACAAGATCCTAGAGGTAATTCAAAGTGATAGTGAGAAGTGGTACTGGGATATCCAGGGCACGTTTGATCAACCGAGGTTGCGGCTTTACAAAGACACGACCTATGCATCAGGATTCACCATTGAAGCTGATGAGCCTAACGTAATCTTTGATAGCGTTACCGTTACTAGTGATAGGAAGGACCTCGTTAACAGGGTGTTTGTATCTATCCCTGGCGGTACTGGTGACCCAAGGACGGATGTACTGCATGGAAATGGCGAGACGCGGTCATTCACACTACCCAAGACCATAGCCAATGAGCCTGTCATTAAGGTCAACGGGGAAATTAAAACTGTTGCTGTGCGCGATACGGGCGTTACGGCTGACTGGTACTACGCGCCACAGTCCTCTATCCTCGAGCAGGATGACGGTGAAACCATCCTTACAGTTACCGATGATCTCGAGGTTTACTACTTCCCCATAGACACTACCGTCGTCTTGGCAGCTTACGATGCTACTAGTATTGCCGCCATGGCTGCTGTAGAGAATATGTCGGGGCATTACGATATCGTCCTCCAGGGCAAAGAGGGTATGACGGTATCTCAAGCTAATGAGTTAGCACAGTCGTATTTGGCCTTGAGGAAGAATGAATCGCGTGAGTTGGAATTCAAGATGATTATGGCGGGGCAGACGCTTAACCCTGGACAGTTCCTGCTACTCGATACTACCCTCAAAACAACCTTTGGTATTAATGACAATACCATGGTTATTCAGTCTATTGATAGGTCTAACGAGGGTGGGGATTGTTATGTGAGTTCTACGGTCAAGGCGACGAATAGACCTACGTCGACATCCTTAGCGGGGTTGTTGGATACCGTCGCGGGCACCGTTGGTATTGGCGGAGGAGCATCATCGGTACCACCTGGGGAGCCCTTGGACTGGATTGCCGATGGGGCCATAACGACGGTGAAGTTGGGTGATGATGTCATAACGACGGACAAGATTGCCGATGGGGCGTGTACATCGGACAAGATTGGATCACTGGACGCTAGCCGTATCAACAACGATAGCAACGTGTCCGGTTCTAACGTTATGGTGGCGTTGAATACCCTACTTGGTAGCTTCATTACCCAAGTACAACTGGATGCAGCCCTAGCTGATTATACCACCACTAGTGCTATGAATGCGCTGCTTGCCCTAAAGACAAACCTCTCATCCTTTGCCAACCACACCCATATTGTAGGTGACGGCAACACCGATTCCAGCGGCGAGCATGACCATGGAGGTGAAGTATCTATCGACGGCGCTCACGCGCATCCCATCGACGTAACCCAGCCGCCCAATTATAGTTAATAAGCTTGCGGTATAATGGTATATGAAAGGTGTATGATGAACAAAATCCTTGCGGTACTCCTCCTGGCTACACTGTCAGCCCTGTCAGCCCTACCTGCGTTTGCCGTTACGTCGCGTACCATCACGAAAACATTCCTTAACTCGGGTAACGACAATGCCAACGGTACGGTATCTCTGATGCTAACCAACAGGTGTACTGACAAGAATGACAACGTACCTACCTACCCTTCTGCTATTAGTGTCAGTGTCGTCAATGGGGCGTTTTCGAGACAGTTGCAGGTGACGACGGTGTGTAAAGAGTTGCCGCAACCGTTGTACAAGGTAACGATGGTGTTCAATGGGGATACGGTCAATAGAGTCGAGTATTGGACCGTGTTGCCGTCGAGTGACATTATAGTCTATGACTTTCCACCGGCTGGGTTTGCCAATATCGTAGCGCCGCTAGCTTTGGGGAATAATGGGATTGAATGTCCTGGGTGTTTAACTTCCGGGGGTAGTTATGCTAATCCTGCATGGTTAACCTCGTTGGATGCTGCCAAACTCACTGGGACTGTCAATCCTGCTAGGTTACCTTCCGAAGCTGTGGTTACCACCGGGACGTATAGCAATCCTTCATGGATCACTGCCCTCAACGCTGATAAATTAACCAGCGGTACTGTTGCCGTGGCCCGCTATCACTCCAGCGTGCTCCTCGACACTGGTACTTACAGCAACCCGAGTTGGATAACTGCCCTTGATGGGGCGAAAATTACATCAGGTACGGTGGCTAATGCCCGCACCACTGGCACTTCAGCCGCTACTGCCGATACGCTAGCCTTACGCGATGGTAATGGCGACGTTACCTACAGGTATGCTAACGCTACACGGTTTATCGCCACTGAGCGTGTTACCTCCCCTGAATTTGTCGGTCTTGTTATTGGTAATACCTCCACTGCTACCGCATTGGCGGCGAACGGTGCCAACTGTAGCGCGGGACAGTTCCCACTAGGGGTTGACGCGGGCGGGGTGGCCGAGTCCTGTACGGCGCTGCCAACGACGATTAGTGGCACGGCGAATCAAATTTCAGCCAGCGGATCAACTGGAGCGATCACGCTCAGTATTCCTACCAATCCCACACTGCCGGGGACCACCAGCGGCACGTTCAGCGGGCCACTGACGGGGAACGCAAGCACGGCAACGGTACTTGCGGCTAACGGGGCGAATTGCTCGGCTGGCCAATTCCCACTAGGGGTCGACGCGAGCGGCGCATCCGAGTCGTGTACGGCACTGCCAACGTCCATCAGCGGTACGGCCAACCAGATCACGGCAAGCACTTCCACTGGCGCAATCACGCTGTCACTTCCAGCGACGATCACGGGACTTAGTAACGTCACTTCTACCGGCTTCACTGGCGCGCTGACGGGCAACGCCAGCACAGCTACAGCGCTGGCGGTCAATCCAGCAGACTGCGGTAGCAATGAATTCGCGACGTCTATCGGGGCAAGCGGCGACCTGGGATGTGCGCAGCCATCTGCCAGCAATTTGTCTAATGGTGTCACTGGTTCTGGCGTATTAGTGTTGGCTACTTCCCCCAGCCTGACCACGCCGGCGCTTGGCGTTGCCACGGCCACGTCGATTAACGGGACCACGATCCCCAGCAACAAGACCCTGGTGGTCACGACTGACACGCTAGCCGTGTTAGCTGCCACCACGTCGGCGCAGTTGGCTGGCGTGCTTAGCGACGAAACCGGCGGCGGTGGAGTTGTCGTTTTCTCCGGGTCCCCCACCATCACGACTCCGACAATCGCTAGCTTTGTAAATTCCACGCACTCCCACCAGAATGCTGTTGGCGGTGGGGTATTAGACGCTGCTGCTATTAGTACCGGGACGATTTCGAATGCCAGGACCACTGCGGCGTCCACGAACACAGCATCGGCCATTGTGACGCGCGACGCGAATGGGGATTTCGCGATGGGAACACTGACATCTGTTGGGAATGTGGCGTTAGTGAACACGTCGTCTAGCAGTACCGGCGTGATAACAAAAGGTGGGGCGCGGTTTGTCCATAACTTTGCGTACGGCAATAATGGGACGGTGACGCCCTCCGGCGCAAACACATTCTTAGGCTTCAACGCTGGCAACTTCACGATGGGCGCGGCTGCGACGCAGTCGTACGAGGCTAGTTTCAACACCGGAGTCGGCGAAGGTGCGCTGTTAGTAAACGGGAATGGTTTCGCTAATACTGCGGTCGGATCTAACTCCTTGGTTTCTAACGGCTCTGGATTCAATAACAGTGCTTTCGGAACGAACGCGCTGAATCAGAACACCTCAGGATACGGCAATGCGGCTACGGGTGCTGACGCGCTATATTACAACCTGTCAGGAAGCAACAATGTGGCCACCGGATTCGGTGCGGGGAACTTCATAGCTGACGGGGCTACGGCAAACCAGACTCCAGGCTCGTCCATATTTATCGGTGCGTCTACAAAGGCTCTATCTGCTGGGAACACCAACCAGATCGTAATCGGCTACAACGCCACGGGCGCTGGGTCTAATTCCGTCGTGCTGGGCAATAGCTCGATCACGAAGACACTGCTGAAGGGGAACGTCGGCATAGGCACTGATTCCCCTGCCGAGAAGCTGGAGATTTCTGGTGGTGGGTTAGGCCTTGCGAACAACCAATACATAAAGTTTAAGGACTCCGCCGGGTCTTACAACACATTTTTGTACCTGGACAATTCCGCGACTAACGAGTTCCGTTTGCAAAATTCAGTGGTAAACGGCACGACGCGCCTAATGATCAATGGCGGTTCGTCAAAGTTGGTGGTAGCGCAACAGTCCGGGAGTGATGTATTCACGGTGCTAAACGGGGGAGGGGTTGGCGTTGGTACTGGGTCGCCGACAGTATCGGGGACGGGGAAATTCCACGCGGCAGGTAATACCCTTCGCGGTATCGACACGCTACGTACGCCGGGTTCAGCCAGTGACACGTGCAACACTGGCGAAACCACGCATGACGCGTCTTACGCCTATTTCTGCACGGCTGCAAACACGTGGAAAAGGGCAGCAATAGCAACGTGGTAAGTAATATGCGCTTAGCTGGGGATAAACTAGTTACAATCCGGCGCGTTGTACAATCATTGGCTTTTACTCTATCCGCCGCACTGCTATTAGTAGCCGCTGTTAAAGTGAGCCCTGAGGTACAAGCGAAGTACTTCAGGGCACAGAGGAACGTGGCGATTATCGAGGGTAGGGTTAGCGCCTTGAGGGAGGAGATAGCACGGTTGGAGGGACAGAAGCCCGAGTTTGTTAGGGCCATGGCGGATGCTAAGACGGAAGCCGATAAGGCCGCTGGGTGCAGGCTCGATTTTGATTTAAACAAGTGCGAGGAGGCCGTTAATACTGATAAGAAAGAGGCGGCGAAAAAGGATTAGGGGTAGTTAAACTGTGCGGGTAATGTTGGGAACAAGTACGAGTAACTGAGGTTAACACATGTTGTTGTACACACAAACTACAAAGGCCCTGGTATTAATGACATTGACGTTAGGGTTAACACAAGGACAGGAACGGCATGAACCACGAGTTAGTGGTGAGCCTTGGAGGGGCAATATACGCATAGAGAAGCCTATCCTGTACGCGCTCAAAATGGACGTACCGCAAGATGTACGTACGCCTAAGCCTGTGGTTAGGCCCAATGGCGGACTTGGCAGAGGATTGGCAAACATCGCCGAGAAGATCCTACTAGATGGCCCTGATCATAAGGTAGATTGGGCGCGATACTTATATGAATCAGGTGCCCACGCCGGGGCGCATTACCTCGACATTTCATCAACTAGGGATTTCCGCGATGCTGGTTGGTGTGAGGGGAATAAATTATTCCGCAACCCCGATGGGTGTACGCCGAATTTACAACGCATATGGGGTGTGAAGATGGCGCTACTAATTGGTATCCAGGTGGGCAAATACCCCCTAGTTCGCCGCGTTCCACGTACTCAACGCATCTTCACAATCTTCTCTGTTATTTATAGCGTGAAGGTAACGAGAACGGCGTTGAATAACTGGAAGGGGTTGGGGGTTTATCAGGCACCGTATCCGCCAGCGACGTTAGTGAGGGGGAGGTAGTGGAGGTAACCATGGCAAAACAACTAGGCCGGTCATCAATGTTTGGGGCGAAGTACCCCGAGTTTGTCAAGAAGGATGTTAACCTTCTCTTCTCCCAATACCCTGGTAGACATGTCATGAGTAGCAGTGAGCTATTCAGGGACATTTTGTACTACCTGTGGCAGAATGGTATACCATATCCCGAGAGTAGGGATAACTATGCTACGGGGTCAGATGAACGTTTGGCGCAATTGTTCGCATGGTCCCCTTCCGGTGAGGCTGAAGACTACGTAGTTGACGCTTTTGACATCGTCCATAACATGAACAGCGTTGTACTTACCCTCACGGCAAAATATACCTCCATCGGTATGCAACCTTATCCTGGTTTAGCATTGCGTGATGCTACCACTACGCCTGTTGGGAAGAAATTGAAGGGGATTAGTCTCCCTGGGACGTATTATGCAGTTTACCGCAACGTAAAGAGTAGCCCAAAATTACAAACTGATGGGATTGTGGGGCATTGGGAATTACGTGACAGGTATGATAACTTCGCGCCGTTGGAGCCACGGTATGTGTTGAGGAAATTTAAGCAGATGAAGGTTGCTGATACCAAGAAGGCGGGGAATTGGATTAGCGTTTGGCAGGACTATACTTAGGGCGGTGATGTGTGTTGATACTACTGAAGGTAGTAGAGTTAATCCTCCAATTGGTTATACTTATATGATTCTGAGTATCAGGGGAGGCGGGATCAAGGGCCTTCTACCCGCCTGCATCCTAGCGGATTTCGAGGAGCGCAATGGTGTGCGCTGCCGCGATGCATTCGACTTGATTGTGGGCACCTCCACCGGCGGTATCCTTGCCCTTGGGCTATCACGCGGAATCAAGGCTACCAGCATTCGCGATATGTACCTCGAGCAGGGGCCATCGATTTTCAAGCGTAGGTTCTGGTCACGTTGCGGTCTGTTTGGGGCTAAGTACGATTTGAATAATCTCCGCCGTGCGCTCGATGGTGTGTTTGGCCGGGATTCGCTCGGCGAATGCGCAAAAGTCATGGTCTGTGCTACCGCTGTCGATACGGGACGCAGCGCCTTTATTAAGTCGTGGAAGACGCCGCATATCAGCATTGTGGAAGCTGCCTGTGCGACCTCCGCTGCGCCGACCTATTTCGATCCCGTCCGCATAGACGGTTTCGGCCTGCTGGCTGATGGCGGCATCTATGCCAACAATCCAGCGTCGTTCGCGCTGACACAGGCACGCAAGCTATTTTGCACTGATACACATCGGAGACTTTCTTTGGTCGATCTGGCGTGCGGCGAAACCGCATTCGAAGGCAGGACCGGTGACCGTTGGGGCTTGGTGCAGTATGCCGGTAACATGGTCGACATGTTCATCAATTCTGGTGTCGACGCTGCTGCGCACCAATGTGCCGTGGACCTGGGAGATGACTATCTTGAGCTGGTGCCGGGTATCGGTTCGGCGTCGAAGCACATGGATGACGCCAGCGCGTTGAATATGCTGGCTTTGATCCATGCCGGTGAAGCAGCAAGTGTAAATCTTGGACCCAAACTGGATGATTTCGTCGGAAAGCGGGCCTGATCGCTGCGGTACAATGGTTCTATATGTGGTGGCCACTAGGGAAGCTATTAGTACCACAGGAACACAGGGCGCGAATTGAGAACATTATGTCAAACATCGGTAAAGATGACAAAGAGGATAAATCATGAAGCTGCTATTTATAACAGTGTTGACGTTGGCTATGTTTGGGGTGTGAAATGATTATTGAGTTAAACGAAGAGGAGCAAGTCTATGTGGGTACAACGACTGATGATGGCCTTGAGGCAGTCGTCTCGAGGCGGCTGCGGAGTGATATTATTATTATTGGTGCTATGCATCCAATTGAGTGGGCAGGGGCGTATGAGTACCAAAGGCGGTTCTGGGGAACAGGTCGAGAAGATCCTGGGGATAGAGAATGACAGGGTATGTCACACTTGCCCCAGGGACTCCAAGGGCCGGATATTGAGAGATAGGTACAAGGCCCGTATGTTTGGCCGTAGGAATGCGCATAAGTGCCCGATGGGGAAGAGGTGTGTAGTTGATCACATCATCCCATTGTCGTGCTTGGATGTCTACAAGGGTTTGGGCATGGACGTAACGTTAGAGATGCTAGATACGGAAGAGAACTATCAGATGCAGACTACGGAGGAGGCCAGGGAGAAGGATAAGTGGGAATGGCGCGAAGGGAGTTGCATACAGCTTTGGTATAACAAAGGTTGGACTCCTGAGGCCAAAGCGGACCTTGGACCTAAGGGGTTAGGGGGAGGCGCTAGGGAAGGTGAGTGGCCAGCTACGCTCGTCAGATCAGTCCTCAACCGATTTAGCCCTAAGGACTTGTTGCAGTTGTATGAACTGGTCAGGTCATGTATTAGCGCACGAATAGCAAACCGTCACATCCACTAGACAGATCATGTACCCGCTCACAACTCTGGAGCTTTGTGCTGGAGCTGGCGGGCAAGCATTGGGGTTGGAGCAGGCCGGCATCGACCACTCCGCACTACTTGAAATTGACCCGCATGCGTGCCAAACGCTACGTCTTAACCGCCCGCGATGGAATGTAATAGAAGGCGACTTGAATACATTCTCCGA
>Ga0194131_10010514_pt1 | contig 11309 bp, 6 predicted proteins | sample TA2KigO120mmetaG_FD_148631 | JGI IMG/M metagenome (GOLD analysis project Ga0194131, IMG submission 148631) | Freshwater microbial communities from Lake Tanganyika, Tanzania - TA2015053 Kigoma Offshore 120m | ecosystem: Environmental > Aquatic > Freshwater > Lake | place: Tanzania: Lake... | reverse complement strand
TCTTCCACCGAGCCGAGGATGTAGTCCTGTTCGACATAGTAGCCGTGCCACGCGAACAGCAGCGCCACGCGGGCGTCGCGCGGCACCTCGTCGCGCAGGTAGGCGATCGCCGGCCAAGCCGGGATCTCTCGCGACAGGTAGTCCTCCGGCTGCTCGCGACCGAGCACCACCGGCAACTGGCCGCGTGCATCCTCCCACATCGGCCCAAGGTTTCGCGGTGCGGAGGCGAGCGCTAGCAGAAGCGCCGCCCAGCGGAGTTGCGCTCCCGCGCCCACCACCAGCGCCACTCCGGACAAGGGGAGCAAGAAGCGCATGATCTGCGCAGTGGATCCCCAGGCCAGGAACCCAACCGCCAGCACGAGGAACCACGGGCGCACGCGCGGCTCCCGCCACGCCGCCCACGCGCCCCCGAGGCCGATCGCGGCCCAGCCCCACGAGAGTTGCCCGTAGAAGGCGAAGCTGTCGAGGCGGGCGTTGACCAGCACGTTCCACGGCAGGAGCAAGGCGTCGGCCCACGAGTGTCCCACGCCGTACTTCTCCGGGTACATGAAGCGAAATCCCTCGATCTCCGGCCACCCGGCGTAGGGGAACAAGGGGTGGAGTCCACCGGCGAGGTTGCGCAGGAGCCAGGGTGCCACCACCAGCGCCACCACCGGGCCGATCACCCACATTCGGCGGCCGGCCAGCAGCACGACCATCGCCACGGCGGGGCCAGCCGTGAACTTGGCGCTGAGGGCTAGGCCGAGAAAGATCCCCGCGAGTAGCCCCGTGCCCCGGCGCGCGAGGTGGGCGCCGAGCAGGAGCCAGAGCGCCGCCGGCAGGTCGTTGTAGGCGAGCCCGGCCTCGTGCAGGAAGGTGTACGAGAGGCACAGCACCAGCGCCGGGATCGCCCCCCGGCCGCGGCCGAAGTGCTGGTCGGCTACCTGCCAGGCGCCGATGACGAGGGTGGCGGCGAGGACGAGGTGCACCAGGCGCACCGCCGTGTACCCGCCAACGGCGTGGAGGGTGCCATACAGCGCTTGGAGGAGCTGGGGACGCGAGCCGTCGGGGAACTCGTAGCCGCCGGCGAGGACCCCGGTCTCGGCGATGCGACGTGCCCCCGCGAGGTGCTGGTAGAGCTCGTCGGTGTCGACGGGGGGCGCGAGCGCCGCCAGCACGGGGCCTGTCGCGAGCAGTGCCACGACCACGATCGCCAGGGGGTGTCGCAGGTGGCGGGGCAGCCGGGGCTGCCAGCGAAGGAGGGGCGGCAAGGATTGCACCAGCGGCAAGAGCGCCAGGAGACGAATCCAGGGGGTCTGCAGCACGGCATCGACAGCCGTGGCTCCGGCAAGGACACCTGTGCCGAGGCCGATTTCGAGCAGCCAGGCCTCCCTCCGCCCGCGTAGCGGTGCGGTCAAGAGCGCCCGCCCGCAGGCAAGGGCCGCGGCCACGAACACCACCACGACGAGGAGCGCACGCGGCCACGCCACGGCGATGTCCACGCTCAACCCCCCGCCACGGTGAACGCCGCCACCGCCCGGCGCCAGGCCCAGGCCCCCACCAGCCACAGCCCCACCGCCCAGCCCGCCTGCGTGAGCAGCGTGAGCGCCACGTGCTCATCGCGCTCGAGGAAGATGCTCGCAGGCGCGTGGGCGAGCATCGGGAAGGGCGTGAACCGCAGCGCCGACTGCAGCCCCTCGCCGTAGAGCTGCACCGGGATGAGCGCCCCCGAGAAAACCGAGACCAGCGTGCCCTTGAGGTGCGAGAGCCCGGTGACGTTCCCGAGCTTCATCGCCGCCATCCCCACGAGAAAGGACAGCCCGTAGTTCACCGCGTGCCCCAGCATCACCGACAGCGCCCACAGGGGCCAGGTGCCAAGCCCGGGCCAGCGCATCGGCACGACGAGGGCGCAGGCCAGGCAGAGCGGCGCCGCCTGCAGGATCGCGGCGGCAGCGGCGCGGCCGAGGTCACGGGCGTACAGGAAGGCCTGGACCGAGCCCGGGCGCAACATGTCGGCCGCCACCTGGCCGTCGCGGATGCGGCGCCCGAGGTCCTCGTTCACTCGGGTGGCGATCACCGCCACCCCCGTCCACGCCGCCACCACGTAGGCCAGCATCTCGCCCGAGGGCACGCCACCGATCTCGGCGCGCTCGCGGGTGGCGACGGTCCAGAGGGAGAGGTTTAGCGCGGCCACGATCAGCGCGGAGAATAGCTGAATAGCCGCCTCGGCACGATAGGCGAACACATGTGCGAAGCCGATGCGAAACGCGGCGGCGAGGGCGCGCATCAGGCGCCGTAGGCCCGGGCAACCAGCGCCTCGATGGGCGCCTCCTCCACCGTCACCTCGCGCACGCCCGGCACCGCGAGCACGGCGCGGAGCACAGCCGCGTCGGGCTCGGCGGGGTCGAGAGGCACGGCAAGCTTCCCGGCGCCCGCGTCGTAGGCCCCGGGGATCACCGTCCCCGGCTCCACTTCGGCAACCACCCGGCGCTGGCCGCCGAGCGTAGACACGAGCGCGTCGAGCGGGCCATCATGCAGCAGTGTCCCTCGCGACAGGAGCAGCACGCGGGGGCACAGCGCGGCGATGTCGCCGAGGTCGTGCGTGGTCAACAGGATCGTGGTGCGCCCCTCGTCTCGTAGACCGGCGAGGAAGGCGCGCAGGCGCAGCTTCACCGCCACGTCGAGGCCGATGGTGGGCTCGTCGAGCAGCAGGAGCGGCGGGGCATGCAGGAGCGCCGCCGCGAGTTCGCAGCGCATGCGCGCGCCCAGCGACAGCTGCCGCACCGGCGTGCGCAGCAGCGGCCCGATGCCGAGCGTGTCGTCGAGCCGCGACAAGCGAGCGCGATACTCGCCGGGTGGCACCTCGAACATCGCGGCGAGGAGGTCGAAGCCCTCGATCACCGCGAGGTCCCACCAGAGCTGCGTGCGCTGCCCGAAGACCACGCCCATCCGGCGCACGTGCCGCTCGCGCTCGGCCCAGGGGTCGAGGCCGCCAACGCGGATCGTGCCCGCCGTGGGCTGGAGGATGCCGCAGATCATCTTGACGATCGTGGACTTTCCCGCCCCGTTGGGCCCGAGCAGCGCCACCGCCTCGCCGGGCGCCACCTCGAAGCTGATCCCGTCGACCGCCGTGGACTCGCGCTGCTCGGCGCGGAACAGGTCGCGAAGGGCACCGCCGAGGCCGCGTGAGCGGTCGCGGACGACGAATCGGCGGGTGAGGGCTTCGGCTCGGATCACGACAGGCGGGGGACGGAGAAGCCCGTAAGCGGAGTTCTGTGCCCCGGCGACGTTACCGCGGCCGGGGTCGGGACCATTCCTCTAGGCGCGCCGTTACCGTCGCGCTCCAGCCGCCAACCCGGACCCATGGGCGGGCCACCCGAGTCCCTATTTGGCGTTGCTCCCGAGGGGGTTTGCCTGGCCGGCCCGGTTGCCCGGGCCGCCGGTGCGCCTTTACCGCACCCTTTCAGTCTCACCGGGGCGTTGCCGCCTCCCCTCCTCGCCGCGGCGCGACCCGGGGGATGGTCGCGGCAAGTTCGGGCGCCGCCTCTCGGCGCGCGGGCGTTTTGCTCTCTGTTGCACTTTCCTCCAGCTCGCGCTGACCGGGCGTTACCCGGCCTCGTGCCCTTTGGAGCTCCGACTTTCCTCGAGCACTTGTCGCGAGCGACAGGTGCGCGCGGTCCCGTGGGCTTCTCCGTCCCCCGCGAGTCTAATCACTCTTAGAACGGGCGCACCGCACCGCCGACGGTCACGGGAGGATGTACCCGCCGCAGCCGACGCAGGTGTGCACCGCCCGGTCCTTCTGCACCTCGACGAACTTCTGCGGCGGGATGCGCATCGCGCACACCGAGCAGCAGCCGTCGTCGACATTGACCAGCACGACGCGCTTTCGCCGGCGCAGGTCGTCGTAGTGCAGGCGGCAGGAGGCGGGAAGCTCGGGCGACACCGCTCGCTGGTGTTCGAGCGCCGCCGCCAACTCGGCGCGAATCGGCGCGTCGCGAGCGGCGAGCCGGGCCCGGACCGCTTCCAGCTCGGCCTGCCGGGCGGCAAGCTCGCGGCGCGACGACGCCATCACGCTCTCCGCGCCATCGCGCTGCTCCATCAGCTCCAGGGCCCGGGTCTCGAGCTGGTCGATGATCGAGGCGCACTGCGCCACCTGCCGCTCGGCCGCGGCATAGTCGCCTGCGCCAGTGTCGATGAGCTTCTGGGCACGCTTTTTCTTGTCGATGTAGTCTTCGAGCTCACGGTCCGTCGCCCGCTGCGATGCCACTACGGTCGCGACGGTACTCTCGTTCAGCTTGACCGAGGCCTCGGCGCTCGCCACCGCCTCTCGGGCGCCGCGCACCGCCGAAGACAGGGCCTCGTGCTCGCCGCGCAACGCATCCATGGCGCGGTCGGCGGCGTACAGGTTGGAGATCGCGACGAGGTCGGCGTGCAAGTTGTCCCAGGGAGAGGGTAGGCCCGGCTGGGTTTGAACCAGCGACCAAGCGGATATAAGCCGCCTGCTCTGACCACTGAGCTACGGGCCCGGCGGCCAGAGTCTAACCACGCGGCCTCAGGACTCCATGAAGGCCTTCAGCCGCCTGCTGCGGCTGTGGTGGCGCAGCTTGCGCAGGGCCTTGGCCTCGATCTGGCGGATGCGCTCGCGAGTGACCTCAAAGTCCTGGCCCACTTCTTCCAGCGTGTGGTCGGTCCGCTCGCCGATGCCGAAGCGCATGCGCAACACGCGCTCCTCGCGCGGCGTCAGCGTGGCCAGCACCTTGCGGGTCTGCTCGGTCAAGGCGAGGCTGACCACGTTCTCGCCGGGCGAGGCCACGTTCTTGTCCTCGATGAAGTCGCCGAGGTGGCTGTCTTCTTCCTCGCCGATGGGCGTTTCCAGCGAGATCGGCTCCTTCGCGATCTTGAGGATCTTGCGCACCTTGTCGGCCACCAGGTCCATCTTGTCGGCGATCTCTTCCGGCGTGGGCTCGCGCCCGAGTTCCTGCACGAGGTAGCGCTGGGTGCGGATCATCTTGTTGATGGTCTCGATCATGTGGACCGGGATGCGGATGGTCCGCGCCTGGTCGGCGATGGCGCGGGTGATCGCCTGCCGAATCCACCACGTGGCGTAGGTGCTGAACTTGTAGCCGCGCCGGTACTCGAACTTCTCGACCGCCTTCATCAGGCCGATGTTGCCTTCCTGAATGAGGTCGAGGAACTGCAAGCCGCGGTTGGTGTACTTCTTCGCGATGCTCACCACGAGGCGGAGGTTGGCCTGAATCAACTCGGCCTTGGCCTGCTCGGCCAGCGCCTCGCCCCGCCGCAACTCCTTGGCGAAGAGTCGCAGCTCGTCGCGCGTGACGGCCAGGTCTTCCTCGACCTTGCGCACCTTGCGCAGCTCGCGGCGCACGCGGCTGTCGAACTCGGCCCAACGAGTCTCGCCGATGCCGCTCGTCTCCACCAGCTCGCTACCGCCGCGCTCGGGGGCGCGTCGAACACGACGGATGCTACGACGCAGGTCGCGCACTGGGAGCCCCGCCTCGCGTGCCACCCGGTCGATCTCCTTCTCGCAGGCCGACACGATGGCCCAGGACTGGTGGAGGTTGTGCGAGATGTCGGTGATGTGACGGCGCTCGAGCTCAAGCCCATCCATCAGGACGAGAATCTCTGCTTCCACGACGACGATCTGCTCGACCACCGCTGCATTCTGCTTCTCGCCGCGCACGCGCTCGCGGTCCTTGAGCAGGGCACTCCGACGCACGTGCAGTTCTCTGAGTTCCCGCTGCACCACGTCGAGGGTCTTGCCGGTCTTGGTCCTGGCGCGGCGCGGCTTCTTGCCGCTCTTCACCGCCTTCTGCATGCGATCGTCTTCCTCGGCGAGCATCGCCTCGACGATCTTCATGCCCAGCGGCGAGCCGAGGGTGCTGCGCCGCACCGCCACCTCGCCCTCCTCGATGCGCTTGGCGATCTCGATCTCGCCCTCGCGGGAAAGCAGCGCCACCGCTCCCATCTTGCGCAGGTACATGCGTACCGGGTCGTTGCTGCGGCCGGAGGGGGTCGTCTCGCTGACCTTCTTCTCGTCCATCTGCAGGCCGCGGCGCTCCTGCTCGGCGCGCTTCTTCGCCTGGTGGACCACCTCGATGTCCATCTCCGAGAACATGATGTTGATCTCGTCGAGACTCTCGGTGGTGATCAGGTGAACGGGCAGCGCGCTCGTCAGCTCCTCGTGGGTGACGAAGCCTCGCTCCTTCCCCATCGCGATGAGCGCCTGGACTTCCTTCAGCTCCTTGTCCTTCAGCATCTGCGGTCCTCTCGGCGTCTACGGTCGGGAATCAGTCGGGCCCGGCTCTACGGGCGGAAGTGTGCTTGAGCGCGGCCTGCTGGGCGTAGAGTCCAGCGAGCTCGCGCGTGTGCAACAAGTAACTTGACTTGTCACCCGTTGTCTCGCAACGGTGAATCTCTCGGCTTATAGCGAGGATACGCGCGTCGATCTGGCGAAGCTGCATTCGCGCCACGATGCCTCGCGCGGCGGGAAGTACGCTTTCGAGGCGGTAAAGGTCGGGCTTGGCCGCTGCTCGGGCGAGAATGCGCGCGAGGTCGGGGTCATCGGCCTGCGCCCAGGTGAGCACCTCGCCGAGGGGCTCGCCGTCCACCAGTCGCGCCACCGCCTGGATCACCGAGGCCCGATCGGTGACGATGTCGGGATCGACACTGTCGAGAACGGGCCGCATCTGGGCGGGGAAATGCACCACCAGCCACAGCAGGTGCGCCAGCTCTCCGCCTGGGCTCCAGGCCGGTCGAGACTCCACCTCCTCGGGCGCCCGCGGGGGACGGCCCACCAGCCGCTCCACTTCCGGCTCGGGGATGCCCGTCCAACCCGCCACCCGGCTCAGCGTCGCGGAGCGGGTGGGCCCCTCCAGCTTGCGCAGCATGGGCGCGAGGCGCTCCACGGTGCGTCCCTTGCCCTCGGGACTGCTGCCCTCGCGCTCGATGGTCCGGCGAATCACCAGTTCCATCAGCGGCTCGGTGCTCCCGAGGCGCTCCTCGAAGGCGGCCGCACCGGACTTCTGGATGTACTCGTCGGGGTCCTTGGCGCCGGGCAAGTCGAGACGACTCGCCTCCACCCCCGCGGCGAGGAAGAGGTCGAGCGCGCGCATCGCGGCGTTGATCCCAGCCTCGTCGGTGTCGAAGAGGGCGATCACCTTCGTAGTGAGGCGGCGGACCGCCTCCAGCTGCTCGGCGGTGAGGGCGGTGCCGCAGGGCGCCACCGCCTCCTCGAAGCCGGCCTGCCACAACGACACCGCGTCGAAGTAGCCCTCCACCACGATGAGCCGGTCGCGCCGCTGCACCGCGTTGCGCGCGAACGACAGCCCGTAGAGCACCTTCGACTTTTCGTAGATCTCGGTGCCCGGCGAGTTCAAGTACTTTGGAGCCTCCTTGTCGGCCCCGGGAAGCACGCGACCGCCGAAGGCGACGGGCCGTCCCCGGTCGTCGAGGATGGGAAAGATGAGCCGCCCGCGAAACACGTCGTAGGTGGACCCGGTGCGCTCGTTCTTCTTGACGAGCCCCGCCTTGAAGAGCGTGTCGCTGTCGAATCCCTCGGCCCGGAGGTGGTTCTCGAGGTTGTTCCAGCCCTCGGGAACAAAGCCGAGCCGGTACTTGCGAGCAGTGTCGACGCTCACCCCGCGAGCCTTGAGGTAGTCGCGGCCCGCCTGGCCGTCGCGGCCGACGATCAGGGTGTTCTCGAAGTATTTGCAGGCCTGCTCGCAGGCGCCGTAGAGGTCGTTCCGTCGCGAGGCCGTGGCTTTCTCAGCCGGACTCAGCGGCCGTTCCTCGATGACCACGCCGCACGACGCGGCCAGTTCCTTCACCGCATCGACGAAAGACACGCCGCGGGTCTTCTGGAGGAAGCCAAACACGTCGCCGCCGGCGCCGCAGCCGAAGCAGTGATAGATTTGTCGCGACGGAACGACGTTGAACGAGGGGGACTTCTCGTTGTGGAAAGGGCACAGCCCCACGTAGGAGGAGCCCCTGCGGCGCAGGGTGACGGTGGTGCCAATCACCGCGACGATGTCGGTGCGGGCGCGGATCTCGTCGACGGCGTGGCGAGGGATCGACACCCTCCCGATCTAACCGCGCTTCGGCCTACGCGACCGCCAGGTTGGGGCGCCCTTCCTGCCCACGCATCACCGAGGCGCCCACGGCGGAGAGCTTCTCGACGAGCCTCTCGTAGCCACGGTCCAGGTGGTACAGGCGCAGGATCTCCGTGGTGCCCTCGGCCGCGAGGCCAGCCAGCACCAGCGAGGCGGAGGCGCGCAGGTCCGTGGCCATCACCGTGGCGCCGGAAAGGCACGGCTGTCCCGTGACGGTAGCGGTGCGGCCGTCGATGTGAACGCGCGCGCCGAGACGCATCAACTCGGCCACGTGCATGAACCGGTTCTCGAAGATGGTCTCGGTGATGCTGGAGGTGCCCAGCGCCAGCGAGGCGAGCGACATGACCTGGGCCTGCATGTCGGTGGGGAAACCCGGGTGCGGCGCGGTGGTGATGTCGAAAGGGCGCACGCGACCGGAGGCGCCGGCGCTCACCCAGCCCTCGCCGTGGTCGATCTCCGCCCCGGCATTGCGCAAGACCTCGAGCACGGGCGCCAGGTCGCTGGCGCTCGCGCCCTCGCAGCGAACATTGCCTCGGGTGATGACGCCGGCCACGAGGTAGGTGCCCGCCTCGATGCGGTCGGGGAGGATGCGGTGGGCCTGCGGCGAGGGGCGCAGCGAGGAGACGCCGTGGACGACGATGCGCGAGGTGCCCGCGCCCTCGATGCGCGCGCCGCAGCCGCTGAGGAACTTGGCAAGGTCTTCGACCTCGGGCTCGGCCGCCGCGTTCTCGAGCACGGTGGTGCCCTCGGCAAGCACCGCCGCCATCAGCACGTTCTCCGTGCCGGTGACCGTCACCAGGTCGAAGCGGAACTCGGCGCCCCGGAGCTTGTCGACGCGCCCGTGCACGTAGCCGCCCTCGAGATCGAAACGGCAACCGAGCGCCTCGAGGCCCTTGAGGTGCTGGTCGATGGGGCGCACGCCGATGGCGCAGCCGCCCGGCAAGGAGACGTGAGCCTCGCCGCAGCGGGCGAGCAAGGGGCCGAGCGCGAGCACGCTGGCGCGCATCTTGCGCACGAGGTCGTAGGGGGCCTCGCAAAAGGCCACGCGCGACGTGTCGACGCGCGTGGTGTCGCCCACGAGCGAGGGGCAACCGATGCGGCCGAGCAGGGACAACATCGACGAGGTGTCGACGAGGTCAGGCACATTCTGGAGGCGATGCTCGCCCGGGGCCACCACCGTGGCGATGAGGATGGGCAAGGAGGCGTTCTTCGCGCCGGAGACGGGGACGACGCCGTGGAGGGGGCGGCCGCCGCGAATGAGGAGGGTGTCCATGGTGGGCTCGGGGGGGGGGCGGAGGGAGTGAGAGGGGGGACGGCGGGGCGCCAGTATACGCCAACGCCGACCGTGTAAAGCAGCCGTCCCGCGGAGAATGTTGAGCAAGGTTCATGCCACGCGGCGCCGGCGATACACTACGCGGCGGTGGACCTCGCCCTCCAACCGGGATCGCTCGCTGGCGCCTGGCTGCGCGGCGCTGACTTGCGGGGACATGACCTCTCCGGTCGTGACCTCTCGGGCGCGGACCTGCGCGGCGCGCGGCTCGACGGTGCCTTGCTCGAGGGCGCGAACCTCGCCGACACCGAGCTCGCGGGAGCCAGCCTCGCGGGCTGCCGCGCGGCGCGCGCCAACTTCGACCGCAGCCACGGCGCCTTGCTCAGCGCCCCGGGACTCGTCGCTACCGACGCATCGTTCGTTGGCGCGGAATGGTACGGCGCCGTGCTCACCAGCGCGCGCCTCGACGGCGCTCGTGCCAACGGCGCCCGCTTCGACCGCGCGCTGGCGGGTGGCCTCAGCGCCACCCGCGCACGGCTCGACCGGGCCGTGTTCGACGCCGCCGACCTCGAGGGCGCCGACTTCACCGGCGCCAGCGCGCGTCTCGCCGCCTTCAGGGACGCGCGCGGTCGGCCCTGCTTCCGAGCATCCAACCTCTACGGGGCCGACCTCCGCGGGTTGCCGCTCCTTGCGCTACCGCTCGACGGCGCCTGGCTCGAGGCGGCCGCCGTCGACGCCAAGCTCCGCGGCAGGGGTAGCCTCCTGCTGGAATCGCTCGGCTGGACGCCCTCGCGTTGGTCGGCGCTGCCAGGGCAGGTGCTGGCTCTTGCACTTGTGCTCTTTGCGCTTGCAAGGCGATTTGCGCTCGCGACCCGCGGGGCGCTCGAGCGGTGGCGGGCCGAGCGCAAACGAGAGGACGAGGAGGAGCTCGCAGACGAGCCGGGCGCGCCGGAGGAGCAGGAGGAGCAGGAGGCGCAGGACGAGCGACGGGCCGATGGACCGGGCGCCGAGATTCCCAAACCCCCGAGGGCCGAGCCCCCGAGCGCCGAGCCCCCGAGCGCCGTGGCCCCGAGCGCCGTGGCCCCGAGATTCGAGGTCCCGAGCGCCGAGAACCCGGTCGCCGAGCTCCCGCCCGACGACGACATCGACGACGACATCGACGACGACCCGGGCTTTGCCTGGGCGGCCTTCCAGCGCGACCGCGCCCTGGCCGACTCCGCCGCGCGGCGCGACCTCGCCGCGCGGTTGTTCGCCGTCGACGCGCGCGCTCGCCGCAGCACGGTACCCGCGCGCCCATCACTGGTGACGCCGGCGCCGTGGCGCCCCGCTCGCCTCTGGCGCGCCGCGCAGTTGCTATTGCGCGAGCCCGACGACACCCCGGCCACGCCGCTCGCGCGCAGCGAGGTGTTCGAGCTCTTCGAGGAGGCCAGCCACGACCGCGCGTCGCGCGCCGCCTCGCTCGCCGATGCGCGAGAACTCGCCGCCCGGCTGCGCGCCCGTCGCCTCCGGACCGCCGCCCCGCGCCGGGCCCGCGAGGCCCAGCGCCAGCTCGAGATCTCGGAGCGGAGCCTGCGCGCCCACCAGGCCGAGCGTGCTCACCACGCGCGCGAAGAAGCGCTCGCGAGGAAGCTGTCGCCACCGGTGATCCTCGACGAGGCGGGGCTAGTGGTCGACGCGCCGGTGGGCGAGGCGCCGGCGGTCGAGGCGCCCCCGGCCAGGGCGGAGCCGGCCGCGGCGATGGCGCCCCTCGACTCGCCCCAGCCATCAACCCCAGCCCCACAGCCTGCGCCCGTCGCGCCCTCGGGACTCCCGGCGCTGCTGCAGCGCCTCGACACCCGGGCGCGGGCCGAGGCGTCGACGCCCGCGCCCACCGCCCCCTCGGGCGAGGACCCCGAGCACATCCAGGCGGCCGGGCGCCTGCGCGCGCGAAG
>Ga0194131_10010513_pt1 | contig 11310 bp, 10 predicted proteins | sample TA2KigO120mmetaG_FD_148631 | JGI IMG/M metagenome (GOLD analysis project Ga0194131, IMG submission 148631) | Freshwater microbial communities from Lake Tanganyika, Tanzania - TA2015053 Kigoma Offshore 120m | ecosystem: Environmental > Aquatic > Freshwater > Lake | place: Tanzania: Lake... | reverse complement strand
CGACGACGGCGTCGTCACGGGGACGTACCTGCACGGGATCTTCAGGGACGATCGGCTGCGCGGCACGGCGCTCCGGACGCTCGCCGCGCGCGCGGGGCGCACGCCGGATCCGCGCTGGGGCGCGCCACGCCCGGCGCTCGCGCGCTACGACCGCCTCGCCGACCTCGTGGGCGACCACGTCGACGTCGCGACGATCGCGAAGCTCGGCGGGCTGCGCTGGCCGCGCGTCTAGGGTGAGCGGCGCGCCCGTCGCGATCGTCGTGCTCGCGGGCGCGCTCGCGCTCGACGTCCTCCTCGGCGATCCGCCGAACCGGTGGCATCCGGTCGCGTGGCTCGGTCGCGGCATCGCCGCCGCCCGGCGAAGGCTGGCGCACGGCTCGCCGCTGTGGCTCCTGTTCGCGGGCGCGGCGCTCACGATCGGCATCGCGGTCGGTGCCGCGGTCGCCGGCGCGCTGGTCGCGCGGGCGAGCGCCGCGCTCGGCGTGACGGGGCTCGCGCTCGAAGCCCTCGCGCTCTCGCTGTGCCTGTCGATCCGCGGGCTGTGGCGCGCGGCGCGCGAGGTCGGCCGCGCGCTCGAGCAGGGCGATCTGCCGACCGCGCGCGCGGCGCTCGCGTTCCACCTGGTGAGCCGTCCCACCGGCGAGCTCAGCGCCGGGGAAGTGGCCGCGGCGACCGTGGAGTCGGTGGCGGAGAACCTCACGGACAGCGTCGTTGCCCCGGCGCTCCTCTACCTCGCGTTCGGGCTGCCGGGCGCCGCGCTCTACCGCGCGGTGAACACCGCGGACGCGATGCTCGGGTACCGCGACGGCGTGCTCGAGCACTTCGGCAAGCTCGCCGCGCGCGCGGACGACGTGCTCAATCTCGTGCCCGCGCGCCTCGCGGGGCTGGCGATCGTCGTCGCGGCGGCGCTCGCGGGCGGCTCACCCCGCGGTGCGCTCCGCATCATGTGGCGCGACCGCCACCGCACCGCGAGCCCCAACGCGGGATGGACGATGGCCGCGATGGCCGGGGCGCTCGGCGTGCGCGTCACCAAGCGCGGCGCGTACGCGCTCGGTGACGGCGCGCTGCCGGCGCCCGGCGACATCGCGCGCAGCCTGCGCGTGACGGCGATGGCCATCATGGTCGCGCTCGGAGCGCCAGCATTACTGTTGATAATCAATATGTTGTAGATCCACGGATAAGCGAAAGCTTCGCCCGACGATTCGGTGAAACCCGGCGACGTCCGGCCCCCGGCTCGGAGCAGCCGGAGGCGCGCCGACGTCCTCACGCTGACGTCGGGCGAGCAGGACGCGGTGCGCGCGCCGCGAGGCACGCGCACCGCGACAGCGCCGACCGATCGCGCCGGGCGCGACAGCGCGGCCACGGCGCGTCGATGGCGCGCGGAGGCGCGCACGCGCGATCGTCGCGGCGCACGAGCCGTTTTTTTGCGGCCCGTGCGCACGCGGTCGGTATCATGAATTCAATCGCCGCCACCGGGCGGCGATTTGTGTCTATGGCGATCACGACGCGGCTGACCGACGGTGTACGCGCGGCGCTCTCGGCCGCCGGGCTCCCGCTCGTCGACGACTGCGCGTGGGAAGTTCCGCGCCAGGCCGGGCACGGGGACTACGCGACCAACGCCGCCATGCAGCTCGCGAAGGCCGCGAAGCAGCCGCCGCGGAGGATCGCGGAGGCGATCGTCCAGCACTTTCCCGCGATGCCGGAGGTCGATCGGGTCGAGCTCGCCGGCCCCGGGTTCCTCAACGTGTTCCTGTCGCCCGCGTGGTGTGCGGACACGCTGCGCGACGTGCTGGCCGCGGGCGATGCCTACGGGCTGGGCACGGCGGAGGCGGGGCGCCGCGTGCGCGTCGAGTTCGTGTCCGCGAACCCGACCGGGCCGCTCGTGATCGTCAACGCGCGCGCCGCGGCCGTCGGCGACGCGCTCGCGCGCGTGTTGCGGGCGCAGGGCGCGCAGGTGACGACCGAGTTCTACATCAACGACGCGGGCACCCAGTTCGAGGCGCTGGCGGCGTCGTTCGAGGCGCGCGTGCGGCAGGTGCTCGGCGAGGACGCCGCGCTCCCCGAGAACGGCTATCCCGGCGAGTACCTCAGCGAGCTCGCCCTCGTCTATCGCGCGGAAGGCCGGCCCGCGCCGGACGACGTGCCGGCCGCGGATCGGCGCGAGCACTTCGGCCGCTACGCGGTCGACAGGATGGTCGCGGGCCAGCGGCGCGTGCTCGAGGACTACGCGGTGCGCTTCGACCTGTGGTCCTCCGAGCAGCACGACGTGCGCGACGCGGGGCTCGCGGAGTCGGTCCTCGAGGAGCTGCGGGCGCGCGGCCTCACGTACGAGCAGGACGGCGCGGTGTGGTTCCGCTCCACGCAGTTCGGCGACGACAAGGACCGCGTGGTCCGCCGCTCGAACGGCGAGCTCACGTACTTCGGCGTGGACGTCGGCTATCACCACTACCGCAAGTTCGGCGCGGCCGACCGCGTGATCAACCTCCTCGGGCCCGACCATCACGGCTACGTCGAGCGCATGCGCGCCGCCATGCAGGGGCTCGGGCACCCCCCCGAGGCGTTCGACGTGCTGGTGATCCAGCTCGTGACGCTCCTGCGCGACGGGCAGCCCGTGCGGATGTCCAAACGGCGCGGGGAGTTCGTGCTGATGGAGGAGCTGCTCGAAGAGGTGGGGCGCGACGCCGCGCGCTTCACGTTCCTCATGCGGCGCCACGACAGCCCGCTCGAGTTCGACCTCGCGGTGGCGACGCGGCAGAGCGCCGACAACCCCGTCTACTACGTGCAGTACGCGCACGCGCGCATCGCCTCGATCCGCCGGCAGCTCGCCGAGCAGGGGATCGCGGTGCCGGCGTGGAGCGAGATCGACCTGTCGGGGCTGGGGCTGCCCGAGGAGCAGCAGCTCATCAAGCGGCTGCTCGGCTATCCCGACCTCGTCGCGGGCGCGGCCCGCGCGCTGGAGCCGCATCGCATCGCGTTCTGGCTCGCGGAGCTCGCCGGCCTGTTCCACCCGTACTACCGCGCGCACCGCGTGATCCAGGAGGACCGCGCGCTCACCCTCGCGCGGTTCGCGCTGTGCGCCGCGGTCGGGCAGGTCGTGCGCAACGGGCTCGCGCTGCTCGGTGTGCGCGCGCCGGAGAGCATGTGAAGGGCACGGCGCGCCGCGGCGTCCGTTCCGCGCCGAAGAAGAAGCGGCGCCGCCGCCTCGGCACGATGCTCGTGTTCGTGGGGCTGCTCGCGGTGCTCGGCGGCACGTTCACCGCCGGCGCGCTCGCGGGCCGTCTGTCGTTCACGCCCAGCGCGTCGATCGCGCCCGCGCCGAAGGAGCGAGCCGACAGGACGCCGCCGCCGTCGCCGCCGCCGCCCGAGCTGACGTTCTACCGCGAGCTCACCGCGCCGCTCACGCCCCCGCCGGCGGTGCCGAAGCCCGGCGCGACGAAGAAGCCCGCGCCCGAGGCCGCGAAGAGGGCCGACACGTTCGCGACGGAGTCGCCGCGGACGCTCGAGGCGTCGCCCGTGGCCGCCGAGGCGGCGCGCAGGAGCGAGCCGCCGATCACGGAGGCGCCGAAGAGCGACGGGGCGCGCTATACGATCCAGGTCGGCTCGTACAACGCCCGTGCGCACGCCGACGCGCTGCGCGCCCGCCTCGCGGCCGCGGGGCACGAGGCGTACGTCGCGGAAGGCGAGGCGGGCGGGGTGACGCGCTACCGCGTGCGGATCGGCGCGTTCCCGACCGCGGAGGACGCGCGCCAGGCCGCCGTGCGGGTCGCGAGCCAGGCCCAGGTCGCGACGTACGTGACCACGCGCTGATGGGCGACGCGCCCGCCCCCCTCGGCCGCATCCTGATCAGCGAAGAGGAGCTCCGCGGGCGTGTCGGCGAGCTCGGCGCGGCGCTCGCGCGCGACTACGCGCGCGAGAACCCCGTGCTCGTCGGCGTGCTGAAGGGCGCGCTCGTGTTCATGGCCGACCTGGTGCGCGCGATGCCCATCGCGCTGACCATCGACTTCATCGCGCTCTCGAGCTACGGCGGCGCCACGCGCTCGTCCGGGGTGGTGAAGCTCGCCGCCGACCTCTCGATGCCGATCGAGGACCGCCACGTCGTGATCGTCGAGGACATCATCGACACCGGCCGCACCGTGTCCTATCTCAAGCGCAACCTCGAGACGCGCCACCCGCGCTCCGTGCGGCTGTGCGCGCTGCTCGACAAGATCGAGCGGCGCGAGACCGACGTCGAGATCGACTACCTGGGGTTCACGATCCCGAACCTCTTCGTGGTGGGCTACGGGCTCGACCACGGGGGCCTGTACCGGAATCTGCCCCACATCGCCGCGCTGGACTCGCCGCCGCCGGCGTGAGCCGCCGGCGCGCGGTCGTCTTTCGCGCGGTCGCCATCGCGTTCGGCACCCTCGTGCCCGTGGCGCCCGCGGCCGGCTGGCCCGGCTACCACACGCTGACGCTCGAGCCGGCTGGTGCTCGTGGACTACAGTGGGACTGCCACGCGGCGGTGGCTGTTTTCCGGCGCGGGCTTTGCATGAGTGGATTGCACCCGGGTGCTATAATCGGAGCCACATGAACCAGGTCTACAAGAACCTCGCGCTCTGGATGGTGATCGGTCTCATCGTCATCCTCCTCTTCACGGTGTTCCAGGGCGCGCAGCAGGGCGGCCAGGAACAGCCGAACTTCTCCGAGTTCCTGAAGGCCGTCGACCAGGGGCGCGTCGACGCCGTCGTGATTCGCGGCAACCTGGTCAACTACACGCTCAAGGACAGCGCCGCGACTCAGCGCACCTACATCGTCGATTACCCCGACATGATCAAGCAGTTGCGGGATCGTGGGGTGCGCATTGCGGTGAAGCCGCCGGACTCGAACCCCTGGTACACCATCTTCCTGCAGTGGGTGCCGATGCTGCTGTTCATCGGCGTCTGGATCTTCTTCATGCGGCAGATGCAAGGCGGCGGCGCGAAGGCGCTCAGCTTCGGCAAGGCCCGCGCCCGGCTGATCTCGGAGAAGCAGAACAAGATCACGTTCCAGGACGTGGCGGGCGTCGACGAGGCGAAGGAGGAGCTGCGGGAGATCATCGATTTCCTGAAAGACCCGCAGAAGTTCCAGAAGCTCGGCGGCAAGATCCCGAAGGGCGTCCTGCTCGTCGGTCCTCCCGGCACGGGCAAGACGCTGTTGGCCAAAGCCATTGCTGGAGAAGCCAACGTCCCGTTCTTTTCGATTTCGGGGTCGGACTTCGTCGAGATGTTCGTGGGCGTCGGCGCCTCGCGTGTCCGCGACCTCTTCGAACAGGGCAAGAAGAACGCGCCGTGCATCATCTTCATGGACGAGATCGACGCGGTCGGGCGGCATCGCGGGGCCGGGCTCGGCGGCGGTCACGACGAGCGCGAGCAGACGCTCAACCAGCTCCTCGTCGAGATGGACGGCTTCGAGACCAACGAGGGCGTCATCCTCATCGCGGCGACGAACCGGCCGGACGTGCTCGACCCGGCGCTCCTGCGCCCGGGCCGCTTCGACCGCCAGGTCGTGGTGCCGCGGCCGGACGTGAAGGGGCGGGAAGAGATCCTCCGCGTGCACGCGCGCCGGATCCCGCTGGCGCCGAACGTCGAGCTGAAGGTCCTCGCGCGCGGCACCCCGGGCTTCTCCGGCGCGGATCTCGCGAACCTCGTCAACGAGGCCGCGCTGCTCGCCGCTCGCCAGAACAAGAAGCTCGTCGAGATGCCGGACTTCGAGAACGCGAAGGACAAGGTCCTGATGGGGGTGGAGCGGCGCTCCATGATCATCTCGGACAGCGAGAAGCGGACCATCGCCTACCACGAGGCCGGTCACGCGCTGGTGGCGGACTTCCTCCCCGGCGCCGATCCGCTGCACAAGGTGACGATCATTCCGCGCGGCCGCGCGCTCGGCCTCACGATGCAGCTGCCGATGGACGACAAGTACAACTACTCGAAGGACTACCTCGTCAACCGGATCACGATCCTGCTCGGGGGCCGCGCCGCCGAGGAGATCGTGCTGCAGCAGCAGACCACCGGTGCGGGGGACGACCTCGAGAAGGCCACCGAGATGGCGCGCAAGATGGTCTGCGAGTGGGGCATGTCGGACAAGCTCGGCCCGCTGACGTTCGGCAAGAACGAGGAGCACATCTTCCTCGGCCGCGAGGTCGCCCGGCAGAAGGACTACAGCGAGGACACCGCGCTGCTGATCGACTCGGAGATCAAGCGCATCGTGATGGATTGCGCGACGCGCGCGCGCCAGATCCTGGTGGACAATATCGAGAAGCTGCACGCGCTGGCGCGCGCGCTCCTGGAACGCGAGAGCCTCGACAGCGAAGAGATCGCCAGGATCCTTCGGACCCGGCCCTTCACGGAAGCGCCCGCTCCGGCGTAAGCCGGCCGATGGCGCAGCCCGGCGGCCGCGTCCCGACGCTTTGATCTGACATCGGAGGGAGCGTCTTGGCGCTCCCCCCGCTACCCCCATCGCCCGAAGTCGCGGAGTGGAAGCGCGCGCTTCGCGTGCTCGACCGAACATGGCAAGTGCTGCGAGGCGGCCATCACACAGCGCGGCGGTGTACCTTTAAGCATGTCGCCCGATTCCGTCGGCGCAGTGCCCGTGCCGCGGCCTGAAGCCTCGCTCGGGGGCGTGCGGGTCGGGGGCGCCCATCCTGTCGCCGTCATGGGCGCGCTCAACGTCAGTCCTGAGTCCTTCTATGCCGGATCCGTCCATCGCGACCGTGACGCGCTCGTGCGCGCGGGCGTCGCGATGGCGCGCGCCGGCGCCGTGATCCTCGACGTCGGCGCCCGCTCCACGGCGCCGTATCGGGAGACGGAGATCGGCGAGCGTGAGGAAGCCGAGCGTCTCGCCGGCGCGGTGGAGACGCTCGTGGCCAAGGTGGGGCTGCCGGTCTCCGCGGATACCGCCCGCCTCGCCCCCGCGCGCGCCGCGCTGGATGCCGGCGCGACGATCGTGAACGACGTCACCGCGCTCGCCGACCCGGACGTCGGCCGACTGGCCTCCGCGCGCGGCGCGAGCCTGCTCCTGATGGCCTCGCCGGCGGCACTGGGCGCCACGCCACCGCTCACGGAGCCGGTCGCCGCGGTGGAGGCCATCCTGACCGCGGCACTCGCGCGCGCACGCGCCGGGGGGGTGCCGGACACGCGCGTCGTCCTCGACCCCGGCGTCGGCTTCTTTCGCGCCGAGGCGGTCGCCTGGGACGTCTGGGACACGCAGGTGCTCGCGCGCCTCGACGCGCTCCTCGCGCTCGGACGGCCGCTCTGTGTCGGCGTGTCACGCAAGTCGTTCCTCGGCGCGATCACCGGCCGCCTCGATCCCGCCGACCGGCTCCCGGCTTCGATCGCGGCGACCGCGCTCGCGGTGGCCGGTGGGGCGGCGGTGATCCGGACGCACGACGTCGCCGAGACGGTGGACGCCGTACGGGTGGCCGAGCGCATCCGCGCGGCGCGGGCGGCGGGGCAGGCGCGATGAGCGACGCGCTCGCCGCGTTCCGGTGGCGCGACGCGCTGGACATCGGCCTGGTCGCGGTCGTCGTCTACCGCATCCTGCTGATGTTCCGCGGCACGCGCGCGGTCCAGATGCTCACCGGCCTCGCGTGCCTCGTGGCGGGCTCGCTCGTCGCGCGCCGCCTCGAGCTCTACAGCACCCAGTGGATCCTGGACAACTTCTGGGCGTTCTGGGTGATCGCGCTGGTCGTGCTCTTCCAGCCCGAGCTGCGCCGCGCGCTCGCCCGCATCGGCGAGAGCCGCCTCCTGCCCGGCGTGCTCGGGGCCTCGCGCGCCGAGCGCGCGCACGTCATCGACGAGCTGGTCGACGCGGTCGAGTCGCTCACCGCGCGCCGCATCGGCGCGCTCGTGGTGATCGAGCGCTCGGCGGGCCTGCGGCAGTACGCGGAGCTCGGCGTCGCCGTGGACGCGATCGTCTCCGCCGACCTCCTGGTCAGCGTGTTCCTGCCGTACTCGCCCCTGCACGACGGCGCCGTGTTCATCCAGGGCAGCCGCATCGTCGCCGCGGGCTGCTTCCTGCCGCTCTCGCGGAACCTGCAGATCGCGCGCTCGCTCGGCACGCGCCATCGCGCGGCGCTCGGGATCAGCGAGGAGACGGACGCCGTCGCCGTCTCGGTCTCGGAGGAGACCGGCCGCGTGACCATCGCGGTGGCCGGCCACATCGAGACCGTGCGCGACCTCAGCGCGCTGCGCAGCCGCCTCGGCGACCTCATCGGCGCGTCGGCCCCCGCGCCGCGCCGCGGGCTCGCGCGCGGTGTGCGCCGCCTGCTCTCGCGCGCGCCCGACAGCGTCGCCTGATGCGCGCGCTGGTGACCGCGCAGTGGCAGCTCAAGCTCGTCGCGATCCTGGTCGCGTTCACGCTGTGGTTCTTCGTCGCGACGAGCGAGCAGGCGCAGCTCGCGCTGCCGACGCCGGTCGAGTACGTCGGGCTCAAGCCGGACCTCGTGCTCGTCGCCGGCCAGCGCGAGTCGCTGGACGTCGAGGTGCGCGCGGTCCGCTCGGTCGTCGCGCGGCTCGGCCCGGAGACCGTCCGGGCGCGCGTCGACCTGACGGGGCTCGAGGCCGGAGAGTCGGTGGTGCAGCTCACGCCCTCGGACGTGCAGGTCCCGCCCGGCGCCACGGTGACCCGCATCACGCCGGCGCGCCTGTCGCTGACGGTCGCCCCGGGCGGCTCGCGCGATGTGAATGTGATCGCCCAGGTGCGCGGAGCGCCCGCCGACGGCCACGTAGTCCGCGGCGTGAGCGTCGAGCCTCCGATGGTGAGGATCAAAGGACCCCGGTCTACAATTGACTCACGAGGAGAGGTACCGACTCTCCCCATCGACGTCGCCGGCAGCCGCCGGAACGTCACGCAGAGCGTCGGGCTGATGCTGCCCGCCTCGACGTACTTGACTCGCGAACAGACGGTCCGCGTGACCGTTGAGATAGCGGAGGAGGGCATGTCGCAGCCGCAGCCCGGCGCGCGGGAGCCGCGCAGGAAGGAAACCGCCCGGTGAGCAGGCTCTTCGGCACCGACGGGATCCGCGGGGTCGCCAACGTCGAGCCGCTCACCCCGGAGCTCGCGTTCCGCGTCGGGCGACAGCTCGTGGCCACGCTCGGCGAGCACGGCACCGAGCGCGTCCGGGTGGTGATCGGCCGCGACACGCGCATCTCCGGCCAGCTGCTGGAGTCCGCGATGATCGCCGGCGTGCTGTCGGCGGGCGCCGAGTGCTACGCGGTCGGCGTCCTCCCGACGCCCGGCATCGCGATGCTCACGCGCGGGCTCGAGGCGCAGGGCGGCATCGTGCTCTCGGCTTCGCACAACCCCTACGACGACAACGGCATCAAGCTCTTCTCCGCGCAGGCCACGAAGTTTCCCGACGCGTGGGAGGACGAGATCGAGCGGCGCCTCACCGGCGAGGACGGCGCCCCCCGCGCGCGCGGCAAGCACATCGGCCGCCTGCACGTGTACGAGCGCGCCGAGCAGTACTACGTCGACTACCTCTGCCGCTGCTTCCCGCTCGACCTCGCGGGCATGACGATCGCGATCGACTGCGCGCACGGCGCGACCCATCGCGTGGCGCCGAGCGTCTTCCGCCGGCTGGGCGCGCGGGTCGTGGCGATCGGCGCCAAGCCGGACGGCATCAACATCAACGCCGGCTTCGGCGCGCTCTATCCGCAGACGCTCCAGAAGAAGGTCCGCGCGAGCCAGGCCGACGTCGGGTTCGCGTTCGACGGCGACGGCGACCGGCTCATCGCGGTGGACCACCTCGGCGAGATCCGCGACGGCGACTACGCGCTCGCGATCGCGGCGCGCCACATGGCGGGCGGCCGCCGGCTCAAGGGCCACTGCGTGGTCACCACCGTCATGGCGAACCTCGGCCTCGACGAGTCGCTCGCGGCCGCCGGCATCGACATCGTCAAGACGCAGGTCGGCGACCGGTACGTGCACGAGGAGATGCAGCGCCGCGGCGCCAACGTCGGCGGCGAGCAGTCCGGCCACCTGCTCTTCCTCGATCACGCGCCCACCGGCGACGGCATCCTCTCGGCGCTCGCGCTGCTCAGCGTGGTCCGCGAGTCGGGCGAGCCGCTCGCGTCCCTCGCGAGCTGCATGCGGAAGTTCCCCCAGGTGCTCGTCAACGTGCCGGTCCGCGAGAAGCCGCCGATCGACACCGTGAAGGGGCTCAGCGAGAAGGTCACCGCGTTCGAGCGCGAGATGAACGGCGGGGGGCGCGTGCTCATCCGCTACTCCGGCACCGAGCACCTCGCGCGCGTCATGATCGAAGGCGCCGACGGCGCGCGCATCCAGCTCATGGCGGACGAGCTGGCGGGCGTCATCCGGAGCCAGATCGGCGACGACCGTTGAACATGGGGGCCACATGGCACCGGACCCCCAATCGTCGTTGAACATGGGGGCCACATGGCACAGGACCCCCAATCCCCCATGAGCATGACGACGGCCGTGCGCGGGATCGGGATCGACCTCGTTCCCATCGCGCGCATGCGGCAGGTCCTGGCGCGGTGGCAGGACCGCTTCCTCACGCGGGTCTTCACGGCGGACGAGATCGCGTACTGCCGCTCCCGCAAGGATCCCGTCCCGCATTTCGCGGCGCGCTTCGCGGCGAAGGAGGCCGGCCTCAAGGCGCTGGGCACCGGTCTGCGCCTCGGCGTCACGTGGACCGAGCTCGAGGTGCGGCGCGAGCGCGGCGGGCCGCCGGTCCTCGTGCTGAGCGGGCGCTCCCGCGAGCTCGCGCGCGCGCGGGGCGCGGAGCGCATGCTGCTCGCGCTCAGCCACGACGGCGACTACGCGGTTGCCCAGGCGATGCTCGTGGCGGAGGACGGTGTCCACCGCGCGTGATGCGCTGGGCACGCGCGGCGTGCGTGGCGTCCATTCCGCTGCTCCTCTACGGTTGCGCGCCGCAGGCCGTCGTCGTCGCCCCCCACGTGCCCCCGCCGGGGCCGGCGGTCGCGCGGCCGGGCCGGCCCGGCTTCGTCATCGGCGCGCCGCACGCCACGAGCGACGCGCCGGCCGCGGACATCGCGGCGGAGCTCGCGCGCCGCACGGGCTTCGGGCTCGTGGTCGGCGCCCGCGATCCTGACGGCTCGTTCGAGCGGCGCGTGCAGGAGACCGCGCAGGGGCGCCTCACGTTCTACGCCGAGGTGCACGGGGCCACGGGACGCGAGAGCGCGAACCGGATCCAGATCGGCGCGGCCGGCGCCGACCGCGAGCTCGCGAACCGCCTGCGCGCGCTGCTCGAGCTGATCCGCGACGCGCACCTGCGCGGGCGCGCCGGGACGCCGCGGCTCGACGTCGTGG
>Ga0194131_10010509_pt1 | contig 11311 bp, 12 predicted proteins | sample TA2KigO120mmetaG_FD_148631 | JGI IMG/M metagenome (GOLD analysis project Ga0194131, IMG submission 148631) | Freshwater microbial communities from Lake Tanganyika, Tanzania - TA2015053 Kigoma Offshore 120m | ecosystem: Environmental > Aquatic > Freshwater > Lake | place: Tanzania: Lake... | reverse complement strand
CGTTCGCGCTCCCTTCCGCGAGCGCGGCGCGCGAGAGCGACAGATCGGCCAGCAGTTCCGCCAGCGGCCGCCGCGCCCGCGCGCGCGCTTGGTCGAGCGGCGGCAGCGCGACGCCGCGCTGCGCCAACGCCGCATGGACTTCCGGCAACGCGAGCTCGGCCAGCAGCGCGAGGCCCGGCACGTCGGGGTGGCAGTAGTCGAGGAAGAGCCCGCGCGCGGGCGACGGCACGGGCGGCAGCTTCGCGAACTCCGCTTGCGCGTCGACGAGGCGCGCGCGGACCGCCGCGGCGAGGTCGCGCACGACACCGTTCAGCGCGGCGCCGACGCGATCGGGCGAGTCGTCGAGCTCGAGCGCCCGCTCGTAGGCGGCGCGCGCCGCGATCAGCTCGCCGTCGCGCTCGGAGAGCTGGCCGCGCGCGAACTGGAAGCGGGCGACGTCGGGATCGAGGTCGTGCAGTCGCGCGATCGCTCCGTCCGGCGCGGGCGCACCCGTCTCGACCGCCTGCTCGAGCTCGGCGAGGACGCGGCGGTAGGTGGCGCGCCCGATCTCGGCGAGCGGCGCGCGGAACGACGAGGCGTTGGGCGGGTCGGAGAGGTCGGCGACCTGCGTCATGACGACCAGCGCCGCGCCCGCCTCCGCCGCCGCATCGGCGATCGCTGCGAGATTCTCGCGGAAGCGCTCGGCGCCGCGCGCCCGCTCGGCGGCGCTCAGGAAGGGACGATCGGCGACGTCGCGCGACGGCGGCGCGAGCTCGGCAGCGGCGGCGCGCGACGTGATCCGCTGCCCGCCGATGCGCACCAGCGCCAGCTTCCGCAGCCACGCGCGCAGTCGCGGCCAGAGGCCGTCACGCAGGTCGGAGACGTACGAGCCCTGGAACTCGTTGTGGCCGCTGCAGACGACGATCACGTCGGGCGACAGCGCCAGCGCCTCGATCGCGACGGCGCGCACGTCGTCGCTCGAATCGCCCGCGCGCGCGAGGTTCACGACCTCGACCGCGCCGCCCGCGTCGCCGCTGCCGGCCGTGCCACCGCTCGCTCCGCCGCGCAGCGCCGACTCGAGCAGCCGCCCGAACGAGAGCTTCGGCGCGAACGGGAAGCCGGCCGCCGTCGACTCACCCACCACCACGACGCGCACGACGCCGGCGCCCTTCGCGACGCGGCAGGCGACGCGGTCGAGCGAATCGCCCGCCGCGGCCGGGAGCTGCCACGCCGGATCGCGCCGCTCGAGCCACGCCTCGCCAGCGCGCTCGACGCGGCGCAGCAGCGCCAGCTCGTCGGCGCGCGCGAAGCGCAACGCGAGTTCGGCCGCGCCGGTCAGCGCGACGGCCAGCGCGACGCCGGCCACCACCAGCAGCGCGCGGCCGCCTCGCCTCATCGCTCCCGTCTCATCGCGCTGGCTTCACTTCGGCGCCGCCCCCGGCGACTCGAGCAGACGCAGCAGCTCACCGAGCATAGCGAGACCATGGCACTTCAGTGCCGCGGCGCCGCCCGCGAATCCGGCATCGCCTTAGGCGTCGCGCTGCGTGAAGAAGGCGATCTCCGCCGGCGCGAGGCAGGCCTGGTCGATCAGCGCATCGACCATCGCGGCGGTCTCCTGCGCGTAGCTCGCGCGGTAGTTGAAGACGCAGCGATCGGGCGGCGATTTGCGCAGCGTGCCGGCGCCGGTGAACGCACCCCAGAAGAGGGCGTTGCGCTCGAGGGCGACCGGGATCGCCGCCACCGCGGTCGGCGTCCCGACGTTGCCGATCACGCCGAGCACGCCGCGCGCGTCGAGCAGCTCGACTGACCTGCCCCCGATCGTTGTACCACGCCTCAAGTTGTACTCCCCGGGACGAGTGAAGGCAGCGGCGCCCACACGACGACGGCGGCCGCGATGCACCGCCTCGCCTTCGGCGGCCACCTGATCGACACGCCCGGCGTGCGCGGCGCAGAACCTCGCGGCGATGGTCGGCGTCGCGCGGGAGCGGCGCGCGGCCGGCGACCGGAAACGCGGTGTGCCATCCTCGCGGCTCGCCCCGATCGGAACGTGACGGCGAGGAGCTCGCGATGGGTGGCACCGTGCACGGCAGCGGCCGGATCGTGATGACGTGGCTGCTGCTCATGCCCCCGGCGCGAGCAGCAGCTCGTGCGCGTCGCCGGTGCGATAGAGGATGCGCTCGGCCTCCAGGTCCTCGATGAACGGCACGCCGTCGCGATCCGTGACGCGCAGCACCACGACACCGATTGGCGCCCCGTCGTCGCGATGGAGGCGCAGCTTCGTCCGGACCGGCGCGACGAGCTCGCAGCGTGCGAATCCGCCAAGCGAGGCGTCCGAACCCGCTCCAGGTTGGAACTCAGCCGCGTTCGTTCGGCTGCACCATTCGCCGTCGAACCGAGGCAAGGTCACCCTGAACCCTCGGGCCCGCCGGGCCGCACGTACTCGACCACGCGCCGGCCGCCCCCCTCAGGGCGGGTTGCCGGGGTTCCCGTTGACCGCCTTGACGGCCAGAGCGGCGCGCTCGCCCTCGTGCAGCGCTCCGACCACGGTGGACGGGTGGGTGACGTGGGTGGCCTCTCCAGCGAAAAAGATCCGGTCGTCGGCAACCGGAGCTTGAAGGTCCTTCCTCCTGTTCTGGTCGGCGGAGTCGTAGGTCCCCACCTTCGGATAGGAATAGGCCCCGAGCGTGTAGGGCGCGGCCCCCCAGTTCTGGACGATCCCTTCGACGTAGTTCGCAGTGGCCGGGTTCGCCTCGTCGGGGAAGGTCGCGTCGAGAGAAGCGAGGATGGCATTCACGATTGCTTCGTCGCCGGCTGCCCCTCCTCCTGCTTTGTTGGCCAGCCAGGTCAGCGCCGCCGCGTTGTCGCCCATCGGGTAGCACATCATCACGTACGACGTTGTCCCGGCCTTGTAGTCGCTCGGGATCCAGCAGCTGCCGGCCAGGCTTTCGGTCACCATCCAGCCCACCGGCACACCCTCGGTCTCCCACCAGGGGGCGGCGAAACGCAACGCCACCTTCATCCCCTGATCAATGCCGATGCCGTTGTACGCATCCACCGTGGTGGTCGGCAGGTCCGGCACGAAGTCGATCTTCTCCGCCTGCAAGACGCCGATCGACACGGTGACGATGACCTGGTGGGCGAGGTGAACGGCACCGGATGCGTCGGTGACAGACACGTCCTCACCGCTCGTGTCGATGGTTACCACCGGACTGTTCAACAGGAGGTCGCTGTTGGCGACAACGTCGTCCCACCACACCGTCTGAAGGACGTCGGAGTAGCCGAGGTCCTTGTCGCCGAGCACCCGGATGCCGTCCGACAGATCCCAGCCGGAGTCCTGGATGGCCAGGCTCTGCGCGCCGAGCCGATCGAGATTGGTCGCGAACTCGGCGCCGGCGAACCCTGCATCGTAGAGGTGGTACGCCCGGTGACCGAAGCCCACGCCGTACTCGGCGAGCACGTCGTCCGCTAGGGAAGTCGTGGGATCGAGGTGAAGGTCCGGATTCCCGTACCAGTCGTCGATTTCCCAGAATTCCACCACGTCGGGATCGTCCTCGCACGATCGCGTTGCGCCACGGAGCGTCCAGCACGTGTTGGTGCCGCCGTCCATGGAGGAGACCTCTGTCACGTCGGGATCGTCGGCGCACGATTGCGTTGCGCCAGGGAGCGTCCAGCACGTGTTGGTGCCGCCGTCCATGGAGTAGACGGTTGCTCCCCGGTACCCGGGTACATAGACCGACTCACCGTACTCCTTGGTCACGGCTGGGAAGACGGGGTTGTCGCCCCTCTGAAGATAGTGCTCCTCTGCGCCGAGCTCGACGCGCATGTCACCCAAGGTCGCGCTCTTCACGCGCCCGCCGATGCGATCGGTCGCCTCGATGATCAGGACCCCATACCCATCGGCGATCAGGGTCTTCGCGGCATACAGGCCTGCGCTACCCGCACCGACGACGATGACGTCGTGACGGCTTGCGGTCGTCGGAGTCGTACCCGTCGCGCCGTGCCTGGGTTGACATCCCAACGCGAAAAGGAGCAGAAGCGAACGCAGCATGAGCTACTCCACCGACAGGACACGTTGGTAGCACGGCCGCCCGGGTGTGCTCGCAGGCCGTTGGATCGTAGTGTCCCCCGTCGTGGTGGACTTGATCGGGCTCCTGGAATCCTCCGCGGTTCATGCTGGAGCATGCCAGTTGGCGCCGTGCGCGAACCGCCCGCTGACGCGAAGATCGTCCTCGAACAGGAACCGGCCATCGACCCCGTCGCGGACGACGTGCCACTTCCCCGCGACAACCGTTCTTCCGAAACCCGACTCGTGAGCAAAGCGGGTGCCTGCCTGATCGCGGTCCGGAGCGCGTGGTCGTCGCGGTGCCGACGGTTGCCTTGGACTGGCGGGAACTCTGGGCCGCCCGGCGGCACTCCTGCTCTCCGCCCGGCGCGCGATCGCGAGTCCGGGCGGGAGTCGGCGCATGCATCTAGCGGAAGGGACGCTGCCCCTCGGGCAAGCGCTGGCGTGGTGTGCGCTCGCTGCTCCGGTGGTGGCGTGGAGCGTGGCCGGCGAGCGCGCGGCGCGGCGTCGTGAGCCGACGGCGGGGCTGCTTTCGGCCGGCGCGACGAGTCTGTTGTTCGCGGTCACTCTGCTGCCGCTGCCGGTTCCGGTCGTCGGCGCGACCAGCCACATCTGCCTCACGCCGGTGCTCACGCTCGTGCTTGGGTGGCGTCGCGTGGTCTGGCCCACCTGCTTCGTGCTCTTGCTGCAGGCGCTGTTCTTCGCGCACGGCGGGATCACGACGCTGGGAGTCAACACCGTCACCCTCGGCGTCTTCGGACCGTTGGCGACGATCGCATTGCGCCGCTTGTTCCGGCCTCTCGGGATCTTCGGCATCGGGCTGGCGTGCGCGCTTGGCGGGCTCGCGGTCTACGTCGCGGATGCGGTCGCGCTCGCGCTTGCGCTGCACGACGCGGTGCCAGTCGCGACGACCTTCGCCAGCGTCCTCCTCGGCTTCGCGCCGGTGCAGGTGCCGCTGGCGGTGCTCGAGGGGGTCGCGTCGGCGGGGCTCATCCGCGTGCTGCTGGCGCGCCGGCCCGACTTGCTTCCCGACGCGCTTCGCGCCGCGACTCCCCCGGCGTACTCCGCGGGGGCAACCGCGCTTCTTGCGCTGCTCAGCCTCCAACTGCTGACCGGTTGCGACATCGCCGGAATCGACGGCACGGTCTTCGGCGCCACCGCGGAGGCGGCGGGCCGGCCGCCGTCGGACAGCTTGCTCAATTGGAGCCAGGGCGAGGTTGGGCTCGCCATGACGATCGTGGTGCTCTTCTCCCTCGGGTTTGTTGCCGGTCGGGTGTGGGAGCAGATGTTGGCGGGCAGAGGCCGAGATGGCCCGGCCCGCTGAGGATGCGCTTTTCCTCGAGCTGCGGCCGTCGCACCGGCGCGTGGCGACGGCACTTCTGCTCGCCATCGGCGTCCTCCTGTTGAACGCGGCGGCTGACGATCGGCTCGTCTCCGTGGCGGGTGCGGTGGCGGGCGCCGTCCTGTTCGTCGCGGCGCCGGGAGCCGGTCGTCGTCGTGCCATCGGTGCCGTGCTGTGGATCGCGCTGCTCGGCGGCGCAGCGATTGTCGTCGCGGCGGTCGGCGTCGGCGAGCGAGAAGCGCTGCTCGCCGCGGCGGCGCGCATGGCGTGCGGAGTGATCTGGACGGTCTGGATCGGATCGCAGATCGACTGGCCGTCGCTGCGCGATCTCCTGCTGCGTTTGCGCGTCCCCGAACCCGTCGTGGAGACGCTCGATCAGGCGCTCTTGCATGGGTTCCTCACCGTGCGCGAATGGGGCGTGCAGCGCGACGCCGCGCGCGCGCGGCTCGGCCGGGCGCACCTGCCGCTCGCGACGTGGGGTCCCCTGCTCGGCGAGGGGGCGCTGCGCGCCTACGTTCGGCTCGAGGCCACCGCGGAGAACTCGCAGCTGCGCGGCGCGGACGCGAGTGCGCCCGACCTCGCCTCTGGCGTGCACGTCGAGCAGGTGGACGTCGAGCGCAACCGCGTGGTCGCATTGCGCGACGTGTCGTTGCGGCTGGTTCCCGGCGAGTGGGTGGCGGTCTGTGGACCGAGCGGTTCAGGCAAGTCGACGCTGCTGCGCCTGCTCGCCGGCCTCGAGCGTCCGCTCCGCGGCAGCGTGACGCGCTTCGGCGCCCGCTTCGGCGCGGAGTCCCCTTTGCGCGAGCGGCTCGATCGCCGCGTCGCGCTGCTTTCCCAGAACCCCGAGCACCACTTCATCGCCAGCACGGTGGCGGAGGACATCGCATGGGGACTGCGCAAGCGCGGCGTGGCTGCGGCGGAGACGCAGCGGCGCACGCGGTCGATGGCGCAGTCGCTCGAATTGGAGCTCCTCCTGGAGCGGCCGTGCCACGAGCTGAGCTTCGGCGAGCAACGGCGAGTCGCGCTCGCCGGGCTCCTGGTGCTCGACCCGGCGCTACTTCTCCTCGATGAGCCGACCGCCGGTCTCGACCCGGTGGCGGCGCAGGCGCTCTGCGCGCAGATCCGCGAAGTCGTGGCGCGCACCGCCTGTGCCTGCGTCTGGGCGACCCACGACCTCGCCGGGCTGCCGCGCGAGATCGAGCGCGTCGTGCTCCTGCACGATCAGCGCCTCCTCTTCGAGGGGCCGCGCGGCGAAGGACTCTCGGTGCCGTGGCTGCGACGCTGCGCACTCACGGTCGATTGACGCGAGGAGAACCCATGCAAGTCGGCCCAGGCCGTTCGAAACCCGACCTTGCTCGCGTGCGCGCCATCAAGGAAGCGTTGCGCGCGCAGCTCCAGCTGACCGACGTCGACACGGTCACGGTGGCGGAGCTCGCTTGCCTCGAGTCGAGCTGCGCGCCGGTCGAGACCGTGCTCGGGCTGCTGCGGCCAGGCGCGCCCCAGCTCCAGCGCAGGCTCCACAAGGCGACCTCGGCGGTGACGGACGAGGACCTCGCGGAGACCTGCAGAGCCTGGCGGCGCGAGCTCGAGTCGAACCAGTCGTCGCCCTCTCGATCGCCCTCGAACCGCCCTGATCAAAGGAGCACGGAGCAACCATGAAGCGAATCCCAGTCACGATCCTCACCGGGTTCCTTGGCTCGGGGAAGACGACCCTGCTGAACCGCATCCTCAGCGAGCAGCACGGCAAGCGCATCGCCGTCATCGAGAACGAGTTCGGCGAGATCGGGATCGACCAGGCGCTGATCATCAACGCCGACGAAGAGATCTTCGAGATGTCCAACGGCTGCATCTGCTGCACCGTGCGCGGCGACCTGATCCGCGTGCTCGGCAACCTGATGAAGCGCCGCGACAAGTTCGACTACGTCGTCGTCGAGACCACCGGGATGGCCGATCCGGGCCCGGTTGCGCAGACCTTCTTCATGGATGACGAGATCCGCGCCGAGTTCTCCCTCGACGGGATCATCACGCTGGTCGACGCGCGCCACATCCCGCAGCAGCTCGGCCGCAGCAAGGAGAGCACCGAGCAGATCGCGTTCGCTGACGTGCTGGTGCTCAACAAGACGGATCTCGTGACCCCCGAGGAACTCGACGAGATCGAGGCGCGCGTGCGCGGGATGAATCGCATGGCGAAGATCTACCGCGCCAAGCGCGCGGCGGTGCCGGTCGAGGTCGTGCTCGGCTTGGAGGCGTTCGACCTCGAAACGGCGCTCGTGAAGAAGCCGACGTTCCTCGAGCCCGAGTACCCGTTCGAGTGGACCGGCGTCTACGCGCTGGAAGCGGGCCGCTACGAGGTGAGTCTCGCCGACGGCCCCGACCCGACCATGTCGCTCGTTGCGATCGTCGATCAGGGGTGCGACGACATCGATCTGCGCGGAGGGGCGGAGCGGTGCGTGCGGAACTGGTCGGAGCCGCCGCTCGAGCTTGCGCCCGGCGCGCGGATCCCGTGCGGGCGCCACGTGCGGCTCAAGCTCGAGACGCAGGGGCGCAAGTCGTTCGTGCTCGAAGTCGAGCGCGCCGCCTCGGTCGGCCTGTTCACTCAGCACACGGCCGCCGAGTTCGACCTCGCGGTCGCGCCGGTCGGGCGCGCCGGCGCGGGGCGCCCGCTCCCGCCGAAGTGCGAGCGCACCTGGGTCGCGCAGCACGAGCACGACGACCAGGTGGGATCGGTCGGGATCGAGCTCGTCGGTGACATCGACGGCGAGAAGCTGAACGCGTGGATCGGCCGGCTGCTGCGCGAGCGAGGCTCCGACATCTTCCGGATGAAGGGCTTCATCAGCATCGCCGGCGATCCCCGCCGCTTCGTGTTCCAGGGGGTGCACATGCTGTTCGACGGCCAGCCCGATCGCCCGTGGGGCGATTCGCCGCGTCGTAACCAGCTCGTCTTCATCGGCCGCAACCTCGATCGCGCGGCGATGACCCGGGAGTTCGCGGCATGTCGGGTGTGACCATCAAGGAGCCGCAGGGGGTGTTGCGCAGCCGTTGGAGCGCGAGCGTCGATGACTACGCCATCGCCGGCGGGTGGGCGCTTCGCGGCGATGCGATCGTCGTGGCCGATAGCGCGGGAGGTGTCCACGCCTTCGATGGGACGACGGGTCGGTCGCGCTGGTCCCGGCGCGACACTCATCCCGGTGGCTTGCTGGCGATCGCGATCCGTTCGGACACGGTGACTCTCGCGACGGCCGGACAGGACGGGTGCGTGCGACTCTGGTCGATCGAGGACGGCGAGCCGCGTCGGTCGCTGCCCATCGCCGACGGATGGGTCGAACGGTTGGAATGGTCGCCGAACGGCGACTACCTCGCCGCCAGTTGCCGGCGCGAGGTGCGGGTGTTCAGCGCCGCTGGCGAGGAGGTCTGGCGCTCTCCACCTCACCCGAGCACGGTCAGCGCGCTGCAGTGGTTGGATCCTCGCACGCTGGCGAGCGCCTGCTACGGCCGCGTGACGATGTTCCGCATCCCGAACGGCAGTGAAGCGCGGCGCTTCGAGTGGAAGGGCTCGCTGGTGTCGATGGTCCATAGTCCCGATGGCGACGTCATCGCGTGCGGCAGTCAGGACAACTCGGTCCACTTCTGGCGACGCACCACGGGCAAGGACTCGATGATGTCGGGCTACGAGGGGAAGCCCGCCGCGCTCGCCTTCGACGACTCAGGGACGCTCCTCGCGACCGGGGGCGGCGTTGCGGTCACGGTGTGGAGCTTCGCCGGCCGCGGGCCGGAAGGGACGCGGCCTGGCGAGCTCGAGATGCACGTGCTGCCGATCATGTCGCTCACTTTCGCGCCCCGCTCGATGCGCCTCGCCTCCGGCGCCCGCGACGGTGCCGTGGTGGTCTGGGCTCTGGAGAAGAGCGGTCGCGGCAAGCCGATCGGCGTGGTGCAGCTGCAGCATGCGATTGCCGGGCTCCACTGGCATCCCGACGGTGAAGCGCTGGTGGCGCTCGACGCAGGCGGCGGGGTGGTGGCTTGGCGCGTGGAGGCGCCGCCGGCGGCGCGCCGACCGGCCGGGAAGACACCACGATGACAGCGGGGGCGACGCTCCGGCGACGGAGCGGGCGGGTGCCGTTCGGCTCGCTGCCGCGGGTGCTCCTCCGGGCCTTGCTGCTGGTCGCCTCGGCGTGCCGCGGCACGACGCACGCTCCGAGCCACGCCGCTCCCGCAGCCGGGAGCGGCGCGACGGCCGCGCAGGAGAGCGACGCGGAGCTCCTCGATCGGATCGTGCTCGCGTTGCTCGACGGCGAGGCGCTCTACACGGCTGACCTGCCCCCGATCGTTGTACCACACCTCAAGTTGTACTCCCCGGGACGAGTGAAGGCAGCGGGGCTCGGAGGAGCGGAGCGACGACGGGCCCCGCTGGCAGCTTCGCCGGTGGTGCCGGTGGGATGTAGCCCAGCGCGCTGTGCGGTCTGACCTCGTTGTAGTGCCGCCGCCAATCTTCGATGACGACCTTGGCCTCCTTGAGCGTCTCGAAGATCTCGCCGTTCAAGAGCTCGTCGCGCAGCTTCCCGTTGAAGCTCTCGCAGTAGCCGTTCTCCCACGGGCTTCCGGGCTCGATGTAGAGCGTCTTCACGCCGAGGCGTCCGAGCCACTCCCGCACCGCCGTCGCCGTGAATTCACTCCCGTTGTCTGAGCGGATGTGGTCCGGGATGCCGCGGAAGACGAAGAGCTCGGTCAGCCGTGCCATCACGTCCTCGCTCGTCAGCCGCCGCTCGACGTCGATCGCCAAGCACTCCCGCGTGGACTCGTCCACCAGCGTCAGCATCCGCAGCGGCCGTCCGTCGTGCGTACGCGCCGCGACGAAGTCGTAGGACCAGACGGGGTCCTTGTGCGCAGCCCGCAGCCGCACGCACGAGCCGTCCGCCAGCCAGAGCGATCGCTGCCGCCGCGACGGGCTCAGAAGTTTCCCGAGGCGGCCTCCTTCAGGATCGCGATGTCGAGCACTTGGTCCGCCACGACCTTCTTCAGTCGGGCGTTCTCGCGCTCGAGCTCCTTCAGCCGCTTCGCCTGGTCGACTTTGAGGCCGCCAAACTCCTTGCGCCAGCGGTAGTACGTCTGATCCGTGATCGCGAACTGCTTGCAGATCTCCCGGATCGAAACCCCTGCGACTGCTTCACCTCCGCCTCGCGCAGCATCGTGATGATCTGCTCGGGCGCGAACTTCTTGTGCCGTGCCATCGCCGCCTCCCTCGAATGCGTCCAACCTGGCACTGAGCCGGTGGACTAGTTCTTGGGGGGCAGGTCAGATGCTCTACGTCGGCTTCGGCTGCGACTTCTTCGACTGGGACAACGACGGCGACGAGGACGCGCTGGTCGTGAATGGCCACGTGCTCGACGACGCCGCGCGCAGCAACCCGCTCTTCACCTTCGAGCAGCCGCCGCTGCTGATGGAGAACGGCGGCGCCGGCCGCTTCACCGCGGTGGAGCCGGGGCGCGCGGGGCCGTACTTCGCACGCGCGCAGGTCGGGCGGGCGCTGGCGGTCGGCGATCTCGATGGCGACGGCGACCTCGACGCCGTCGCGGCGGTGAACGACGGCGCGCCGTGCCTGCTCGAGAACACGATCGGCCAGCAGCAGCAGTGGATCGGCTTCAAGCTGCGCGGCCGCGGCAAGGACCCGCAGGCGATGGGCGCGCGCGTCACGATCAAGGTCGCCGACGAGGCGCGGCCGCAGCGAATCGCCGAGGTGCGCGGCTCGAGCAGCTACGGCGCCTGGCAGGAGCTCGCGCTGCGCTTCGGCCTCGGCGCGAACGACGGCGTCACGGCGGTCGAGGTGCGCTGGCCGTCGGGTGCCGTGACGCGCCACGGCCCGATGGCCGCCGGCCAGCTCCACGAGCTCATCGCCCCGGAGTGACCGACCGGCGCGCCGCCGCGCTCACTCC
>Ga0194131_10010506_pt1 | contig 11312 bp, 6 predicted proteins | sample TA2KigO120mmetaG_FD_148631 | JGI IMG/M metagenome (GOLD analysis project Ga0194131, IMG submission 148631) | Freshwater microbial communities from Lake Tanganyika, Tanzania - TA2015053 Kigoma Offshore 120m | ecosystem: Environmental > Aquatic > Freshwater > Lake | place: Tanzania: Lake... | reverse complement strand
CCAACAATGCCGCCGAGCAAGCGCTGCGGCACGCGGTCATCTGGCGGAAGCTCTCGTTCGGCACGCAATCAGCGTCCGGCAGTCAGTTCGTCGAGCGACTGCTGACTGTCATCGAAACCTGCCGCCGCCAATCCTGCAACGTCTTCGACTGGCTTGTCGAGGCAGTCCAAGCCCACCACAATCAACAAAGGGCAATATCTCTATTGCCCGCGCCGTGAACCAATACCTCGACAGCGTATCGGCTATCCTCATGTGTGAGGTATTCCCAAATGTAAGCGCGCACCAAACGGCAATTGAAGAGCGTGATTCGCGAATGCTCAACATCCGGGCCGCGAAACTGACGGGCGGAGGCTTGGAATTTAAACCATGCCAAGGTTGATTTGGTTTCCGCGAACATGATCCACAGTGTATACGGCATAGTCGCAACGGCAAAACAAAAACCCCCGCCGCGGCTTGCGCCATGGCGGGGGTTAAAAAATCCCGGCGATAACCTACTCTCGCGCTGTTCGCACTACCATCGGCCCTGGATGCTTAACGGCCGTGTTCGGAATGGAGACGGGTGTTTCCATCCAGGTATGGTCACCGGAAAATCACCTGAGAATTGCAGATTGCAGGTGTGCGATTGCAGATTGAAGAACCTGCGATCCCGAGCTGCAAAATGCAATTCAGAATATCAACTGGCAGCGGTAAGAGTTGTTCTCTGAATGAGCCCGAACGACCGCGTGGGGGCATAGTCCCACGTATTCAGGGCATTGTTTCAGCGTGCGCCGAGGCGAACGCGAAACGGCAAGCCGCGAATGAGATCGTCGAGAAGAGGATCAAAGCGGCCAAGCGATTGGCTGTTAGTACCGGTTAGCTGAGACGGTTACCCGCCTTACACACCCGGCCTATCGACCTGGTAGTCTTCCAGGAGCCTACGCTGCCGAAGCAGCCGGAGACCTCATCTTGCGGAGGGTTTCACGCTTATATGCCTTCAGCGTTTATCCTGGCCGTACGTGGCTACCCAGCACTGCCGCTAGCGCGACAACTGGCACACCAGAGGTACGTCCTTCCCAATCCTCTCGTACTAGGGAAGAAACCGCTCAAGTCTCCTGCGCCCACAACAGATAGGGACCGACCTGTCTCACGACGGTCTAAACCCAGCTCACGTACCGCTTTCATTGGCGAACAGCCAAACCCTTGGGAGCTTCTCCACCCCCAGGATGCGATGAGCCGACATCGTACGGAATTCCACAGTTTCTTGTGGCGTAGACTATGTCTTCATCCTGTCGTCGATTTTAGGCCGCGGGGCCATGATCTGACTTGTTGTGACAGGAGTCGGCGTATTGCCTGGAGCATGGGCTCCAAGCCTCACCTTTCGGATCAGTCGTTACGGGGTCATGGGGATTGCAGATTGCAGATTTTGGATTGCAGATTTGCAAACCTTGGACTTCCCACGGCGTTACCGGGTAAAGAACCGCGTCTCTCAGATGCACTTGCATTTGAATCTGCAAGCTACAATCTGAAATCTGCAATTCTTCCTGACGGGTTCACCGTTATAAGCCGATTTGTTGGTAGGGAATCTCTTCCCTAGCACCCCGATGTGTCAAATACACGTTAAGGTGCCAAACCTCCTCGCCGCTGTGAACGCTCAGAGGAGATAAGCCTGTTATCCCCGGAGTACCTTTTATCTGTTGAGCGACGGCCTTTCCATCCAGCACCGCCGGATCACTAAGTCCTGCTTTCGCACCTGCTCGACATATCTGTCTCGCAGTCAAGCACCCTTCTACCTTTACGCTCGAAGCCTGATTGCCAACCAGGCTGAGGGTACCTTTGAACTCCTCCGTTACCTTTTGGGAGGAGACCGCCCCAGTCAAACTGCCCACTTAGCACTGTCCTCCGCCCGGATTCACGGGACGGGGTTAGAATTCAAGCACAACAAGGCTGGTGTTTCAGCGACGGCTCCGCGAGACCCAGAAGTCCCGCTTCACAGCCTCCCAGCTACTCTACACATGCTGGGCCTAAACCCAATACTAAGCTACAGTAAAGGTTCACGGGGTCTTTCCGTCTAGTTGCGGGTATGTTGCATCTTCACAACAACTACAGTTTCACCGAGTCGCTCGTGGAGACAGTGATCCGGTCGTTACGCCATTCATGCAGGTCGGAACTTACCCGACAAGGAACTTCGCTCAGATGTGTTACTCTCGATTGATATCGAGGGGCTGGTCATTTCTGCCAGCCTCTGCATGTCGCCATGCAGCTCGGACTATATCTTGCCTGACGATTCAGGCTCCCGGCGTATAGTCTCTGAGGATTCCGGAATGGTCTGTCACTTGTCTCCCGCCAGCCAAAAAAACAGGAACAATCCTGCAATTAGGCTAATGGTCAAGAAAAGAGTCGAATACAGAACCAGCCGTCCAAGTAGGACTCCAAAAAAGTCCTGGGGCTTGGACCGGCTCTCCGGCCTTTCCTGCTGATTGTCTGCACCCAACACGTTATCACTGCCTTTCGACGAGTAGTGTGGGATACTCAGATTTTCCAGCAAATAGCCAGGTTTTACTAAGGCTAGCTTTTGGGTTAACCTTAGGACCGTCATAGTTACGGCCGCCGTTTACCGGGGCTTCGGTTGCGAGCTTCGCCTTGCGGCTAACCCTCTTCCTTAACCTACCGGCACCGGGCAGGCGTCAGTCTCTATACATCCGCTTACGCGTTAGCAGAGACCTGTGTTTTTAGTAAACAGTCGCCAGATCCCTTTCACTGCGGCCCCCCGGGGCTTTGACACCCCAAGAGGCACCCCTTATCCCGAAGTTACGGGGTTATGTTGCCGAGTTCCTTCACGAGCGTTCTCTCGAGCGCCTGAGAATATTCATCTCGCCTACCTGTGTCGGTTTTAGTACGGGCACAGACCGTTGTAGAGCGTCGGCTTTTCTTGGCTCTCCTTCCGAGGACTTCGGAATCGTAAATGTCCTCGCCCTTTCGGGACGCGAATTTCTATCCTCGCGATCCCCTTCCAGAAAGCGTCACGACGCACATCAGACCTTCGGCCGTGGTGCAGGAATATTAACCTGCCGTCCATCCGCTACGCCTTTCGGCCTCGCGTTAGGTTCCGACTAACCCTGGGCGGATTTACCTTCCCCAGGAAACCTTAGGCTTTCGGCGAACGGGATTCTCACCCGTTTTATCGTTACTCGTTCCGGCATGATCACTTGCACTTCCTCCAGTGGTCGTTATCCGTCCACCTTCACAGGTTGGTGCAACGCTCTCCTACCGTCGTATTGCTTGAAGCTATACGACCCGCTGCTTCGGTATCATGCTTAGTCCCGTTCATTATCGGCGCAGGACTCCTCGACCAGTAAGCTATTACGCACTTTTTAAATGATGGCTGCTTCTAAGCCAACATCCTGGCTGTCACAGGAATCCAACTTCCTTTCGCACTGAGCATGATTTAGGGACCTTAGCAGGCGATCTGGGTTGTTCCCCTCTCGACGACGAAGCTTATCCCCCGCCGTCTAGCTGCCCGACAATACATGCTGGTATTCGGAGTTTGGTTTCGAAGGGTAGCCGGGTAGGCCCCCTATCGAATTCAGTCGCTCTACCCCCAGCACTTAACATCGGACGTTAACCCTAAAGTTATTTCGGAGAGAACGAGCTATCTCCACGTTTGATGATACTTTCAATCCTCCACACAGCTCATCCCCTAGTTTTTCAACACTAGTGAGTTCGGACCTCCATGAGGTATTACCCCCACTTCATCCTGGCCATGCGTAGTTCACGTGGTTTCGCGTCTGCCGCCCCCAACTGATTCGCCCTATTCAGACTCGCTTTCGCTTCGGCTTCGCCGCAGAACGGCTTAACCTTGCTGGTGACGGCAAGTCGCCGGATCATTATGCAAAAGGCACGCCATCAGGCTTCGCCGATTTTCGATTTCGGATTTCTGATTTTTGATTGACAGGCCGCGCCTTCAACGACATCAGCCTCGCCAATCGCAAATCAAAAATCAAAAATCGAAAACCGGCTAAACGCCCTCTGACCGCTTGTAGGCATGTGGTTTCAGGTTCAGTATCCTCCCCTTGTAGGGGTTCTTCCCATCTTTCGCTCGCGCTACTTGGTACACTATCGGTCGCCGGAGAGTACTTAGCCTTGCGGGATGGACCCCGCAGATTCAGACCCGCTTTCACGTGCCAGGTCCTACTCAGGTACCAGTCGGGAGGATTTTTCCTGTCGCATACGGGACTGTCACCCTCTATGGTTGAACTTTCCTGAACGATTCTGCTAGGAAAAATCTTGGTAACTCCCTGCCATTAAAGGCAGTCTGGCCCTACAACCCCATGAAGACGAGTCTTCATGGTTTGGGCTCTTCCGCGTTCGCTCGCCGCTACTGACGGAGTCGCTGTTGCTTTCCTCTCCTGGAGGTAATGAGATGTTTCAGTTCCCTCCGTTTGCCCTTTACGCCTATGGATTCAGCGTAAAGTGATTCAGGGATCCCGGGATCAGCTCGCGTTTGACCAATCCCCCGGGCTTATCGCAGTCTTCCACGCCCTTCATCGCCTTCCGGCGCCTAGACATCCCCCACACGCCCTTAGTAGCTTGGCCGCATTGATCCTGCCCTCGACGTGTCGCTACCGACGTTTCGGTCGAGGAAAGAATCCTTACGCTTGCTACCATCCCATGCCAGCCTTGCGACCGCATGGGAAAGAAAAAGAGTAAACGATCCTATCTCTCTCACTTAGGCACTCATGCAGAGACTCATAAGAAACTCTCTTCCCGCCCACGACGACCTTGCAGCCGCCGCGAACGACAAGAGCATTCTTGTGATTTGCAACTCTTACCGCTACCGAGTTTTCAAAGAGCTCAACCTGACCTGGACCCCAGAGAGGTCCGCAAGCTGCGGGACAAGCTGACGCCTGTCACCGCCCGTCGAACTGGCCAGGAGTCGCCGCACGGCTAAAACGTGCCGCGACTCGCACCCAGCGCGAAACATTCTTCTTAGAAAAGCACCTCGTTGCCGTCAAGCCATGCTCGCGAAACTTTCGCGAATATTCGCCACAGTGGTGGAGACGACCGGGATCGAACCGGCAACCTCCGGCTTGCAAAACCGGCGCTCTCCCAATTGAGCTACGTCCCCCGAGCCATTTTTGATTTTCGATTTTTGATTTCGGATTGTCGCCTGCCGCACGCATAAACGGCTGGCCCAATTCAAAAATCACCATACGAAATCAAAAATAACGAGTGGGCGTACTTGGATTCGAACCAAGGACCTCAGCTTTATCAGAGCTGCGCTCTAGCCAACTGAGCTATACGCCCGGTCTTCCCTGGCTCGTAGTTGATTCACCGGGCGATGCGAGCAAAGGAAACAAAAAAGCCAAACCACATCGGGTTTGGCCCCACCGCTTCAAGCTGTCGGATAGAGCTTCACCCTCCCTCGCACACTTCGCTAATCAGATTCGCCATATTCCATCTCGCTCGGAAGGAAAAGTCAGCTCCCATCCCACCGGGATTGCCTCCAGTCAACATTATAAAGGCACCACGTGGAGAGTCAACAGGAAAAGTTCCAGCCCAACGGATCCACGGATCCACTGGAGGCTTGGATTCGATTGACACCGCCTCACCGCGTCTCCACCGTCACCGCCATGATCAGCGGCGCTGTCTGATCGCCGCCTTTGAGGAACTCGATTTCGCGGATCGGTGCCGTGCTCTTCGGATGCACGGCCAGGTAGCGGATCTGCCGGCCGGCCAGGTCGAAGGCGAAGTCCGAGCCGGGCACATCCACACGGCGGATGTAGTCCGCGAAGTGCACGCCGTTGAGCAACTTGTGATCCTCCGCCTTGCCGTCGTCGTCGAGATGCAGGCGAACGGTAAGCGAATGGCTGCCCTTCTTGCCGATGGGGAAGCCCCAACCGGCGACGCCGCTCAAGAGGTGGATGGCCAGCGCCGGGCTGTTGCACGTCAACTTCACCGACTTCGGCATCTTCGGCGGGAACTGTCCGTGCGGGCCGTGCAAGAGGACCACGTTGGGCACGCGCTCGCCCTGCGGATCGACCAGGTGGAACGGCACGCCCTTGAAGGTCTTGACGGACCAGTCCGCGAAGATGAGTCGTTCCGCCCGGTCGTCCTTGTTGTTGAACATGCCGCGGGTGCTGACGATGGTGGCGGCCTTCGCCAGCGGCAACGGTAGAAACTTGCCGCGCTGCGTCAGGAACTCGAGCAGGTTCACCAGCTCGTCCTTGCTGACTTGCTTCTCGAAGCCGTCCGGCATGAGCGACTTGTTGGACGCCGTCAGCTCCTCGATGTTCTCGCGCAAGAGCACATGCTTCTTGGCCTGGCTGTCGATGACCTCGATGGCGGTCTTGCTCTCGGAGGTCAGCAGGCCGGACAGCACCTTGCCGTCGGCGGTGGCGATCGTGTAGACGCGGAAGTTGCCCTCGACGCTGCGGCTGGGATCGATGATGTGGATGAGCAGCTCGGCCTTGGGATGCGTCGCCATGCCCGTCAGGTCAGGCCCGATCTTGGCCCCCTCGCCGCCGTGCGTGTGGCAGTTGGCGCATTGCTTCGTGAACACGGCCTTGCCGAGCGCGGGATTGCCGGTCAGCTGCGTCAACGGCAGCAGCTCTTCGACGACTTTCTGTCGATCCGGATTCGGCAGCCCGCCCGACTTGGCGAGCAGCTTGCGCGCCCGCGCCGCCAGCTTGCCGTCGGGATGCGCCAGCAACGCTTCCTTCTGATCGAGCGCCAGCTCGCCAAGAGCGACCGCTCCTTTCTCGACGGCATCGAGTAAGGCGCGCGTCCGTTCAGGCCGGCCGAGCAGGACGCGCACGGCGGCGGCGCGGGCCGACGGCGTCAGCGCCGGCATCTGCTTGAGCAGCAGCGGCGCGACGCGCTCGGAGGGACTCGCCGACAAAGCCTCGACCAGGCCGCTGGCCAGGGCCGGCGGCGTTCGCGGCGTGACGAATTCGATGAGCTTGTCGATGGCATCGTCACCGCCCAGGCCGACCAGCTCGCGGGCCGCGGACACGCGATTGTCGTCGGTCAGCTTGTCGTTGCCGATCACGGCCAGATAGGATTGCCGGATCTCGTCCAGGTACTTGTCGAATGTCTTCAATCCCCAGGCGTTGGTGAGCCGGAGCAGATTGCCGCGGCCGCCGGCCGGCAGCTTCGTGAACGCATCCTTGAGGTTGGCCTCGAGCGCGGCGGACGGCGGCACGGGACGATTCTTCGGCCAGCCTTTCGCCAAGCCGGCGACAATCGTCTCCGCGACACCAGGCTGGGCTTTCGCCAGACCCGCGATCAACCCGGCTGTGGAACCCACATCGCCAACCCGGCCGTGATGCTCCGCGACGATGGTGACGACCTTTTCCATGCGCGCTGGCAGCGGGTCTTTGCTGGCGAGAATCGCGGCCAGGAAAGTCGCATCGTGCGCCGCCGCCGCGCTGGTCGCCGCCTCTGGAATCCAGCGATCTTCGAGGTTCTCGGCGCGGCGCAGCATCGTCGCCAGTGCGGCGCCGATCTTGTCGTGCCGCGGCATCTTGGCCAGCGCCAGCAACGCTGCCAGCCGGACGTGAGCATCGGCATCGTTGAGTAACTTCGCGTCCAGGATCGCGTGTGCTGCTTCATGGTTGCGCGGCAAGACGAGCGCGGCATTGCTGCGCACGCCGGCGGAGCGATGTTCAAGCGCCTTAGCCACCGCCACCATGTCTGCATCCTTGCCATCGAGAACGCCCAGGCCGTGCAACGTCCACAGCGCGTGGATGGCGCCCGGATTGATACCCAGTTCGTCCACGCCGGGATCCGCGATGAGGTTCAGCAAACCGGGCACGACGTCGCGCTGCCCGCGTTCGACCAGCAGTCGCTGGACGTGTTTCCGCCAGAGCATATTGTCGTTCTTGACCGCGGCAAGCAGTCGCTCCGGCGTCGCCTTTCGCAGAGAGAATCGCTTTTTGTTCTCAACTCCCTGACCAGCCACCAAGTGCGGTGAGCGTTGCGCCACGCTCCCCTCGCCCCCGGTACTCCGGGGGAGAGGGGTTGGGGTGAGGGGGACGGTATCACTTGCGAAATCGACACGCCGTTGCAAGGGACGCTGCCCTCCCTCACCCTGGCCCTCTCCCCCCGGAGTACCGGGGGGAGAGGGGAGAAGAAAGGCGCCGCCCGACTCTTCATTGCGCTGCCCCCTGGCGTCGCTTCGCCTCCCTTCTCCTTCCGGGAGAGGGGCTGGGGGTGAGGGGAGCTTCTTCGGCACGAGCCGATACACCCGCCCATGCTTCTTATCGCGCAGCTCCGTCTCGTACGCCTGCCCCTTGCCGGTCTTGAAGCCGGCGGGCGTGGGGTTGTGCTGGACGATGAAGTTGTACCAGTCGATGACCCAGACGCAGCCGTCGGGGCCGACCTCGGCCATGATGGGGGCGCACCATTCATCATCGCTGGCCAGCAGGTTCCAGGCGTTGCGCGAGACGAAATCGCTGCCCTTGCGTTCCAGTTGAAAGGTCGCGATCAGATGGCCGGTCGGCTCGGCGACGAAGGCGGCGCGGTTCCAGTATTCCTTCGGATACAGCCGGGCCGTGTACAGCGCGTGCCCGGCCGCGGCGGTGAAGCGGCCGTGATGATCGACCTGGCGGACCCTCTCGGTGATCGGATGCATCGGCGCGTCGCCGGCGATGCCGCCCAGTACGGACGCCGACCAGCCACGCACCGATTCGTAGTAGCGATTGGGGATCGGCAGATAGACGCTCGGATTGCCGTTGGCCGTCGAGCCGAAGACGAGTCCCTCCTCGCTGAAGCCGACGCCCCAGGAGTTGTTGTTGGTGCTGCGGAGGAACTCCAGCTTGGAGCCATCCGGCTTGAAGCGAAAGAAGCCCTGGCCGAAGCGATGCTTCTCGCCGCCGACGGTGCCGTTGAAGCCGGCGTAGCCGCACATGCCCCAGATCCAGTTGTCGAAGCCGTAGTGCAGGTTGCTCGGCCCGGCGTGGGTGTCGCCCGTGCCCCAGCCGCTGAAGAGGACCGCGCGCTTGTCGGCCACGCCGTCGCCGTCGGTGTCGCGCAGCCACAGCGTGTGCGGCGCCTGCACGACGATGATGCCGTCCTTGTGGAACGTGAACCCGGTGGGGATGCTGAGCTTGTCGGCGAAGACGGTGAACTTGTTGGCCCGGCCGTTGCCGTCGGTGTCCTCACAGATGACGATGCGATCGCGACCCTGGCCGGCGGGCTTAAGCTCGTTGGGATAGTCCACGGTCTCGGCGATCCACAGCCGGCCACGCTCGTCCCAGTTCATGCAGATCGGCCGTTTGATGTCCGGATCGGCGGCGAAGACCTTGACCTCGAAATCGACAGGCACCGACAACCGCTTGATCGCCTCGCCCACCTTCAGAGGTAGCTGCATCTCGCCCAGCGGTTCCGTCGTCGTGCCCCACGATTTGCCGGCCGGGTAGAAAGGCACCTTAGCCTTCACGTACTTGAAGGGCGGATTCTTCGGCAACGGCGTCATCGCCGGGGGCTGAACAGGCTGCCCGCCGAGCGGTGCCGCAAGCGCCATCACGATTGCTACGACGAAGAGTTGGCGTGACATGAAATCAGCCCTCACGAGAGATGACGACCCGGAGTTATGCTATCGGCGCAAAGGCGGACTGCCAGCCGCGTCGAGCCGGCAGCCGTCGTTGTGGCCGGGCACCGGACCGTGCGTGCGGTCCGTTTCGGGAGGGAGAGGCTCCTGCCAAGCCGTGGAGCTCATGAATGGCCAGCTACGATTCCTGGCCGGCCAGGGCCGGGCTGGATTCCAGCTCTTCGACGATGTGCGCATTGAGACGGGCGGCGACGTAGCGGGCGGCCATCTTGAGGGCGTTGGTGATGGCGCGATCGCCCGAGCTGCCGTGGCAGATGATGCAGATGCCGTCGATGCCCAGGAGCGGGGCGCCGCCGTGCTCGTGGTAGTCGTAGCGCGCCGCCATGGCCTTGAGCGCCTGCATGGCGATCTGCTTCTCGTCGCGGAGGGCGGCGTGCAGTTCCTGGCCGACCATTTTCATGGCGAAGTCGAAAACGCCTTCGCAGACCTTGAGGACGACGTTGCCGACGAATCCCTCGGTGACAATCACGTCGCAGATGCCCTTGTTGACATCGCGGCCCTCGACGTTGCCGATGAAGCGGTCGCGGAAATGGCTTGAGTTGAACAGCGTGTGCGTTTCCTTGGCCAGATCGTTGCCCTTGGCCTCCTCGGAGCCGACATTCAGCAGGCCGATGGTCGGTTGCTCGCGCTGCAGGGTCTGGCGGGCCAGGATGCTGCCCATGACGCCATATTGAAACAGATGTTCCGGCTTGGGGCTGACGTTGGCGCCGACATCGAGCAGAACGCACGGGCCCTTGAGCGTGGGCATGACCGCGGCGATGCCGGGACGGCGCACGTTCTTGAGGAACAGCTTGAGCCGCAAACCGCCGGCCACCATGGCCCCGGTGTTGCCCGCCGAGACGATCGCGTCCACCTTCTTCTCGGCCATGAGCTGCCAGCAACGGCTGATGGAGTTGTCCGGCTTCTTGCGCAGTGCCAGTACCGGCGTCTCTTCCATGGTGACGACCTGCGTGCAATGGAAGATGTCGATCTGCTTCGCGGGCGCATTGATCCCGGCCAGCTCCGGCTCGATCTGCGCACGGTCCCCCACCAGCGTGACATGCATGTCCGCATCCGCGTTAACCGCGGCCACCGCACCGGCGATGATCGGGCCCGGGGCGTGATCGCCGCCCATCGCGTCCAGCGCCAGACGCATCGCTTACTTCTCCTGATAGTCGAGGGCCACCATCTCGCGCCCCTGCGAGTTGGACCAGCCGCATTTCCAGCACACGTGGTGCGCCAGCACCGGCTGCCCACAGCGGTTGCAATAGACATTGCCCTTGCGCTTGACATGCAAATGGCTTCGCCGCATCCCCTGCCGGGAGTGCGAGGTTCGTCGCTTTGGAACGGCCATGAGTCTCCGCCTCTAGTCTTGGTTCGTCGGCCCGACGCAAGCCGCGCCGGGAACTTACCTTGAATAGGATACGAAACCGCCGCAACATCGTCCCGCCAGTCCGGCCAGCCTGACCCGCAACGCTTCCATCCGTCCAGTGAATCCGTCCAGGATTCGTCCAGATAGTATTGGTTCACGGCGCGGGCAATAGAGATATTGCCCTTTGTTGATTGTGGTGGGCTTGGACTGCCTCGACAAGCCAGTCGAAGACGTTGCAGGATTGGCGGCGGCAGGTTTCGATGACAGTCAGCAGTCGCTCGACGAACTGACTGCCGGACGCTGATTGCGTGCCGAACGAGAGCTTCCGCCAGATGACCGCGTGCCGCAGCGCTTGCTCGGCGGCATTGTTGG
>Ga0194131_10010500_pt1:0-7500 | contig 11317 bp, 8 predicted proteins | sample TA2KigO120mmetaG_FD_148631 | JGI IMG/M metagenome (GOLD analysis project Ga0194131, IMG submission 148631) | Freshwater microbial communities from Lake Tanganyika, Tanzania - TA2015053 Kigoma Offshore 120m | ecosystem: Environmental > Aquatic > Freshwater > Lake | place: Tanzania: Lake... | reverse complement strand
TTGGAGATACTGGCCTATCGTCAGAATATCGCACCGCACACGGGCGACGTCTTTCATAACAAGATAAATCTCTTCTTCCGTTTCCCCAAGACCGACCATGATACCTGTTTTTGTCGTCGCTCCATATCGGCCTGCGCGATCCAACAACTCGATAGATTGCTCGTATCGGGCTTGTGGTCGGACTTTACGGTATAGACGAGGGACGGTTTCCAGATTGTGATTCAACAGATCGGGATGCGCGTCGAGCACCGTCCGCAGAGCCGTTTCCGATCCTTTGAAATCCGGTATGAGCACCTCGATCCCCGTTCCGGGACAACGCCGACGAACAGCCTGAATGGTTTCTGCAAAGATCGGCGCTCCTCCATCGGACCGCTCATCGCGGTTTACCGACGTGATCACCGCAAACTTAAGCCCCAACCGTTCGACGGCCAGGGCAACCCGCTCCGGCTCGTTCCAATCAAGCTCCGGTTCCGGACGTCCTGTCTTTACGGCGCAAAATCCGCAACTTCGAGTGCAGATGTCTCCCAAAATCATAAACGTGGCCGTACGTTGCTCCCAGCACTCCCACTGATTGGGGCATTGCGCGCTTTCGCAGATCGTATGCAACCGGTGCGTCCGTACGATCTCTTTCAATTCCAGAAAATTAGGCCCTTGTCTAAGCCGAACTTTCAACCAAGAAGGATGGGAAAGCATACTTTTCAAACCTGTCTACGGTCGGGACCCGACCGGCGATTTCGCCCCTCACCCAGGGCGCAGATCGGGCGCGCCGTCTCCTGCCGGGGAAATCACCACGGGTGTTTCCCCGAGAAAACGGGCCACCGTTTCCGACATGGCATTGAAATCCGACCGGCTAAATCCGACACAGCTATGGAGGATTTTACCTTCTCGGTCGATCAGAAAGAGAGTAGGGACATTGGTCAACCCATAGTCGGCCGATATCCAGTGTGTCTCGTCCAACAGATTCGGAAACGAGGCGTTATATTCATTTAAATACGCGATAGTATCTTCGGCCGTATCCTGAGAGACACCCCAGAACTGAAACCCCTTGCGTTCTTTGTACGCCTGATAAAACTTTTCGAAATACGGCGCGCTAAACTTGCACGTGCCGCAACTGACCTTAAAAAATGCCGTAAGCAACAACCCGTCCCGGGACAGTTCAGTCAGCGTATGTTTTACACCCTTTATATCGGACAGGGAAAAATCCGGGGCGCGGGTTCCTGCTTCAAGTGCGGCCATATCGCCTCCTTTCGAAATATGAGGTCTTCCGAAACGAATCGGATAGCCGTCGGAAAACGAAAGTCTGACCAAAAGAGATACAAGACAATGTCTATTACATCGAACATATCTTTCTTAGAACCCAATGTCAAGTGTTCTGGCAGATCGGAAACGCTTGATTTCGCCATGGAAAGCCTATTGCCAAAGATAGCCAAAGGTTCTACATTGCAAGACCGTACCCACTTCTTAAAACCGCCTGCTTTAGAAGACGGTAATCGACTTTCGAGGTTTCCCTTACGGCAAGAGGAGGTTATGGCTCTATGACACACCGGCGTATCGGAGAAATTATGGTGGACGAAGGTTTTATTACCGCGGAACAGCTTGAGGTCGCGCTCAAAGAACAGAAAAAAGGAGTAGAGCGGCTTGGCGAGGCCGCTATCCGGCTGGGGTTTCTTACACGCATTCAACGCGATGAAATCGTCAAAGTTCAGATGGAAGACATGGCAGGGTAACATTTCTTGGCAGTAGACTCGCGGTCTGCGCGAACCCTGCAACATTTCTGCATCCATGGGAGTTTTACCCTGAAGAAGTTCGATACCGGTTTGGAGTTTTAATTTTTCGAGATCGGATGTCATTTTCTGACTATAGGCGAAGAACCGGTTTCGATTGCAAACCATATCGGCGATACAAACTGGGGTATTGAAGCCTCCCCCGCAGCCATTGCGCAGCAATCGAAGCATCTTCACGCTTCTACCTACGGGGAGTCGTTGGTCTTGCAGCTTGCTGCAAGGTATGTACTCGCTGTTCTGTTCATGGAGATCGAGGCAGGGGAATGAGCGAAAAATCGGAAATGGGTTCGCTGATCGAGGTCAAATCCCTCGAAAAAACCTATCAGATGGGCGAGGAACTGGTCCGTGCCCTTCGGGGCGTATCTTTTTTTATCGAGCGTGGGGAGTACGTCGCCATCATGGGTCCATCGGGATCCGGAAAATCCACGCTTATGAATATCATCGGTTGTTTGGATACGCCCTCCGGTGGAAGTTACCTCTTGAACGGCAAACGCGTCAGTCAAATGTCGGATGACGAACTGGCCTTTATCCGCAATCGGGAGATCGGTTTTGTCTTTCAGACCTTCAACCTGCTACCGCGTGCCGATGCGCTCCACAACGTGGAACTTCCGCTTATCTACCGAGGTGTCGGCACCAAAGACCGAAGAGCGCTCGCCATGTCCGCCCTCGAATCGGTCGGTCTCAAAGAACGGACACATCACAAACCCAACGAGTTGTCCGGGGGACAACGTCAGCGTGTCGCCATTGCGCGGGCGCTCGTCAACGACCCTTCGATCATCCTGGCGGACGAGCCGACCGGAAACTTGGACTCCAAAACCGGTGAGGAAATCATGGATATCTTTGATGAACTCAACCGGAACGGCCACACCATCATCCTCGTCACCCACGAAGAGACGATCGCCGCGCACAGCCGCCGGGTCATTCGTCTGCGCGACGGTCATATCGAAAAGGACGAGCAGTTGAATTAGGCCTCCGGACAAAACGGTTTTTTGGCCTTCTTTGCCTCGATTCGATCTGTCTTTGGTTTTTCCCACATTTTTTTCGAGAACCTCTCCTTTTTCCGACTAAAGATAAAGGTACGGGCCTATCCGCCGTTTACACAGGGCGGTGGGGGAAGATATTGGCATGGCATCCATGATGCCGTCTAAAACCGGGTACGGTCATGCAACGTCCGGCGTGGTGGATCGCGTTGTGCTATACCGGCGGGCTGTTGGCCGGGCGTTATCTTCCCATCCCTTTGGAAACGGCGGCATTCGGTCTTCTCTTCTCGGTTCTCTTCGTTTTGAAAGGTCTCCGGACGCCCGGACGGTCATATGCCCTCGTCGTACCAGTCACCCTCAGCGTATTCGGCGCTGGGGTTTTGTGGTATATCGTCCAGGTTCGGGTCGTTCCGGAGACCGATATAAGACGGCACGCCGACGGGCCGGAGCGCATCATTGTCGAAGGGCGGATCGACCGGGATCCTGATGTACGCGACGGTCATACAATCGTCACTTTTACCGCCGACTCGGCGCGATATATCTCCTCCGCGAGCAACGCGCTCGTTAGGGGTCGCGTACAAGTGCGCATCCGCGCAGGCCTATCGACGGGTGCATACGGTGACCGCGCACAGGCGACAGGTTGGCTTCTCCGTCCCTCTTCGGCCCGAAACCCCGGCGGTTTCGACGCCCTTGCGTTCTACGAGAGTCAGGGTATTCATGTCCTCATGAGCATTCAGGACAGTATGAGTTACCGAGTTTTAGAACGCGGGGGTCTTCGTTTTTGTTTCATACTTCGGTTATCCTGCCTCTTAGAAACAACATCGAGCATACGATAGACGCTACGCTCGACGGAACGGCGGCGCCGTTGCTCAAAGGGCTTTTGCTGGGCCGGAAGCATCAGCTGCCCGAAGACTTAACGGATGCGTTTTCCATCACCGGGTTGACGCATATTCTTTCCGTATCCGGTCTGCATGTCGGACTGCTCATTTTTATCCTCTGGACGCTGTTTTCGGCGCTTCGTCTGCCCCGCGCAGCCGTTGCGGGAGCGACATTCGGTGTGATTGTGGTCTATGCTTTTCTCACCCAGCTTGCGCCGTCCGTCGTTCGCGCTTCGATCATGGGCGGTCTTTTTCTGACAGGCCGACTACTCGACCGTCAGACAGACGGACTCAACATGCTCGGCGTGGCAGGACTGATCATCCTGATGCTTTGGCCTCAAGCGGTCTTCGACCTGGGATGCCAGCTTTCCTTTGTCGCTACGGCCTCCATTATCTCCGTCTATCCTCGGTTGAAGGAACTGTTGCCTACGCGCATCGGGCACTCGTCTGTCCGATGGGTATCCGGAATAAGGGACGCGCTGCTGGTTTCGGCGGCAGCGCAGTTAGGGACCGCACCGATCATCGCATCGGCGTTTTACCAGATTTCGATCATATCGCCGTTAGCCAATCTGTTTGCGGGACCTCTGGTTTTCGCTGCCACTGCGCTCGGTGTGTTGGGGGTGGCGACCGGGCCGATCAGTCTTGCGGTTGCCGACCTATTTGGGGCGTCTAACGGTTTCATACTGGCGGGCATGGTATGGGTGGCACGTTTTTTCGCTGAAATACCCTTTGCCTCGTTGTCCGTTCCCGCTCCCTCCCTTTTTCTTGGCGTCCTCTTTTATACGGTCGGGATTGCGGTGCTGTGGCCACCGCGAGACCGAAAAATCCGCTACGGCATGGGAACAGCGGGCTTGCTGGTTGCGGTCGGGGGATGGGTGTTTTGGGCGCAGCCCGCCGAGTTGCGCATCACGGTGCTGGATGTAGGACAGGGAGACGCCATCTTTATCGCCACCCCGAACGGGCGCACGATGTTGATTGACGGTGGTTTGCGCACGCCCGACTACGACGCCGGTGCGCGCGTCGTACTGCCTTTTTTGCGTGCGCACGGGTATCGCCGTATCGACGCTGTCTTTTTGAGCCACCCCCATGCAGACCATTACGGCGGAATGACCGCGCTTTTCGACGAGATCGAGGTAGGAGAGGTGATTACCGGCGGGATGACGGGGGATACGCCTTTGTTTCGTGCGTGGGAAACGGCGTTTCTTCACAGAAAAATACGATACCGCGCCGCGCTGGCCGGGGACCGAATTGGACATGGCGGTGAGGTGGATATCCTTGTTCTTCACCCTTCGTTCGAATTTATGGACACGCACGGGGTCGAACACGCAAACGACGCTTCGCTGACCTTGCGTCTTACCTACGGCGGGTTTAGCATGTTGTTTGCCGGGGATGTGGAGGAAAAGGGGGAACGGGCGTTGACGGCCGGGTATCCGGCGCTTCCGACGTCCATCGTCAAGGTTCCGCATCACGGAAGTTCCACCTCAAGCGGTATTTCGTTTATCGAGCGATTTTGTCCGAAGGCTGCCGTCATCTCCGTGGGAGCTTACAACGCTTTCCGGCATCCCGCGCGTGCTGTGATCGAGCGGTATGGCAAAGCGGGTGCACAGGTATACCGGACCGACCGGTCGGGGGCTGTGACCATACGGAGCGACGGAAAGACCTTTACCATAGACGAAATGCTTTCCGGTTCAAGCCATTCGGATTGGATATCCCCTCGCCGGGCGTTCGAGCGTATTTGCTTGACAGAGATTTTTCGCTCGCCTATATTGCGTTGTGCGGGGCTAAGTTGAAGTCTTTCAGCGAAGTATGCCTTTGTCATCCCATTGTTTCATCTGCCGTCGGCCTCTTTTGACTCTCCTTGCCGCGATGCATCCCACCTTTCTGCGTTTTCTTCTTCCCATATTGTTGGTTACGGTGATTTTTCCGGCGTGGAGTTGCACCGCACAGGCACAACGAAACGAGGAGGAAGCGCTTGAGACCGAGTCCGGAGTGCGGAATGAACAGGTGGCAAACCGGTATCGGGAAGAAATCGACCGGTATGTCGAAGAAATACGAAAATACCCGGATCGCATGGCTTCGCGTCTGGCGCTGATCGCATTGTATCGTACGACGGGGCGCTATGACGAAGCGTTCGAGTTGGCGGAGCAAACGGCGGAGACCAGCGCGGATTCGGGAAGGGGACGGCTGGCGGCGGGGGAAATTCTGCTATTGAAAGGAAAATACGCGGCGGCGGAAGCGCGTTTTATCGAGGCCAAATCGCGGTCTGGCGTTTTGCTGACAGCCACGTTGCAACTGGGGTTGACGTATCATGAAATCGGACGGCGGTCCGAGGCACGCGGCTTGTTTCAGGAGCTTATTCGCGCGTATCAGCAGGGCAAGGCCGTCAACGCTGGCGATCTGATGGCGGTAGCGCTGGCTGCTCGGTATTTAGAGCGTTATCACGACGCGAACCGGTTGTTTGGAGAGGCTACGCAGGCCGATCCTGGTTTGAAAGATGCCTTTGTCGCGTGGGGACGGATGTTTGTCGAAAAGTACAACCGGGCGGAGGCGATTTCGAACTTCGAGGATGTCTTGGCGATCGACGCTTTCTATCCGCCTGCACTGGCCGGTCTGGCGGAGGCGTTTTCCGAAGACCGAACCGCCCAGGCGGAAGCAAAGTGTAAAGAAGCACTGGCGATCAATCCTTATCTGGTAGAAGCGCATCATCTGCTTGGCCGGATGGCGCTGACGGACGAGAACTATCCCGAAGCGATAGAACATTTTCGTGGAGCGCTGGAGGTAAACCCCGACTCGCCGTCTACTCGTGCGCTTCTTGCTGCCTGTTATCACGCCATGGGACGGCACGCCGAATACGAGGCGGAGTGCCGACGGGTGCTGGATGTTCATCCGGGTTATGGGCAGTTGTATGCGACCATTGCGGACAACCTGTCGCGTCGCTATCGTTTCCGTGAGGCGATAGAAATGGGACGCCAGGCGATCGAGATCGACCCCGAACTCTGGAGCGCCCATGCCAGTCTCGGCATCAATCTGTCGCGGGTGGGAGAAGAGGAAGCGGGGCGGCGTTATTTGGATCGCGCCTTTGAACATGATCCGTTTAATACGTGGACATACAACACACTCAATCTCTTCGATTCCTTCGAAGCCTATACGACGCGGCGGAGCGAGCATTTTATCCTCAAGCTACACAGAGACGAAGATTTGGTATATGGTGCGATGGCGCTCGATCTGCTCGAAGAAGCGTATCGGGCGATGGCCTCCCGATACGGTTTTAGCGCACCCCGGCCCGTACTTGTGGAGATGTTTCCCAAACACAACGATTTTGCGGTTCGTATTTCCGGATTGCCGGGGGCGGGGGCGTTGTTGGGGGTATGTTTTGGCGAGGTCATCGTGGCGGACTCGCCGAGGGCGCGCCCCGCCGGTTCGTTTAATTGGGGGCAGACGCTTTGGCACGAATTTGCGCATGTGATCCATCTTCAGTTGACACGCAACCGGATTCCCCGTTGGTTGGCCGAAGGCATCGCGGTTTACGAGACCCGGCAGGGACGTCCGGAGTGGGGAATCGACATGGAGGCGGACTTTGCGGCGGCGGTCGAGAAAAAGGCGCTACTCAAGGTAAGTGATCTCAACAGCGGTTTTACCCGACCCAAATCTGCAGAACAGGTCATTCTTTCGTACTATCAGGCTTTCGTAGTCGTGGAATACATCGTAGAGCGGTATGGTTTCGAGGCCATTAGGAAAACGTTGCGGCTTTACAACGAGGAAAAATCTACGGATGAGATCGTAAAGACGGTTTTCGGTGTTTCGTTTGCGGCATTTGACGAAGATTTTTTAAAATATGCGGTCAAGCGCACCGAGAAG
>Ga0194131_10010498_pt1 | contig 11320 bp, 6 predicted proteins | sample TA2KigO120mmetaG_FD_148631 | JGI IMG/M metagenome (GOLD analysis project Ga0194131, IMG submission 148631) | Freshwater microbial communities from Lake Tanganyika, Tanzania - TA2015053 Kigoma Offshore 120m | ecosystem: Environmental > Aquatic > Freshwater > Lake | place: Tanzania: Lake... | reverse complement strand
ATGGTGCACCTTTACGTAGGCGCGCAATTCCCGCTCGAAGCGGCGGCGGTTGTTGGCGTCGTCGAGGGCGTCCTCGGGAAGCACCTTCAGGATGACCGGCTGTCCCTCATCGTTGCGGGCGCGGTAAACGATCGCCGCGCTCTCTTCACGGAGCCGCTCGTCGATGCGGTAGGGGCCGATTTTCGCGGGCAGCGCGCCGCCGCCGAGCGGGATGAAGTCAGCGTTCCGCCGTCGGCGCATCCAGAGGACGATCACCACGATTGCGATCAGCGCCGCGCCCAACGCCCCGAACAGGATGCCTTTGCGGATACGCTTGTCCCCCTTTGCGAGGGCCGGTTTCCCCGAGCGCGCCTCAGCGCCCTGCTAACGCCTCCAGCGCCATGTGCTGCGCCTGGGCCTGGGTAAGCCCCAGCGACTCGAACGGCACGTTCTCCTTGAACATGAAGCCGTACTGGAACGCCGACGGCACCTGAAACGCGACGTGCTCGTACTCGCCGTCCGCCGCCATCACGCAGTGCGGGACGCCCGGCTCCATCACCACCATCTCGCCTGCCTTGACGACTTTCACTTCGGGCTTGCCGTCCTTGACGGTGAGCATCGCGGCGCGGCCGTGCAGCACGAGGTAGCCTTCGGTCTGTTTTTTCTCACCGTCGCGCACCGGGTGTACGTGCAGCGACTCGGCGGGGCGCAGCCTGGTGAACGGCGTTGGGCCCTCAAGCGGGGCGGGGGAGGCAACCCGCGAGACGCCCACCGAGAAGGGGTCGTTCTCGCCGGCGTAGGCCGTGGAGTTCACGATCCACTCGCTGGCCTGCTCGTTGAAGAGGTTGGTCTTGCCGCGCTCGGCATACACGACCACCTTGTCTTTCTCCCACACGAAGCCCGAGTTGTCGTAGCCGGAGCGCGTGGTGTCCTTCCACACGTCCACGATGGGATCGGCGCGGTGACCCAGGCCGGCCCGATCCAGGCGGGTGCGGAGCTGCTCCTCGGTGGCGTAGTCGAGCCACACCATGGTGTCGTGGGGACCGAACCGGAAGGAGCGCGCCAGCTGAAACGCCTCCAGCCCCTGGCGATCCTCGTCGGTGAGGCGGGAGGGCTGCAGGTAGCCGCTGTTTCGACCGTGCAGGCCGCGGTGCTTGCTGGCGGTCCAGACATCGATCAGGCTTTTCTGGTCGCGCTCTCCAAACCCCGCGGCGGAAAGCCGCTCGCGCAGCGCCTCAGACTCGCGGAAGGGCGCCCACTCGACGAAGTCCGGCGCGTCGTCAACCCCCTTCACGATGCCGTTCTGGAGCAGCGTCGCGAGTTGGGCCGGGGGGAAGCGCGCGGCTCGCGTCTGGGAGTGGAAGATGCGCTGGTTGATGGCGGCGATCTCGTCAAAGCTTTTCTTGTGGCCGCCGTCGGGGGACAGCTTCTCGTACCAGTCGGGCGCCTTGCCGCTCTGCACGACGATGACCTCGCCCTGCACCTGCTCGAAGCGGGCCTCGCCGCCGGCGCCCACCATTACCGCGCCCGGCTCACCGAGGTGCAGCCCCACGCCGTCCACCGTCACTTGAAGCGCGGCGTTGCGCGGCAGGATGACCTCGGTGTCGACGTCCCAGCGGGTGGTGCGCTCTAGCAGGGCGCGCGCGGCGTCTCCGCGGTACACGACCGTCCGGGTGTCGCCCTCGACCAGCACGCCGCCGTCGGGACGTCTGGCGAGGGGGATCTCGCCATGGCCGGTCACCGCCACGCCGGGCACGAACGCATCGGACGGCTCGGGGACCATCGAAGGGACAGGCCGCGGGCTGGGAAGCTGCGGTCGTGCGGGCTGAAAGCCAATCCCCTGGAGCGATAGCATCACGTTCCCCCTATTATGGATCGGGGATGTTGCCGAAATATGAACTACATCGGATCGTGTCGGAGGAACCCACAGCGGGACTTTGGTTGGTGAGGCAGAATTCCACGCCCTTCATGAGACGCATCCTGCTGCTGGCCCTGCTTTTGTTCACCCTGACCGGCGCCGCCGGCGACCGTTATCCGGTGCACGCCTTCAAGAACGCGCGCGTCATCGTGGCGCCCGGCCGCGTGATCGAGAAGGGGATTCTCGTCGTGCGCGACGGCCGCGTCGAAGCAGTGGGCGCGGCCCTGGAGATTCCCGCCGACGCGCGGGTGCACGACCTGTCCGGCAAGACCATCCACGCGGGATTCATCGACCCGTACGTCACCGTCGGACGCCTGGAAGGGCGCAAGGTCAAGAAGCCGCTCGCCTTCTCCTGGGAGGACGAGGAAGAAGAAGAGGAAGCGCCCGAGCCCAAAGAAAAGCCGCCGGCGTTCAAGCCCAGCGTGGTTTCCTCGGAGAATCCGCGGGTGCACCCCGACTGGCGCGCGAGCGCCCACCTCGTGCCGAGGGGCAAGGTAATCAAAGATCTGCGCGCCGAGGGATTCGTGCTGGTGCAGGCCGTCCCCGACCGCGGCGTGTTCCGCGGTCAGGCCGCCGTGTACTCGCTGGGCGACGATCCCCGCAAGGCGCTTATCGCCGACGACACCGCCTCGGTCGCGGGCTTCGAGACGCTGAGCTGGAACGACCGGGACTTTACCTACCCGGCCAGCATGATGGGGAACGCCGCCGTCATCCGACAGGCGTTCGCCGACGCGCGCTGGTACCGCGATGCGCGCCGGGCCGACGCCGCCAGCTACCAGGGGCGCCGGCGCCCGGCCACGCAGGACGCGCTGGCCGCCCTGGCCCCGGTGATTGACGGACGGCAGACCTTGCTCTTCGAGGCCAACACGCTGCTCGATCTGCGGCGCGCGGAGAAGCTGCTCGACGAGGCCGGCGTGCAGCGGCGCGCCCTCGTGCTCAGCGGCGAGGAGTGGCGCCGCCCAGACTGGGTGCCGAACGCCTCCCTCATCCTGCCCCTCGATTTTCCCGCGAAGCCGAAAGCAAAGTCCGACGGCGAGTGGATCGACGTCGACACGCTCACCCTCAAGCGCTGGCGTTACGCGCCCGGCGAGCCGCGCTGGCTCAACGCCGACGGCAAGCGCTTCAGTCTCACCACGCACCGCCTCGGTGAGGTCAAGGACTTCCAGCCGGCGGTCCGCAAAGCGATCGCTGCCGGTCTCGACGAGGAAGCCGCGCTGGCCGCCCTGACCGTGATCCCCGCGCAGACCCTGGGACTGGCCGACCGTTTCGGCACCCTCGAGCCCGGCAAGGCGGCCAGCTTCGTGGTGCGCGGCGGCGGGCTTTTCGAGGACAACGTCGAGGAAGTGTGGATTGAGGGCGAGCCGCACGCGAAGCCCGTTGACGACGAAGACGACGACAGGGCGCCCGCAAAAAAAGACGTGAAGGCCGGCGACTACGCGCAGCCGCCGGCCGTCGGCACGGGGCCCAAGGCGCAGACCGTGCTGGTGCGCGACGCCACCGTGTGGACCGAGGGGCCGCAGGGCCGCATGCTGGGCGCGGATCTCCTGGTGCAGGACGGCCGCGTGAAAGCCGTGGGCCCGAATCTCAACGCGCCGGCCGGCGCCCTCATTATTGATGGCCGCGGCCTCCACGTGACGCCCGGCCTCATCGACGCGCACAGCCACACCGCCGTCGACGGCGACGTAAACGAGGGCGCCGCGGCGGTCACCGCGCAGGTCACCATCCTCGACGTGCTCAACCCGTTTGACGAGGATATCTATCGACAACTGGCCGGCGGCGTGACCGCGGCCAACGTGATGCACGGCTCGGCGAATGCCATCGGCGGGCAGGTCGTCACGTGCAAGTGGAAATGGGGTGGCAGCCCGCAGGATCTGGTAATGAGCGGCGCGCCCGGCGGCATCAAGTTCGCGCTCGGGGAAAATCCGCGGCAGGCCAACTGGGGCTCCGGCAAGCGCTATCCCAACACGCGGATGGGCGTGGCGGAGTTGATCCGCGAGCGCTTTGCCGCGGCACGTGAATATCGCAAGCGGCAGGAGGATTTCCGGGCCGGCCGCATTACCGCGCCGCCGCGGCCGGACCACCAGCTCGATGTCCTTCTCGAGATTATCGACGGCAAGCGCCTGATCCAGTGCCATTCCTACCGGCAGGACGAAATTCTCGCGCTGATCCGCATCGCCGAGGAGGAGGGCTTCAAGATCAAGACTTTCCAGCACGTGTTGGAAGGCTACAAGGTGGCCGACGAGATCGCGAAGCACGGCGCGATGGCGTCCACGTTTTCCGACTGGTGGGCCTACAAGGTCGAGGTGATGGACGCCATTCCCTACAACGGCGCGCTGATGCACGAACGCGCCGTGGTCGTGAGCTTCAACTCCGACTCTAACGACCTGGCGCGGCGGCTCAACACCGAGGCCGCCAAGGCGGTACGCTACGGCGGTCTCTCGGAAACCGACGCCCTCAAATTTGTCACCATCAACGCCGCGAAGCAGCTCGGCGTCGAGCAGCGCATCGGCTCGCTGGAGCCGGGCAAGGACGGCGATTTCGTGATCTGGTCCGCAAATCCATTATCCCAGGATGCGGTCGTGCTGCAGACCTGGATTGAGGGCCGCCGCTACTTCGATCGCGTTGAAGACGCCGAGCGTCGCGAGCAGGCGGCGGCGGAGCGGGCGGCGCTGGTGAAGCTGGCGCGCGGAAAGGGCAAGAAATGAAGTTTCTGCTGCTGCTGTTCCTGCTGCTGAGCGGGGCCACCCACGAAAAGGCCCAGGCGCCCAGGCGCTTCGCCATCGCGCACGTGACCGCGCACCCGGCCAGCAGGCCGGCCGTGGAAGATGCCACTGTCGTGGTCGTCGACGGGAAAATCGCTTCGATCGGGAATCTGCACCCGCCGAAATGCCGTTGATCGAGGGGCGCGGACTGCACCTTTATCCCAGCCTGATTGACCCGGACACCACGCTCGGCCTCATCGAGATCAGCTCGGTGCGGGCCACCCTGGACACTACCGAAACCGGCCTGATGAATCCAAACGCGCGGGCGGATATTGCCTTCAACCCGGATTCCCAGTTGTTGCCGGTGGCCCTTTCGGCGGGAATCCTGGCGGCCGGCGTGGGTCCCCGCGGTGGATTGATCAGCGGCCGCTCGGCCGCCATGCTGCTCGACGGCTGGACCCGCGAGGACATGGCGCTGCGCGCGCCGGCCGCGGTGTACGTGTCGTGGCCGAAAATGGGCATCAACCGCACGCCCGGGGCGAAGGCCGCGCAGGAGCAGGCTCAGTTCCGGAAGGACCGCCTGCTCGCAATCCGCGACGCCTTCGAGGATGCGCGCGCCTACGCCGTCCGCGACGCCGCGAAGGACGAGCGCGACGTGAAGTGGGAGGCGCTGGTTGACGCGGTGCAGCGCAAGATCCCGGTGGTCGTGCACGCGGACGGCGTTGACGAAATCCGCGCCGCCATGAAATTCGCGCGGGAGGAGAATTTGCGGCTGATACTTCTCGGCGGGCGCGACGCGTGGCGCATCGCCGGCGAGATCACGTGCCCGGTAATCTACACGCACATGGCCACTGTGCCACGCGACGACGAGCCCTACGACGTGGCCTATCGCGCGCCGGGAATTCTGGCCCGGGCCCGGGTCATGGTGGCGCTCTCTTGCGGCGGCGGCGCGGCCCACGTGCGCAACCTCCCGGATTTCGCGGGGCGCGCCGCGGCCTGGGGACTTCCCCGGCTGCAAGCGCTTCAGGCCATCACCATCGTGCCGGCACAATTACTGGGCGTCGCGGACCGTCTGGGCAGCCTGGAGTTGGGCAAGGACGCCACGTTCTTCCTGGCCGACGGGGATATTCTCGACACCCGCACGCACGTGCTGCGCGCCTGGATCGGCGGCCGCGAGATCGACTTGAAGGACCGTCAGAAAGTCCTCTGGGAAAAATATCGGAACCGACCGACGAGGTAGAGTCCGAGAAGGAGCAGCCAGGGCGCGTGCACCAGCAACGCCGCCATTCCCACCAGCGGGAGCAGCGTCAGCCGCGTCGCCATGCGGGCCAGCGGACGATCCGCGATCCAGGCGGCGGCCGGGGGGCTCCACTCGTAATACCACCACACGAAGGCGCGGCCCGGCGCGTGTCCCAGCAGGTACCGATCGCGAAAGACGCGCAGGGTGGCCACCGCGGGATGCAGCGCGCTTCCATAGGAGGCCGTTGCGATGAAGCAACCGGCCGCATTGCCGCCGCCGCCGTCGCCGCTGCTGCTCGTGCTGGTGCCGCCTGGGCTGGCGGTGGTGCCGCCTCCCGTCTCGGGCGCCGCGGTGGCGGCGTACAGGGCCTGAAAGCCCGCGATGTCGTCCGCGGTGAGTCCCCGCTTCAACTCGTTGGTGCCGATGGTGGCGAACATCACCGCGGAGTCGAGGGACGAGTGCCCCAGGTTCAGCCAGTGGCCCGCCTCGTGGACCGCCGTGGTTTGAATGTCGTAGGTGCCGTTTAAGTTGGTGGTGGACCACGCCAGCGAGCCGTTGAAAATCGTGTCTGCTTCGAGAATCTGGTTCGTTGTGGTGTTCACCGCGACGATGGTGACCGCCAGCGCGCCGCCCACCGTGGTGCCGCTGGCATCCCAGACCCAGTCGTTGTGCCCGTCCACGTCCGTGATGGCCAGGGTGTTCGCCACCGTGCGCGAGGTGGATCCGAAGCTGGTGAAGCGGAAATTGTCCCCGGTGGCCACCGCGTTCCAGGACGCGGTGGCCGCGTTGATGGCAGCCGAGAAGCCGCTCGGCGCGTCGGTGGTGCCGACGTTGAAGCCTACCGGCAGGCTCGAGGTGGGCCATCGCTCGCCAGTCACGAAGGCGCGGCTGGGGCGTGCATCCTCCCAGAAGGCCGCCACGAGCAGGACGAAGGCGAGGAGTTTGGCGGCCCTGCGGCGCATCACTGACCCCCCACTGCGCGCAGCAAATCGCGGAACTCGCCCCAGCGCAAGGCGCGCGCCGGAACGGACGTGCGCAGCAGCCGCCCGCGCCCGTCCACTCCGCTGACCCCCTGGCCGCTCACGTCGTACACGCGCTCCTCGGGCTCGCCGAAAGCGCCTCGCAGGCGGTAATAGCCGCGGTTGAAGCCCACGATGGGAACCTTGCCGGTCGTCATCAGGAGGCAAAGGTGGTCGCCCACGTTAAAGCGGGGCGCGCCTTCAACCACGATGCGGCGGTCGCCGGGCCCGTCGCCACCCAGCATGCGGAAAGTGACGGTGGCGCCGGCCTGGCCCTTGATGATCTCCTCGACGGCCAGCGTCACTTCGGTGTGGGGAACGCTGCCTTCGAGGACGTTTCGGGTGGCGGTCACGCGGCCCTTGACGATCAACCGCGCCTGCCCGACCTGCTGGTCAAGGGAAAGCTCGGGGACGGTCGTGGCCGCCGCTGGCCCGCACAACAGCACCATCAAAAGGATGACCACAGGTCGCACCCGATTTTTATAGCACAAACTGCAGCCTACGGAAAGTCGCGCTAGGGGGTGTTGACATTCGCGGCTCGTAGTGAGGACGTCAGGCTGGAGTCGAAGTCGCCGGTCCGCACAAGCGAGCACCGCAGGCGTACTTTCGGGTACGTTGAGGAGCGCAGTCGCGGAGGACCAAGAGGTCGGCCCAGAGTGGCGTCCGCAGTAGTGCGGTGATTGTCAACACCCCCTAGTGCAGTTCCGTGCCGTGCGTCTCGTGGTCGTGCACCGAAGCCTCGTCGATGGGCGGCACCTCGAGCAGCGGGCGGAAGCGCTCGTGGCCGCCGAGGTCCGCCTTCATGCGCTCCAGGAGCAAATTCGCCAGGATGGCGTGGCCGGTGTCGCTGGGATGGATGCCGTCGAGGCTGAAGATCCCGTCGTAGCCGCGCTCGTCCAGGACCCCGGAGAAGCCGGTGGTGACTCGCACCTCGCGCCCGTCGGCGGTCCGCAGCGGGCGGCCGTGCGCGCGCGCCTCGGCGAACACCGGGTTCACGTCGATGAGGTGAACCCGCGGGTCGCGCGCCGCCTGGCGCAGCAGCGTGTTGTACTCTTCGATGCGCTCGCGCACCGTCTCCATCTCCTGGGGGTCGAGCACGTCGAATTCGGTGAGGAATCCGGCCTGCTCGAGCTGGTCGAGGCGCTGCGCGAACCCCGCCGCGTCGGTGTCCTCGCCGGCTTTCGCGACGAGGTCGAGGATCTGGCCCAGGCCCACGCGGCTGCCCGCGGGCACCTCGGTGCGCCCGTCGATGCCCTCCCCCTTGAGGTGCCTGGGAATGACGAAGCGCTCGATGCGCTCGGTCACGTCGCTGCCGTCGTGGAGCCGCACGCGGAAGGGGAGGCGGCCGACCGGCTCTCCCGCCGTGCGCAGGAAGGGGATGTTGTCGACCTGGGGCACGGTGAACACGAAAATCTCCGCGCGAGTCTCCCGCTTGAGGCGTTCGAGCGCGCTCTTGCGGCCCAGGATCGCGCTGTGCATGCCGGGCATCACGCGGCGCGACTGGCGGCGGCTCCATCCTCCGGTGGCGAGGTCCTGGTGCCAGAAATCCCACTGCTTGTCGAGGATCGGGGTGAGCGTCTGGTCGTCGACCACGCCGCTGAACGCGGGAGCCAGGGCGTCGTTTGAGCCGGCCCAGAGCACCACCACGTCCGGGTTGCGGCGGATGGTCTGCTCGAGCTGCGAGCCGTGGGGAGTGTCGGTGCCGTGCTGGATGATCTCGCGGGCCAGCGGGATGTCGTTGGCCAGCCCGCTGATGTCGTCGGTCCCCTCGTGGACCTCGACCAGCAGGTCGTGCACGCCGCGCGCGTTGGTGAGGTGGCGGAATTCGAAGCCGGGCACCGCCAGGTTGTCGATCTCAGACTCCCGGGTGGCGGCCGCGCGGCTGCCCATTCCCCAGAGCGGCGACGGGATGCGTCGGGGAGGCTTCAGGTACTCGGTGCTGATGGCGGTCCGCTTGAGATCCTCGCGGAGCTGGGTGTGGACCTCGGCGTAGCGGCTCAATTCGAACACCGGGCCCAGCACGCGGGGTGGAATCCCGTCCTCAACGATCTCCGGCAGGCGCATGCGGATACCCGCCTGGCGCGAAAACTGGGCGAGGTAGGAGTGGTGCTGGTGCTCGCCTTCGAGCGTGCCGTCCTGCATCCCCGAGGTGAGGCTGTCGCCCATCCCGATGATGGTGATCCAGGGCCGCGCCTCGGTCTCCTGGATCGTGGGGCGAAGCTGCGGGACCGTCACCACGGGAGGAGGCGGCGGATGGAGGATGGGGCCAAGGCCGCTCAGCGTGGAGGCGACCCCGATGGCCAGCAAGGTGGCGGCGCGCCAGCGGGCGACCGGCTCGGGCTCGGACTTCCACTCGTGGTCGGGGATGTCTTCAGGCTCCTTCGGCGCTTCCGGAGGCGGATCGGCCGGCCGGCGCGCGAGGACACACGTCGCGGGGGTCCACGGCGAGTGCACGGAAAACGCCGCGCTCGAAATCTCCATCCGGCTCGCAACCACCTTCTACGAATTGCGACCATCTTAACGGTTGCGGCGCGCGCGTGGGTGTCCGGCTTGTTACAGAATTGCAACGGCCGCCGGGAAAGTGGCGGTCGCCGGGCGCGTATCAACCGGGACAGACGCGCGCCGGGCGCGTGCCACGGGCCGATCCGCTGCGGCCCGGGTGCGGGGCGGTTGAACCGCATTCATGAATCGGCCGCTACTGGGCAGGGATCTCGCGTGGCGCCATGCGAACATGTGCCGAGTCCCCTTACCCGCCCGGAGGCTCTCTTGACGTCGGACTTCGTTCACCTTCATCTGCACACCGAGTATTCGCTTCTGGATGGATTCTGCCGCATGGGGCCGCTCTTCGCCAAAGCAAAAGAGTACGGGCAGAAGGCCATCGCGATGACCGACCACGGTTACATGTACGGTGCCGTGGAGTTCTTCAAAGCAGCGAAAAAGCACGACCTGAAGCCGATCTTCGGCTGCGAGGCGTACCTCGCGCCGGGCCGCCGCAACGAGAAGAGCGGCCGCATGGACACCGCGTATTATCACGTGCTGCTCCTGGCCCGCGACTTCGAGGGCTACCAGAATCTCATGCGGATTTTATCCGTCGCCAGTCTAGAGGGATTCTATTACCGCCCGCGCGCCGACCGGGAGACGCTTGCCAAATACGCGCGCGGCCTGATCGCGACCAGCGCGTGCCTGCGCGGAGAGATTCCCTGCGCGCTGGCGAAGGGCGACTACCAGGGCGCAAAAAAAATCGCCGAAGACTACCTGGACATGTTCGGCCGCGGAAATTTCTTTATCGAGTTGATGGACCACAATATTTCCGAGCAGGAACCCATCAATAGCGAGCTCATCCGTCTGGCGAAGGACATGGACATCCCGCTGGTGGCCACCAACGACGTCCACTACCTCAATCCTGGGGACCAGGCGCCGCACGACGTGCTGCTCTGCATCCAGACCGGCAAGCTGCTCTCCGACACCAACCGGTTGAAGTTCGGCACCGACCAGTTCTACTTCAAGAGCGGCCAGGAAATGGAGCAGGTCTGGCGCCACTATCCGGAAGCCGTTGCCAGTACCGCGCGCATCGCTGAGATGTGCAACGTCGAGCTGGATCTCAAGACGTATTATTTGCCGGCCTTCCCAATCGATCACGAGAAATATCCCGGCCACACCGAGGAGACGCTCCTCGAGCATCTGTGCCGCGCGGCGCTTCCCGAGAAATACCCGGGAGGGGTATCGCAAGAGGTGCTGGACCGTCTCGACTACGAGCTGGGCGTCATCAAGACGATGCAGTTTCCGGCCTACTTCTTGATCATCTGGGACTTCATCCACTGGGCGCGCAGCCACGGAATTCCGGTTGGACCGGGGCGTGGATCCGCGGCCGGTTCCCTGGTCGCGTACCTTCTCGGCATCACCCTGTTGGATCCGCTGAAATACGGACTGATTTTCGAGCGCTTCCTGAATCCCTCGCGCAAGGAGATGCCGGATGTCGATACCGACTTCTGCGTGGATCGCCGCGGAGAAGTCATCGAGTACGTGCGCCGCAAGTACGGCGACGATCGGGTCAGCCAGATCATCACCTTCGGCCGCTTGAAGGCGCGCGCGTCCATTCGCGACGTGGGGCGGGTGCTCAACATGCCGTTGGGCTTCGTCGACATGGTGGCCAAGAAGGTGCCGGCCGGGCCCAAGGTCACTTTGAAGTCGGCCCTTGAGGAGGCGCCGGATTTCGCGAAACTGTACCAGGAAAACGACGACGCGCGCCAGATCGTCGACCTCGCCCGCCAATTGGAAGGCGTGCCGCGCAACGCCTCTATTCATGCCGCCGGCGTGATTATCTCGAAGGACAGTCTGACCGATTTCGTTCCTCTTCAGAAGATGAATGAAAAAGACATCGTGGCGCAGTTCGAAATGGGGCCGGTCGGCGAAATCGGCCTGGTGAAGATGGATTTCCTGGGCCTGCGCAACCTCACGGTGA
>Ga0194131_10010487_pt1 | contig 11330 bp, 12 predicted proteins | sample TA2KigO120mmetaG_FD_148631 | JGI IMG/M metagenome (GOLD analysis project Ga0194131, IMG submission 148631) | Freshwater microbial communities from Lake Tanganyika, Tanzania - TA2015053 Kigoma Offshore 120m | ecosystem: Environmental > Aquatic > Freshwater > Lake | place: Tanzania: Lake... | reverse complement strand
TGCTAAGCACCATCCCCTACCAGCGACCTGACAAACCGTTTAAAGGCGAGCTATGACTGTTCTGCGAACGCTGAGACTCGGTCACGTCCACGTCAAAAAAGTGTTCTGCGAACGCTGAGATTCGCCCGCTTACCGCTTACCGCTTACGATGTCTTTTCGATGAAATCCTGGCTGATCGCTTTCGTGCTGCTGCTTGCGTTCGGCGCTTCCGGAGTGCTCGCAAAGGAAGCGGCGCCGGCGGCGGAAGACCCGGTGCTCGAGCGCCGCGTGCTCGATCTCTCCGCCGAGCTGCGCTGCCTCGTGTGCCAGAACCAGACGCTCGCGGATTCCAACGCGCCGCTCGCGGTGGACCTGCGCAACGAGATCCGCGAGCAGATGAAGCAGGGGCTGAACAATCGTGAGATCGTCGAGTTCCTGGTGGCACGCTACGGCGATTTCGTGCTGTTCCGGCCTCCGTTCAAGGCGACGACGCTGCTGCTGTGGCTCGGGCCGCTGCTGCTGCTGCTGGCGGGCCTCGCCACGCTGTTCTTCCGGCTCGCGCGGCGGCGCGCGGCGACCGAAGTCGAGTTGACCGAAGCCGAGCGCGAGCGCGCCGCGCGGCTGCTCGAATCCGGGCCGGAGACCGGGCGGCGATGACCGTATTCTGGGTGATCAGCGCGCTGCTCGCCGCGGCCGCCCTGCTCTTCGTGGTGCCTCCGCTCTTCAGGCGGCGCGAGCGCGCCCGGGTCTCGCGCAGCGCGACCAACCTCGCCATCCACCGCGATCAGCTGCGCGAGCTCGATGCCGACCTCGCCGCAGGGACGCTGAACGCGGAGCAGCACGAAAAAGCGCGGCGCGAGCTCGAAGCGCGCCTGCTCGAGGAGGTTGCGCAGGACGAGGCGGCGGCGCCCGCTCCTCACGGCCGCAAGGCGGCGATCGCCGCGGGCATCGCGGTCCCGCTGTGCGCCATCGCCGTATATTTCTTCGTGGGCAGTCCCGGGGCGCTCGCGCCGGAGCAGGCGGGCGATGCGGGCCACGGGCTCACAGCGGCGCAGGTCGAGGCCATGGTCGAGCGGCTCGCGATCCGCATGCGGGACCATCCGGACGATCCCGAGGGCTGGATCCTGCTCGGGCGCTCCTACGGCGCGCTCGGGCGCTTCGCCGATTCCGCGCAGGCGTACGCAAACGCGGTGGCGCGCCGCCCGAACGACGCGCAGCTGCTCGCCGATTATGCCGATACGCTTGCCATGGCGCAGGGCCAGCGCCTGCAGGGCGAGCCGGAGCGGCTCATCGCGCGCGCGCTCGAGATCGACCCCCGCAACCTCAAGGCGCTCGCGCTCGCGGGCACCGTGGCGTTCGAGAAACAGGACTATGCGGGCGCGGTGCGGCTCTGGGAGCGGATGCTGCCGCTCGTGCCGCAGGGCTCGGAGGCCGCGCGCTCGATCATGGGGAGCATCGACGAAGCGCGCACGCTCGGCGCTTCCGCCGGCGCGGGGAGCGCGCCCGGGCCAGCGCTGGCCGCCCGCAAGAGCGGCGTGAGCGGCGTGGTGAAGCTCGCGCCGGAGCTTGCCGGCAAGGTCGCGCCGACGGATACCGTGTTCATTTTCGCGCGGGCGGCGGAAGGACCGCGCATGCCGCTCGCAATCGCCCGCAGGCAGGCGCGGGACTTGCCGGCCGAGTTCACCCTCGACGACACCATGGCGATGCAGGCCGGCGTGAACCTGTCGAGCGCTCCCCAGGTCGTCATCGGAGCGCGCATCTCCAGATCCGCCAACGCAACGCCCCGGCCCGGGGACTTGCAGGGGCTGAGCCCGCCGGTGCGCAACGACGCCAGCGGCATCTCGGTCGTCATCAACGCCGAGATCCGCTGACGCGGGAGCCGGTCGCTGGCCGGGCCCGCCGCGGCGACCTAACAGTTTGTTGAAAAACGATCGTCGCTCCCGCGTAGGCGGGAGCCCGGAAAATCCGGTGTATGACAGATCAATGACTTACTGGATTCCCGCCTCCGCGGGAATGACGTTTTTCGTGAGCGCGGCGCATTTTTCAACAAACTGCCAATGTCCCGAATCACTAGTGGGCGCTGCAAATGCGCAGCCGCCGCAGGTCAGGAATGCGCACGCTCCGCCCGTCCACTTCGATCAAGGCGCCGCCGGTGAGCGCGCGCAGAATGCGCGAGAAATGCTCGTTCGTCAGGTTGAGGCGTGACGCAATGATGCGCTTCTGGGCGGGCAGCGTCACGGCCACCCCGCGGTCCCCGGCGCCGTCCGGGACCTGATTCAGAAGGAAGGCGATGACGCGCTGCGTGCCCGACCGCAGCATGCAGTTCTCGAGATCGCGCATACGCTCGTAAAGACGGCGGCTCAGCGCGCCGATCACGCCCCTCGAGAATTCCGGGTTGTGCCGGATCTCGTCCAGCACGGTTTCCTTGGGCAGTTGCACCAGTCTCGTGCGGGAAATGGCCTCGGCGGTCACGAGGTAGGATTCCCCAAGGAGCAGGCACGCCTCCCCGAACGTCGACCCCGCCCCGATCAGCTCGACGATCTTCTCGTCGCCGCTGCCGTTCTGGAACGAGAGCTTGACCTGGCCGTGGGCCACGACGTGCAGGGCGGAAGACGGATCGCCTTTCCGGAAGATCACGCTGCCCCGAGTAGCCTCGACGACGACCCCCCGCCGGGCGAAGCGTGCGACCCCGCGTTCGCCGAGCCCCGCAAAGAGCGGAACATCACGAAGGATTTCCTCGATTCGGCGGGGTGCGATCGCCATGTTTCCGGGGTCGTTTACGTAGCGAACCGTAAAGGGATTATCGTGCGGCTGCCGAGACCCGGCTTGATCTAGATCAAGGGTATTGCTGCGGTGCGAAACACGTGCGCCGCCTCCCGGATAGGGCCTTGTTTTTCAAGGCACACCGATTGATGTACATCAAGGAAACCGCCACCCCATCGGCGTATCCTTGAATCCGACAAGACCCGCGAAAAAAGGTGCTTTTCTCGTGAACGTTTTCAAGACCATCGCCGCAACCGCAGTCCCGCTATTCGTTTTTGCCGCCAGCTCCGCATCCGCTCAAGTCGACGCTTCAGCCGCCGAAGCGCTCATGAAGAAAAGCGGCTGCACCAAGTGTCACGCGGTCGCCGCGAAGAAGGAAGGTCCGCCGTACAAGGAAACCGCCACGAAGTACAAAGGCAAGGCCAACGCCGAGGCGGAGCTCTTCAAGCACCTCACCACCAATCCGAAGGTCAAGGTGGACGACAAGGAAGAGCTGCACGACAACCTCAAGACCAAGAACGAGGCGGACATCCGCAACGTCGTCCGCTACATCCTTACGCGCTGATCGCGGGAACGCACGGTTGACGGGGAAGAAGCCGTGATCCGGAAATGGTGGGAGGACCTGAAGAGCCGGTGCGCGACCTGCTCGCGCGTGACGCTCGGCATCGGGATCGGCGTCGCCGCGCTGTTCGTGTCGGGCGTTCTGCTCGCGGGCGGCGCCGCGGGTCTCGCCTGGACCAACACCGAGAGTTTCTGCATCTCCTGCCACGAGATGCGCGACAACGTCTACGCCGAGTTCAAGGACACCATCCACGACAAGAACCGCAGCGGCGTGCGCGCAATCTGCGCCGACTGCCACGTGCCGCGCGAGCCGGGACCGATGCTCGTGCGCAAGATGCGCGCGACCTTCGAGCTCTACGGCTGGCTGACCGGCAAGATCGACACCAAGGAGAAGTTCGAGGCGCAGCGCTACGACATGGCGAAGCGCGTGTGGGTGCGGATGAAGGAGACCGACTCGCTCGAGTGCCGCAACTGCCACATCGAGAGCTCGATGAGCGTGGACCTGCAGTCGGAGAAGGCGAAGAGCCGCCACGAGAAGGGCAAGGCCGAGGGCAAGACCTGCATTGACTGCCATTTCGGGATTGCGCACAAAGAGCCGGATGGCCCCGGCCCGCAGGAGTTGAAAGTCAGCAGACGTTGACTAGAACCTATTTCATATATAGGCACGTGTGCGACGGAGGCGATGTGGGATGCAGTTCAAGGAGGAGGGCCCGAAGGAATATGTCGATATTTCGAGGGTCCCCGACGAAGAAATGCGCCCAGATCGCCCCGTCCCTGCGGGTTGCGGCCAGGACGGCCGGCTACGTCGTTGCCCTCCTGGACCATATCGACATATGGCCTTCGTCGGGCGCCTTGCATCCGGTCCGTCCTGGCCGCAACGCATCACGCGCCTATATATGAAATAGGTTCTAGGGAGCGGCGTGGAAGCGGCGCCGCGCTCTTTTTTTGGGGAAGGAGAACGCTCGATGAAACGCGGGAGAACACTGCCGGCCGCCGCACTGCAGGCGCTCGCGCTTGCGCTGGGCCTCGCCGTGATCGCGCCCGCCGCGCACGCGCAGGAAGCGAAGAAGCCGCGGCCGGACATGATCATGAAGGGCGACGCCGCGTGCACGCGCTGCCACGACGAGACCGAGGAATACCCGGTGCTCGGCATCGCGAAGACCCGCCACGGCGTCCGGGCCGACGCGCGCACGCCCACCTGCGTAAGCTGCCACGGCCAGAGCGAGACCCATGCCAACAAGCCCCCCGACGCGAAGGAGCGACCGAAGCCCGACCGCATCTTCAAGAGGGCAACGGGCTCGCCCGCGGAAGCGCAAAACCAGGCCTGCCTCACCTGCCACCAGGGCGGCAAGCGCATCCACTGGCAGTCGAGCATGCACGCCTCGCGCGACGTCACCTGCGCATCCTGCCACCAGGTGCACCTCGCGCACGACCGCGCGCGCGACAAGTTCACCCAGGCCGAGACCTGCCTCGCGTGCCACAAGGAGCTGCGCGCGCAGATCAACCGCCCCTCGCGCCACCCGATCCGGGAGGGCAAGGTGACCTGCGCCGACTGCCACAACCCGCACGGCTCGGCGGGCCCGAAGAACATGGTTCGGGACAACGTGAACGACACCTGCTACGCGTGCCACATGGAGAAGCGGGGGCCGTTCGTGCGCAACCACCAGCCGGTGCAGGAGAACTGCGCGATCTGCCACAACCCGCACGGCACCACCGCACCCAACCTGCTCAAGCAGCGTCCGCCGTTCCTGTGCCAGTCGTGCCACGAGCCCACCGGGCATCGTTCGTCCCCCGGATCGTTTCCTGGTGGCCCCACGAGTACTTCCGCCGCGAACCTGGTGGCCCGGGGCTGCGTGAACTGCCATACCAACATCCACGGCACGAATAACCCGCTGGATACGCCCGCCTCCGGCCAACGGGTCTTCCGCCGATAACGAGATCGCTGACAGGAGATCGATCATGAACAGGCATACACATGCTGTCCCGCTCACAGCGATTGCAGCGGCCCTGCTTGCCGTATTCGGCCCGGCCTTGGCGGCCGACGCCGAGGAGATCGCCCGGCTCACCAAGCCCGAGAGCACTATTGAATTTGGTATCGGGCATGCCGACCGCGACGGCCGCCGCTTCGGCCAGTACAGTGGGCTGAACGAAAAGGGCGCGTACGGTCTGTTGAGCGGGACCCTGATCCAGCGCGACGACGCCGGTACCTGGTTCATCCTCAGCGGCCGCAACCTCGGGCTCGAGTCGCGCGAACTCCGTTTGGAGCACAATCGCCAGGGGAATTGGGGCTACTTCATCGAGTATGGTGAAATAACCCGGTTCGACCCGTACACGATCAATACGGGGCTGACGGGGATCGGCACCCCCATCCAGACCATCAATGGCACCGGACTGAGGAATGTCGACCTCAAGGTCAAGCGCGAAGCCGTGACGCTGGGCGCCAGCAAGTATCTTCCGGCCGGTTGGGACGTTCAGGTACGCTACAAGAACGAGGAGAAGGATGGCGCGCGCTTGTGGGGTGAGGGCGGAGCTCCTACCAATTTCCTGACCGATCCAATCAATCAGACCACCCGGCAACTCGAAGTCATCCTCGGCTACACCGGGGAGAAGCTCCAGCTCTCGGGCGGTTATTACGGTGCCTTCTTCGACAACCACAACAGCTTCCTGACTTCCAACAGCACCCTTTTTGCCGGGTTTCCCCAGAGGGCACTCCCGCCGGGCAACCAGTCCCATCAGTTGCACTTGTCCGGCGGCTACACCTTCTCGCCGACTACGCGGGGCAACTTTAAAGTCGCTTATGCGAAGGCGAGCCAGACCGATGGTTTCTTCATTACGCCCACGAATAATTCCCGCGGTGATCTGGGCGGGCGGGTTGACACGACCCTGGTGCAGATGGGCATCGTAGCCCGGCCCCTGCCCAAGCTTTCGTTGACCGGTAACGTTCGCTACGAAGACAAGAACGACAAGACGCCGCTCGCTTTTTACACCGTTGTCGCCGGCGGCAGCACGCTTGACGGTTTCAACGAGCCCCGTTCCATTCGAACGCTCGCCGGAAAGCTGGAAGCCAGCTATGCCCTGCCGATGAGTTTTCGCCTGAGCGGCGGCATCGAATACGACCAGAAAAAGCGCAACACTTTCCGTGTGGCATCGGTCACGCAGCGCCAAGAGACCGAAGAAATTTCCTACAGCGTCGGAATACGGCGCTCGATGTCGGACAGCGTTACCGGCGGACTTTCCTACATTCACAGCGATCGCGACGGTTCGCCGTTCTTGACCACGATCGTGAACAGTGGAGCCACGGGCAGCAACCTCATCGCGCCCATACATCTGTCCGACCGCAAGCGGGACAAGGTGCGCCTGTCGGTGAACTGGCAAGCGACCGAGCAGCTGTCGCTGCAGTTCAGGGCGGACGAGTCGCGTGACAACTACGGCCAGCGTGATGGCTCAATCTTGGGAGCGCAAAAAGGCCAGGCAAGTGCGTATTCGGTCGACGCCGCCTACACGTTCAGCGACAAATGGCAGGGAACGGCCTGGATTTCCCGCGACGATACCCGTTTCGAACAGCTGACCCGAACCACCCCCTGGCAGGCCAGTTTGCGCAACGTGGGCGATTCCTTCGGCCTGGGCCTGCGCGGCAAGCCCTACAGCTGGCTCGAGGCGGGCGGGGATCTCAGCTACTCCAACATCACGGATGAAAACCGCCAGCAGGCGCTCGCGGGCGCCGCGACGAGCGTGATCCCGGATTTCACGACCAAGCTGACGAAACTGAACCTGTTTGCGAAGTATGCGGTTGAGAAGAACACCTCGATCCGGGTCAACTATGTCTACGACCGGTTCGACACCAACGACTGGACCTGGACTACGTGGACATACACGGACGGCACGAGGGTGCTTCAGAATCCGGTCCAGAAGGTGCATTTCATCGGCATCTCGGTCTATCACCGCTGGCAGTAGCTCCAGACGGACGATCGTGATCACGGGGCGCGCAGGCGCCCCGTTTCTTTTTTCCGGGGAAGCGCAATCCCGGGGCCGGATTGCGCACGTTTGCGACCCGCCTCGATATCCCCTTGATACAGATCAAGCACGCTCACCCGCGCAACGGCTAACGTATTGTTTTCGTGGCGTAGTCCGCCCGGTGCGAGTACGCCCCGGCGGTAGCGCCTGCTCCCGGAGCCAGCTATGACCGCGACCAACCTCGAGACCAGCGCAGCGGCGGATTTGGCGATCGACCGCGTGCTGAAGGCGGAGCAAGAGGCACGGGAGGCCGTCGGCGGCTGCGAGCAGGCCGCCCGCGAGCTTGCCGCGCGCGTGCGAGCACGCGTGCAGGAGATTGGCGCGCGCGCCGAGGCGCGGTGTGCGCGGCTCAAGTCCGGGCTCGCGGCGCGCGCGGCCGAAACTGTCGCGCGTCTCGACGCCGGGGCGCCGCTGCACGAGCCGCCATCGGCGCCCGATGCGAAGGAGCGGGAGCGCCTCGAAGCGGCGGTTGCAGCGCTCGCCGCCGAGCTCACCGGAGAGTCGCCATGATCGCCCAGCCCGGCGTGGACTATGCGTACGCGCGGGTGCACGCCTGCCTCGGCCGGCACCCGGGCGAGCCGGCGTGGCAGCGCATGGAAGCCGCGCGCGATCTCGGTGCGGCGCTGGACGCGGCGCGCGCATCGGCATTCTTTTCAACGTGGACCGCCGGCCTTTCCGCCTATAGCGACATCCATGCGGTGGAATCCCGGCTGCGCGCCAGGTTCCGCGCGCTCGTGGCGGAAGTCGCGGGCTGGATGCCCGCAAGGTGGCACGCGGCCTGCGCCTGGACCGGGGTGCTCCCCGATCTGCCCGCCCTCTACCACCTCTACCACGGCGGAGCCCCGCTCGCGTGGATGCGCGGAGATCCGGTGCTGAACGCATTTCTCGATCCCGAGCTCGCCAAGCGCCGGCACGCGATGGCCGGCGGCGGGCTCGCTCCGCTCGCCGCGCATTGGGAGACACCTTCCGCACTGCGCAGCGCCTGGGTTGCGGAGTGGCGGCGGCGCCTCCCACGCCACGCCGATCCCGCGTTGATCGGCAAGCTTGCGGCCGTCATCGGGGAGCACCTGGCCGCGTTCCCCGCGACCGCGCCCGAGGCGGCGTGGGCGGCGCGCGCCGCGCTGCGCGCGAGGCTCAGGCACCTGCTGCGCGCCGCCGTGCTGCACCCGGCGGCGGCCTTTGCCTATCTCGCGATCGCGGCGCTCGACGTCGAGCGGCTGCGCGCCGCGCTCGTCCGCAGCGCCCTCTTCGCAACACGGTAACTTCGGGCACGCATCGAAAGGCCGAAAAATGACTGAAACCGCCGATGAACGCAGACGACGAGGGAAATAGGTAACGGGAAATCGGGACGGGCAACATGGCGCTCTTCTTCCATTCACCATTCACGATTCACGATTCACCCGCTTTTGTCGGCGTTGATCTGCGGATGATCGAGCCTGTTAGCGACTCTTGACGCCATGCTGAGACCGCACCCCGCGCAGTGGTTCGAGATCCTGGTCGCGCGCGACGACGCCGCCGTGCTGCTGGAGGCGCTCGCCCGCACCGGCACCGTCGAGCTCGAGGCGCGGCCCGAACCCGGGGAGCGGGGAATGTCGGTGACCGAGCTCGAGCCCTCGCTCGACGAGTTCGCGCGGGCGCAGCGGCAGTACGCGCCCTACTGGCCGCAGGCGCTGCGCCCCTCCCGCCGGGTCGCCCCGCCTGCGGACACGCTCTCGCGCTGCCTCCGCGAGATGCGCGAGTGGGCGGAGCACGCCGAGCCCATCGTGCGGGAGCTGCAGCGCATCGGGCGCGAGCGCGCCGAGTACCGGCTGTGGCATGCGTTGCTCGACCGGTTCCAGGAGCAGGGGCTCGATCTCGCCACCCTCGCCGCAAGCGGACCGCTGTTCGCGATGAAGCTGCTCGCGTTTCCGGAGGCGCACGTCCCCGAGTTTCCTCCACAGGTGCTCGCGCGCACCTTCGAGCTGGGAGGACGCCCCCACGTGCTCGTCCTGGGCCCCGGGCGCGAGGTCGAGGAGACGTGCCGGGAGGCCGCCGGCTACAAGGCGCAGGTCCACGAGATTCCGCAGTGGCTGCGCGGCTCGGTGCGCGAGAGCATGGCGCACGCGGCCAACCGGCTCGCCGCGCTCGACTACGAGGCCGCGGAGCTCGATGCCCGGCTGGAGCGCCTGCACGCGGAGCACGACCTGCAATGCGCGCTGGGCGATGCGAACCTGCTGCAGTGGTTCACGCGCTACGCGCCCTCGCTCGAGACCGGCGAGCTCTTCGCATGGGTAACCGGGTGGGTGACCGGCCGCAAAGAGCTCGCGGCGGCGATCGAGCGTTCCGGCGCGCGCGCTCTCGCGCGCTTCCCGCCCCCGCCGCAGCGGCTCTCGCCGCCGATGCTCTTGGTCAACCCGTGGTGGGCGCGCCCGTTCGAGGCGTTCAGCCGCGCGCTCGGCATGCCGGCGAGCGACGAGGCCGACCCGACGCGGCTGCTGGCGCTCGCCGTCCCGCTCCTTTTCGGGTACATGTTCGGCGACGTCGGACAGGGCCTGGTGCTGATCGCGGCGGGCGTGCTGCTTGCGCGGCGCTTCGAGCTTGCCCGGCTCCTCGTCGCGGGCGGCATCTCCGCCGTCGTGTTCGGGTTTCTCTTCGGCAGCGTGTTCGGGATCGAGCACGTCCTGGCGCCGTTGTGGCTCGCGCCCCTCGCCGACCCGCTCACCGTGATCGTCGTTCCGCTCGTCGGGGGCGCGATCCTGCTCACCGTGGGGCTCCTCATCAGTGCCATGGAGGCCTACTGGCGCGGCGCCCTGCGCGCCTGGCTGCTCACCGACGCCGGTCTGCTCGCGACCTACGTGGGCCTGCTGCTCCTGTTCGTGCAGCCCGCGGCGTGGCCGGTCGCGGCGCTCGGAGCGCTCTGGCACGTCGCCGGCAGCACGTGGCTCGCGCCCAACGTGCAGGCGCTGCTCTCCGGGCTCTTCACCCTCGTCGAGAAAACCGTGCAGATCCTCATCAACACGCTCTCGTTTGCGCGGGTGGGCGCGTTCGCGCTCGCACACGCCGGGCTCTCCGCGGCGACCGTCGCGCTCGCGGAGGCGAGCGGGAGCCGGCTCGGCGCGGTCCTCGTGCTGGTGGCCGGAAACGTGCTCGTGATCGTGCTCGAGGCGATCGTCGTCACGGTGCAGACCACGCGTCTCGTGCTGTTCGAATTCTTCATCCGCTTCCTCGCCGGCCGCGGGCGCGTTTTCCGGCCGCTGCCGCCTCCGCCACTTTCCTTCCGGGAGACCTAGATGAAACGACTCGCCTTCCATGCCGTTGCACTCGGCGTCGCCGCCGCCGCGATGACGTTGACGCTGCTCGTGTGGCCAGACGCGCACGCCGCAAAGGACGCGCCGGGCGGCGCCGTCCTCGATCCCTCGGTCTGGAGCTGGGGCCTCGCGGCCGCCGCGCTCGCGACCGGAATGTCCTCGCTCGGGGCGGGCTACGCGGTCGCCCGGCTCGGCGCCGCCGCCGTCGGCGCGCTCGCCGAGAAGCCCGAGCTCTTCCCGCGGCTGCTGATCCTGGTCGGGCTTGCGGAGGGAATCGCGATCTACGGGGTGATCGTCTCGATCCTCATACTCAACCGGCTGCTATGATGGCGCGCGTCGCCTACATCGGGGACGAGGTGAGCGCGGCGGGCTACCGCCTCGCGGGGGCGCGCGTGCACGTCCCGAGCCCGGGCGAGGAACTCTCCGCCATCGAGCGCGCGCGCGGCGAGGCCGACCTCGTGCTCGTCGGCGCCGCATGCGCGGCACGGGTCGGCGCGCCGGCGCTCGCACCGCTCATGCGGCAGGAAGCGCCTCTGCTCGCCGTGGTGCCCGACGCCGGCCCCGGGGAGCCCGACATCGGCGCGCGGCTGCGGCGCCAGCTGGGGTTCTGACAATGGACGCTTCGCGCCAGGTGAAAGCGCTGCTCGAGCTGGTCGAGCAATACCGGGCCGCGCGCTGCGCAGCGGTGCGCGAGGCCGCGCGCACCGAGGCCGAGGCACTGCTGCG